>ERZ1106932.109-NODE-109-length-32528-cov-151.509623_pt1 | contig 32528 bp, 21 predicted proteins | sample MGYA00403665_ERZ1106932 | MGnify/ENA primary metagenome ERZ1106932 (study PRJEB35170, sample SAMEA104062448) | human gut metagenome | biome: human gut; feature: human-associated habitat; material: faeces | place: Denmark | collected 2012-08-24 ... | reverse complement strand
GATGCCCATCACGTTCTTCGCCGCCGCGCCGATCTCTGTACCGATCACGTCGTTGCCGTAATAAAAACGGATGAGATCGCTCTTGAAATCGTCCGCAAGGGACTTTTTCAGCCCCTCGTCATAGCCGTCCACCACCATACAGTTGGGAATGCCGGCCGTAAAATCCTGAATGTGCCCGGGGCCCACCCATACGGCGATCTTGTTCCGGTCGATCCCCGCGTCGATGAGGATCTGCGAGAGCCGCTCCCCCGTTTCCACTTCGATGCCCTTCATGCAGAGCACGAAGATTTTGCCGGATACGTCCGCTGCCGCCTTGATGCGCTCGATAAAACCGCGCAGCCCCTGCGAACTGATGGAAATGATGATGATCTCGGCGCGACTGACCGCAGCCGAAAGATCCGCCGTGAGCGTGATGCTCCGGTCCAGCGTTACGTATTCGTTTTTTCCCGTCTCTTTAAGAACGCGATAGGAATAATCGTCTTCCGGTCCCCACGACCAGACTTCCTTGCCCTTTTTCGTGGCCAGATACCAGGCGATGAACGAACCCCATCTGCCGCAGCCCAAAACGGATATTTTTTTCAATGTATGACCTCCGATCCTGCGCGGGCGGGCAAAATCCGCACGCGCAGCAATAAAAATTATGGAAACAGGCGCCGGAATGCGCGCCCGTTTTTTTATACCTCTTTCCGCTCGATAAAGGCGCGGGAAAGCGTCACGTCGTCCGTGTACTCGATCTCCGAGCCGATGGGGATGCCGTGCGCGAGGCGGGTGACTCTGATCCCCAGAGGCTTGATGAGTTTTGCGATGTAAAGCGCGGTCGCGTCTCCCTCCACGTCGGGATTGGTGGCGAGGATCACCTCCTGCACTTCTCCCCCGGAAAGGCGCGCGAGCAGTTCGCGGATGCGGATATCGTTCGGCCCTATCCCCTCCATGGGATTGATGACCCCGTGCAGAACGTGGTAGACCCCTTTGAACTCGTGCAGTTTTTCCAGCGCGATGACGTCTTTGGGCTCCTTGACCACGCAGATGACCCTTTTGTCGCGCTCTTTGCAGATGTCGCACACCTCGTCTTCGGTGAAATTGCCGCAGATCTTGCAGTATTTGACCTTCTTTTTGACGTTGAGGATAGCCGCCGCAAACTCCTGCGCCTCGCTCTCCGTCATATTGATGACGCGGTAGGCGTACCGCTGCGCGCTCTTTTTTCCCACGCCGGGAAGTTTTGAAAATTCGTTGATGAGCCTGCCGATCGGCTCGATATATACCTGCATGGTTTACAGTAAGCCCCCCATGCCGCCCATTCCGCCGCCGAAAGGCCCCATCTTTTCTTTATAGACCTCGTCCGCCTTCTTGTATCCGTCAAGGATCGCCGCCATGATGAGATCTTCGAGCATCTCCACGTCTTCCGGATCGACCACTTTGGGTTCAATCTCGATGCCGTCGATGATCTTTTTCGCATTCATGTAGACGACGACCGCCTCGCCGCCGCTCGTGCCGACGATTTCCCAGTCGTCGAGAAGTTTCTCCGTTTCGGCGAGTTGTTCCTGCATCTTCTGCGCCTGTTTCATCAGATTCTGCATGTTGCCGCCGCCCATGCCGCCTTTGAATCCTGCCATATGTCACACTCCTTTGATCGCTTTCTGTTTTGCTTGTATTTTACGAAAAATCGCTACCTGATCTCTATATCCGCGCCCTGAAAGTTCTTTTTCAGTTCCGCGATCGCCTCGTCCGCGGGATCCTTCTTTTTGCCCTTGAGGCGGATCTCGAAATCGGAGATACCGATCTTTGCGAGCGCCTCCCGTATGCTCTTATAATGCTCTTCCCGCATGAGAGAGCGGTAAATGACGTCGCTGACCGTGATCAGGATGAATTTGTCACCCTCGAAAACAGACTCCAGGTCCTGGCACATGGTGAACAGGACGCCGTTTTTCACGTTAGTGCGCAGGGATCGGAGAAAATATGCGAACGCATTTTTGCGCTTCCCCTCTTCGAGCGCGTTCACCTTTTCCGCAGACGGGCGGCGCGAGGCGAACAGATCGGCCGGCGGCTCGTCGAACGGAGGTTCTTCGGGAGGCACTTCTTCCATGACCGGACGCGGTGCTTCCGCGGCAAAGGAAACTGCCTCCGGCGCAGAAGACGGCGACGCCTTCTGCAACACGGGAGACGCGGACCAATCCGCACTCCCCTGCGCAGGGTTTGCGGGCGAAGGGCTGACGATATTGACCGTTCCCTCTTTCAGTTTTCTTTCCAGCGCGTCGATACGGCGGGAAAGGGTCACCACGTCGAAATCCGTTTCGGGCAGACACGCCTTTACGACTGCCGTTTCGAGAAGGATGCGCGGCGAGACGGAATAGCGCATGTCCGTTTCGAGGGAGGCAAAAATTTCCGCGCAGCGCAGAATTTTTCTGCCGTCCGCCCCCTCCGCGATCCGCACGATCTCCGAAAACATTTCTTCGGGCAAATTCAAGATCCCGTTGGCGTTTTTGCACACCTTTGCGACCGAACACTGATTGGTAAATTCGAGCAGGTCTTTGACAAGCACGCCCACGCCCTTGCCGGAAGACACGATCTTTTCCGTTTCGGTCAGAGCGGAAGATGCGTCTTCTTTGAAAATGCATTCGCCGAGGCGCGCGATCTCGTAAAAATCTGCGCTGCCGAGCACGTCGATCACGTCCTGATACGTGAGTTTTCCCTCTCCGCTGGACAGACATACGTCCGCGATGGACAGGCTGTCGCGCACGCTGCCCGCGCCCGCGCGCGCAATGGCGGAAACCGCTTCATCCTCGAATTCTTTGCCGACTTTGCGAAAAACCGCTTTGATATGTTCTTCCAGATCTTTCTGCGGGATCAGTTTGAAATCGAAACGCATGCAGCGAGAAAGGATGGTCGCGGGAAGTTTGTGCGGCTCGGTGGTCGCAAGGATGAAAACCGCGTGACGGGGCGGCTCTTCCAGCGTTTTGAGAAGGGCGTTGAACGCGGAATCGGAGAGCATGTGCACTTCGTCTACGATATACACTTTATACTTCGCCGAGACGGGCGGATACTGCACCTTTTCGCGGAGATCGCGCATTTCGTTGACGCCGTTGTTGGACGCGGCGTCTATTTCCGTGATGTCGAGATTGGACGGGTCGGAAAGCGCTTTGCACGTTTCGCATTCTCCGCACGGCGATCCGCCGACGGGGTGCTCGCAGTTGATCGCCCTGGCAAAGATCTTTGCCGTGCTCGTCTTGCCCGTGCCGCGCGGGCCGCAGAAGAGATATGCGTGCCCGACTCTGCCCGTTTCAATCTGATTTTTCAGTATTTTGACGATATGTTCCTGCCGAACCAGCCCGTCGAGCGTGGTCGGGCGGAACATACGGTAAAGCGCAAGATAACTCATTCGTTCACCACTCCGTTTTTCATTTTCGGCGCATCGCGGATTTTTCGACGATCAGCGAGCGCGCCTTCTTTTTTGCGCGCTGTACGGCGTTGTCCGCGCTCTTGACGGTCACGCCGCGCTTTGCGGCGATCTCCGCAATGCTCAGCCCCTCCATGTACGAAAGGAGCGCACCGTATTCGTTTTCCGTAAGCGCGCCGCGAAGCGCCTCCATCAGTTCTTCCCCGTCCTCGTGCATGATCAGAAAATCTTCGGGATTGTCGAATGCGGGGCCCCGCTCCGCTTCCCCTTCCGCAAGGGACACCGATTCGTTCAGCGGGGAATGCTTTTTTCTGTTCGCCTGCCTGACGGCGCTCATCATGCGGCGGCGGATGCACAGGTAGGCGAAGTTTTTGAAACTGACGCCCCCTTCCTTAAAATCGGTGATCGCAAGATACAGGCCGATCATGCCCTCCTGTATGAGATCCTCCGTTTCGCCCCCTTCCAGGAAAAAACTGCGCGCCTCGGCGCGGACCGCATACCTGTATTTTTCGAGAAGGGCGCGCGTGGCGGAGGCGTCCCCCTTCTGCGCCGCAAGGGCAAGGTTTTCGTCGTTCATCGCCGCTGCCTCACCGCCTCGTACACGGCGGCGCCCAGCGCCACCGACGCATTGAGGGAATTGACCTGCCCGTACAGGGGAAGCGAGAGGATCTTATCGCACTTTTTCCGCGTAAGCGCGCCGACGCCGCTGTCCTCTCCGCCGATGACGAGGGCGACATCGCCCGTCAGATCGCAGGAATACAGATCTTCTCCGTCCGCCTCCAGACCGTAGACCCAAAAGCCGCTCTTTTTCAGTTCGTCCACGGCATAATTTACGCCGGGAACGCGCGCGACGGGGATATGGTTCGCGGCGCCTTCGGATATGCGCACCACCGCGCCCGTGACCTGCGCGCTCTTGTTTTTGGGGATGACGACGCCGTCCGCGCCCGCGCACTCCGCAACGCGGATGATGCTGCCGAGATTGTGCACGTCCTCCACCCCGTCGCATACGATGACGAGGCGGGGTTTCCCTTTCGGGGCGGTCAGATCGGAAAAATCGGCGTATTCGTAATCGGACACGACGGCGATCACGCCCTGATGGCGGCCCGTCTCGCTCTCTTTGTCCAATACTTTTGCGTCCAAAAACTGCACGCGCACGTTCTTTTCCCGCGCGGCGGCGAAAATTCTGCCGAGCGCCTGCTCCGCGCCCTTTTTCAACAATATTTTATCGATCGTCTTGTCCGTTCTGAGCAGTTCCAGAACGGCGTTTCTGCCTTCAATCTTCATCTTCTTCCCCCGCGGCGACCAATTCGCGCAGACGCTCGTGCGCACCCGTAAGATACAGGTAGCCGAGCACCGCCTCGAACCCCGTGGATATGTTGTACTCCGCAACGTCCGCATTTTTGCTCTTCGTCGGCTTTTTCGCGTTTCTGGCGCGGCGGAAAATTTCCTTCTCCTCTTCGGTGAGAAGGCCGCAGATCTTTGCGTACTGTTTTGCCTGCCCCTTTGCGCTGACGAGTTGCGCCGCCCGCTTTTGCAGGGCGCCCGTCTTGCTGTCGAACGAAAGCGCGAGTTCGCGCCGCACGAGCAGAGACTGCACCGCGTCTCCCACGAACGCGAGGACGACAGGATTCATGTTTGCCGCGCGTTCGCGGCTGATGTTTGCGTGCTGATCGGTCATATACGGCAATTATAACACATTCCCCGCAAAAATACAAGATTTATGCGGGGAATTTAACGTATAAAATCAGAGCGCGGCCCGAGAGGCCAGCCAGGCGAGCGTACCGCGGAATATGGCGTCGGCAAGGCGGTCGCGGTATTCTTCGGTGAGGAGCAGAGATTCGTCCTGCGCATTGGACAGAAAGCCGCACTCGACGATGACGGAGGGATAATCTGTGCAGTTGAGCATATAATAATCGCCTGTGAGCGCGGAGTGTTCCGCTTCGTTGAGGGCGTTGAGTTCTTTCTGGATCCCCTCCGCGAGGGATTTTCCTTCGCTCTTTCCCGCGGCGTAAAACACCTGCCCGCCGCGGCGGGAGGGCTGCGCGAGAAAGTTGTTCTGGTGTATCGAGATCATCGCCGCCGGCCGCGCCTGCTCGATGATCTCTTTGCGGCGGCGCATGTCTCGCTGTTTGAAACCTTGGGTGGGGAGCCCGTAAAGGCCGCCCTCGTCTTCCCGCGTGAGAACGACGTTGAAGCCGGCGTTTTCGAAATCCTGCCGCAACTGTCTGGCTATCAGCAGATTGATGTGGCTTTCCTTTACCTTCGTGTTCACGCCGAGCACGCCAGGATCTATGCCGCCGTGGCCCGCGTCGACGACAATCGTATAATAACCGGGCGAACTTTTGCTTGCGGCAAGCGCCGAAAAACAGCAGGAAAAGAGCAATATGACGGCCGCCGTGACCGCTGCGGCGATGAGAAGCCGCTTTCTGATCGAAAACATAGAACCTCCATGTCCGCGCCGTGCGCAGGACCGTGTGGTTTATTTTATTCGGCCGGAAACGAAAAAATCACCCCGACAAAAAATCGGAGCGATTTTATTGCGCCCGTTCGGGCGGCTGTTTCATTTTTTCGGCGAGGCGTTTGCGGAAGGTGAGGTCTCCTGAGCACGCGCGCGCTCTTTCAGGTTCTCTCTCGCGGTGGAGAGCATGAGTTTGATGCGGTTTTCCTGATTGACTTTGGTGGCGGAAGTATCGTAATCGATCGCTACGATATTTTCGTACTGGTACATCTCTTTGAGCGTTCTGATCGTGCCTTTGCCCGCAATGTGGTTGGGCAGGCAGCCGAACGGCTGCGCACAGACGATATTGTCCGTACCCGTTTCCGCAAGCGCCGCCATCTCGGCGGGGATCAGCCAGCCTTCCCCCATTTTGACGCCCTGATTGATGACTTTATCGGCGCATTTTCTTAGATGCTCGAAATCGTGCAGCGGTTCAAACCCGTACTTTTCGGTGAGCCTTATGATCTTTTTCTGCACGCGGTGCAGATATTTGTACACGAGATCGAACGCAAACGTGGCGATGCTCTTTTTGTTATAGTACTTTGCGTCGTTGACGTTGTTGACGGCGCAGTACATGACGAAATCCATCAAAGCGGGAACGACGGGTTCGCACCCTTCGGAAAGGAGAAATTCTTCCAGATGATTGTTGCCCAGCGGAGAATATTTGACGTAAATTTCGCCGACGATGCCCACTTTGACCTTCTCTTCCCCGCTCCGCTCCACTTCAGAAAAGCGTTCCAGCATCGCGCGGGTGACCTGTAGGTATTTGCGGTATTTTTTGCGCGCGAACGCATCCAGGATCAGGTCGATGCAGTCTTTGCGCGCGCGTTCGGAAGCCCCCTCTTCCTTTTCGTAGGGCTTGCACTGATTGTACAGGGACATGAGCGTATCCCCGTAAAAGATGGCAAAGGCGAGTTTTGCGAGCGTTTTCAGGTCGACGGGAAAGCCGCTGTCCTTTTCCAGCCCCGCAAAGTTGAGCGAGACGACGGGAACGTGCGGGAACTCGCTTTTCAGCGCCTTGCGGATGAGCGGGATATAGTTGGACGCGCGGCAGCCGCCGCCCGACTGCGTGATCATGACCGCCGTGTGCTCGAGATCGTATTTCCCGCTTTTGAGCGCGTCGATGAACTGCCCCGTCACGCAAAGGGCGGGGAAACAGGTATCGTTGTGCACGTGTTTGAGCCCCTCATCTATCACCGCCCTGGAATCGTTGTCCAAAACCTCAATGTTCCACCCGTCGCGGTTGAGGATCTCGACGATGATGCCGAAATGCACGGGCAACATGTCCGGCACGAGAATTTTATGGGTATGTTTCATTTCCGGCGAAAATTTCGGAAAATCCTCGCGGAAATCCGCAACTTCCGCCGCCTGTTTATTCTTTTTCATTTTTATGCCTCTTCTGTTCCTCGATCGCGGCGAGCATGCTGCGCAGACGGATCTTCACCACGCCGAGATTGTTGATTTCGTCGATTTTGATCTGCGTATAGAGTTTTCCGCGGCTCTCCAGAATAGAGCGGACCTCGTCCGTCGTGATCGCGTCGATCCCGCAGCCGAAGGATACGAGTTGCACGAGATTGACGTTGTCGTGCTCGGTCACCCATTCCGCGGCGCGGTACAGGCGGGCATGATACGTCCACTGGTTGAGGACGTTGACCAAAACCTCTTTGCCCTTCATGAACACGCTGTCTTCCGACAGCACGGCGATGCCCAGAGAGGTGAGGAGTTTTCCGATGCCGTGGTTGATCTCCGGATCGATATGATACGGCCGCCCCGCCAGAACGATGACGGGCTTGTCCTCGCGCGAGGCGAGATACAGGATCTCGTTGCCCTTGCGCTCGATGTCGTCGTAATAGCGCTGCAGGCGCGCAAATCCCTCTTTGAGCCCCTTTTTGATCAGAGAGGAGGAAAGACGGTATGCGGACAGTGCCTTTTTGAGCGCGCGGACCGTGGACTTTTCGTCGTTCAGATCGAGATAGGGCATGATGAAATTTTTATCGTTCAGCCGCTCGTTGTTGGCTTTGAGAAGTTCGGGATAATACGCCACGACGGGACAGTTATAGTGATTCGTGGAGTCGTGCTCGTCGAGGTTGTAACTTTCGCAGGGATAGAAGATGAAATCGACGCCCGCGTCGAGCAGGCTCTCGATATGCCCGTGCGCAAGTTTCGCCGGATAGCACGCCGTATCGCTGGCGACCGTGTGCTGCCCCTTGAAATACAGTTCGCGGGAGGACTTTTCGCTCATGACGACGGTAAAACCGCACGTTTCGAAAAATCCCGCCCAAAGGGGAAGTTGTTCGTAAAATCCCAGCGCGAGCGGTATGCCTACCCTGCCCTTTTTGCCTTCCGTGCCGTACACGCTCTCCTGTATGCGCGCATATTTATACGCATAGATATCCAATTCGTCCGAATGCGGCTGGAGCCCCGCGCCGCGCTCGCACTTGTTGCCCGAAATAAATTTTCTGCCGTCGGAAAAGCCGATCACGTTGACGTTGCAGCGGGAAGTGCAGCCCTTGCAGACGTGACTTCGCGAAGTATACGAGAAATTTTTCAGTTCTTCCCCGGAAATGGTCGCGCTGTCGCCCTGCACGTTTTCCTTCGCGTACAGCGCGGCGCCGAACGCGCCCATCAGCCCGGCAATGCCGGGGCGGACGACCTGCTTGCCCGTTTCGATCTCAAACGAGCGGAGCACCGCATCGTTCAGGAACGTGCCGCCCTGCACGAGGATGTTTTCGCCGAGTTCGTCGGGCGTTTTGGCACGGATCACTTTATAGATCGCGTTTTTGACGATGGACGAGGAAAGGCCCGCGGAAATATCTTCTACGCCCGCGCCCTCCTTCTGCGCCTGCTTGACGGAACTGTTCATGAACACCGTACAGCGGGAACCGAGTTCCACGGGGTGCTTGGCAAACAGGCCGAGTTTGGAAAATTCATCGATCTCCATCCCCATCGCTTTGGCAAACGTCTGGATAAAGGAGCCGCAGCCGGAAGAACACGCCTCGTTGAGCATGATGGAATCGATGGCGCCGTTCTTGATCTTGAAACACTTGATGTCCTGCCCGCCGATATCGATGATAAAATCCACTTTCGGATTGAAATAGAGCGCCGCTTTGAAATGCGCGACCGTTTCCACGATGCCGAAATCCGCTTTGAGGGCGGACTTCATCAAGTCCTCGCCGTAGCCGGTGACCGCACTGCCCGCAATGCGGATCCTGCCTTCAGAGAGGGCATAGATCTCTTTGAGCCGTTCGACGACGATGTCCAAAGGCTGGCCGTTGTTAGACTGATAGTGTTCGTATAAAAGTTTGCAGTCGGGCGTGATGAGGACGAGTTTCGTCGTCGTGGAACCGCTGTCGATCCCGAGATAGGCGTCGCCGCGGTATGTTTTGATATCTTCAAACCCGAGATCGCTCTTTTTATGGCGGGCGACGAACGCATCGTACTCTGCCCTGTCCTTGAAAAGCGGTTCGCCCGTGACGACGTCGTCGCTCTCTTGAATGCCGGAAATTTTTGCGATCGCGTCGTCTACGGACAGTTCGTCCGCATTCTCCGACCAGAGAGCCGCGCCGATCGCCATGAACGAGGGCGCGTTGTCGGGGAACACGGCGTGCTCGTCGTCGAGGCGGAGCGTGTCTTTGAACGCCTTGCGCAGCCCCTTTATAAAATACAGCGGCCCGCCCAGAAAGAGGACCTTCCCCTTGATGCGCCTGCCCTGCGCGAGCCCCGCGACCGTCTGATCGACGACCGCCTGAAAGATGCTCGCGGAAATATCTTCTTTTCGGGCGCCCTGGTTCAAGAGGGGCTGTATATCCGATTTTGCAAAGACGCCGCACCTCGAAGCGATGGGATATGTCTTTTCCGCCTTGAGCGAGAGTTCGTCCATTTCGGAAACGGTGATGTTCAGAAGGGTCGCCATCTGGTCGATGAACGCGCCCGTACCGCCCGCGCAACTGCCGTTCATGCGCTGTTCGGTGCCGCCGGTGATAAAGATGATCTTCGCGTCCTCGCCGCCCAGTTCGACGGCCGCGTCCGCATCCGGATAATATTTTCTGATGGCGGTAAACGCCGCCTGCACCTCCTGCACGAAAGAGATGCCGCTCCGTTCGGCAAGCCCGAGCCCGGCCGAACCCGTGATGCTGATTCTGAAATCGCCGCCGAATTTTTCTTTGACAACGGCAAGTTGCGCCAGCACGCACTCTTTCACGCGCGCAAAATGCCGTTCGTAACTCGTATACAGAATTTCCTGCGTTTCGGACAGGACCGCGACTTTGACCGTCGTGGAACCGACGTCTATTCCCAATAATTTTGCCATAGATACCCTTTGTTAAATATCTGAATAAAATGCTTTTACACTATTATAAAAAAATATTTATGCTATATTTTAACACAAACAAATTCAAATGACAAGAAAATTACAATCCCGCCCGCGCGGAAAATTCAGGCAAAACGAAAAAAAGAGGGGCCTTTTTCCCCCTCTCTTTGCGCCGCGGGCGCCATCCGCCGCCGTGCGGCAGTACGCGCAGGCGCGAAAAATCTCCGACGCTCGCATTAACGGATATGCGCCGCCGCATATTTCCTCTTGGTCGCGTCTCCCCCACGGATATGCCGCTCGGAAAGATTTTTGTCCAGCACCTTCCGCACCTCCGCGTACAGGCATGCGTCGATCTTTTTCAGCCGTTCCGTAACGTCTTTATGCACCGTCGATTTGCTCGTGTTGAAATGCGCGGCGCAGTCGCGCACCGTCGCGTTCGTTTCCAGAATGTACTCGGCGCATGCCACCGCGCGCCGCTCCATATATTCCCACACTTTCGGCCACCCCCGTTTTTCGGCGATGGTAAATTATATGTCGGATGATGGCGGTTTATGAGAAAAAATGAAGAAAAAGCCCCGCGCAAAACGCGGCGCCGCATGTTTTGCGGAAAACGGACTTCCTTTTTCCGCAAAAATCAAGCGGCGCCCGAGCCTCGGGCGCCGCCGCACTGTCAGGAAGCCACCCCTTCTTCCAGGGCGAGTTCCGCTTTTTTGTAATTCATATCGCTCAGATTTTTCAGTTCGAAGAATTTTCCTTTCTTCTCCATCAGTTCTTCGTAGGTGCCCGTCTCGACGCATTTTCCCGCGTCCATGACGACGATCCTGTCCGCATCGCGAATGGTGGAGAGCCTGTGCGCGACGATAAAGGTCGTTCTGCCCTTGATCAGCCCCGATATCGCCTTTTGCACGTGATATTCGGAAATGTTGTCGAGCGCGCTGGTCGCCTCGTCGAGAATGAGGATCTTCGGGTCGCGGATGAGAGCGCGCGCGATCGTGATGCGCTGCTTCTGACCGCCGGAAAGTTTTCCGCCGTGCTCGCCGATAAAGGTATCCAGCCCGTCCGGCAGATCTTTTACGAACTCGTTCAGGTTCGCCATTTCCGCCACTTCCTGCAACTTCTTTTCGTCGATCTTTTCCATGCCGTAGGTGATATTCTCGCGGATCGTGCCGGAAAACAACATGCTGTTCTGCGGAACGACGGAAATAAAATGGCGGTAATCGGGCAAAGAGATTTCCGTAATATCGTTCCCGTCTATGTACAGATGGCCGGAATTCGGCTTCAAAAAACCGATGATCATGTTCATGATCGTGGATTTGCCGCTGCCTGACGCACCGACGACCGCGATACATTCGCCCTTTTTGACGTGCAGATCAAAATTTTCCACAACGTACTGCGAACCGTTCGGATATTTGTAACTGACGTTGTCGAAATCGACGTTGCCTTCCACATGGTCCGGTTTTTTCTTGCCGCGGCTGTCCTCCACATCCTGCGACATCATGATCTCGGCAATGGAATTGACCGCTTCGAAACCGGTCGTGAAGGTAGGCAGAACATTGACGATGGTCTGCACGGCGCTGTTGATGGAGGAAAACATGGACTGATACAGCACGATATCCCCCGTGGAGATGGTGCCGTTCAGCGCCAGAAAGGCGCAGAAGATCAGGCACGCGCCGCTCAAAATGTTTGCCACGACCCACGAGGCGGAACCGAAATAAGAGTTCGTCCTGTCTACGTCGAGCCCCTTGGCCATGAGATAACGGATATTCTTTTCGATCTGCGCGATCTCCTCGTCCTCCAGCCCGTGCGCCTTGGTGACGGTGAGCATTTCGAGCATGTTGCTCAGTTTTGCGGAGACCGTTTCGTTTTCCACGCGGTAAAGGTGGTTCTTCTTGCGCATCTTTTTGCGGAACAACTGCGTGAGCAGTACGTTCGCGGGGATGATCACGAGGAAAAACAGCGTGACGATCAGGCTGTTGTACATGGAGATCCCGATGGACACGAGCGCCGCAATGATGTTGGGGATCAAAATCTTCATCATATTGGTGTTGAGCGCGTCCACGTTTTCGATGTCTTTGAGGAATTTGCTCTGGATCTTGCCCGATTCGATCTCTTTATGATAGGTGATGGACAGATGCTGCAATTTGCGCACGACCGCGCTCCGAATGCCCGCGCCCGTGCGGCGGAGCATTTTGTCGGTAATGCGCGAGTAGATGACGTGCGTGGGGATATTCTGCAGCAACACGACGATCAGCACGATGGAATTGATGGCGATCAGGCGCACGACCTCGTCGGACATGCCGCCCGAGGCAAGGTCGATGATGTTGGCCGTGATGATGGGCATGACCCAGACGGGCAGATTTTTGAGTATGAACATAAAGAGGCTAGCCAAAAAGCCCCCTACATTGTTTTTGAGAAGCCGCTTGTAAAAGCGCAGGCCCGTACCGTTTTTCCCCTTGCGGCTTTTGGGTCTGGTGCTCTCTTCGTCGAACAGATACTCAAAATCGGGGATCACGTTATCGCTTCGCTTATATTTTTGCTTCACTTCCGCAAGTTTCGGCATGATTCTGATTCTCCCACTTTGTCGAGAAATAAAAAAGGCTTTGTAACAGTACAAAGCCTTTCGTCGCAAATAAGGTATCACAAAATTTCTCACTTGTCAATACTTAAACGAAAATTTTCGAAAAAATTTTTTTATTTTTTTGCCGCGTCCTCTTTGCGGAAAACGAGGCACTGCTTTGCTAAAAAGGGAGCGGCTGCCTTGTTCTCAGAAATTGAACAGTACGGCGGCGACCAGACCGATCGCAATGCCGACGATCTGCATGCGCCGCAGCCGTTCCCTGAACACCAGGGCGGATACCAGATAGGTCGTTACGATACTGATGCCGCAGATGAGCGCGAACACAAGCCCCGAAGGCAGCCTTTCGAGCGCAAGCATGGCGCATAAGTTCGTGAGGGCGTTGCAGAGACCGCACAACCCGCCGACCCACCAGCCTTTGCGGAAATTGAGAGAAAGTTCTTCTTTCCTTTTTATATTGACAAGGATGCCCGCAAGGCTGAACAGGAGGACGACGCACATTGCCGAAAGCATCAGTTCGCTCTTATACAGCCCGCCCGTGGATTCCTGATGAAAGGACTGGATCACGCTGCAAAGCCCGTTCGTGAGCATGGCCAGCGCCGCAAAGACTGCCCAGCAGGGCGTGATCTTCAACTCGTCCTCGCCCCTGTTGGATTTGAAGGCGATGAGAAAGATGGCGACCGCAAGCGCGGCGAGGGCGACATAAAACGTCCAGTTCGGCCTGGTATGATTGAAGATCAGATCGGTCAGAATGGGGATAATGAGCGAATACGACATCACCAAAGAGGTCAGAGAAAGAGGCCCTTTCCTGATCGCGAGCAGTTGAAAGATAAAACTCATGCAATAGCAGATCCCGAAGCCCAGCCCGTAAAACAGCGTGTCCCGTTCGAACGAAAAGGAAAACCTGCCGTAGATCAGATAAAACACGAATACGACGGACGCGATCAGAAAAGTATAACAGAACGAATTCGAATTTCCGACCTTGCGATCGTAAATTTTACCCAAAATATATTGATTGCCCACACATAATGCCGAAATAGTGATAAACAGATAGCCCACCGATTCGTCTACTCCTTTCCCGATTTTGTTCCCGCCGCCCAATGTTACGCCGTCCGCCGGGATCCGGCGGACGGCGCTTTTTTGGTTTCAGCCGATTCAGATGCCGCTTATCATAATATTGTCAATCCAAAGCAGGTCCGTACCAGATGCGGGAGCCGTCGCGCAGGATGCGATGATCCGCATAAACGCCGCGCTGCTCTCCGCAAAATCGCCCTTGTCGAATTCCGCCTGGGAAATATCGATCTCGATATGCCACCAGCCTTCTTTGCCCTCGACTTTTTCAAACGTAACGCCTTTTGCGGTATGCGTATCGCTGTCGGGCGAGACGATGGGTTCCGTACCGTTACCCAGCCACAGCGACGCCACCTTGCTTGCGTGATTGTCGGGATAGTCCATAAAATCGACGTCGATCGAAGTGAGCGCACCGCCGAAAGCAAACTTTGCGTCGAACGAAAGCACGGCGTTCGTCAGGTCGAGCGAGGTTATACCGTCTGCCGAAAGCGTCCGAATGTCGATCCAATAGAGCGGATAAGGCGTCATGGCATCGCCCTGCGTAAGTTTCAACGCATCGCCGCTGTTGCAAGTTTCATCCGTAACGACGGTGACCGTGCCGCCGCTGCCCGACACAGCGCTGTTGGCGATCTCGCCCGGTTTGAGTTCGGGCTCGGTGGGTTCATCATCCCCCGTCTTTTCGTTGACGCAGATGTTATCGATATGTGCGAGCAGCGTTCCTTCCGGAAGTACCGGCGACAAAGAGCAGATTATGCGCATAAACGATGCACTGCTCTCCGTAAAAGCGTCTTTATCGAACCCTGCCTGCGACATATCGAGCCTGATATGCCACCAGCCGTCCTTTCCTGCGACCTTTTCGAAGGTGATGCCCTCTTCGTCGGTATACGCTCCGCTGGCATCGGTGTAAATCATAGGATACTGGCCGTTCCCAAGCCATAAACCTGCCGTTTTGCCGGCAACGCCGCCTGCATTCTGGAAATCGATATTGATCTGATAGACGACGCCGAACAGCAACTGCATGTCAAATTCGACGATGGAGTTCGAAATGTCGAGCGCGCTTGCGCCGTCTGCCGAGAGCGTCGTCAAATCGATTTTGTACAGCGGATAGGACGTTCCTTCCGCGCCCTGTTCGAGTTTCAATGCGATATCGCTGTTGCACGTTTCATTCGCGACGACGGTGACCGTTCCGTATTCACCGGAGACCGCGCTCGCCGCAACTTCGCCGGGTTTGGGTTCGGATTCTTCCTCGGGAGGTATCATTTCGGAGACCTTGAGGTTATCGATGTAGGCGAGCAACGTGCCTGCCGCGGGCGCAGGAGCCTTCAAAGAGCAGGAGATGCGCAGGGACGCCACGTCTTTTACGTTGAATAAATTTGACGCGATTTCCGCTACGGTCAGATCGAGTTTGACGTGATACCAACCTTCCTTTCCTTCTACCGGCGTAACGGTGACACCCTTGTCGTTATACGAATCGTCTCCGGGGCAGATCGTGGGGAAGTTGTTTTCGCCCAAGAAGAGGCCCATTGTTTTGCTTGCGCCGTTTTCCGCATTCAAGAAGTCGATATTCACCTGCCAGACGGTGCCGAACAGAAGTTTTATGTCAAATTCGACGACTGCGTCGGAAAGATCGAGCGAAGTTACGCCGTCCGACGAGAGCGTTTTCAGATCGGCTATATAAGAGGGCCAGGTGGTCTGCGTATTGCCCTGTTCGAGTTTCAATGCGCTGTCGCTGTTGCACGTTTCGTCCGTGACAGCGGTGACCGTCCCTTCCGAACCGGTGACCGCACCGTCTTCAACGTCGCCGTAAGCGACTTCCGGTCTTTCGAGTTCCCCTTCGTTTTCGTCTATGCGCACGTTGTCGATCCAAAGAAGGTCTGTGCCTTCGGGAGGAGGCGTTTCGCCGCACGAAGCGATGATGCGCATGAATCCCGTGCTGCTCTCTTCATAATCTCCTTTATCGAAATGCGCCTGCGCGATATCGATCTCGATATGCCACCAGCCATCTTTGCCCTCGACCTTTTCGAAGGTGATGCCCTGATCGGTATATGATCCGGTACCGTCGTCGGGCGAAATTACCGGCTCCTGGCCGTTGCCCAGCCACAATCCTGCCGTTCTGCCGATATTCTGGGGATTTTTATTATCGAGGAAATCGATGCTGATCTGATTGAACGGCCCGTTAAATTCGAACTTGACATCAAATTTCAGCGTGGAATTCGATATGTCGATCGAACTTACGCCGGTCTGCGAGAGCGTTCTGAGGTCGATCCAGTAGAGCGGCCATTTGGAATTGGTGCTGCCCTGCGTGAGTTTCAAAGCGTCGTCGCTGTTGCACGTTTCGTCCGTTACGATGCTTACGATCGCTTCGCCGCCGGAGACGGCGCTGTTCATGACGATGCCCCTGTTGAGTTCATAGAGGATCTCGGAATATTTGGACTTGTCTTTGACGTCCGTAACAACTTCGTTTTCGATGTTGCAATTATCCAAAATGAGCGTGGAAGCCGTGCCCTCTTCTCCCTCGAACGGGACTTCGATCCTGATGCGCGCGATATCGTCTACACCGAACACGCGCACTTCCTCTCCCGGTTCTCCGACATTGCCGTATTCGTCGATCTGATATTTGTCGATGTTCGCCTGGCCGCACTCGATCTCGATATGATACCAGCCCTCTTTTCCGTCGATCGTATCGCAAGTCCAGCCTTCGCCGCTCTTGTCCGCGCCCAACTGGACATTCACAAAATTGCCGTAATAGTTGCTCGTTTGCGATTCAAATTTGAAAATCGCCGTATCCGAACGGTTCTCCTGATACAGGTCGATGGAGAAGGTCGCATTCGTCAGATCAAGGTTGAACCAAGAGAACAGGGCGCGCACTTCCAAAAAGACTTCCGCATCCACGTCATTCCCCGTCGCGGGATAGTCGATACGCCACGACTTGTAACTGCCGGCAGAAGTGTTGGTCCCTTCCTCTACGGGTACGAGCGTATCTACCCGACCGCCGTTGGGCATGAACATATAGAGAAACTCGGTACTGTTGAGGTAATCGTACGTTTCGTCGCCTGCACGGCGGATCTTGACGATCGCCTCGTCGGACGTAAATGTTTTGCCGCCCTTTTCGGCGATCACCGTGACATAGACGTCCGCATAGACGTCCTGCACGAAGGTGAGGCCGTCTATTTTGGCCACGGGTTTGGAGACGAGCATACCGTTTTCCTCCGCGGCGTATTCCGCCCTGATGGAATACTTGTATCCATCTTCCGCGAAGAAACATTCGGAAAAGTCGTATTCTTCGCCGACCACGCCTTCGGGGATCAGGCTTTTGATCTCGATCTCGTAATATTCCGGTGCCTTTTCGCCGCAGGCAACGAGACCTACGCAACATGCCGCCAACACGGCGAGCAAGATGCTGAGTAACAGTTTTTTCATACTTTCCTCCTTAATCGATTTTTTTCAGCAGATCGGCCGCGCGGCCGTCCTTTTCCGCGAGCGCTTCCAAAAGGGACAGAAGTTTTTCTCTGTTGCGGGCAAAAACTTCGCTCTCTTTTCCGTCGATGACGGGAATCACATCCTTATGAACGAGCGGAGACAGCAGCGCGGAAACGATCTTGCGGGCGTCATAGCGTTTTTTGCGGTCGGCTCCGTAATCTTTCAGCAATTCGCCGAGAAGGTAAAAACACTCGTAATCCTGCTTGCTCGCGCGCACCGCTTCCAGACGGATGGAGCCGATCGGTCCGTCGATGCCGTAGCGTGCGCCGGGATACAGCAAAAATCCGTCTCCGTTGCATCGGCCGATCGTGACGGGATCTTCCCATACGTTGCGCGGCGTTACGCCGATCTCGGAATATTTTTGATAATAATTGACACACCAGGACAAAATGCCCGATACGTCGAGCGAGAACTGCATCCACGTCAGAAGGCGCAGCGCGATGAGATTGTCGTCGATCATATCCGTGGGGAACGGGTTTTCCGGCTGATTGCAGTGATAGAACCAAACGTCCTCCCCCGCAGCCTTGTTGTCCGGATTTTTTCTTCGCCACCCGATAAATTCGCGCGCAGACATCTCTTTTCCGTCTGCCGCATATTTCTGATCGGACGCAAGGCGGTGCACCTGCACGCACCAAGTCTGAATGCCGCCCGCCGCGTCGGAACCGGCGCATTCGGGATGCAGAAACTGCGTGACCATCACGTGCCTGACCTTCAGAATGCTTTCGGCAAATTCGGGATAGAGCGCGGCCGTCTCTTCTTTTGCGCGGATCAAAGCCTTTTCCGCCAACGGCACGTCCGCCATATGATCGCCGTAGTCAGGTTCGTCGATCGTATACCAGAATCCCTTTGCAAAAAGGTCGGTCGTCATGTCGCCCGCCGCGCGCAGGCTTTTCTGCTTTTCCGCAAGCGCGCAGAGAACGGCTTTCGCCTCGTCGCTGTCCACGTACAGCCTTTCCCCCTCCTGCTTTACAACGGACGGGAGCCTGTAATCGCACACCCTTTCGTCCTTTGCAAAGCGCACGAGATAATCGGCAAACTCCGTATAATTTTTATACCCTTTCACCGGTACGGAGGTGGGATTGATGCGCCTCTGAACGAGGTACTCGTAATATTTTTCTTCTAAAGCGAGATCGTCCTTTCCGTTTTCGCCAAGCCCGATCAGATAGTACCAGATCTCGTAGAGGGAACGCGCGTGCAGTTCTTTCGGCATCTGCACGCCGAACACGCGCACGGTGACGGGCACTTCCGCGTTCTCCTCCCCGATCGAGATGGTCACTTTTCCTTTGTAAACTCCCTTTTTTGCATTTTCGGGAAGGGCAAGGCTGATCCAGATCCCCTGGTTCAGGCCGGGAAACAGGATGTTTTCCCGCGCGGCGAGAGCGCTTTCCATGGGAATGAGCGCATCGGGATATTCGTCTGCGCACAGGGGCGAAGTGCGTTCCGCCGTCTTTTCAAAGGAAGGGTTCCAGATCTTTATGTACTTTTCATTGAAAAACTCTGCCGCGGAAGAGGGGATCGCGTCCCCTTCTTCCGTTACAAGATCGCTCATCTTTACCCTGTATTCCGCGACCGTAAAGTCGCGCAGAGAGGTGAGAATGATCTGGGCGGAAACCGTTTCGCCGCGGATCCCGCAAAGGCTGATCTCTTTTTCGCCGCCGGTAAAAATTTCGCTCCTGCGGATGCGCCTGGTATCCGGAACGGCGTTGATTTTGATCGTTTCAAACAGCATTGCTTCTCCCCTTTACAGCGCGCGCAGTGCGGCAAGCGCCGTTTCGTCGTCGGAATATACCTTTTCGAGCAGAGTGAGCACGGCGTTGCGCTCGGCGATAAACGTCGTATTTTCCTTTCCGCCGTCGATGATGGGGATCACGTCGTTTTTCACCATCTTTTTGACGGATGCCGACAAAATTTCGCGCGCGTCGAAAGATTCGGAATACTTCTCGTTCAGTTCAGCGATCTTCTGTTCGAGCATCCAGAAATACTCGTAATCTTCCTTGCTCTCGCGGATGGATTCCAAACGCAGGGTGCCGATCGGCCCGTCGATGCCGTAAGAGGAACCGGGATAAAGGAGATAGCCGTCTCCGTTGCTCCTGCCCATCGTCACGGGATCGTTCCAGATATCGCGGGGAACGATCGCGGTTTCAAGTTTCTGATAATAGTTGACGGACCAATAGAGCGTGCCCGTAATGTCGAGATCGTACTGCATCCACGTTACAAGGCGCATGGCGATCAGGTTATCGTCGAGCATTGCGGTCGGATACGGGTTTTCCGGCTGATTGCAGTGATACCACCAGATATCTTCTCCCGCCGCCTTATTGTCGGGATTGCTCCTGCGCCATTCGATGAATTCGCGCGGCGTCATCTCTCTTCCGTCCGCCTCTATTTTCTGATCCGACTCGAAACGATGCAACTGCGAACACCAGGTCTGAATGCCGCCCTCTTCGTCGCTGCCCGCGTTTTCGGGGTGCAGATACGTCGTGACCATCGGATGCGCGATCTTCAGGATGCTGTCCGCAAATTCGGGATAGAGCGCCGCAACTTCCTCTTTGACCTGCACGAGCGCCTTTTCCACTTCCGGAACGTCCGCCATGTGCCCCGTATAATCGGGTTCGTCGATCGTATACCAGAACGCCTTGGCAAAAAGGTCGGTCTCCGTATCGCCCGCCGCGCGCAGTTCCTTCTGCTTTTCCGCCATGGCGACGAGGCGCGCTTTTACGTCCGCCGCATCCAGTTTGTAAGAAGAGCCTTCCGCATAGATAATCGCGGGCAGTTGATAGCGCGTGACGCGTTCGTCCTGCGCATAAGACACGATATAGTCGGCAAAACTTTCGTAATCGGTATATCCGCTCGCCGGCACTGCCGTGGGGTTGATGCGCCTGCTCACGAGATATTGGTAATAACTTTCTTCCAGTTCGAGGGAAGTCGTCCCCTCTCCCTTTTCGATCAGATCGTACCAGATCGCGTACATGGACTGTGCGTGCACCGCGGTGGGCATCGTGAGATCGTATACGTGCAGGCTTACCGGAACGTCGATCTTTTCGCTGCCGAGGCTGACGGTGATTTTTCCTTCATAGTCGCCCGCCGCCGCGTTCTGCGGCACGTTCACGTTTACCCAGATCCCCTGATTGAAATTCTGGCTCATGCGGTTTTCGCGCTTGACGACCGCCCTGTCCATGGGAATCAGCGCGTCGGGATAGTACCCCGTGTACATCGGCGCCGTCCGGTTGGCGTTTTTGATCCAGGAATTCCTGGTCACGCGTATGTACTTCTGGTTGAAAATTTCGATCGCGGAGGCGGGAATGGGATCGCCGCCCGCCTTGTTTGTCAGTTCGGACGCCGTCACGTTGTAACCGATGACGTCTTTTTCGCCCGTAGACGTCATGATGAACTGATCCGACTCCGTTTCGCCCTTCATGGCGGTGAATTCCAGGTCGGGCGCCTTTTCGCGAATGGGTTCGTCCGCCATGATGGATTCCGTGTTCGTCGCGCCCCAAAGGACTACGTCTTTCAGTTTTTTCGGTGCCGACGCGGACGAATCGTCATTACACCCGACTGCGCTCAGCACGAACGCTCCGGCGAGCACTGCGGATAAAATTGCGGTGATGATTTTTTTCATTTCATTTCCCTCCGTATTTGATCTTTATCAGATAAGCCCCGCGTTTTCGAGCGCCATCTGCCAGCGGTCTCCCGCCCAGTTATTCTGCGCGCCTTCATAAAGCGTCTCCGGTGAACGGCGGTCCTCCGTCGCTTTCGAACCGAAGAAAATTTCAAACGAGGTGACGTTTCCGGGCATCGCGCTAATCCCGCCGTAAATGACGAGGGGGAACTCCCCTTCATAGGGCAGCATCGACACGGAAAAGCCCTCTTTGGCCGCATAGAAATCGCAGCGCATCTGTCCCGTGAGAGGCATCTCGGCATACACGTCGGGGCAGATGGTCTTTGCGTCGAAACGGAAAGGCAGTTGCGCGCCCTGGGTATTCTCGAAATACATCGTGCAGGCTTCGTCCGTCGCCATATACAGCAGGAAATCCTTTGCCAGTTCTTTGGCGGGCGAGTAAGAAGGGATGACCGCGTTGTGGCCGGGGCCGATCGAATAGACGACGTTGCGCGCCTCGCGCACGATATCGTAATCGTCCTGGGAAACTTTCGTGTTCGTAGGAGATTCTTTGCCCGCATCGACGTCTTTGATCAGTTCCTGCAGCATGGTATCGTCCATATAACTGCCGTCCTCGTCGCGATAGGAAAGTTTTTCCACGATACTGCTGATCACGGGCGTTCTCATCATGGACACCGTGGGAAGCGTCTGGCCCGCTTCGATACGGTCGGTGCGCTCCTGATACATTTCCATGTCGAACCAGTCGCCTGCCGCCATGAACGCGCCCCTGCCGGTGATGAAGTTTGTCTGCGCCTGCATGAAAAGCAGAGAGTTCGCCGTATCGATCAGATGATTGCCGCTCAGGATCTTTTCCAAGGCCTCCATGGAACGGAGCATACCCGTCTGCGAAAGAACGAGATCTTTTCCCGTTTCTGCGAGTTTGCCGTCGATCGTGCCGCTGAAAAATTCTCTGTATTTGTCTACGCCTTCATACTGTCCCCAAAAAGTGCTGTAAAGATATACCCAGTAGGGAGCCTGCGTCGCGGAAGACATGATGGCATAACCTTCCCCCTCTGTGATGGTATCGCACGCGGTTTTGAACTGATCCGTCGTCAAAGGCACATCTATATTGTATTCTTCCAAAAGATCGTGATTGTAATAGATGCCCGTCATGCCGGCTGCATAAGGGACAGAATAATACTTTACGTTCCCCCTGTCGTCAACGAACCTGCAACTGCTCTGAAATCCGGGAAGCAGTTTGTCGCCGAACGTAATGTCCTCTCCCGGCACCGTCTCTCCCAAGAGATCCGTCAGGTCTTCGCATACGGGTTGGCGGTTATAATCTTCGAGATACAACTCGCGGAGGCTCTGGCCGAAATAAAGATCGAATTCAGCGCCGTTCTTGATACGGTCGGTGGCATACGTTCCGAGGTCGTTCGAAGTGACGTTGACCTTCACGTCGCCGTACTTTTCCTTCACCCAATCCTGCTTTACGAATGCATCTTTGATGGGGTCGAGCCACGCCGTCCTGTAACCGGCCCACAGGATATAAACGTCCAACACGGTATCCGAATTGGAGCCGCTGGTAGCCACTTTGCCGAAACTGCATCCGGCAAAACTTGCGCAACACACCGCGGCCAAAGCCGCACAGAGCAACGATTTTTTCAACTTTGACATCTTTGATTTCATCAAAAATTCCTCCTTTTATTTTTGATCAGATTTATGCGTCATAAAATTTGAATCTTTACCCTTTTAACCCTCCTATCGACATATTCTGCATCATTTTGTCGGCAAAAATCGCGTAGACAACCAAAACGGGCAGGATGGACCAAACGATGAGTGCATAGTAGATGGGCATGCTGTTTTCTTTCTGCAGCGTGTCCGCAACGTAATAAAGAGCGGAAGCGATCGTGGGATAGGAAGGCATATAGAGGATCATCGTCATATATTCGTTCCACGCCCCGACGGACGACATGATCGCAAGAACCACAAAAACCGGCCTTGCCTGCGGCAGCATGATGCGGAAAAATACCGTAAAATGCCCGCCGCCGTCTACGAAAACCGCCTCTGCATAACTCCAGGAAATATTCTGGAAAAAGCCGTACATAATGAGAAAATTGAACCCGAAATTGGCGACCAGGGATGTAATGAGATATAATCGCGTATCGTACAGCCCCAACAAATTGATCAGCCTGTATGCCGCGCCCATGGAACCGACGATGGGGATCGTCATGGTGAAAATACCGATGCCGTAAATGACGCCCCTGAGTTTGAAGGTGTATTTCGACAGGCAATACCCCAGAACGGAGGGGAAGAAAATGCTGCCGACCGTGACCGCCGCTATATAGATGACGGAGTTCATCATCAGCCCGAAAAAGCCGACGCCCAGATAGTTGAATTTCGAAAATGCGACGATGTAATTGCGGAACTGCGGAACGTCGGGCAGCGAAAAAGCGTTGCCGCCCATGGCGATGTCGTCCGCAAATTCGATGCCCGTTTTCAGCGAGGACATGACCAGCCATATGAACGGAAAAAGAAGCGAGGCCGCATAGAGGAAAAAGAAGGCGAACATGAGCGTAAAGACAACTTTTTCTCCGTGCGAACGGCGAAACAGAATGCTCTTTTTGTGCTTATAACGAATTTTTTCCATCTCTTTTCCCTCCTCTCAATATTCGACGCTGGGTATTTTCTTTTCGATGATCCAGCGAACAAACAGTATGACCGGCACGGTGAGCAAAGTAAAGAAGAGACCCGCAGCCGATACGAGGTTGTAATACCCGCCGGGAACGCCGCCCGTAACGCTGCCGTTGACTTTGTAGAAGATCCAGTAAGAGATCGTCCATGTTTCAAAATTTCCGTCTACGAGCGTAAGCATGGGGCCGGACGAGGTGAACAGGCCGGTCATCGACACGATGAGCAGCGTTGAAAAGGTCGGCCAGGTCAGAGGGAAAACGATACTGATTATTTCGCGGAAAGGTTTGCAGCCTTCGAGTTTTGCCGATTCGATCAGTTCTGTCGGGATACGGGCCATCGAGCCGCCGAGGACCATGAAGGAACCGGAAAGCCCCGTCCAGATGCAGTATACGAGGATGGTATTCGTTGCCGTGGAGGACTGACCCAACAGGCCCGCGCGCGGAAGAGCGACGCCGAACATTTTCTGCAGCAACACGTCGAGCGGTCCGTCCGGCATGATGAACTGTTTGAAGACCATCGTTAAAACGATGGAAGAGACGATCCCCGGCAAATAAAATATAACGCGGAAAACGGGATATGCCGCAATTTTTTTATAAATAAAATAGGCGACGATATAGGAACTGGGCAGACAGATGAGAACATTCACCCCGAAATACAGCAGCGTGTTTTTCACGGCGATGTTCATATCCTGCCCCGCACGGGTCAACGAGTCGAAGAACACCGTAAAGTTATCAAGCGTCCATTCCCCCTGGCGCGTCTGAAAAGCCAAAAAAATCGAACTTGAATTGACGTACAGCCAAAAAATCGCCCAATGCAACATGGGGATAAACAGCATGACGAAAAGGAACACGCTCTTATTCTTCTGCATCGGATTCACGTTCAGTTTTTTATGAGCCTGCAACCCTTTTTTCTGAGCAAACAGCACAGCAAATTTCCTCCCTTGAAATTTATAATTATCTAAATTATAGCACCGAAAATTTGCGAGTGTTATAAGAATCCGTCAGCAAAAATTACAATATCCGACACTCGCGCGACTTATAATATTGACAAAGAAAATTGACTGTATTTATAATAAAAACAGATTTGAACCGATTTACCGGAGGAGGAAAATATGTATACTTTCAACGTACCGCTGGCCGAAGGCATCCGTGAAGACAATATCGGCGAACTTCTGACCCGCCTGAAAGAGGCGCAGACAGACAGGGTGTTTTTCACCTTCAATACCGTTTTGTCCGATCCCGATACGCTGGAAAAGGAAATTGAAAAATTCAGAAAAAAGGCCGCCCCTTTCCGCGAAAACGGGATCAAAGTCGGCATCTGGATCTATCCCACGCTGGGGTACGGGAACCCCGCGGGCGCCATGACTTTGGGCAAAAATACAAATTTTACCCGCAAAAGGATGCTTTTTGTGCGGAGCAAGGACAATTATCTGCAAAAAAAGCAAAAGTACGTTTACGGCGCTTTCTGCCCTGCCGACAAAAATTTTGCGAAAGCGTTCGCGCAATTCGTAGCCGTTATGGCAAAAGAAACGGATCTTATCATCTTCGAGGACGATTTTTCCATTTCGGGCATCGATCTTCGGGAGATGTGCTGCTGCTGCCGCCTGCACATGAAAGAATTCAACAGGCGCGTCGGCGGGAATTTCACCCCCGAACAGTTGGCGGAAAAAATATATGAAGAGGGGCCGAACGAGTACAGGGATGCGTGGTATCGGCTGAAACGGGATACTATGCTGGATTTCTTAAAGACGGTGCGAGACGCTGTAGATGAAGTTTCTCCCGCTACGCGCATCGGACTTTGCGCGCACAACTCCTCTTTCGACCTGAACGGCGCGTCTTTGGAAGAACAGGCGAAGGCCATCGCGGGGAATACGAAACCCTTCGTACGGCTTTCGGGCGCCCCCTATTGGGAAGTGGCGACTTTGGGAACGAATATCGAAACCGCAAGATTGACGGCGCATTGGATGGACGGCACGGGAGTCGAAACGATCTCGGAAGGAGATACCTATCCCCGCCCGAGATACCGCGTGCCGGCAAACAGCCTGGAATCCTTCGACATGATCCTGCGCGCGGACGGAAAGGCGGACGGGATCTTGAAATACATGCTCGAATACAGCAGCGACGTGCTGTACGAAAAAGGATACATCGAACGGCATACGCGAAATCTGCCCGTTTACCGACTGATCGACCGTCTGTTCAAAGGCAAGGAAGATGCGGGCGTCAATCTGTACGAAAAACAGAGAAAGATCGGACAATACGTTTTTGACGAGACGGAACCGTTTGAAGTGAGCGCGCCCTACCTGATCTTCGATACCGTCATCCCCACCGCCCTCGTCATGGCAAAGGACAATTCTCTGCCCACCGCGTTCGGGGCGGAGGGATACGCAAATTTCGTATTCGGAGAGAATGCGCGGGATATCGACCCCGAAATTTTGAAAAACGGCGCGGTGCTCGACTTTAAGGCGGCAAAGATCCTCGCCGAACGCGGCATAGACGTCGGCTTCGACGGATATTCGAGAATGAAAAAGCCGAATTCGGAATACTTCTGCGAAAGGAAGGATTCCGTTCTCGTCGAAACCCCCAACGCGGACCACAGCGGACAATTCTTTTTCATGCATCTGAAAAAGGGTGCGGTCACGGACAGTATTTTCGGATACAAGCGGAACAAAGTTTCCCTGTTTTACGGCGCCGAATACGCCGAAGAGACCTTCCCCGCCTGCTACCGCTACGAAAACAAGAGCGGGATGCGGTTCGTCGTCTATTCCTTTACCGCTTCGACCGTGCAGGTGCGGCAGATCTTCTCTCCCTGGTCGACGGGACTGTTCAGAAATTATTACCGCCAAAAACAGTTGATCGACGGCATCGAATGGGCGCAGAAAAAAAGGCTCCCCGCGACGTGCGCGGGGAATCCCGACCTGTATATTTTATGCAAGAAAAAGGGCAACAGCATGGCGGTCGGGCTTTGGAACCTTTGCAACGACAGCATTTATGACGCCAGGATCAGGCTGGATGCGGAATACACGCGGGCGCAGGTGTATTACAACGAGGGCACTTTATGCGGAGACGAACTTTGCCTTGCAAAGGAGATCCCGCCGTACGGCTTTACGTTTTTTACGGTCGAAATTGAAACGGATAAATGAGCGATAAGTATTCAAGAAGCGTCGAAACAAACGCAAATGAAAAACTGAATATTTCGGGAGTTCCGATCAGAAAAGAGATCGATATCGACTGTCTTTTTTCCGTCCTCTATCTGAAATATACAAAATCTTATTCGTTCGAGGGGGAACGGCACAACTTTTGGGAAATGGTTTACGTGGACAGCGGAGAAGTGACCATCGAATCGGACGGGGATTCGTTCGTGCTTTCGCAGGCGCAGTTTTTTCTGCACGCGCCGGACGAATTTCATAAAGTGCGGGCGAACAATCAGTTCTGCAATACGATCGTCATTTCGTTCAATTCGCAGTCGCCGAAATTGACCGAACTGACCAAAAGCGTGCACACGGCGACAAAATTTCAAAAACAACTTCTCAACACCGCCCTGCACGAAGGGAAAAAGGTGATGGCCAAACAGTGCGATTATTACAACGAATACAGGCCGTCGACGATTTTGGACGAACAGGCGGTCAAAAACGCGCTGGAACTCTTTTACATTTATGCGTTCAAGCCGAACGAAGAGGCGGAATCGGAGGCGAAAAATTCCAAGTATTCGGACGCGCTGCTGCAGGAGATCCTCAATTATCTGCAACTGAATATCGGGGAAAAACTCGATTACGACAATCTGGTGCAGCATACCGGATACAGCGCTTCGTATATCAGCAAATTTTTCAAAAGGCATCTCGGCGTGTCCGTCTTTCAGTACTTCATCGACTTAAAGATCCGCAGGGCAAAAGAACTGATCGCCATGAACAAATATACCGTGCAGGAGATCAGCGAACTGCTCGGGTTTGACACGGTACAGTATTTTTGTTACCGCTTCAAACAGAGCACCCACATGACCCCTACGCAATTCGCCAAGTCTATGGAAAACGAACGGCTGCTCAACCCGACGGAACTGAATTGGTCGAATATGAAACGCATCTTCTGAACAAAAAATTTTTTCGTTTATAAAGAGGGGGCGCCCGACGGGCGCCCCCTCTTTCTGTTTTTCAGGACCTGACGCGGGCAAAAACTTTTCGCCCGACAGGATCAGAAGCAATTCAGATAAAAATCGTCGTACTTGGAGTTCTGGTCGTCCTCGTCCCCCGCGATGCAGATGCGCTCTTTGAGCCGTATATCCTTGCTGGATGCGCCGATCATGATCTCAAAATAGCCGTTCTCCACAAACCAACCGTGCCTGACCGTGCTGTAAAAGGCGAACGCGTCGCGCTTGAGAGAAAAACTGATCCGCCGCTTTTCGTGCGGAGAAAGCGCCTCTTTGCTGAACGCGCGCAGAGAAAACGGAGGCTGGTCGACCATCGAAAAGACGTCTTTGACGTAGACCTGCACGACCTCTTTTCCGGCAACGTCGGATACATTTTCAAGATCGAAACTCACTTCGTATTCGGCCTCGCCCTTTTGTTCGATCTGCAGCCCCGAGTATTCGAACTTTGCATAACTCAGGCCGTAACCGAAGGGGAACTGCACGTCGATGCCGTGTTTTTCGTAATATTTATAGCCCACGTTCACGCCGTCTTCGTACCGTTCGACGAATCCGTTGCCGATCGACGCATTGTTCGGATTGTCGTTCGGAGAGAAGATGAAAGTTTCGCTGAGTTTTCCGGAAGGGCACACCCTGCCCGTAAGGATGTTGGCGAGCGCCTCGTTGCCGCCTTCGCCGGCGAATCCCGTATAGACGACCGCCTTTACGCGGGAAATCCAGCCGCTCATATCGATGCAACTGCCCGCCGTGACGATGACCACCACGTTTTCGCAGACATCGCAAACCTGATTGAGAAGATTTTCGTGAATGGCGGGAAGACGGATATTCTCTCTGTCGAAACACTCGCTCTCGATCGCGTAGTTGTTGCCGACGCACACGAGCGCGACGTCGCTTTCATATGCCGCCTTGATCGCCGTTTTGCCGAGGAATTCCCTGTTCCTGCGCCCGATGAACGTGACGTTGTTGTAGCCGTTGTAATAGCCGATATCGCAGTCTTTCAACTGCGCTTTCAAAAGATCTGCAAGGCATTCCGGCTTATATTCGCAGAACCCTTCCATGCACGAAGATCCGCCGCCGCCCATTTCGGGTTTGGCGGCAAATTCGCCGATCACCGCGATCTTTTTCTTGCCGGAAAGGGGCAGGATATTTCCCTCGTTTTTCAGAAGGACGATCCCCTCTTCCGAAATCCTGACCGCCGCGGCATGCCGCTCCTCTTCCGTCATCCGCACTTTGCGCAAGGGACGCTTCTCTTCTATTTTGCCGAACAGAGCGAACAGCCGCTCTACGGATGCGTCGATCTCCGCTTCCGTAATAAAACCGCGCCCGAGCGCCGCCTCCAGATTTTCCGCCGAACGGGAGGCGTACGGCATTTCCAGATCGAGCGTCGCTTTCAGAGATTTTGCCCTGTCGTGCACGGCGCACCAGTCGGAAACGATGACGCCGTCAAACCCGAATTCTTTTCGGAGAACGTCGTGCAGAAGCCATCTGTTTTCGGAGGTGTACCAGCCGTTGACGGGATTGTAACTGCACATGATCAGCCACGGTTTCTCTTCGATGACCGCCTCGAACGCCTTCATATAGACTTCGCGCAGCGTCCGTTCGTCTACCTCGGAAGAGACGGTAAAACGGGCGTATTCGCGGTTGTTTGCACAGAAATGCTTCACCGTCGCACCGATCCCCTTATCCTGTACGCCACGCACGTATCCTTTGGCCAGTTCTCCCGTCAGGTAGGGATCTTCGCTGATGTATTCGAAATTTCTGCCGCAAAGCGCGACCCGCTTGATGTTGATGCCGGGAGCCAGGATCACGTCCACGCCGTTCAGAATGCAGTCTTCCGCGATCACTTCGCCCGTCAGATACGCAGCCTCGCGGCTCCAGGAATTGCCCAGATTCTGTAAACACGGAAGCCAAGTCGCCTTTTTGCGCTCTCCAAGCGCCTTGACCCCGTTCGGACCGTCGGCGAGCACATAACTTTTGAGTTTGCCGCCAAGATCCTGTGTAAAATTCCCCTCTTTGCCCGTAAGCAGGGCGATTTTTTCTTTGATCGTCAAATCTTTCGGTTGCATGGTTTGTTCCCCTCGCATATGTAAGTTATATCCATTATAACGCAAAACGCGAAAGATATGTTTCAGGATACGGCACTTAAATTTACAATATCCGACCTTTTCAAAAAGTTTCGGCGATACGGGATACACGGGCCCCTCCGCATATAAAAAGTGCCCGACCGGTCGGTCGGGCACTCTTCTGCGGTCTTACGGCCGCAAGGCTTTACTGCAAGTTGCTTTGATCGGAAAGGGTCAGTTTTCTTCCTGCCCGTTCTCCTGCTCGGATGCCGCTTTTTCCGCTGCCGCCTCTGCCTGCAATTTCTGTCTGCGGGCGCGGCGCGCTTCTCTGCGGCGTTCTTTCGCGTTCTCGATATCCTTTTCGATCTGATCGATCGAAAGGTCTACCATCGTATATGCGGTCTCCAGATCCGCTTCTTCGCGGAGCACGAGTTCGGTCGCGCGGATCTTCAGTTTCGCCTGCGCGGAAGCATTCCTGCGGAAATCTTTCAGCATTTCGTTTTCGAGCAGGAACAGTGCCACAGGATAGCCGCGGCGCACGGTCAGTTTCACGATCTGTTTGCTGCCGCGCTTGATGCATACGCCGCTGCTCAGGCTCACTTCGGACGCGCCTTCCTTGGAGAGAGCATATTCCTTCACCTTTCTGAACAGGTCGCGGAGATCGTCGCTCAATTCCACGTACGCCTCGCCGAACGAACGCACGTTCGCGGCGATCACGATCTGCTCTTTATCGTCGTCCGCTTCGGCCTCTTCAACCGCCGCGGGCGCGAGTTCCTCTTTGACGGGCTCGGCCTTCTCTTCCGCCTGCCCGGCTTCGGGAGCGGGCAGGACGGGTTCGCTCTGTTCTTCTGCCGGCTGCGCCGCCGCAACGGCGGGCTGACGCTTTTTGAGAAGGACTACGACCAGCGCCGCGATCGCCACTGCAAGCACGATCGCAAGCAGGACGTAAACGACCGTAAGATCGGTTGCTTCGGGCACGTTCTGTGCGGCCGCCTCGACGGACGCCACGCGCGCCTGGAATGTGGAAATTGCGGACGTCACATCGGATACGGTCGTGGCCGCGTCGATGGATGCGAGCGCATCATTGTAATATTTCAGGATCAGTTTCGCGTTTTCTTCGCTGAAAGCCTGCCTGAGTTTCGCATAGATCTCGCCTTCGGTCGTTTCGGGCGTATACGCCATGGTCTGCACGGCGCTGCGCGCTTCGGAAACACCTAAAATTTCGTCGAGATATTCATCCAGCCATACTCTGATCTCCTGCAGGGCGTTCTCTTTTTCCTCTTCGACCGCCGTGCTTGCGGAAACCTGCTGTGCGATGCTGTCGACCGTTGTGACCACATCGTTCAGCGTGCCGGAGATCTCATCGACCGCCGCCGCCAGATCGGCAACACTGCTGCCCGTCGCGAGCGAGTCGAGATCGCCGATGATGGCCGTGACGTCTTCCTGCACGCCGCCGATCGCCTCGGCAACCCAGCCGCTTTCTTTCGAAAGGGCGCCCGTGAGCGACTGCAACTGCGTATTGTAATTATCGAGAGCCGTCTGGATCTGCGTAAGAATACCGTCATCGGCGGTCAGCCCGCTGAACAGGGCCGCCGTCGCCCGATTGATCTCTTCAACGGCCGACGCAATGGAATTCGTATCTCCGTTCATGATCTCATACTTTGCAGAATCGATATCGGAGAGGATCTCGTCGAGTTTATTGCCGCCTTCCGTATTCGTGAACATTCCTTTCAGTTCGCTCAAAGAAGAACTCAGATCGCTGAGAGAAGTTGTAAGATCGTTGATCGCCTGATCGAGCGTATCCTGTACGTCTTTGATCTTTTGTTCCAAAGCCTGCTGTACCGACGCGAGCGTAGCGGAACTGCCTTCGCCGACGATCGCTTCCTGCGCGCCGGATATTGCCGTCTTGATTTCGCTCAGGAGCGAATCGAATTCTCCGCCCTCGCCCGTGATCGCTTCAAGTTTCTGCGCAAGATCGGAGAGAGCGGATGTCTGCCCGCTGATCTCGCTGCGGTAGGTGCGGATATCTTTGATTTCCGCGAGCGCGTTCTCGAGATACTGAGCGACCTCTTCTACCGTTTCGGCGCTGTTGATCGCAAGATAGGTTGCCGTAGGCACGACGACCGCCGCCTGATCTTCGCTTGCCGCTTTGGCCGAATCGATCTGGGAAATCGCCTCTGCTTTGGCGGTTGCGAGTGCCTCTGCGTCGGCTTCTTCCTCTGCCCTGATCTGCTTGAGCAGCGTATCCAGAGCATTCATAGCGGAGAGTCTTGCCTTCGCGACGGCGCCTTCGCTCGCCGCGGATGCGATATCGTCGTACGCATCGATCACGGCCACGGCCGCGGTACTGAATGCGGAACCGGCATCTTTTGCAAGCGTCTCAATATCCTCCCAGATCAGATCGAACGATGCCGCATAACTGCGCACGTCTGCCTGTGCATTGGCGCGCGCTGCGATCAGAGCCGAAGACTGCACGGGAACAAAGAACCCGTCTTCATATTGTGCGACATAGTTTTCATTGAACAACTCTTCCGCAGGTTGCTGCGCATAGCGGCCTCCTTTAATAATGCCCGTCAAATTCTCGCTGCCGATCGCCCCTTTGTAGGTTCCGCCCGTAAGCTCGACCGCTATTTTGCTTTTGTCAATCTGCGCACTGTCAGCATTCAGGTTCGCTTCATAGAAAGCATATACGCCTTCCAACGTGCCGCCGCTG
>ERZ1106932.108-NODE-108-length-32728-cov-179.270254_pt1 | contig 32728 bp, 26 predicted proteins | sample MGYA00403665_ERZ1106932 | MGnify/ENA primary metagenome ERZ1106932 (study PRJEB35170, sample SAMEA104062448) | human gut metagenome | biome: human gut; feature: human-associated habitat; material: faeces | place: Denmark | collected 2012-08-24 ... | reverse complement strand
AGCAAAAAGTTCCCTGCATGCCCTTTTACGCCGCATGCCGGCATACCGTCCAATTCCGCATACGGAACGGAGCAACGATCCTCCATATTATCGCAGACGTCACCCCAACCGCTCCCCAAGATAATTCCGATTTCCGGTTTTAATTTGCATTCTTTTCGGATCTGCTCTGCAATTTTTACAGCGCGCATCTCCCTTTGCCTTTGCATAAAGTTTTACTCCCTTATAATTTTATCGTAAATATCGCCGTCTCGGCCGATCCCGAAACAGGTTTCTATAAATCCCGCTATATGATCGAAGCCGGACAGAGTACCGAGGTTTTTCGGCTCAACGCGCGTTCCGTATATGAGCAGAGGCACATATTCGCGGGAATGATCCGTCGAAGGCGTCGTGGGGTCGCAGCCGTGATCCGCCGTGATGATCAAAAGATCGTCCTTTTTCAATTCAGATACGATTTCGGGAAGACGATCGTCAAAATATTTTAACGCCGCCGCATACCCCTGCACATCGTTTCTGTGCCCGTAGAGCATATCCGTATCTACCAGATTGACAAAAACGAGCCCGCGCTCTGTTTCGGTCAAAAGCCGTTTTAACGCCTCTATCCCCTCGGCATTGTTTCCCGTGTGCACGCTCTGCGTAATCCCTCTGCCGCAAAAAATGTCCTTGATCTTACCTACGGCATATACGGGAACTTCATTTTTTTGCAGGACATCGAGCATCGTCTCCCCCGGAGGTTCCAAAGCAAAATCTTTTCTGTCTTCCGTACGGATAAATTTCCCGTCTTTATGGATAAAGGGGCGCGCGATGACTCTTCCCACCGCCCTGTCGCCCGTCATGATCTTTCTGGCGATGGCACAAATTTCGTACAGTCTTTCCAGCGGCACAACGGAAGTATCCGCAGCGATCTGCATGACGGAATCTTGTGAAGTATACAGGATCGGATAACCCGTATCCAGATGTTCTTCCCCGAGCCGCTGTATAATTTCTGTACCCGACGCAATCTCGTTGCCGATAAACTTAGTACCGGTTTCCCGTTCCAAATCCCGCACGATATCTTCCGGAAATGTTTTAAAAACTTTATACGGTTTATCGAGAACAAGCCCGGCAATCTCATAGTGACCTGCCGTGGTATCCTTTGCTGGCGTCTTTTCCGAAAGACGCGCAAAGGCAGCGAGAGGTCTCTCTGTCGGGCAAAGGATCCTGCCGTTTTCAAACATTTTGTTTTTTACGCCGTCAATATTATTTAACCCCAGACGGACCATGCAATCGAGAGTAACGCCCGTGCAGGAATAAATATTTCCGTACGTATCCGAACCGACATCGCCGTACATTGCGGCATCCGGCATTTCACCGATCCCGAAACTATCCAAAACAACTAAAAAAACTCTCATTTCATACCTATAATAAAAAATTCAGCGGTCTGACCACGATGACGATCAGCAAGACTTCCAGAATGCAGGCGATCAGAATAACGATCGCAATCACACCCCACAGCCGAAGATACGTCCTCGTCGGCCTGATCTGTCTGCAACGGTAATTTTCACATCCGTTTTCATACAGCATACCTGAAAATATTGCAAAAATCAAACACGCGATCAACCCGAAAGGAACAACCGCGACCACGCCGATCAGGACGCCTGCCAAAGAATATTGCGTAAATATTATAACACAGGTTGCCCCCAAAATAAAGCCTTTATAAAAAATAATAAAGAGATGCAGCGGGAAGCAAAAAACGATCTGGCCGGACAAAAATGAGAAGCCTACGGCGGGAAGATACAATAAAACCCTTCTGAACAGAATTGAGAAAACAGAACATTTTCCCAACACCGCCCCTATATACAGTTCGCAGTTGCTTTCGTAATTGATGTATAATATCGCCTCTTTATCGGTGGCAAATCCGCAGATCATTCCGGCAATACACGACGTAACCGCCAGAACAAAAATAAACCGATGCCCTGCAATGCTGTTCTTGATTTCATCCAATAACAAAGAAAGATTCATATTGTTTTATATGAATCTTTCTTTGTTTCTATTCCTAATTCGAGATCATATTGCCGATCGAAATGCCGTACCCGCGCGTGGGGTCGTTCAGAAATACATGCGTAACCGCACCGATCAGTTTTCCGTTCTGCACGATCGGACTGCCGCTCATGCCCTGCACGATCCCGCCGGCGGAGCGAAGCAGATCTTTATCCGTAATCTTCAATACAAAATTTTTATTTTGCTTATTGTTTTTGTCTACTTTGATTATGCTTACCGTATATTCTTTGGGGGAAATTCCGTCGATCGTGGTATAGATCACCGCTTTGCCCGCTTCGGCGTCATTGCTCATTTCAAGGGTACGCATCTGTGAAAAATCATAGTCTTTTTCAAAATTACCGTAAATCCCCGTTGCGCAGTTTTTATCTGCCTTGGCGATCTGCTTGTCGCCCATGAAAAATCCCTTCAATTCTCCAGCCCGGCCCCGTTCGCCCTTTATGACGTTGACGATGCTGCAGTTAAAAATGCTTCCCTCTTTTACACTCATGAGTCCCCCGTCCGCACCTGCAACGGCATGCCCGAGAGAGCCGAAACGAAGATCGTTTTTTCTGATATATGTGATCGTACCGATACCGGAAACGCTGTCCCTTATCAAAATCCCGAGTTTATATTTGCCGCTTGCGGCATCCTTGGCGGGCGCGATCTCAACCCCCATTTTGTCTTTGCCGCGCTCAATTGACAGTTTTGCCGTTCCCCCTTTGAATGAAGCGAGCACACTGTCTATATCGGCGGCAGATGTAATTTTAATATTATCAAATGAAACGATCAGATCCCCTGCTTTTAACGCAGCATCCTTGGCGGGAGAGCAGACGCCGTTATCGGTCAGCACTTCACACAGTCCCACGACCTGCGCCCCGCCGATCCCCAGCGTAAATCCCGCCGGCATACCGCCGAGATATACCTCGTCGGATTGCGCCGCCGCATTGAGAGGAACGCAAAAGAATGCGCACGCCATCGCAATGACGGCTAAGAGAAAGATCAGTTTATTTTTTAACTTTCGCATGGAACACCCCCGAATGATACATAACCTTACTTTGCGTAATGTTCCTGCGATTATGCGGAGAAAATATTGCCAATTAAAAATGATTCGACAATAAATTACAAAAGCCGCCCTTTACCAGGACGGCTTTTCCCGATTTTATTTATTTTTATATTGTTCCGCCGCATGCATCAATTCGCTTGCGAGCGTGGCGGCGGCCTCGCTTTTCTCGTCACCGCCCAACAAACGGATCAATTCTGACCGCTTTTGATCGGGCGGCAGTTCCGAAATGTTCGTAACCGTTTTGCCGCTGTCCGTTTCCGTTTTATAGATGAGAAAATTCACATCTGCCATTGCCGCGATCTGCGCCAGGTGCGAAACAGCGATAATCTGTTTGCCGCGAGATATATCCGCAAATTTTTCGGCCACGACCTTTGCCGTATTTCCGCTGATGCCTGCGTCGATCTCGTCAAAAATATACGTGGAAATCTCGTTGATATCGGAAGTCTTTGTCTTGATCGCAAGCATCAGACGGCTCATTTCGCCGCCGCTTATCACCTTGCTCAAAGGCTTCAAAGGCTCGCCCTTATTGGCGGAAAACATCAGGCGCATCGAATCCAATCCGTTGCCTGAGGCCCGAGGCACATCTTTCTCTCCGTAATCGTCGAATTCCGCGGAAAAACGGGCGTTGCGGATATTCAGGGTGGACAGTTCTTTTTCCACCTTCCCGCACAGAATTTCAGCCGCTTTTTTGCGCGCTTGCGTCAAAGCGAGGCAGCCTCGGTAAATTTCCGCTTCGGTTTTTTTCAGACCTTCCGCAATCCTGACGCTTTCCTCGTCGCTGTGTTCGAGCAGATCCCTTTCGGAACAGATCCCCTCGTAAAAAGCACGGATCTTCGGAATATCGCTGCCGTATTTTCTTTCCAGGCTTTTTATAAGGTCGAGACGGCTTTCCACCTCTTCGGCTTCGCGCTCGTCAAAAGTAAAACCGTCGATAATCCCGCGGACAGTCTCCAAAACGTCTTCCGCTTCCAAAGACAGGCTTTCCAGCCGCCCATACAGAGATTCATACTCTTCTCCGAAAGCGGAAAGTTCGCCCAGCGCTCTTTTTCCGCCGTTCAAACAATCCAGCGCGGCATTATCAGACCCGAGCAATTCCGCCGCTTCCGAGAGCCTTACAAGGATTTTCTCCGCATTAGACAATATTATTTTGCGGTTTTGTAAAATTTCTTCTTCCCCGTCTTTCAGGTCGGCTTCCTCGATCTCCAGGATCTGATAGCGGAGAATATCGAGGCGTCTGCCGCGTTCCGCGTCATCACCGCCGAGCGCGCGCATCGCTTCTTGCAGACTCTTCCTTTCGTCCAACAGTTTTTGCAGTTTCTCCTTGCATTCTTTCACGGGAGCACCCGCAAAGCGGTCGACAAGTTCCAGTTGATGCGCTTCGCTCAGCAGATAAAAATGCTCGCTCTGGCCGTGGACGTCCACCAATCCGGACGTGATCCTCCTCAGCATCGCGGCATTGACGGAAACGCCGTTGACTTTGATATCTCCGCGCCCGTCCGATCTGAATTTCCTCGATATGATGATCTGCTCATCAAAATCGATATCCAAGTTTTTGAGTTCTTCGGCCACCTTCCCCTTTTCAGGGCAGGTAAACGTCGCGCTCACACTGCATTCGCTTTCTCCGTAGCGGATCATGCTTTTATCCGCCTTTGCCCCGAGCACAAAATTGATGCTGTCCAGCAAAACGGATTTGCCTGCGCCGGTTTCACCCGAAAGCACATTCAATCCCCTGTCAAATTCAAGTTCCGCATATTCGATCAACGCAACATTTTTAACGATCAGTTTTTCAAGCATGATTTCACTTCAAAAATTCATTCAGTTTTTCGACAACCGTTTTTGCCTTTTCTTCGCTTTCCGTCACGATCAGAAGCGTATCGTCTCCGGCAATGGATCCGACCACTTCCGGAAAATTCAATTTATCCACGATCATACCGGCATTGCTGCCGTTGCCGCGCAAAGTTTTTACCACTACCTGATTGAGAGCGCAGCGAATGGACAAGACGCATTCCCTGAACAAATTGTGCATCTTGGGAGAAATTTTATTGTTTCCCTCGTCAATATAAGCGTATTTGTACTTTTTTTCTACGCCCGCAACTTTGAACAGCCGCAACTCTTTAATATCTCTTGAAACAGTCGCCTGCGTAACGCTGTAATTCAATTTATTGAGTTGTTCGCAGAGTTCCTCCTGCGTTTCGATTTCATTTTTGGAAATTATTTCAAGAATGGCCGCATGCCTTCCGCTTCTCAGCATATCTCACCTCTTTAACCGCTCCATTTATTTAACTTAAACAACAATTTGTCGAAAAAATTCGTATGATCGCTCTTGATAAAAGACACCTCAAAATCTGCCTTGCGGACGATCGGAATATCATTCCCCGACAAACCGACGCACGGCTTTCCGTCGCACACCAAAACGACGGATACGGCAGGATCCTGCGACCGCACCTTCAACTCGCTTTTATCCGAATATACGATCGGCCGGTTATGAAGAGAATGCGTACAGACCGGCGTCAGGATAAAAGCGTTCAGATCGGGCGTCAGAACGGCACCGCCCGCCGAAAGAGAATAGGCGGTAGATCCCGTCGGCGTACTTACAATGATGCCGTCGCCCACAAAGGTATCCACTTTTTTTCCGTCGATTTCCGCTACGAGGGTCACCATGCTGTTGTCGACCGCATCGACAGAATCTTCATGCCTCCGCCGAAAAACTGCTTCATTGAGGGCGTAAAACCGATCCTTTCCTACAACGATCTCCAAAACGCTCCGATTCTCTGTCCGATACTTTCCGCTGATCAACTCGACCGCCTCATCGATCTGTCCGCCTTCAAATTCCGTCAGAAAGCCTAAATTTCCGGAATTGATACCGAGCAATTTGATCCCGCGCTTTCCCGCTTCGATCGCGGCTTTCAAAATCGTACCGTCGCCGCCGAGCACGATCAGAACATCCGGAGAGCCGATCGTATCCGTCGAATAATAAATTTCATACCCGATCGACCTTTTTTCAAGCGCTTCGAGCAGATTTTTTATTATCGGCGAAAAATTTTTCGTCTTTTCATTGCAAAAGATTCCCGCTTTCATGTCTTTATTATACTACAATTTATACATTTATGCAATTAAAACGCATAAAAATACGCAAAAAAACGGCGGGGACCCTAAGGGCAACCCCGCCTGAAATGCTTTATTTGACGTAATCTTTTAACAGTTCCATGTTATTTTCGGAAAATTCCTTCATCTCCTCCGGAGCGAGTTTTTTATAAGAAAGCATTGCCATAAAATATATCTGATTGGCAACGAACTTCTTTCGATCCTCCGAAAGCCCCGTAAACGACGCAATGACCGGATTGGAAGTATTGAGAATGAGTACGGCGTCCCGATCGGCATCTGCGCCCGCAAGTCCGTAGAATGCATTCATCTCGCTGAAACGCCTTGAAAACTCCGCAACATTTATGATGGCGGGAAGACTTGCCTCCTTTAATTTTTCCGCCTTTACCGCGATCGTCGTATTTTTCAGTGCGGACTTAAAGGAATCGACCAACTCTTTATTTTCTTCCGTTGCAGATTCTTCGCTTTTCAGCGCCGCATCGACGTCGGCGTCTATGCGCATAAAACGCAGTTTTTCCGGTTCCTTATATTCAAGATAACTGATAAAATGAGGATCGATAAACGTATCGCAGACGATGGCGTTCAACCCTGCGTTTTTGAACATGTCGATATACTGCGCCTGACCCGATTCATCGGACACATAATAAATGGTTTTCGGCTCTTTCTTCTGCTCAGCCTGCTCATTCTGTTCTGCGGAGGCATCTGCGGAACCTTCCGCATCCGCATTCTCGCCTGCCAGTTCAGAGATCGTCCGATATTCTCCGGAGAGATCTTTATAAATGATGATATCTTTGACCTTTGCGTAAAAGTCCTCGTCTTTGATGCATCCGAGTTTGACGAATACGGAAATATCTGACCAACAGGAAATAAACTTTTCCTTATCCGTCTTGAACAATCCCGTCAGTTTATCAGCGACCTTCTTCGTGATGTGCTTTGAAATTTTTTGCACCTGCCTGTCATTCTGCAGAAAACTGCGCGAAACATTCAAAGGGATATCCGGGCAGTCGATCACCCCGTTGAGAAGCGTCAAAAATTCCGGAATCACCTCTTTGATATTATCGGCAATATAGACCTGGTTGCAGTACAGTTTTACCTTGCCGCGTTCAAGTTCCACTTTGCTTTTTACCTTGGGGAAATACAGTATTCCTTTCAAACGGAAGGGATAATCCATATTCAGATGGATCCAGAAAAGCGGATCATGGTAATCATGAAAAGTTTTACGGTAAAATTCTTTGTATTCCTCTTCCGTACATTCCTTAGGATTCTTCAGATAGAGAGGATTGGTATCGTTCAAAGGCTTATCGTCTTTTCCCGTAAAATTATAATAAATTTCATACGGCATGAAGGCACAGTACTTTTCGATCAGACTGCGGATCCTGCCTTCGTCAAGAAATTCTTTTTCTTCCGCGGCAATATGCATTACGATCCTGGTGCCTCTGTCCGCCTTATCGCATTCTTCTATCGTATAAGTGCTTTCGCCGTCCGATTCCCAGCGAACGGCCGCGGCGCCCTCCTTATAAGATTTCGTATAAATTTCAATGTTATCCGAAACCATATAAGCGGAATAAAAGCCAAGGCCGAAATGCCCTATGATCCCGTCGCCGCCCGCTTTTTCGTATTTCGATACAAAATCGGCGGCGCCGGAAAAGGCGATCTGCGTAATATACTTTTCGACTTCCTCTTCCGTCATTCCGATCCCGTTGTCTTCGACGGTCAAAGTCTTTTCCTTCTTATCGAGGGAAACTTTAACGCAATATTTTTCCTCCGCATCCGCATTCGCTTCGCCCATGTCCACCAGTTTTTTGAACTTGGTAATGGCATCGACAGCGTTCGCAACGATCTCGCGCAAAAAGATATCTTTGTCAGAATACAGCCATTTTTTTATAATGGGCATCATATTTTCGCTTGAAATCTGAATATTACCTTGTTTAGACATTTTAACACCTCGCTATACAAAAAGCCCCGCTTTAAGCGGGGCTTTCGAAATTTTTAATTATCGTTTTTGTTCTGCAGCATTTCTGCAATCGAAGCACCGCCTAAGCCGCCTTCCGTCCACTCTCTGACTTCGTCCTCGTCATTGTTCTCTCTGAACTGACGGGGTTTCCTGTTCTTGGGACGATCGCTCTTTTCCTCGCCCTCTCTCTTGGAACGGACTTTAATGACTTCCGGTTCGGGCAAAAGCGCCTTAATGGAAAGGGTCATCTTCTTGTTTGCCGGATCGAGCACGAGAATCTTCGCATCGATCTCCTCGCCGATCGAAAGAACGGACGTAGGATTTTCAAGCCATTCATGAGAAATCTGAGACACGTGCACGAGGCCGTCGATCCCGTCTTCTATTTCCACAAAAGCGCCGAAAGGCACGATCCTTACGACTTTGCCGTGTACAACGTCGCCTTCCGCATATTTGTCAGCGACAAGATCCCAAGGCTGGGGCTGCAACTGTTTATATCCGATGGAAACTTTTTTGTTTTCCTGATCGATTTTAAGCACCTTGAACTGATAAGTGCCGCCGATCTCCAAAACGTCGGTAACATTCTTTACGCCCGTCCAGGAAAGATCGGAGATGTGCGCCAGGCAGTCAAAACCGTTGACCGAAACGAAAGCGCCGAAATTGGTCACACGTTCCACTTTGCCTTCCACGACATCGTCGACGTGGATCGTAGCAAAGAAAGCGTCTTCACGTTCTTTTTTGGCCTGCTCTCTCGCTTCGCGCTCTTCTTTGAGAATAATGCTCTGAGAAGCGATGATCTCTTTTTTACGGTCGGATTTTTTGATCTCCAAAGCCTTCAGACGAAGTTTTTTGCCGACATATTTGGGAAGATCTTCCTCTTTAACATATCCGATACGGATGGAACCGGCGGGAACAAATACGGAATACGTTCCCATCGCGCCCGTCAGGCCGCCCTTGTTATAGCCGGTGCAGACGATGTCAAATTCCTCGCCGCTTTCGATAGAAGCGATCTTGCTTTCCTCTTCCTTGATCTTTGCAATGATCTTTTGGGAAAGTTTAACGGGATTTGCGGGGTTGACGACCATCACTTCGATCTCGTCGCCCTCCGTATAATTTTCGGGCTTGTATTCCTCGCAATCGATCTCCTCTTTTTCGAGCAGGATTTCTTTTTTGAATAGCGGTAAGAGAACAGCCACGCCCTCGTCAGACGCCTTCGAAATGATTGCTTTGACAAGTTGCCCCTTCTTCAACTTCGACTGTTCATCCATTTGAGCAACGACCTTTTCCATTTCGTTTTCGTTCGTTGCTTTCACTTCTGTGTTGTTATCCATCTTAAAAAGAACCTCCTGCGTTTGCGCAAACGGCGTAGATGCGCCGCTTACTATACCTACTTTATTAAAACTTTTTATTTGTTCCGGATCAAAACCGGACGCATCAGAAAGACGTATGACGTTCGCACAGTTTGCTTTGCAGATTTCGTATAACTTTTCGGTGTTGCTGCTGTTGAGCCCTCCGAGCACGATCACCGCGTCGCACTGTGCAGATAAGGCTTCCGCCTCCCTTTGACGCTCCTTAGTAGTATAACAAATTGTTTTGAAAATCTCAACTGTTTTTTTGCATGCTTTTTTAATATTTTTAATAATTTTTTCAAATTTTTCTTCAGAAAAGGTCGTTTGGCTCACGATCGCAACATTTTTGCCCTCAAAAACAGAAAAATCGGAAAAATCGGGGAAATCGATGATAACGGCATTTTCTCCGCACCAACCGTTGAGCCCCACGACTTCCGGATGCGTCTTTTCGCCGACAATCACGATCGTTTTGTCCGTTTTGGCAAGCGACGCAACAATTTTTTGCGTATGCCTTACGAACGGACATGTGCAATCAATGATCTTTATGTTTTTTGCGGCACAGTCGCGATAGACTTTTTCCGCCACGCCGTGCGAACGCAAGATCAAAGTGGCTCCCTCCGGAACCTGCGACACCGAACCGACGGTCACGATACCGCGCGCCGACACCTGTTTCGTAACCGTCGGGTTGTGTATCAGTTCGCCGAGAATATACGTATTGACAGGGTCGACAGTCATCGCCGTATCGACCGCGCGCTGAACGCCGCGGCAAAAACCGCCGTGTTCGGCTATAATGACCTGCATGCGTTATTTCTTCCTTGCTTTCTTTTTTGCTTTCCGCTCTTCGCGTTCCCGATAATAATCGTGCAGAACGCCGAGCATCTTTTCACGGATGATGTTTTCCGCTCTTTCATAATCTTCCGCCGTCATTTTCACGTCGTAAAATTCGGACAGATCGATCGGATCCCCGACGATGATCGGAGTGCGCCTGAAATATCGTGTCTTTCCCGCCGTCATGATCGGATAAACGGGAACCTTTGCCTTGATCGCAAACAGCGCGGCGCCCCCCTTTAACGGCAGCATTTCTTCTTTCGTTCTGTTGCGGGTCCCCTCGGGGAACATAGAGATCTTTTCCCCCTTTTTCAAATACCGCAGCGCCATCATGATCGCCTTTGCGTCATTGCCGTCCCGCGATACGGGGATCGCCTCTACCTTATTGCACAAATAAGCCAAAAACTTATTTTTATATAATTCCTGTTTTGTAATAAAGTGTACTTTTTCTTTTGTGGAACATGCCATATGCACGATATCCCACAATCTGTAATGGTTCCCCACAAGCACGCACGGACCATCTTTTACTTTATGCTTGCCTATCATTTTATACGGATGAATGATATAGTACACAAACCGCATGATTGCTTTCAAAAAACCGTACATGACCGCTTATACCTTTTCCTGAATTTTTTGTTTGATCGCCGCGACGACTTCTTCGACCGACAGATCGGAGGTATCGATTTCCACGGCATCCTCCGCCTTCCGCAGAGGAGAAAATTCTCTCGTCGAATCATTGCGGTCACGCTCTTCGATCTCTTTTTGCAGTGCTTTGAAATCGACCGCGTACCCTTTTTCCGCCAATTCCTTCCCGCGGCGCGCCGCCCGCGTTTTCGAATCGGCCGTCAGATAAAACTTGAATTCCGCGTTCGGCAACACATGGGTGCCGATATCTCTTCCGTCCAGCACACACGATTGCGAAGCCGCGATTTCCCTCTGCATTTCAACCATCTTACTGCGCACGCAGGCGAGCGCAGAAATTTTTGACGCCGCCATGGAAACTTCGGGCTTTCTGATATCTTCCGAAACATCTTTCCCGTCGAGGATCGTCCTTTGCGAACCGTCACGGTACTCGATTTTCAGATCGATCTCCCGCATCAGCGGCGCAATCGCGTCCTCTTCGAACGGCAAACCCATCCGGCTCGCTTTCAGCGCGCATGCACGATACATTGCCCCCGTATCCAGATATAAAATATTGTATGTGCCGGCAAGCAATTTTGCGATCGTGCTTTTACCGCTGCCGGAAGGCCCATCCAATGCGATCGAAAATTTTTTCAGATCTTTTCTAAGATTTTTCGCGCCCCGCAAATAAACATGTTTGGCAGTTCCTTCCCCGTTGAGCAGGAGCATAACCCTGATACAGAGGGGCAAAGCCCCCGCAATATCCGGCTCCAAGGACGAGAAAAGGGCGCAGTCGGAATACCCTGCCTCTCTCGCCGCCTTTGCGGGATAAAATGAAGTGATATCTTTTGTCGACGACCAAAATATGCAAACCGCGTCTTTTTTATCAAAATGATTTTCTCTTTCTATTTCTTTCAATAATTCCGCGACAGCCCCGCGGATCTCTTCAGCGCAATCGCGGACAACCGTCGTCGCCCCTCTTATTGCCAACATAATCTGTCTCCTGAATTTATTTTATCGAATGCCCCGCCGCATAACCGGTCGAAAATGCAATCTGCAAATTATAGCCGCCCGTATATGCGTCGACGTCTAAAACTTCTCCGCAAAAATACAATCCCTTTACCTTTTTGCTCTCCATCGTCTTCGGGTCGATCTCTTTCACGTCGACTCCTCCGGCAGTCACGATCCCCTCTTCAATGCTGCGCAAAGAAAGCGGTTTAACCGGAAATGCCTTCAGCGCTTTAACAAGATCCGCACGCTGCCCGCTCTTTAAGGAGTGCACGGGGGTATAAAGATTTATGCCCGCCGCATCGAGAACGGGAAGGATCATCTTTTTTGGCAAAAGTTCGTCCAACGCATTCTGTATCTGCCTGTTTTGAAATTTGAAAAAATCGCGCAACAATCGTTTATCCAAAGTCTCTTCGTCCAAAGCAGGTTTCAAATCTATGGATATGGAAACCGAACGGACCGGCAGCCGGTTGACTGCGCTGGACAAAGATAAAACGATCGGTCCGGAAATTCCGAAATGTGTAAAGATCATTTCTCCGAAAAAAGAGGCGATCCGCGTTCCGTTGCAATCGGCCGATACCCTTACGTTTTTTAACGACAACCCTTGCAAAGAAGAGAGCGCGGACATATCGCATACGATGCCGCAAAGGGCCGGCCTCGGTTGGATTATGGTATGCCCGACCGATTCGGCAAATAAATAGCCGTCGCCCGTACTTCCTGTCCCCGGATAAGAAAGGCCGCCCGTTGCAACGACCAAGCAATCTGCTGCATATTGGGATTTGTCCGTTATTATGCCAGACAAAGTACTATGCTCATGGCAAATTTTAAGCACTTTTTCGTTGAATTTGAATCTTACACCTGTATTTTTACAGTAATTCAACAGGCACGCCGTAACATCGCTTGCCTTATCGGAAAGCGGAAAAACCCTGCCTCCTCGTTCCGTCTTTAACGCAAGCCCTCCCGATTCAAAGAAGCGCATGACCGATCGCGGAGGCATAGCATAAACGCTGCTATATAAAAATTTAGGATTGCTGACCACATTCCCGAAAAAATCAGACGGCTCTATATCGTTTGTCAGGTTACACCGCCCCTTCCCAGTAATATAGATCTTTTTGCCCGCTTTTTCATTTTTTTCAATCACCGTTACGGAATGCCCGTTTTCGGCAGCCGCGTATGCGGCCATCAATCCGGCCGCACCGGCCCCGATGACGACGACCTCTTTCATAAACGCTTCCCTTTATGACGACAAATGAACGGATATCAACTTTCCGTTTCTACCCGCTTAACCAAACAGCGAAAGCGCATTGACTGCACTTTCGCCGTATGTTCCGAAATTTTAACGGGAAAGCCCCCATCCTTCCCTGTTTTCAAACGGGATATACCCCGTCTTTATTTTCCGCAAGATTTTTATCGACGCCCGTATTCTGAGCCTTGCGCCATTTGAAATAATTCAACGCGACCTGACCGAACACGGCATAAGACAAGACGTCTTCTTCCTGTTCCATATATTCGGAAATTTCCTGTTTGAACTGTTCGTATTCCGGTTTCAGATCGTCAGCAGGCCTGTACGTGATCCGTTTTTCGTCTCCGATACATTTTTTGACGATCGCAGGATCCGGCTCTGCAGGCAGTTTGCCGTATTCGCCGCGCAAAAGCCCCTTAAATTCTTTTGTGACCATCTTATAGCGTTCACCGCTGATCACGTTGAGAACCGCCTGCGTTCCGACGATTTGGCTGGACGGCGTAACCAAAGGAGGATAACCGCAATCTTTGCGAACATTGGGAACTTCCGCCAAAACTTCGCCCAATTTATCCGATTTATTTTGCTGTTTCAACTGAGAGATCAGGTTGGAAAGCATACCGCCCGGCACCTGATAGATCAGAGCGTTGATATCGATGGAGAGGACTTTCGGAGAAAGGAAGCCGTCCGCCTTCAAGCGGTCTGCGACCTTTTTGAAATGATTGACGATCGGAAGTAATTTTTCGATCTCTATCCCCGTATCGTACTGCGTCCCTTTCAACGTCGCGACCAACGGTTCTGTCGCAGGCTGGCTCGTTCCGTTTCCCAAAGGCGAAAGCGCGGTATCTACGATATCGCACCCCGCTTCGATCGCTTTCAGGTTGACCATGTCCCCCGTTCCTGCCGTATTATGCGTATGCATATGGACCTTTGTTTCGGGCTTCAATTCTTTTTTGAGTTTGGAAACCAAATCATATGCCGTATACGGTAACAGGAGGTTTGCCATATCTTTGATGCAAATATTGTCAGCCCCCATGCTTTCCAGTTGTTTTGCCAGTTTGACAAAATATTCGGTCGTATGGACGGGACTCGTCGTATAACTGATCGCCGCCTCACATATACCGCCGTATTTTTTGATCGCCTTTATGGACGTTTCCAGATTGCGAGGATCGTTCAGCGCATCAAACACGCGAACGACCGTCACTCCGTTTTCGATGGATTTAGCGACAAATTTTTCAACGACGTCATCCGAATAATGCCTGTATCCGAGCAAATTCTGACCGCGGAGCAACATTTGGATGGGTGTTTTCTTGAGATATTTTTTTAATGTGCGGAGACGCTGCCACGGGTCCTCGTTCAAAAAACGCAGACACGAGTCAAACGTGGCGCCGCCCCAAGCCTCCAAAGAATAATATCCGATCTCATCCAACTGTTCCAGGACGGGGATCATCTCGTCGGTACGCATGCGCGTCGCTGCCTGCGACTGATGCGCGTCTCTCAATATCGTATCGGTAATCAACACCTTTTTTACCTGTTTATCAGACATAAAAATTCTCCTGAATCAAACTTTTTGCAATGCTGTTTCAAATCGTCAACCGAAGCAAGCCAGCAGGAACCCGGCAGCCACTGCCGACCCGATAACGCCGGCGACATTCGGCCCCATCGCATGCATCAGCAGGTGGTTGCTCGGATCCGATTCTCGGCCCACATCTTCGGATATTCGCGCCGCCATGGGCACCGCGGATACGCCCGCCGAACCGATAAGAGGATTGATCTTCCCTCCCGATATCTTGTTCATCAATTTTGCCATCATCAAACCGCCGACCGTGCCGAAGCAGAAGGCAAACAGGCCGAGCGCAATAATATAGAGAGTCTGCAACTGCAGGAAGGTCGTTCCCAACGCTTTACATCCGACGGAAAGCCCGAGGAAGATCGTGATGGTATTCATCAGACCGTTCTGCGCCTGCGAAGAAAGTCTGTCCACCACGCCGCTCTCTTTCATCAGATTGCCGAGCATCAGCATGCCCAACAGAGGGATCGCATCGGGCAGAAGCAACCCTACGATCAAAGTAACCAGCAGAGGGAACAAAACTTTTTCGATCTTTGTAACTTCCCGCAACTGTTTCATCTTGATCGCGCGCTCTTTTTTCGTGGTACACAGTTTCATGATCGGCTTTTGAATGATCGGGATCAGCGCCATATACGAGTAGGCGGCAATCGCGATCGTTGAAAGCAGATCCTCTTCCGTAAATGCCGAAAGTTTTTGTGTCAGATAAATAGCCGTAGGGCCGTCCGCGCCGCCGATAATGCCGATGGAAGCGGCAGCCGCCGCATCGAAGCCGAGCAGGATCGCGCCGACAAAGGTCAAAAACACGCCAAGTTGTGCCGCCGCACCGATCAGCATGCTCTTCGGATTTGCGATCAGCGGGCCGAAATCGGTCATCGCGCCGATCCCGAGGAAAATGAGGGGCGGGAAAATAACTTTATCCACGCCGAAATAGAGATACCACAACAGTCCCCTGTTGCTTACGTCGTCATAAGCATGGCTGATGATGATCGAGGCATTATCCGCAAAGGCAATCCCCCCATCGCTCAGCGTCCCCTGAATATATCCCTGCAAATTATACAGGGCAAACTGCTCGGGAGTTATTGTTATACCATTATTTGACGTAAGATCGGCAAGAGACTTAAAGGCCGTAATCATACCGTCGTTCGCCGTCAGGTAAGTGTCTCTGATATAAATGACTTCGCCCGTCAGTTCATTGATATAGGAACCGATATATTCGAATTTTCCGTCGCTGCTTGCCCCTAAAGAATAGGAAAGATCGGGCGTTTCGTATGCTCCCCAAACGACGTTCTGCGCTCCGGGAATATTGATGAGGAACATGCCGAAGGCGATCGGCAACAGGAGCAACGGCTCAAACTTTTTAACGATGGCAAGATACATCAAAACGAAGGAAACCGCAATCATTACGTAATTTTGCCAGTTGCTCTGGAAAACACCCGACGATTCCCACAAATTTTTGAACATCTCGCCTAAATTTATGGCAAGAAAATTAAATTGCATCTGCATCACCCGTCAACCGATAATCGCAAGAAGCGCATCCGTATCGACATTGTTGCCGACTGCCGTTCTGAAAGAAATTTTCCCGTCGCAGGGAGCGGTAATATCGTTATCCATTTTCATCGCTTCCAAGACGAGCACGGGCTGATCTTTTTTGACAGACGCCCCTTCCTCCACCAAGAATTTTTTAATCAACCCGGGGAAAGGAGAAACCAATTTTTCGCCGGAGGCGGGAGCCGCGGACGCAGCCGGGGCGGCCTGAGCGGAAACGGCGGGCGCCTGCGGAACGGCGGCGCTTACCGTATTGACAACTGTCTGATCGGCTCCGATTTCTTCGACGCCCACTTCATAGTTTTTTCCTTCGATGGTTACGACAAATTTACGCATTTCAATTTCTCCTTTATAATTTCTTGATTCTTCTTACCTTAAATTCACAGGTCGTGTTTTCGCCTTCATAATAAGCGGCGATCGCCGCAATGATCGCAAGTCTGATCTCGATCGGAACTTCGCCGTCTTCCGCAGCATCTTCTGCCGCACTTGCGGGAAGATCCTGCTTTTTAACCTTTTTTGAATTCCGTACCGAATTCATAATTTTGCTGAAAGCCCAGACGAACGCTATCAAAACAATGATGCCGATAAAGGTGATCGCAAATCCGAGAAGGGCATAGACTAAACCTTCCCCTATTCCTAACCACGTGACATCTTTTGTTGCCAACAATTGAAGTACTGTCATGCCGTCCCCCTCACTTCAGCAACATCTGCAAAGACGCGATCAGATATTGCCTGACAAATTTCGGCTCGATGATATTGTCTATATAACCATTCTTTGCCGCGTGGATCGGGTCGGAATTTTCGTCCGCATATTTAGCAGCCAATTTTGCTTTGTCAGCATTATGTTCCGACGCAAATTCGATCTCTGCACCCTGCACGCTGTCAAACAGAGCGATCTTCGCGTTTGCAAACGCATAGGCATAGTCGAATCCCATCGATTTTGCGGCAAAAACAGTATAGCCCAAGCCGATCGCCTTTTTATAAACGACGGAAATTTTTGCGTTTTCGAGCAATTCAAAATTTTCCATCAATTTCGCGATGTTTTTCATGACGAGACTGCCGTTCGTTTCAAGATCCGCCCGGATGCCGAGCGTATTGACAAAGGTCACGAAGGGCAATTCAAAATATCCCGCAAATTCTACAAAAGAATTGACCTTTGCAACATTCTGCGCGGTCAGTTCCACTCCGTTCTCACCGTCAAAAACGACGGCGGCAACAGAAATTCCGCCCACTCTGCCGAGTACGCACCTGACCTCCGGCGCACAAGCCGAACCGATCTCAAGATACGTATCTTTATCGAAAACAGCAGAAATCAGATCATCTGCCTCGCATTGCTTATCCAACGCCGCCTGCGGAGCATTGAGGTCGCTTCCGTTTTCGACGACCGGCGCACTGCAAAAAGGCAGTACATTCAATATTTTAATGATATCTGCACGGATTTCGGAAATATCATCTTTTACAAAGCCGACCAAATTCGTTGCGGAAAGCGCATCTGCGCCGCCGACCTCCTCTTTGGGAAGATTTTTTCCGCTTTTTGCAGAGATGACAAGCGGACTGTTTGCTGCAAGGACGCCTTCTTTCAGAAAGAAAGTAAAGTCCGCGCATGCAGCTAAAAGAGAAGCCTGCCCGTACACCTCTCCGCAAACCACGGCAAACTGAGGAACGATCCCGTGGAGCCTGGACGCTTTTGCAAGGACGGAGGCAAGCCCTTCCAATACGGTGACGCCTTCCCCGATCTGTACGCCGAGGCTGTTCAAAAGATAGACAACCGGCGTCGAATTTTTTTCAGCAAGTTCAAGACATTTCAGAATTTTGGAGCAATTCGCCGCGCTGACGCCTCCGCTCAAAACGCTGAAATTCTGGGCAACGATATATGCGGGGAATCCGTCGATCGTTGCAAAACCCGTTACAACGCCTTCTCCTTCCGCGCCCTCGTCATAGAAGTCGTTTTTGGAAAAACTGAAACCGGATAATTCAACAAAACTGTCCCGATCGGTCAAAGCGGAAACGGCTTTTCTGATATCTTTTCCCGCCTCCAAAACCTTGGCGCGCCTCGCTTGAAGCAACTTGATTCTATCCATAATACCTCCAATAGCCTCGTGACTAATTTTTACCAAATATCATTATACCCTATTTTTACCTAAAAATCAAATATATATCAAAATCTTTTCCTTAATGATCATAAAAAAAGCGAACCTCTGCCGCTGATCGGTGCAAAAAGGTTCTGCTTTCAAGTGGTACTCCCGGCGGGAATCGAACCCACAACGGCCCCTTAGGAGCAATAAGAATTAAGCGTTATAGTGTGCATTATAGCCTTTTTAAGACGTTTTGTCCACTATGAACGCTTATTTTTTGTCTTTTTTGCGTTATACGCGGTAGCTTTCATCTTATGTGTTTCTGTATGGGTGTAATTTGGGTGTAAATAAAAGGTGTAAAAATCTTCCGATAAAGGCAAAATCATTGCGTTCTATACATACATTTTATAAAAGTTTTAACAAAATATGCGCTTGTTTACCCATATTGATTTACCCATATTGACAACAAAGGCTTTTTTTGATATAATATAACAAAAGTTTACAGTGTGGTGAGGATGGTGGAAAAGACTTTGCAGCAAATGCAATTCAAAGACAGGCTTTGCCGAACATTGCTTCGTATCAATTGGTTGATCGCAATTGCTGCAATTTTGCCTGTTTTGTCAAAAATATTCATAGGCGTGGCGGCTATCGGCATGGCTTTCTATTATTTGATTTTAATAGCAGTCACAATCATAACATTAGGTCTTTTTTTGCTGAATGATTCTTTCAGAGCGTTATATAAAATCAACTTAGATGGTTTACAAGAACTTTCGAACCAAGTCATTCAAGTATATCGGATTGCTCAACCCGTTCTTGCAGGAATATGTGCGTTTCTGTCTGCGATTGTGCTTATCGTAATCATTCGAAATCAGGACGAAACGCATAAAACAAGAAAAATTGTTTCTGTATCATTAGTAGTCCTTATTGTTCTGATTGCTACCCTCGTATATTATATGAAACTGATTTAAGGGGGTAACTATGAAAATTTTTTTGATAAACAGATCGGATGTTTTACTTTTTTCAGATGACAAAAAGTTAAAAGTGGGGAAAGAAAACGGCAGAGAGTATATTGACGCCCCTGTTTTGCATAATGGAAAAATTATTCTGCGGGCAATCCGCAAGCCCGAACTCTCCTATCCGAATTGGTGGCTTTATTCTGCATTTTTCTGGATTATCGGAATATTGGGCTTGTTTACGCCCAAATATTCCCGCTTTGATTACGCGTTGGATTGTAATATCATTTTGGACAGCGGTCAAACGCAGGATATTTGGCTTCGGTTTAATCATTTTGTCAACAAAAAGGCAAAAGTTTCTGTAGCCGCAGTAACGGTTTCAGAAGGTGCGGTTGCAACATTGGAAAATGCCGCATACGTTTATGATAAGACTTCGCACAGACGGAGAAAAGTCTACAAACTTGTTTCTTGGCTGATGCGGGTTGCTGTCATTGTTGCGGTTTATTTTATAATTATTTAAGTGAGGGAGAAAAATGTTAAATCTATTGGCGGCAAATATTGACGGATTGGAAATTGCTTACATAGCAGTGGGCATTTTGCTTGGTATCGCGATTATTGCGGCGTTTATCGCTCAAATCGTGATTGCGATCGGATATTGGCGCGGAAACCGCACCAACAATTCGTTGGGACTTTCGGGCGGAGAGTATGCGCGCAAACTTCTCGATCAGAACGGAATGCCGGATGTGCAGGTAAAAAAATGCGGTATTATACGAACCATTTTATTCGGAAACCATTATAGCATTACGAAAAGAACGGTTTATCTCCGTATGCGTACGATCAATAAACCCAGCCTTACAGCAGTGGCAATGGCGGCGCAGAAGGTTGCACTTGCCGAACAACATAGGGATGGCGATGCCAAAATGATTGTCCGCAGCCGTTTACAGGGGCTTGGTGTATTTGCGCCGATTTTATTTGTACCGTTGGTTCTTATCGGTTTTTTAGTCGATATCTTTGCGCTGCAGACACTTCTGTTTTCTTTGGTTACGGCGGGAATCGGGCTGCTGTTTATTCTGTTCGGATTTATCGTGACCGTTTTGAATATTCCTGTGGAAAAAAAAGCAATGGAACGTGCGCAAGTTTTACTGGAAAACGAGTTGACCGGAGAAGAAATGGTCACCGTCAAAAAAATCTTCCGCAGTTATCTGGTTGAATACATTTTACAGTTTGTCATTGCAATCTTGCGCATTATTCAACTGATTCTGAAAATTTTGATCAGCATTCGGAAAAAATAAATGATTTGAAAAGGCGCAATATCTATAAAGAAAAAATTATTGACAATATTACTCCTCGCAACTATTTCCATAATATGTGCAGTGCTTTTTGCTGCGTGTAACAACGGAAACAACACTCAAAAAGATACCTATAGTATATATACAAAGCTGCACTCTGGCAAATGCTTTCGCGGGAAAAGCCGTCAGTAAAAATTGGAGCAGCGACTTTGCCGAACGCACGGGCATTCCGTTTCATGAACTCTTTGACGAGAAAATAACGGAAGAACCTTACGCCTACGAAACGATACATAAATTCAAGCGTATCATTCGCGCCGTCCTATCCCTCGCAAAGAAAAACCGTTTGATTACGGATAACTATGCGTCGGCAGATTATATCAATTTTCCAAAACGCCCGCCTCATAAAATCGAATGCATGTCCGACGAGGATGCCAAACGCTTTTACAAATTCATTTTGGACTACCCCGATATTCGCTATAAATCTGCAATGCTTTTGTTTCTTCTTGCAGGCTTTCGCCGCGGCGAAGTGGCGGGACTTGAATGGAAAGATATTGATTTTGACAAGGGAGAGATTACAGTAAGCCGTTCGGTAACGACCGTAACGGGATTTGGAATGATAGAAAAAGAACCTAAAACGGAAATGTCCAAACGGACTCTTGCAATTCCCGAAGTCTTGCTTGAAACGCTGAAAGAGTACAAAGAATGGCAAACAAAACGCCGCGCGGAACTCGGTGATTATATGGAAGAAAATGATTACCTTTTCACGCAGGAGAACGGAAAGCGGCTTTATCCAAGCACATTTACGGGGTGGCTGAACAAAATGCTGCGGGAAGCGAATATCGACCATTATTCCCTGCATAGTTTGCGCCATACGAACATCACTTTGCAGATTGCCGCAGGCGTTCCCATTGTAACCGTCGCAGCGAGAGCAGGACACGCCCGCGCAAGCACAACCAGCGATATTTACGCCTATGCGCTGCGCAGCACGGACAAGATGGCGGCGGACAAACTCGGCAGTATCTTTTCAGCCGAAGAAAAGCCCGCAGAAACCCTTAAATCGTCTGATCAAGAAACTGTATCTGACACGGACGAAAACGACGTTGTGGCTGAATTCAGGCACATAAAAGCCGAAATGCAAAGGCTCGGCTATGAAACTTTGGAAGAGTACGAAGAGTATCTCGATTTCTTGGAGATGAAACGGATAAAGAAAAGAGATTTTGAAATGTAAAACGGCATGGAAAAACCGCTTGATTTTAACTTTCAATCAAGCGGTTTTTTGGTACTCCCGGCGGGAATCGAACCCACAACGGCCCCTTAGGAGGGGGCTGTTATATCCATTTAACTACGGAAGCTTTTCAACTTTTAATATGATACAATATTTTTCTGAAAAAAGCAAACATTTTTCAGGAATGTTTGCTAAAATTATCAGACGGGCGCCTGTACGAACCGGCGCCCGTTCTGTTCTTCATTTTATTTTTACTTTTTCGGAAGAATGATACTTTTTCCGCCCATGTATTTTTGGAGGACTTCCGGAATATTCACGCTCCCGTCCTCGTTGAGATGATTTTCCAAAAGGGCGATCAACATTCTCGGAGGAGCGACGACAGTATTGTTCAGCGTATGGGCGAATACGTTCCCCTTTTCCGTCTTATAACGGATCCCGAGTCTGCGCGCCTGCGCATCCGTCAGATTGGAACAACTGCCCACTTCGAAATATTTTTTCTGTCGGGGGCTCCATGCCTCCACGTCAATGCTCTTATATTTAAGATCTGCAAGGTCGCCCGAGCAACACTCCAAAGTACGTACGGGAATGTTCATGGACACGAACAACTCGACGGTATACGAGTACAATTTTTCAAACCAGTCGCTGCTCTCTTCCGGTTTGCAAATGACGATCATCTCCTGTTTTTCAAACTGATGGATGCGGTAGATCCCCCTTTCCTCTATGCCGTGCGCACCCTTTTCCTTGCGGAAACAGGGAGAATAACTCGTCAGCGTGAGCGGCAACGCATCCGCATCGAGGACCGTATTCATGAACCTGCCGATCATTGAATGCTCGCTCGTACCGATCAGATAGAGGTCTTCCCCCTCGATCTTATACATCATCCCGTCCATTTCTTCAAAGGACATGACGCCGGAAACTACATCGCTGCGAATCATAAAGGGAGGGATCACATACGTAAATCCCTTATCGATCATGAAATCGCGGGCATACGTCAAGACTGCGGAATGAAGCCGCGCCACGTCGCCGATCAGGTAATAGAATCCCTGCCCGCTGGTACGGCGGGCACTGTCGATATCGATCCCGCCCAACTTATCGAGGATATCCATATGATAAGGGACCTCGAAAGGCTTTTCTGCAGGCTCGAGAAAACGACGGCGCTCCACATTCTGGGAATCGTCTTTTCCGATCGGCACATCGTCGGCAATGATATTCGGGATGGACATCATATCCTGTTTCAGGCTGGAAGAAACTTCTTCCGCTTCCTTTTCGATCTCCGCGATGCGCTCGTTGACGGCGACGACTTCCGCCTTTGCCTTTTCCGCGTCTTCTTTACGCTTTTCCTTCATGAATTTTCCGATCTCCGCGCTGACCGCGTTGCGCTTTGCGCGAAGGGAATCCCCCTCTTTTTGCAATTCGCGCTTTTTCGCGTCCAACCCGAGGATTTCGTCGACGAGAGGAAGTTTTTTATCCTGAAACTTCTTTCTGATATTTTCCCGTACAAGATCGGGATTGTTTCTGAGCAGATTGATATCGATCATCCTATTTTGCCTCCGTTTTTGTTCCCTATTATTTTACCCCAAAAACCTGCTTTTTGCAATAAAATCAGCGCTGTTTTGGCAAATCTGCAACGGAATTTAATAAATTCCCCTTTCATATAAATATAAATTGAAAATATTTGTAATCCAAAGCCTTTTATGGTATAATAATATTGATCAAATAGTCAGAGAAGGAAAGCGTAGAAAATGTCTGAAAAGAGAGAATCATCCGAAAACAAGCCGGATAACCGGCAAAGCGATACTGTACGCCAAAAGGCCGTCAGGGCACCCCGCAAAACTGTTTCTGCAGAAAGCGGGGAAACCGGCATTTCATCAGATAAGGCCTCTTCTTCTCGCGCATCCGCTTCGTTAAAGCAATCGGCAAGAAACAAAGCGGGCAACGACGCTGCGCAAACGCCCCAAAACCGGAAACCGGCCGAAAAACCCGTCGCCGTAGAAACATACGTGAAGCAAAAACTGGCTGAAAACATTGCGGCGGAAGAAGAGTCGGCTCAACCGGATATGGACGCCATAAAAAAACAATTCAAGAAAAAGAAAACCGCTGTTCCTTCATACGGTTCGGTAACAAGATATTCCCCCGACGTGAACAGCGGCCTTTCCACTGCGCAGATCAACGAACGCTTTTCGCAATTCCTCTTTAATGACGTAAATCAGAAATATTCCAAATCGTATGCGAGTATTTTCGTAGGCAACCTGTGCACGTTCTTCAACCTGCTCTGCGTCCTCGCGGCGATCGCCCTCATTTACGCGAAGGCCCCTATCTCGCAATTCCTGTTCGTCGTTATCTTTGCAGCGAACTTGTTTTTCGGTATTGCCATGGAAATCAAGGCAAAGCGGAAAATGGATAAACTGTCATTGCTGACCGTTCCGACCGTCAAAGTCATCCGAAACGGAGAAACCATAGACATACCTTCAAAGGAGATCGTGCTCGACGATATCGTCGTTTTGTCTCTCGGCAATCAGATCCCCGCTGACTGTATCCTCTGCGACGGCTTTGTGGAGGTCAACGAATCGCTGCTTACGGGAGAGTCCGTTCCCGTCAAAAAGGAACCCGGCGATCTTCTCTATGCGGGCAGTTTTATTTCGAGCGGCTCCTGCAAGGCCCGTGCAGACAAGGTGGGCAAAGCGACTTACCTCAACTCGCTCTCCGCAAAGGCAAAAAAATATAAAAAGCCGAACTCGGAATTGATGCGTTCGACCAAACTCATCATCTCCATTGTCGGCATTCTGATCATCCCCATATCCATCTTCATGTTTATCGTCAACTGGCGCACATACGATCCTTCCGTGATCAACATCCCGCAACTTGACAACGCCATTCAAAAGACGGTGAGCGTCGTGATCGGCATGATCCCTTCGGGAATGCTGCTGCTGACAAGCCTTGCCCTTACCATGGGGATTTTACGGCTTATGACGCATAATACGCTCGTGCAGGACCTCTATTCACTGGAAATGCTCGCGCGCGTCAATGTGCTTTGCCTTGACAAGACGGGCACGATCACGGACGGACGCATGAAGGTCAACGACTGTATGCTGCTGAACAACCCCACGGAATTTTCCGTCAATGAGATCGTCGGCTCCTACCTGCACTCGTTGGATGACAATAACCAGACCTCTATCGCGCTGTATAACTATTTCGGGCACAGCAATGCGCTGAAAGCGATCAAAACGCTGCCCTTTTCTTCAAAGCGGAAACTTTCGGCCGTAACTTTTGAAAAAATCGGCACGGTCGTAGTCGGCGCGCCGGAATTCGTCTTGGGCAACATCCCCGAAAAACTCAATAAAATCATAAATCAGTACGCTTCCATGGGCCTCAGAGTGCTTGTCGTGGCGCTCTCGGGCGGCCAACTAAACGGCGATAAACTGCCGTCAGGACTAAAACCTCTTGCGATCATTTCCATTGCTGACAATATACGCGAAGATGCGATCCAGACGATCCGCTGGTTCAAAGACAATGACGTCGAAATCAAAATCATCTCGGGCGATAATCCGGTTACGGTATCCGAAGTCGCCAGGCGGGTCGGCGTGGTCAATGCCGATAAATATATTTCTCTGGAAGGACTGAATGAAAAAGAAGTTGCGGCCATCGCGAACAAATATACCGTTTTCGGCCGCGTGACGCCCGAGCAGAAGGCCATCCTTGTGAAGGCGATCAAATCGGAGGGCAATACCGTCGCCATGACGGGCGACGGCGTCAACGACATACTCGCTCTGAAAGAGGCAGATTGTGCGGTGACCGTAATGTCCGGCAGCGAAGCGGCCAAAAACGTCAGCCACATCGTTCTGACGGACAACAATTTCGCCTCGATGCCCAAAGTCGTATTCGAAGGAAGGAGGGTGATCAATAATATCCAGAACTCTTCCTCCCTTTATCTGATGAAAACTTTGTTTACGACGGTGTTTGCACTCATTTCCATCATTACGGGAACCATGTATCCGTTTGTGACGAGCAATATGCTGATTTTGGAATTCTTCGTAATCGGCATTCCCACTTTTTTCCTCTCTCTGCAGCCGAATACAAACAGAGTCAGCGGGAAATTTCTGTCATTCGTGTTGAGCCGGGCCGTGCCGGGCGCGATCATTCTCGTTCTTGCGGTACAGAGCACAAGTATCATTGCGCACTTTCAGCCCGACTATTTCGACGAATATTATACGACGATATCCGTCTATCTCATCTCGTTTGCGGGGCTGATCATGTTGTACAGAGTCTGCCAGCCTTTCAACTTTTTCCGCGCGATCCTGTTTATCGCCATGTTCGCGATCAGCCTGATCGGGCTGACATTGCTGCCGGATATATTCATTGAGAAAAATCATACCCCTCTCGGATTCGTACAAATCATGTATGTCCTGCTGATCATCATGCTGTGCATACCGCTATCGGGCGTGCTGCTTCGGATCACGGACAAACTGAATAAATCTTCCGAGAAAAAACGGATATGATCAAATGACATCGCTTAATAAACTTATATAAACTTATATAAATTTAGACAAACGATCCGAAAGTTGACCAAAAATATAAAAAACCTCGCGCAAACGCGGGGTTTTTTATTGTGTCAATCGTTTATGCAAAAGGCTGTCGGATGAGTCCGACAGCCTTTTGAAAATTGATCGCTCTGTTTTAAGATCTCTGTTCCGGATCCTCTGCGGCATCAACCGCCTGATCTTCCGATATTTCGGGGCCTTCTTCCGCGGGCGTTTCCGGATCCGAAGCGACCGAATCGTCCGCCCCCTCTTCCTGCTCTTCTTCCTCTCTCGGCGCAACGGCCACAGTCGCTACCGTCGAATCTTTCAGCCTCATAACGCGAACGCCCTGCGTGTTTCTGCCGATCTTGGATATGTCGGAAACGTGCATGCGGATGATCGTGCCGTTGTTGGAAATGATCATCAGATCTTCATCTTCACTGACGATCTTCAGGTTGACGAGCCAGCCCGTCTTTTCGTTGAATACACCCGCTTTGATGCCTTTACCCGCTCTGCCCTGCAGACGGTAATCCTCGATATCCGATCTCTTGCCGTAACCGTTGGAGGTAAGCGTCAGAATTTCGCACCCCTCCTTGATGACGAGCATATCGACGAGATAGTCGTCTTTGCCGAGATTCATCGCGCGGACACCCTGCGTGTCGCGCCCCATCGGACGTACATCCTTTTCGCTGAATCGGATGCACTTGCCCTCTTTGGACGCAATGATCAGTTCGTCGTCTCCCGTCGTAAACTGGACGGAGATCAATTCGTCGCCTTCGGTGATCTTGATCGCTATCTTACCGACCTTACGGATATTTGAAAATTCTTCAAGCGCCGTCTTTTTAATGAGTCCTTTTCGCGTGGCCATGGCGATGTATCCTTCCGTATTCTCGGCAAGAGGGATGACCGCCGTAATCTTTTCCTCCTGATCGATCTGCAAAAGATTCACGATCGCGCGGCCTCGCGCCTGGCGCTGGGCTTCCGGAATTTCATAGCCCTTGATGGAATACACTTTGCCGAAACTGGAAAAGAACAGAATATTGTCGTGCGTGGAGGATATAAATAACTTTTCGACAAAATCCTCGTCTTTCGGCTTGTGCGCCGTGATGCCCATGCCGCCGCGGCGCTGTGCCTTATATTCGGATACGGGCTGGCGCTTGATATATCCCGAATGCGTCATCGTGATGACGATATCTTCCTTTTCGATGAGATCTTCAATATCGATCTCGCCGTAATCGTAGGAAAGTTCCGTCTTTCTTTCGCTGGGATATTTTTCTTTGATGGTAAGCAGATCTGCCTTAATGATCTCAAGTACGCGATGCTCGTGCTCGAGAATATCTTTCAGATCGGCAATCGTCTTTTCAAGTTCCGCCAATTCTTCCTGCAGTTTTTCTACTTCCAGCGAAGTGAGGCGCTGCAGGCGCATTTCCAAAATCGCATTCGCCTGTTTTTCGGACAATTCAAAACTTTTTGTCAGTTTTTCGATCGCCACAAATTTATCGGCGGATTGCTTGATGATTGCAATCACTTCATCGATGTTCGCGAGCGCAAGAACGAGGCCGGATACGATATGCGCCCTCTCTTCCGCCTTATTCAGATCAAACCTCGTGCGGCGGACGATGACGTCTTCCTGATGCAGGATGTAATAATGGATGCATTCTTTCAGGTTCAGGACCTTCGGTTCTCCGTCCACAAGCGCCAGAAGCGTGATCCCGTTGGAAGTCTGCAACTGCGTATGTTTATACAGCGTATTGAGCACGACCTGCGCATTGGCATCTTTTTTAAGTTCTATCACGATGCGCATGCCGTCTCTGTCCGATTCTTCGCGAATGTCGGAAATACCTTCCACTCGCTTATCTTTGACCAGATCCGCGATGTTTTCGATCAGGCGCGCTTTATTGACCTGATAAGGGATCTCCGTAACGATGATGCGCGTACGGGTCGTATTATTGGAAGTATAATCTTCGATTTCACATTTCGCGCGCAGGATGTAGTTGCCGCGCCCCGTACGGTATGCCCTCTTGATCCCCGCCCGGCCCATCAGGATCGCCCCCGTCGGGAAATCGGGCGCCGGAACGTATTCCATCAATTCTTCGATCGTGATCTCAGGATTTTCCATCTGCGCAATCACCGCGCCGATCACTTCCGAAAGATTATGCGGAGGTATATTTGTTGCCATACCGACCGCGATGCCGTCGCTCCCGTTGACCAAAAGGTTCGGAAAGCGCGAGGGCAAAACGCAAGGCTGCATCCCCGTGTCGTCAAACGTAGGATAATAGTCTACCGTCTCTTTGTCGAGATCGCGCAGCATTTCTGCCGCAAGTTTCGACATCCTCGCTTCCGTATAACGCATCGCTGCGGGAGGATCGCCGTCAACGGAACCGAAGTTCCCGTGCCCGTCTACCAAAGGGAAATTGATGGTGAAGTCCTGCGCAAGGCGAACCAGCGCATCGTAAACGGCAGAATCGCCGTGCGGGTGATATTTACCGAGCACGTCGCCGACAATCCTCGCGCATTTTCTGTACGCCTTATCGTTGTACAGCCCCATTTCGTGCATGGAATACAAGATACGCCTGTGCACGGGCTTCAATCCGTCGCGCACGTCCGGGATCGCACGGCTGACGTTGACCGCCATCGCATACGCGATAAAAGATTTTTTCAACTCGTCGTCCACTTCGACGTCGAGCATATTTGTCATTGCGAGCGTCTTTTTGAACTCTTCAGTAAGTTCGGGACTCGTCTCTTTTTTGGCCATACCTGTACCCCTTAAATATCAAGTTCCGCGACAAGTTTCGCGTTTTCTTCAATGAATTGCCTTCTGAGTTCAGGCTTTTCGCCCATGAGAAGGGAAAACATCTCGTCCGCCTCGACCGCATCTTTCATATTGACGCGGAGAAGCGTCCGCGTTGCGGGGTTCATCGTCGTGTCCCAAAGTTGCTCTTTGTTCATTTCGCCGAGGCCCTTATAGCGCTGCAATTCGAATTTACCGGGATTTGAATTTCTGTATTCTTCAAGTTCGGCATCCGAATACATATATTTTTCTTCCTTGCCCCTCGTCGCTTTGTATAGCGGAGGCTGGGCGATATATACATGCCCGTTTGCGATCAGCGGGCGCATAAAGCGGAAAAAGAAAGTCAGCAACAGAATGCGGATATGGCTTCCGTCTACATCGGCATCCGTCATACAGATGATGCGGTCGTAACGGAGTTTGCTCTCGTCAAAGTCATCGGAAATCCCGCATCCGAAAGCGGTGATCATGCTCTTGATCTCTTCATTTTCGAGCACGCGGTTCAAACGCGCTTTTTCCACGTTCAAGATCTTGCCGCGCAGGGGCAGGATCGCCTGAAAGCGCCTGTCGCGGCCCTGTTTCGCCGTGCCGCCCGCACTGTCTCCCTCGACGATATAAATTTCGCAAAGTTCCGCTCGCTTTTCGCTGCAGTCCGCAAGTTTTCCGGGAAGAGTCGTACTTTCCAGAACGCCCTTGCGGCGAGTCAGTTCCCGCGCGTTTCTGGCAGCGTCTCGCGCCTTTTGCGCCGTCACACAGCGGAGAACAAGTTCCCTCGCTTTTGCGGGATTTTCTTCAAGATACGTGCCCAAATGTTCGACCGTGGCCTTCTGTACAAACGAGCGCATGAAACTGTTTCCCAGTTTCGTCTTTGTCTGCCCTTCAAACTGCGGCTCGGTCAATTTGACGGAAACGATCGCCGTGATCCCCTCGCGGACGTCTTCGCCGGACAATTTATCGTTTTCTTTCAAAATATTCAGTTTATGGCCGGCATCGTTGATCACCTTCGTCAGCGCGGCTTTGAATCCGTCCAGATGCGTACCGCCCTCTTCGGTATGGATATTGTTCGCATAACTCATGATGAGTTCGTTATATCCGTCGTTATATTGAATCGCGACCTCGATCCCGCTGTCCGCCTGCATCTCTTCAAAATAAAGCGGCGCGTCGAACAGGACCTCTTTATTTTTGTTCAGATCTTCTACGAAATGCAGAATGCCGCCCTCGTAATGGAATTCATCGAATTTAGGCTTTTCCTCGCGGTCGTCTTCAATAGAAATCGTGAGCCCCTTGTTCAGATAGGCAAGTTCGCGAAGCCGCACTTTCAGATTGTCATAATTAAAGACAGTCGTTTCGAAGATCTCGCTATCCGGATAAAAGGTCACCTGCGTACCCGTCTTGTCCGTGTCTCCCACGATCGCCAGCGCGCGTTGAGGAACGCCCCTGTTGTAGACCTGTTTATAGACGTGCCCGTTCTGGCAGACCTCCACTTCCAGCCATTCGGAAAGCGCGTTTACGACCGAGAGCCCCACACCGTGCAGGCCGCCCGAAATTTTATATCCTCCGCCCCCGAACTTGCCGCCGGCATGCAGTTTCGTCAGCACGAGTTCGACCGAAGAAACCCCTTCTTTATGGTGGATCCCCGTAGGGATCCCCCGCCCGTTGTCGGTGACGGTACACGAGCCGTCTTTATTGATCTTGACGCGGATCGTATCGCAATAGCCGGCAAGCGCTTCATCGATAGAGTTATCGACGATTTCCTGCACGAGATGATGAAGCCCGCGTTCGTCCGTAGATCCGATATACATGCCCGGGCGTTTTCTGACCGGTTCCAGACCTTCCAGAACCTGTATTTGCTCTTCGCCGTATTCGCCCTGAACTTTTTCTGCCATAGAAATTCTCCTGATATAATCGGCGCGCACGGCGCCTGTAAAGATTAAGATAATTATACCATAAAAGGGCAAAAAAAGAAAGCGATTTGCCGCCGATTTCACAATTTATATAGGAAGCAATCGCGTATAAGCCCCTTAAAAACGCCTCTACGGCCCGAAAAATCGGCCATAGGGTCAAAGCACCGCTTTTTAGAAATTCATTTCATGAAAAATGCGCGCGAATAAAAAATCCTTTTTTGCGCAATCTTTTAAAAAACAAACCGGAGGTCTTTTGACATGAAAAAATTGAACTGCGGCAAATGCGGAAAGGAATGCGACATCGCATCCGTCTACGTTTGCAGCGAATGCGGCACTTTTCTCTGCGAAGAATGTAAAAATCACGCGGGCGATGTCTGTCCCGATTGCTACGGCTTTTTGAACAGATTATCCTGAACAAAAAACGGAGGGCGAAACGCTCCTCCGTTTTTGCTTTATTGTCAGAATATTTACGCCATGTCCGCGCGGATGTGTGCGAGCAATTTTTTCTCGTATTTTTTCATACCGCTCAAAGGACATTCTTCCGCCTCCTCTTCGGCCGCCTCCAACTCGCTGAGCGCCGAAACGACGTCTTCGTTGATATACAACTCATATGCGGATAAAATGCGATGCGAATGAGGCAGTTTTTCCCTTTTCAGCAACTTGTTGAGTGAGGGAAACATCTCCTTCGCAACGATCTCGCCTCCCGCGATCAGACATTCGGTAAACAGCACTTCGGAAGCGACCTGAGGGAAATAACAGTCGGGCACATAATCGAGAAGGTCCCGAAGGCGATTGCATGCCGCGATCATACCCTGCACATCTCCTCCGTCCTGATAATAGGCGAGCCGATAGACGGTGAGCAGAATAAAATTCAAATCGTCTTCGGGCAGTTGCGGAAGGCTGAAAAAATATTCTGCGGGGATCTCCGAGGGGGTATAGCCACGATATAAAAAACTTTCGATCGCGAGAAGATCGAGTGCGACGGCGGAGGAATCTTCCCTTTTCAGAAGTCCGAATAAAAATGCGCCGTCCGTCCCCTCGAACGGGATCAGATTGCGGAAGAACAGATAAAACGCATACGGGAGCGAGGTACAAACCAGCAGATACACCCATACGGGGATACTTCTGAACAGTCCCAAAGCCACCGCCGTACCCGCAAAAAACAAGAGAGAAAACAGTAGTCCCCCGCAAATGAATAAAGCAGTTTTCCGGCGCAGTCCATCCGTCCGCTCGGGGACCATCTCCGCAACGCCGGCAACGTCCGAAGACATCTTATAAAAGGCGCAGGAAATTTTATTTCCCTTCCGATATATTTTCAACGGCCCGATATGCACGGATATAAAGCGAAACCCGCAAAGCGCACCGAAGATCAAATGCCCGAGTTCATGAAATGCCGAACAAACAATGCTTGAAAAAGCACCGCACAAAAACAATAAAACGATCAGCAGAGCCGAATCGACCGACCGCCAACAGCGCACGAACCCCAGCCAAACGACGGCAATCCCGAGCAAAAAGGAAAGGATAAGAAGCACTGTATCCGTAATTTTTTCCGCCCTGCGCGTCATAGATCCCTCAACTTTGAAAGCACGTATCCTTCCAGATTATCTTTTTCGCTGACGACAATTTCCGTCAGCCCGATATATTGCATGATTTTTGCCAAAAGCAATGCGCCGCCCCCTAAAAT
>ERZ1106932.107-NODE-107-length-33067-cov-230.516873_pt1 | contig 33067 bp, 32 predicted proteins | sample MGYA00403665_ERZ1106932 | MGnify/ENA primary metagenome ERZ1106932 (study PRJEB35170, sample SAMEA104062448) | human gut metagenome | biome: human gut; feature: human-associated habitat; material: faeces | place: Denmark | collected 2012-08-24 ... | reverse complement strand
TCAAAATTTGTAATGGTATAGATAAATAAGCCGCCTTTTAAAACCAGAAAATTATTTCCTCTCTGTCGAGTTTGCCGTCCCAAATTGCAATCAAGTTTGAAAGTTCGCCGCCGCGCTTAAGAACTGCATCGAGGCACTCTTTTACAAACATCAGCGGCAGTTTCGGTTTTTCAAATACAAAATCTTTTTTATTTTCCATAATTTCCTCCGATATAAATCTTTCTGTTCTATACAAATCTGATTGTATAATTCCGGTTACATTGGTCTCCTCCCTGTTTTTTCTTTATTATAACACAATAAACTTGACATATATTGTCATGTTTATTAAAAAAGTTCAAAGATTTTTTGTAAATTTAATAGTTCTTTTCTATCTTATATCACGATTGCCATATCATAATTTTTATGCTACAATATACCCATGCGAAAGGGGTATCGAATATTATCCGTTGAGGCGGCGGATATTTACAAACAGGAACAGGAAAACGGCGTTGCGGTCGGGTATAAACTACCCGAAGTCAAAAGCGACGGGTATTTTCGGTTGTTCAAAGTGCTGTTGGACGCTTCGCTGGACAGTACGGAACTTGAAAAAGCATACAAGCGCATTTGCCGCAAAAAGTTTTCCTTTTCGGACAAGTTCGGTAATGCCTATACTCTCGCCGTCATCAACGTAAAATTCAATTATATCTATAAACAGCAAGACGGCAGCCCCGTCAACCTCAAATCCCTTCGTGAATATTTCTATACAAACGGCTTTTGTATAAACGGCGTTCATTTTGTCCGATACAAGCGCAGCGCAGGCAGTTCGCGCGAAGGCAAATGCCTTTTTATCAACGAACGCCTGCAACGCGCCATGAACAAATGGAGCGAATGCGGCTTGAAACCTCAAAAAGACCTTGCCTCGTGGGAATCATATAAGGCACTGTCGCTCAGCAGTATCAAAGGCACGGTAGAAATCCCGCTCGACGGTATTCTCTTTGTTCCCGATTATAAAAGCGTGTTTCAAGAGGAAGTCGTATCGGTGGAGATCAAGGACGGAAAGATCTCAGCCAAAACCAAACAGACGCAAATTACCAACGACATTTGGGACGGAGAAAGCCTGTTGGATGAGAGCGTTTTCCAAAAATACTATGCGGACAGGCATATGCTACTCCTTCGGAGCAAGTTCTTCAAATCGTGTGCTTTCCGTACAAAACTGCAAAAGTGGTTCAAAGATAAAAATATTACTTTGGATGATCTAAAAAGGCGTGGTTTTGTCACGCTTGCCGAAGATATCAATCAAATCGTCATGGTTACGACGCCGAACAGCTTGAAATATCTCAAATTCGCGGGCAGCCTGACAGAGAAAAATATCCGGCAATGGGCTGCACATACGGACGGCACTTTCGGCGTGGTCAAGTATGATAAGAGTACACGCTTCTTCCACGGGAAGATGGTGCAGAGCAGTTATCAGCTTTTGAATACGCTCTCCCTATCCGAACAGGAAGTCAAGCTACTGTTACAGCCGAGCATCGATTATATCTCCCTTCTGCGCAGAGATATTGACTTTATGCGCTATCACTTTACGGACGCCTTTACCCGTGAGAAAGACGGCGAAGAAGAACACATGGATGGGCTTGCAGAACGCGCGGATGTCATCTTTACGCTTATGCGTAAGGAGCCGCAATTTGACAAAACCGAACTGTATGCCAATTTCCGCAACGACGTCGTGCGCAGCTTGAAGGAACGGTTAAAACGCGGGCATATTCTATTGAATGGCACGAACGCCACCCTATTCGGGAACGGTACGGAACTTTTGAAATACCTCGCGGGCGAAGACATCGCAAGCGAATTAAAGCCGGGGCAGATCCGCTGCGAACGCTTTGAAGACGGAGCGAAACTGCTCTGCGCCCGCTCCCCGCATATCACGATGGGCAACTTATATTGTGCGGAAAACGTCCTCGGCGGCGGAATATGGGACTATTTTGATTTTGGCGAAAACATCGTGTGCGTGAATGCCATCGGGGAGAATATTCAGCAGCGGCTCAACGGCTGCGACTATGATTCGGATACGATGCTCATAACGGACGATGCGCTGCTCGTAAACGCTGCCGAACGATACACCGGCTTTTTCAAAGTTCCCGTATGCAATATCAAAGCCGAGGGAAAAACAGAACAAACACTCTCCGAGCTCGATCATGATACGAGCGTCAATAAAATCGGGGAGATCGTCAACCTGTCGCAAAAGCTCAACAGTATTCTGTGGGATGAATTATACAACGGCGCAGATGAACGAGAGATACTCTCTGTTTACGAGGACATCTGCAAGCTCGCTGTGCTTTCGGGGTTGGAAATCGACAAAGCGAAACGTTCCGTTGAAAACGTTCATGTGGGCAAGGAACTTTCCGCATTGCGCAAGAAGTACAAACGCCCCGCGCCGCAATTTTTTGCCGAGATTGACGAGAGCCGCGGAAAGCAATATGCCTTTTACCATACGGCGATGGACTACCTCTATACGTTCGTAAAAAATGTGCATTTCCGGAAAGGCAGGGAGCAATACGGCGATTATCGTCCGATTTCATCGAGTTTAGCGTATGATGTAGGATCGGGGAACGCTACGGAATACAGGCATAAGGATAAAATCGTAGAGATCATCGACGAGAGCAAAGCGAAAATCAACCGCCTGTATCTGACGGTACGGACGGCAGATGAACAGGAACGGGAAGTCCTCTATGAGCAAATCGCGGATATAAAGGCGGAGCGCGATAAGCAAGTTTCCAAATGGCTGACGAATGAAAACGTGCTGATCCTTGTACTCCGGCATTACGAGAAAAACAGCGCGGCGGACTGGCGCATCTATGCGGCGTTCATAAACCACCCGATATTCTCGGAACTGTTATGGGAATTATACGACGGCACTGCGAAACAAGTAACGGACGACGAGAGTGGGGAGTACACTCTGTATGGCAGAAAATTCACAAAAAAGTACAAAAAAATGAGAATGGAGTGATATGCGGTTGGAGTAATTGTGCCACAGCATTTAGAACGAACGGTATATAAAAGCCGAAAATTCGCTGTTTTTAAGGGGGAAAGACCGCAGAAACTGTTGCATTTTTGTGCTAACAGAAAACGTCGCTAATCAACGTAATAGGAAGCACTCGAACAGGATAAAAATCCACGCCCGACCGTGAACAACGGCCGGGCGTTTGCATTGCCCGAACAGAGCGATGCAAGCGGGTATCCGAACGGGCGAATAGTTTTGGAGGTGATGACGAGAGAAAACACGGCAAGCCGATGAGCCGTAACCGTCGGCAAAAGACATGAGGGAGGAAAAAGAATGGAACAATTTACGTTTTATGAACTGTACGCGGACATTCTGCAAAGTATGGACGATGTAAGTGCGGGGAAACTGGCAAGCTGTATCTGCGCTTATGAATTCGAGGACAAAGAGCCTGCGGGAGAGTTGTCGGACAGGGAGAACTTTTATTGGAGCAACATAGCGGACATTTTGAAAGAGGTCAAAGAAACGGAAAGAGCCGGGAAGGTACCGAAGAAATTTAATCTGCAAAGCAGGCATTTTACGTTCTACGAAACCTACTACAATGCAATGAAGCTGCTGAATGTACGCAAGCGCGGCATCTTTGTAAAAGCGATTTGTGCGTATATGTTCGGCAACGAAGAACCGCGGTTTGCGGATAGGACGATACAGGGATATTTCAATCTGTGCAAACGGAAGATGGACTTGTCTAAAAGGCGAAAGGCGAGCGGCCGCACGGGAGGTGTGCAGAAAAAGAAAGTTTGCGCCGTATCTCCGATAGAAGATACGACACTTACGCCGCAGGGCATACAAGCAGATGCACCGCAGGAAAAACTGACGTATGAGGACTTCCGAGCCGCACATTCCGATATACAAGGCAGTTTGTTCGGCTCTGCGGAACGATATAAGTCAGAGTTGGATTGGAGCAACGTCGCCGCGAGGCGTGCAACGGACGAGGAACTGAAAAAGGAGCGGAATATCTTTCGCTTGGCGCGCAGTTATGAGCAAAAATATATGCAAAAACCGTAAGCAAAACAACCGGGTGCGTGGTGGCAAAATAGGGAAAATTTGTAGCAGGATAAGAAAAACGCAGAATTTGTTGCATCCCTGCGTTTTTGCTTTCCGATGCGGGAAACCCGCCATCGGTTTGCCTGCGGCAAAATTTATATAAGGAGGAGAAACAATCAGCAATCAACCGATCATATTTAATATTACATATACGCCGTGGAAGTTAAAGAGTAATGCCACGGTTCAAGAACGCAAGAAGTTCGAGCAAGAACGTCCGTACTATGAGATGAGTAATAGCGAAAACAACATCTACAAATATATGACTTCAGACAGGAAACTGAACGGGGAAAACTCTAAATCGGAAATGCGCGATATGATATCGTACTTTGAAAAGTCTACGGGCGTATTCAACGGGGACGGGTTTATCTCGCAACAGGAACTCAAAGCGATACAGGAACGAGCGAAGGCGAACAAAATATTATGGCACGGGTTTATCTCTCTCAACGAGGAAATGAGCCGTAAGATTGATATGCCCGAAAAATGTATGCGGCTTGTAAAGCGGACATTCGGGGAGTTCTTTCGGGATATGGGGCTTGATCCGAAGAACATAGATTTGATATGTTCACTGCATAAGGATAGGCCGCACCATCTGCACATTCATTTTTGGTTTGCCGAGAAAGGGCCGAAGTGCAAGTACAGGAAAAGAGAGTTGGAGTACCGCCATAAGGGGAAGATAGAAAAAGCGGTCATAGACCGTATGCACGTTCGGCTGAATGCCTTTATAGATGAAAGGACGGACAAGCTGTATATCACGCGGAACGAGGCTTTGCGGGAATTGAAAAGGATAACTTTTCCCAAGAGTATCGTAAGCGAAGATGAGGTGCGGAAGGAGTTAATCGCGCTTGCCAAAGCGATACCGAAAGACGCGAGCTTTTTCTATAATAAAAAGGACATGGTGCCGTACCGGGAGCAGATCGACAAAACGGTAAACAAACTGTTACTCTATGATAAACGGGCGCGGAAAGCGGACACAGCTTTTTACGAACGGCTTTCGGGTTTGCGGCGTAAGATAGACGAACTTTGCGAACCGACAAAGAGCGGGAACCATTACGCCATCGATCCGCAGAATATAACGCTCATACAGGAACTGGAAGAAGATTACAAACGACGGCAAGGCAACATCGTATTGCGCGCGGTAAAAAATATTAAGCCCGAAATCTATGAGCGAAAGTTTAGACACAAAGTAAACGACAATAGCTTGAAACGAAAACTCGCCATTTCACACTATAAGGTGGGAAAACTCATAGGCGGCTTTCTCTCTTCATTCGGAGAAGAAAGCGAATATTTGAGCAGGGACTATACCAACCGTTTGAGAGAGATTGAGGAAGAGATGGAAGCCGAACGCGAACAAAACCGCCCCTCGCGGTCTGATTCTTTCTTTCATTCCAAATAACTTACAACTGAATATTTCCTTACAACTAAATAATTTCTAAAAATCATTTGCTTTTATTAAGGAAATATGGTAGGATACAAACCCACGGTTGATTTAACCGAATATTTCCACAAGGAGGACAATGACACAAAAGGAACTGTTAAACATAGTCAAACAACTCAACCATGTCGATTTGGAAGGCGAAGCAAAAGACGAACTGACGGCGAAAGTCTTACAGATGGCCGCCGATTCCGTTACATTGGAAATGCTCAAAGGCTTGCTCGCGCCGAACAAATCAAACGCGGCCCCTGTGCAGGGAGAAGCCGCAAAGACTTTGGGAAGAAAGTCAAAACCCGGCTTTACTTTATCTAAAAAGGAGATCAAAAGTATGCCGGAGAAATACCGTAAAATATTTGCCTGCGAAGACAGGATCATTCCGTACCGCTTTCATAAAGGAGTGTACGAAGCGCATTACCGCAGAGACGGCTTTAAAGTGTTCGCCTGCGCGAAGAATTTTGATGAGATGCGCAAAAAATTTATTTCCAAACTGTTGGAACAGATGAACGGCGAAATGCCGTTGCCCGCAAGTCCGAAAAGAAAGGAACCAACGGCAGTTCATTCCAATACTCGCTTTGCCGATTATTTACACGAATGGCTGGAAATCAAGCGCAAGACGTGCAAGGAAAGTACTTGTAAAGAGTATGAACGGTTGTGTGCCACCAATTTGTTGCCCGCTTTCGGGGAATTGCCCATAGCGAATATCTCACGGCAAGCATTGCAACAGTACCTGTTTCAGTTCATCGACGAGGGAAAGCATCGCACGGCCGAAAAATTGCATCAAATACTGTGCTGCGTTTTTGACTTGGTTTGCGAAGACTTACATATTCTTTCGCCAATGAAAAAAATCGTACTGCCGTATCATGAACCGAAAAAAGGCTCTGCATTGACGCGAGAAGAGGAGAAAAAGCTCGTTGACTTCTGTATCGAGCATAAGGACAACGAAGCTTCCTCGGCACTTTTAGTGCTCTTATATTTCGGGTTGCGCCGTTCGGAACTCAAAACGATCTCTGTCGAAAACGAAATGCTCACTTGCATTACGAGCAAGACGAAGATGGGCAGAAGCGAAGTTAAACGGTCTATTCCGTTTACACCCGTTTTCAAAAGGGTATTGCCTTATGTGGACTTTGAAAAAGCAAAGCACACGAACGTCAATACCATCTATACGACTTTCAAACGATTATTGCCCAACCACCATACGCATGAACTGCGCTATAACTTTATTACAAGGGCAAAAGAGGCTGGGTGCAACATCGAAGCGGTCATGCTTTGGGCGGGACATTCGTTCGACAAAGACGTAAAGTCTTCCGCCGTGGACAGAGGCTATACGGACTATTCGCAAGAGTATCTCGTGCAGGAAGCGCAAAAAATCAATTATATCCTATAAAGGAACGCCTTTTTACCCCGCAATTACCCCACAATCTTCCCCACAATCAAAAGGGAGAAAAAAGCCGCATAAAAAACAAAAACCATATATTGTATTTGATTTGCTCAATCTTATACAATATATGGTATCCGTGGCTGGGGTAGCTGGATTCGAACCAACGAATGACGGAGTCAGAGTCCGTTGCCTTACCGCTTGGCGACACCCCAATATTCAAATTACTACGATATTTTAGCAAACTTTGCACATTTAATCAAGCATTTTTATACCCTTTTCAAAATTATTTATATTTTCCTGACCCTGTCTGGCTCCGTATAGCCGCCCGATATCGCCTTTGCGTGATTGATACGGTATTCATATTTACTTTTCACTTTTTCCGCAAATAAAAGATCCCCGAAAACTATACGTTTTTCGGGGATCTTTTATTGCAGCCCTTTCGTCTGCAATCGTGGGTTTAGTGGATAAAAATGCTACCCTACATACCGGGCAGAAGGGTTGAAGATTGTACACTTTCAAATGCGAGGATGAGGGAGTTTACAAAGAAGTAAATGCCCGAAGCCCAAAACTTGCAGAAAGGGCACAAGATGTGCACGTATTCTCGCTTTGTCTCTAAAGGACAAAACTAAATATATTTTTCAATAAAAAGTTCTATAAGTTTGCTCTTGATAAATTCAACTTAAAACTTGTATTGCAAATGACTAAATTGAATATCAAATCATTTGAATCCAATAAAAAACCTATCTGTATATTCATCGAGTCTTTAGACATAGGATTATAATTATCCAATATCGAAACTTCGTACTCTATTGGCTTTTTATCTTTTCTCCCTACTCGCACATATTGAATTAGCTTCTCTAACTGCTCATCAAATTCTAAATCCAATTCTTCTGAATTGGATTTCTGACCTTGTAAAAATAGATAAACATAATATTCAATTGCAATTTTAATTAAAAACCTTGATATTTCATATTCATGTTCTTTATCGTTTAATTCAAATCCTCTTGTAAAAAACATTTTTGGTGGATTCTTCATACATTTATATATTGTTTCTGGTGACAAACCAATCATTAAACAATTTTCACCGTTAATATTTTGCCAATGAATATCACACTTTTCTCCACAAAATAAAGCATCGCTATTAGGTATTCGACCACGCTTACTTTCAATCAACTCATAAAATCTTAAATGTCTAAAACCCTCCAAATTTAACACTGGACCTTCTATTTCTCTAGAAAAATAGTTATTGCATTTATCGCAAACTACTCCTTCTTCTAAAATTAATTCTTTATTACCTAATGATTCTGGTATAATATGTTCTACACTTCGCGAATTAGTGCTATCTTGTTTGCAAAATATGCATTTCTGAATTTTCCTCATCGTTCCTATCCTTTGAAAATAGCCATACTACTATTTTTTATATTCAATCGATTCAACAATTCATTTAATTTTACTATTGTCGAATATTTATAGCGTATAGCACCCATTACTTGTTTGAAGTTGTCGTCTGTATATGTTTTAGCCAAAAGTTCTACGACATTCCTATACGTTAAATAATCTCCACCCCGTATTCCAAAGCCAATATCAAGAATTTCAAGTAACGAAACTAAATCTATAATCTCATCCGTAAATATTAAATCAACTCTCTTTAATAACAAATTGCCAATACTTTTTTGTTTTGTCGCAATAACATTAGTATAAATTACTATCCGTTCATCTTGATAAAGTGTTAACCCTATTTTATTAAACAGCTCATAACCGACAACCATTCCTTTTCCATTGCTTGTATAATCAGAAAGTATCTTTCGCTCATCAATTTTCTTTTTGCCAATACTGTAAACGCCTTTTGAAACAGTTTTCACGATTCCTTCTTCTTCAAGTCGATTAAAGATTTTCAATAATGTTTTATAAGGAATATCCGCAAATACGGTATTACGAACAACTGAAATATCTATTAATCTTTTACTGTGCTTTCCACAATACTCTCTTACTTGCTTTGTATAATTCACTTTTATTTCCCCTCTTTTGTTTCATTATAACATATTTTTTACATAAAGAAAAGTCGACACTTTCTGTTTTCAGAAAATGTCGACTTTTTATCTTGGTGTACCCGCCGAATTCCGAACCTTGCACGCAACGGAAGTATCGTCTTTCAATGATTTTCTCCGTTTTTGGCAGTTTTTTCGGCGGTTTTTACCCGTTTTCTTCGACCTTTCTTTTCTGTAAATTTTATTTTCCACCGCGCTTTATGGGCAAGGTAACCCGTACCCCCAACGCGATTTTTCCCTTGCGAACCTGAACCGAAATTTGCGGTAATACGCTTATTTTCATACTTTCCGCAACTTTGGTACGCTTGGGTTTGTATCCGTTTGTCTGTTTATTATAACTCATTTCCGCTCTCCCTGTCAATGCTTTTCTATATCCGCACGGTCAATCTGTCGAAAGAAAAATCCAGTCCGAGCAAGTCATAGCCCGTCGCGGCGTTTTGCTTTTCTTCTATGACCGTACATTTCAGCGGCAAGGCTACCCCAGCGATAACGTGCAGATTGATTGTCGTTTCAATCGTTTCCTCGTTGATTTCGATACTCTCCACCAACTTGTGGAGCAGTTCCTGTTTCGCCCGAAAGTCTATGCTTTCCAAAACCGTTTTGAACGCCCGTGCCTGTCGTACAATCGTTTCCCTGTTTAAGCGGGGAATCCTGCTTCGCTCCGCTTTCAGCCCTTCCTGTAAGGCTTCCAATTCCGCCGCTTTCTCCTTCTCGTTTGCAAGGTCGTTTGCCACTACTGCGGCAAGGGCTTTCCCTTTATTCCGCGCAATAATTTCTTCCAACGCCGCTATCGTTTCCGTGTGTTCCCTGTATTGCTCTTTTAATGCTTGCTGTCGGGCGATTTTGTCGTCCTGAATCTTATCCAAGCACTGACGCATGAGTTCCATAAGTTTTTCCGTATTCCGATAGAGCAAGAACGCTTGCGTGAACAGGTTCACGATGTATTTATCCAACAGAACCACCGCAATTTGCGGTCTTGTATCGTGCGCCGCCTTTCCGCAACAGCGATAACTGCAATAAGGTTTGCCGCGAACGGTGCTTTGCGTGCCGCTGATCGCTCCGCCGCATACCCCGCACGTTATCAAACCCGTTAACAAGTATTTGCCGTGTACCTTTCGGATTTTATGACTTTTCCGAGCGTCCATTTTCTGTTGCACCTTCTCGAATGTTTCCGTGTCGATAATGGCGGGCATCCCGTTCGGTATTCGGATGACTTCGCTTTCGCTCTTGCGCTTATACTTTCTGCCGTCTTTCGTTTTGACGTGCTTGTAAAGATTAAACACATACTCGCCCGTATATTGCCGATTGCGCAGTCTGTCGGTAATGAAATAGGAAAGCGGTCTGCCGTCGCGCCGCCGATAGCCCTGTGCATTGAGATAGTCCACCGTTTCCCGATAGGTTTTTCCCGCCGCAATCATTTGGAACATGATTCGCATGGCTTCCGCTTCTTTCGGTACGAGCCTGTACTGCTTTTTTACCACCTCATAGCCGTAAAGGGGCGTTCCCGCATGAGCGTTTCCCAGCCGCGCATTTTCAAGTTGCCCGTTGAACGATTCGCGGGAAAGCCGTTTGCTGTATAGAGCCGCCATGCCGAGGCTCATCAGACTGAAAAAATCGCCTTCGGGGGTATCGTCAAAGTTCTCGACGGTGCTTATGATTTTTACACCGCAGAGTTCCAATTCTTTCTTTGCCGCAAGTGCAAGTTCCACGTTTCGCGCAAACCTGTCCCAACGGTGAACGACTACCACGTCGAACGTTCCCAATGCCGCGTCCGCAAGCATTTGCTGAAACTGTTCCCGTTCTCCGTCCGTTCCCGTTCTCGCTTCGTCGGCATAGGAAGCCACGATTTCGATTCCGTTCGCTTTGCAAAACTTGTTTATCTCCGCAAACTGTACCGTAATGCTCGTTTCCTGTTGCCGTTCCGAACTGTACCGCCCATATCTCGCGCCGCGCAATAAAGTTTTCATCTGTTACACCTCTCAATAGTAATGCCAATACCCCCACTTTTTGGGCGGGAGCATGATTGCCGTCAAGCCGAGGGCGGCAAGTTCGTTTCGGATAGCGATTGCCTGCCGTATATCCCGCGAAAAGCGGCTTACGGAAGCAAGCACGATATGCGTAAAGCCTTTTTCTTTCGCTTCGTTTTTCAGGCGTTTGAGTTCTTCGCCGCAATGATTCAGCCCTGAAACGCCTTCGTCCGCATATTCGGCTACCACTTCCAGCCGCCGCGCCTTGCAAAACTCTCTGCACGCTTCTATCTGCTGCTTTGTCGTGCTGAAATCTCCTAACTGATTCGAGCGGGCATAGATACACACTTTCGCGCCTTCCTGCACGTCGTCGGGAACGGGCAAGCGTTCCGTAGGCGGCAAGCCCTTGACCGTTGCCCAATAGTCCATGAACGGGGGAAGGGAATCTGTCGGCTTTTCCCGCTTGCGCGTTCGGTGATTGTATTTGAGCATATACATTTTTTTCGCTGAAAAGTCCTGTAACATCCATTTATAGTACACGCCCACGATTTTCAGCAGTTTGTTCCATTGCGGGGGAAGCGTATCCGTGCCTTTCTTGTGCAGTTCCTTTCCGTTTTGAAAGGTCATGAGCAGTTCCCACCATGCAAGGCAATCTCCGCTTTCCGAGCCGTAAAAGTCCGCCCAGAATTCTGCGTGCAGAGTATAGAGCCGCGCTTTCAGCGTCCGCGTTTCGTCCTGTCCTATGATATACGGAGCGGGCGGGGAAGTTTCCTGATAGTTCGGGGAAGTGAAAATAATCGTGTCGTTCCCGAAACGGATATTCAGGCTTTTCAGTTCGCCCCTGCCGTTCACAAAGGTCAGACAAAATCTTGTCAGCCCGTCATACTCGCGGCGGGCGATCGCGCGTTCCATTTCCGTGCAATGGGCGCAGTTTCTGCAAGCCCTGTTCAATGCCGTGTCATACGGCTCTTTTGCCGTTTCCGCGTTTTCCGAATACGGCGTGAAAAAATAGCCCTTTAATTCCGTTTTCATACAGAACGGGCAAGTTTTAGTTTGCATTGTCAAGCCTCCTGTGTCAGAATTTTTATATATTAAAAGAGGGCGGAACGCCAAGTTCCGCCCTCGCATTGTTTGTTCAGTTGTTCAATAGAGATTTACGCATATATCGTCGTCGCTGACAACGATTTCCTTTACAAAAATTCGAATAATTTCTCTTGAGGTTTCGATATCCCCGAAAAGTTCTTGCTCCGAAAACGATAAGGTTTTGGGGTTTTTACAGAATTTTTCAAGCACCGATTTCTGCATAGTCAAACTTTCGATTTTTTTATTCAGGCTTTTAATAAGGTGTAAATTATCTTCTATTGTCTTTTCGTACTGTCGGGCAACGGTTTCCTGCGCATAAAGCGTCCTTTTCGTAAGATTCGCATTCATTTTTTTGGTGTCCGCTACTTTTCGGGATAACTCACCTATATCCGCCTGTAATTTCCGTTGGCTCTTTTTCAGGCTTTCCGTCGAAAAATTTTCCGATTGTATAAATGATTGCACTTCCCGCGCTACCATTTTCTTCGTAAAGGTTTCCAGTATATCCGCGCTTATCTTGCGAACAGTTTTTTGCCTTCGCGTACCGCAGGAATAGTACCTGTAACGCTTTTTGCTTTTACCGCTCACGGAAGATTCGCCAGACATTCTTTCGCCGTTTTCGCAACGCACAAGCCCCGACAACAGATAATCGGCATGTGCGTTTTGTTTCGGGCGTCCTTTTTGCTCGCGCTCGTCGAGAATCTTTTGCACCTTCAAAAACTTTTCTTTCGACACGATAGCGTGTAAAACCGCTTTATCGTTTCGTATTTCAGGCTGTTCGCCTTCATACACGGAGAAACGCTTTTTGTTTACGGGGTTTCCGTTTTTGTCTTTACGGCAATAAACGTAAATTCCCGCATACTTCCAGTTTCGCAGCATATCGGAAATTGTCGATTTGCTGAACTTGCCGCCCGAACGAGTTCTTATTCCGCGTTCGTCAAAGGCTTTTTCAATATCGCCATACGAACCGCCATTCGCAACTATATCGAACATTAGTTTTACGGCAGGTGCTTCCGATTGCTCGATGTCAAAAACTTTGCTTATGTTTTTCAGCCCGTAAGGAGCGCGACCGCCCGCCGATTGACCGCTTTCCGCCTTTAAGCGCAAACAATTTACTGTTTTATGCGCCGCCGTTTCAGCGTCAAATTGAGCCATTGAAAATGATATGTTCGCAAAGAATTTTCCCATAGGGGATTTATCATAATATACGTCGCCGAATACGAGAAAAACGTGATAACGTTCCAACTCTTTTTTAATCGTATCAAAATCGCCGATTTTTCTTGTCAGCCTTTCATGATGATACAGTACGATTACCTCGATTTTGCCGTTGCGGACTTCTTTCAGCATTTCCTGAAACTGTTCGCGGTTTTCCACGAACATTCCGCTTCTTGCTTCATCTTGGTATATGTGCTTTTCCTGCAAGTCGAACAGGTCTTTATTCTGTTCAATGAATTCCCTGCAATCATGTATTTGCGTCGGAAGAGATGTTTGGTGTATATCGTCCGAAGATTTCCGCGCATAGATTGCGGTGTGTAAACGCCTTTTCGAATTCTTTTCCTGCGTTCTCTTTATCGCAAGATACGCTTCCATTTGCAGGCGTTCTTTTTCTTCAAGGTTACGCATTATTTCAGAATACCTTTAATATATGAATTATACTTTTTTTCCATATGTTTGATTCTGTCCGAAGCCATTCCATATACTGCCGTTAAGATTCCTTCGCATTTTTCTTTAAATATTTGGGCTTTTATACTATGCTTTGATTTATTGCATAAAGTCTCCCTTATGATAAATGAAGTGTGCATTATTCTTTTCCAAGCTATATAATCCCGAATATCAAGTATTCCATTCTTCATTTTGTCCGAATGTTCTGTATTACACGCTATGAGAAAAAAGAAGATTTCTTTACTCTTTTTTTCAACAATTTCCGCGCACTCATTCTTCTTTTTCTGCGAAGCCATCCTCCCAAAACTATCATAGAATTTTTTTAACCTCGTACAAATATTTTCCGAAAAATTATATATGTCCAAAGAGTTGACTAATTTCAGGTTTCCAAATTGTGTTATTTCCATAAGAAGATGTCTCCTTTTGGGAATTTATTTTTCGAATATAATTATAATTTCTTAACAAATAAAGTAATAATAAGATTATAATTTCTAATAAATAAACGGAAAAACTTATTTCAGTTACCGTTTTCCCTCTTTCAGGAGATTATGCGTAGCCTTGCTCGGATAAAACCATATTTCACGTTGGCGTATCAATACATTAGAATGTTTTTGTACCGTTTTTGGCAATTTAAAAAACATTTTTCATTCAACCTCCTTTGAAGTGATTTTTTGCACTACCAGTTTGGCAATGCACTCATTAAACAGTTCGATTCTTTCGGACTGTTGAAGCGAGCGGCGCGTTTTATACAGCGGCATTTCGCCTTTGCATTTTTCCACGTCGCCACGCTTGAAGCAAACTTTACGCATTGGTATTGTCGCTCCCCGCGTCGTCTTTGAAAATATCCAAACTTAATTGTTCGTCGAAATTTTCATTCTCCGCTTCGTTCCCTTCCTCATTCAGGTCGGTTGTTTCAGATTGTTTTTTTGTTAAATTTTGTTGTTCCTCGCATTTTTCTAACTGCTGAATATTTAGACTTGGCGAGGCATGGGGCATAGGTACTCGAAACATGTTGTACCGCTCTTTCCCTACCTTTTTATCGTTCCGCATTTTATCGCCGTCTTTATCGCCGATTAAAACACCTTGCGATTTCAGCATGTCTGCCGCAGTCTGCCATTCATTGAAGCCGTTATTTTTCAGTAACTGCATTAACACGTTATGATATATGAGTATTTCCCATATATCCTGCCCGTAATATACTCTGATTTCACCTTCGCGCTTATTTTTTGCTGTTAATAATTTTCCACAAGGCTCATGGTCAGGTGTTCCCTTTAAAACGATGTCAAAAAGCCGCTCAAAATTTGCACGCGCATAGGGAACAACTATTTCTAACAGTTTTTCTGCGGGATTGCGTTTTTCCACTCCTTCGATTTCATTTTCGAGGAAAGGCGCGATCAACGCTTCCGTCGTCCATTCAAACGGCTCTGCAAAGCAGTCTTTTACAAGTTCCGCCGTATATGCGATTACCGCGATTTTGTTAGCAATTCGCCCCGACAAATTGTCTCGCTTCGTGAGCATTGCGTCCACGCGCCGATTCATTTCGTCGAACTCTTTGCATAACTCGTCCTGCGGCTTTTTCAGCATATAGTCGATAAACTTTCTGCCCGTAAAACCGTAATTGTTCTGCACTACGTTTTTAACTTTCTCGGCTTGCTCTTTCGAATTCGTCCACGGCACGTTATCAAGATTAAGAACACGGGGATATAAACCGCCCTGTTCCGCCGTTCTCTCCAAAATCGGCGATTCCGAACTGATAACCGCTAAGCCCGACCAACCGTCCGTTTGCCGATTCCAAAACTCGCCGCAACGCATTTTCGGCTCTTCCTGCGCTATGGTATAAACCAGTTCCGTCAGGTTAATTGTCGAGTTCTGCGTTAAGTCGTCGATAACTCTCGGTAAACCGTGTATGCCGTCAAGTGCGTCCAGTATTCCGTTTAATGTTCCCGAATGGGTGATACCCAAACCGTTTTTACTGAATACGGGGCTACCAAACGGGCTGATCAACAGTTGCTCTACTGTGCTTTTACCCGTTGACGAACGCCCGCTGACGTTAACGACAAGCGTACCCAAGTCTTTTCCCGATTTATTCAGCCGCGAAGCCACTACCGCCGCAAATCCGATTACATAGGCGAGTGTCAATTCCTTGCTCGGAAAAACTTCTTCGTCCAGTAACCGCTGATATGCTGTTTCGTCGCCGCATTGAAAACGGAAATTTTGTCGGATACATTGCGATTTCTTTCCATTGACGATTGTATTGTCGTCATAAAGAAAGCAATCGTTTTGTCCTATCGTATGCCAGCCTAAATTTTGATGAGAATAACTTATTTGATTGTTTTGCCGCAACGTTCGCAAATTGCGAGAAAGTATTCTTTGCGCGTCGTGCAGATGATAGTCGCAGATAGCGACCTGATTGTTGATAAACTGTTTGTGTAATTCTTCCTTGTTCGTCAGAGCATTGACTGGCAGAATAAATTGACCTTTATATAAGTTGTTGTCGTTATATGCTACAACCAACTTGCTTTTTTTGGTTATATCCTGTTCGTCAATAACTTCTTGCAGTTTTATACCTTCAAAATACGGGCAATCGTTATGTAATGGCTTTTGAGTAAGCGTTCGCTGATAATTAAACGCTGTTCTGTTATGATTCGCAATTAACAACTACTAAAATTTTCCTTTGGGGATAATATTTGGCATTTAACCCCAGAGGCAGAACTTTTCTTTGCCTTTCATTCAAAAACAATAGTACATTTCATTAAAATGTCAGAGTTTTACCCCTGCCAAAAAAATGCCACCCTGATTTTTGGAGCGGAAACGCTTATGGCGTTCCAAAATATACTATATATGTATCCATGCATAGATACTTTCGAATAAAATTTAACGGTTTTACCCTTTTCTTCTTTTACCCCTTTGAATTTGCCTTACGGCAAGGGCGCGGCGTGAATACTTCCGACCGCTTTCACCTCCTCGATATACCTGCACACGGGGAAATCTCACAAAATTTGATAGACTTCCCCATGTTGGTATATATTTTACCACTCGTCATTTTGCCTGTCAATATTATTTGGCATTTTCCTACGAATTTTCGGCGGCAAGTTGTTCGGAGGGGATAACCTTGCTTCCTGCCATGAATCGGCAAAGCCTGTCTCCGTCCTTATGCTCGTCGTTGATGTAGTTCTTGAATCCGTCGCCCACTCGCACGATAACTCGCTTTCTGTCGCCCATGTCGTATGTTTTGTGGTCAAGCGGCGATACCCATTGCTTTCCCGCATAACTGCGTTTTTCCAATGTAAGATAGTTTTTTTTGATAACTTTGTAGCCCTCGTTTACAAACTGCATTGTCAGTTTCTGTTCTTCCAACACGATTGACATTACCTGTGCAATCGTCAGTTCGCATTTTTGCGCTATCAGCCGCGCCATTGTCATTTGGTCGATAGTTTTTACGAGCGGGCGTTTGTTCCCGCCGTTCTTTTTGGTCGTTTTCTTGCCTTTCGTCATTTTTTATGCTCCTTAAAAATTTTAATATTCGCTTGCAAACAGCATGGTGCTGTGGTCGCCGTCGTCTATCACGAACACGGTTTTGCCGACAACGCTCTCCACTTCGAGATCGCCGCCTACATAATACACTATGGTTCGTTCGGGTTCTTCCTGCGTATGCTCGATAGCATATAGCCCGTCTGCTACTTTCTTGAATTTGAACACTTGCAGATAATCCAGCGAAAGCCCTTCGGCGTTCCAGTCGTCTATGCTCTGCCATAAAAACGCTTGCAACGGTGGCGGCATTTCCGTTGCTATGCCGCTCGTTGAATAGCGCGTCAGTTTATTGAATGTTGCTTTCATTTTGTCCTCTTTTGTAATGATTTGTTATGGATTGTGTACGAATGTACGTTTTTGCACCGTTTTGTACACTCTCGCGCACGTTTGTGTCAATCCGTTCCGTTGCATTGGGGCGGGGTGTTTCGTGCCGTCTGGGTACGTTTCTCGCACGCTCTCGCATACCGCGTGAACAGGTCGATTTCGCCGCCGCCTTCGTCCGCGAACGTTTCCGAAAACCACACCGCGCTTGCGTCCGCATAGGGCATACCGCTGTCGTCGGGCTTTTTGCCCTGCAAGCCGAATTCTTTTGCCGCCTGTTCACGTTCTTCCTCGCTCTCCGCGACGATTATGAACGCAACGGGCGGATCGTCGTTGCCGCCCATTCCGAATTCCCGTTCGATTCGGAACATAGTAAACAAAAGTTCCTTGATTACTTCGTCGGGCAGAGCCTTTACAAACAGTTCCTGTTCCAACTCTGCCATTGTCGTTGCCTTTATCACTTTTTTTGCTCCTTTGGGTTATTTTGTATATTTATCGAGCGTGGGCAATTTCCCGCGCTCGCGTTTGGGGTATTTCTTCGTTTCGTCTTTGAATTCCACGGTGTTATAATAATCGCCGCTGTCCAAAACGATACTGCCTTCGTTGTACGCTTCCCGAACCATGTCAAGGGCTTCTTCCGAACTCTCCGCTTCCGCAATGATTGCCCGCTTTAAGGTTTCCGTTACCGTGATTATAAATTCCATTGCTATCCGTTTTCTCCTTCCCCGACAGGGGCAAAATATATCATGCCTTCGCCCGTGTCGCTGAATATATATACCGATTTTTCCCATGCGCCGAGAGGTGTTTCGATTCGTTCGGTATATTCGGGATAGGCTGTATTATACTTTTGACTGATATGCTTTTTGTCGCTCTCCGTTTCCGCCAACAACACGAAAGCGTCATCATCTTCATGAAAACCTGATTCGACGATAAATACCGCGCCGAGCAGTTTTTCCGTGAGTTCGTTCGGATAGCCTTTTTTGGCGATATATTCCGCCGTTTCGTTCAAATGCTTAAATTTTTTTATAGTTCATCATCTCCTTTTTGAAAATATCGTATATATGAAAACAGGGCAGGCGCGTTGATAGCGTCTGCCCCGATAATTTTTATGAATAATTTATTTTATCCGAGTTTTTCTCGGCGCATGAAAAAAGGAAGTCAAGAGTTTTTCTCCGCTTCCTTTCATAGTTATAATATATATTTAACTTTTGGGGGTTTACTCATTCGTTTTTGGGGGAAGAGATGGGTGATTGCGGCGTTTTTTACCTATATTTGCATTATTAAAAATCTTTTCATAGGCTTCTTTTAATACCTTTGCACACTCATCTGTTTTTTCGTCTTTTTTATATAAGCATTTTAATGTTAAACAGATTAAAACGGTTAAGCATATCACGACTGTGATTGCAACCGCGGCGAAAGATACGATATAAGTGCAAAGCATAATCGAACCGTTTTCACTTGTGCTTGCGGCTTTTATAAAGGCTACAATAACACTTGCAAGTACGCTCATAAAAAGCACATATAGAGAAATTATCGCAGACAGAATTATTTTATTTGCTTTACTCATGGTTTAATTCTCCTTTTTTTGATTTTTTCCGCGCGCTTCGGTTTTCACACGCTCCCATTCGGGTTTTAATATTTGCCGTGTCAGTTCCTCTATATATTCGCACTGGGCAGGGAATTTTGTGTTGTCCGACGAATAATCAAGCCCTTTTATAGCGGCAAACATTAAGCAATGTAATTCTTCCGTCATGTTTAGTCGCGTCATTATCGTTTCCCGTGCTTTCAGCATTTCCTTTTGCAATTCGCAAGTGTTACAATTTGTTGTAGTACAAGCGTTTATTCCTTTACCTTTGGTATTACACTCGTGAAGAATTTCTGCAATGGCGAGGAAGGTGGAAACGCTTTCGCGCCATACGTTTATCCATTCCATACGATTTTTCGATACCGTTTCCGCAAACAGTTGATTATAATTGTACCGTCTTGTCAGCAATGATACCATAAGCGATATGCCTACCGAAAGTATCACTCCCGCCAACGCTATAATTGCGGCGATTACTTCATCTGGCATTTGTTACCTCCTCGTTTGTGAATTTTTTCAAGAGCGGGGCAAAGGGTGTAAAGCCTTTGCCCGACTCTTAAAAGCCTTTATTATTCAATCGGGTAAAGTTTATTTGTCTCCACAATATACCGTTGCCAATACGAGCCAATCGCAGCGTATTTATCGTATAAATTTTGCGGAACATACACGCCGTAAAATGTTGACCAATGCAGGCTTACGAATGCGTTCGATGAAATTTTTGGCATTTCCGTTTGCTTAAAGTAAACACGTTCCAAATTTATACATTGAGAAAAAGCATAACTTTTAATGGAGGTACATCCGTCATATAAATAAACTTCCGTTATCTGTGTACACTCCCGAAAGGCATCCTCGGCAATAGGCAAAGAAATATGTAAAACTGTATCTTTGCAAGTACCTATGCCCACAACTATCCCGTTGACAATTTCTAATCCATCACTCGTTATACCATCATTAATTACCCATTTTACATAGAGCGTCGTCTTTTCAGCATTATAATAGGGCAAATCTAAGTCGGTGATCGGATTTCCTGTAAATTCGGGATTATCATACCAGCCAGCAAAGTAGAAACCTTCTTTTGTCAAATTGGGTAATTCCGTCAAAGCGGCAGCAATAATATCTTTGACCTCATTCCCGCCATTCGTTTCAAAATGAAATGTTTTCATTTTTCCCCATTCCCATGGTATAGGAATGCCGTCTACATAACGCCAATAGTTGCCTTCATAAGAGCCGTCTGAAGTTAAAGGTGGCTCGTTTTCTAAATAATAGTAATGAACTGCTCCACTTCCGTTACGGATGTAAGTATTATAATAACCTATGGAGATAGTGCCCCATTCAGTTTCACTTGCTCCGCCATAGTACACATTTTTTTGCTTATTACATTTATCAAACGCATAACCACCGATAGAAATAACTCCTCTTGGAATATCTATGTTTATTAAATTACTGCAACTATTAAACGCATATTTACCGATAGTTGTCAGTTGACTGTTTTTTCCGAATATTACGCTTGTTAGATTAATACATCCATTGAACGTATCTTTTTCAAGAGAAGTCAGTTGACTATTTTCTCCAAATGTTATTTCGGTTAAACCTGTGCATTCAAAAAACGCCGCCTCACCCATAGTAACAACATCACTCGGAATTTTGATGTTTGTCAAACCGCTGCAACCGTAGAATGCAGAACTGCCGATAGAGGTAACGCTGCTCGGGATCTCTACGCTCGTCAAACCGCTGCAACCGTAGAATGCAGAACTGCCGATAGAGGTAACGCTGCCCGGGATCTCTACGCTCGTCAAACCGCTGCAACCAGAGAACGCATAATTGCCGATAGAAGTCACGTCGTTCGGAATTTCAATACTCGTTAATCCACTGCAGCCCGAGAACGCATAATTGCCGATAGAAGTCACGCCGCTCGGGATTTCTATGCTCGTCAAATTGCTACAACCGTAGAACGCAGAATTGCCGATAGAAGTCACACCGCTCGGGATCTCTATGCTCGTCAAACCGCTGCAACCAGAGAACGCACCACCGCCGATAGAAGTCACGCCGCTCGGGATCTCTATGCTCGTCAACCCACTGCAACCATAGAACGCATCACCGCCGATAGATGTTACACCGCTCGGGATCTCTACGTTCGTCAAACCACTACAACGATAGAACGCATAATCGCCGATAGACGTTACACCTTTAGGAATAACAAGATTTGTTATAAGATTTCCATTTAGATATAAATCGTGAGCATAACACATAGGGGTTGAGTTAAAACCGTTAAAATCAATTCTACACCAAGATTCTAAATCAGAAATATAAACTGATGTTAAATCATTACACAAATAGAATGCAGAACTACCAACAGAAATAACGCTACTCGGTATCTCGATACTTCGCAAATATTTACACCCCACAAATGCGTAATTGCCGATAGATGCAACTCCATTCGGTATTTTAATACGCGGCAACCCAATGCATTCGTTAAATGCGTAGTTCCCAATAGAAGTCACGCTATTCGGTATCTCTATGTTGTATAGCATACTGCACCCCGAGAAAGCTTTTATGCCGATAGATACAACTCCGCTCGGTATTTTAATACGCGGCAAACTATAGCAATCCTTGAACGCATAATTGCCGACAGTAATTAGTTTCGAATTTATCCCGAATGTTACCGAAAGTACATTATCGGGAAATACCGGATACTTTTCATTCGTACTTTGGATAGCAAGGACTGGTTTATCGGCATGATAGTCTGGAACAATGATGGCTGTTTCCGAACCTAAATATCGACTAATTGTATATCCATCGTTTTCTTCAATGTAGCTAAAGGAATTCCCTTGAATAAATTTTGCATAGAAAGTTATATCTCCAATCTCCTCAATCGTAAACTCCGAAAGCTGTTCGCCATTAAACTCTTCTTCTGCATACCACCCCATAAAGGCAAAGTCATTTTTTATTGCCGGACTGAAATTCACAGTAAGCGGTAAATCTTCTATCGTAAACGAAGAAACAGGTTCTTGTTCGAATCTGCCTTCATCGAGAGAATAGGAGATCTTATACTGAATCGGCTCGCGTACGACGAAAAAAGTAGTATTTCCCGTAACCGTATACGGAAATTCAACACGTTGATCGTTTACACTCCAATAATGTGCATACCCCTCTTCATCAGCAATTTCGGGTGCTGTTTTGATTGTGGAGTTTTCTTCAATAGTGCCTTTTTGGATTTCCGTTTCGCCGTCCATAAAGATATAGTCGAGTATATGTTGACGATAGATTTTTACGAGATAGCGAGTTTGTTTAAGCCCGTCCGCACTGAAAACCACAAGGTAGGCTTCATTTGCCCCCTCTTCGAGCGGTATGGATTTTAACGGATATTCTTTTTCTCCGTTATAATCGGCATACAGTTTCCATGTGCATCCATTGCTTACGAAAATTTCGTCAATCATATCGTAATTGGCAGTTTCGTTTGGAACGGTTTTTGACAGCACGGGAATTTCACCCGAATCATCGGTCGTAAAACCGTCGGCATACGTAATTTCACACGGCGGGTTTTCTTCGATCCAGTGTGCCGTTAAAGTCATATCTTCGGTGACGACATAACCGATAAAAGACCATTTTTCTCCTTGATAATACCAACCGTCAAAGATATGACCTATACGCTGCGGATCTCTGGGGCGGGTAAGTTTTTCACCATGCTTGACAATTTGCGGTTCCGGGACAGGGGTTTCGCTTATCACATCGAAAGTAACCGTATGCGTTTGCACCACGGCGAGGTTGCCGTTGGCAAGGTCGATGAGCCATTCTTGTTCCGTGCCTTCATAATCGAATTGCTCTTTATAGAGTTCGTAAGCCGATTTGCCGTTTTGCCCGTCTTTTCCGTCCGTGCCGTCTTGTCCCGCTTCGCCTTTCTCGCCGCGGATACAGCCGAGCGGTATTTCGGTGCCGTCCGTAAGATAAATCGTCAGGTAACAAGCATCATCGAGTTTGATGCTGCCAATCCCTACGCCGTCCTGTCCGTCTTGTCCGTTCGTGCCGTCTTTACCGATGATATTGCCGAGATTGCTTTGATTCCCGTCTGAGAAGGAGATGACGAGTTCTCCGAGTACGTTGATCTCAACGCCCGAAATGCTTACGCCGTTTTGTCCGTCCGCGCCGGTTTCTCCCTTGACATTGCCCACATTGATTTCGGTCGTATTTGAAAGAGTAAGAATAAGGTCGCCGTTCTCGTCAACTCTTGCGCTGTCTATGCCGATTCCGTCTTGTCCGTCAACGCCATCTTTACCGTCGGTGCCGACGATCGTTTCGCCGAAAGTCGTTGACGAGCCGTCCGAAAAGGCGATAAACAATTTGCCTTCTTCGTCAATGTTAACGTCGGTTATGCTCCTGCCGTCTTTACCGTCCTGTCCCGCTTCGCCGTCTGCGCCATTAGTGACGGTGAAAGTGGTCGTATGTCCGTCGGAATAGGCAATGGTATATGTATCCGTCAAGCCGTCTGAACTTGTCTTTTCAACGGAAACGATACTTACGCCGTCCTTTCCCGGTTCGCCTTTTTCACCGCGGATATTTCCCAAGTTTTGGGTTTCTCCGTTACTGTAATGAATAATCAGATTATAATTACCGTCAAGTTCGATTTCTGCGATACCGATTCCGTCTTTACCGTCCTTACCGATAATTTTACCGAGATTATTTTGCTTACCGTCGGAAAAAGATAAAACGAGCTCGCCGCTTTCGTTGATTTCCACGCCCGAAACACTGACGCCATCCTTTCCGTCAACGCCGTTTTCACCTTTGACTTTACCCGCATTGATTTTGCTTTCGTCGGAGAACGAGAGAATAAGGTTGCCGTTTTCGTCAACCGTTGCGCCCTCAATACTTATGCCGTCCGTGCCGTCTTGTCCGTTAACGCCGTCTGCGCCCACGACTTTACCGAGATTGACGGGGTTACCTTCCGAAAACGAGATGACGAGTTCGCCGTTTTCGTTGATGTCAACGTCGGTTATACTGATCCCATCCTTGCCGTTAACACCGTCTGTTCCGTCCTCGCCATCAGCGCCGTCAGAGCCATCAATACCGTTTCTGCCGTTCGTTACCGTGAAAATCGTTGTTTTGCCGTCGGAATAGGTTATTCTGTAAGTATCGACTAACCCTTCCGAATTTGCCTTTTCCACGGAAACGATACTTATGCCGTCTTTTCCGTTTGTGCCGGGGTCGCCCTTATCGCCTTTTTCGCCCTGCGTTCCGCTACAAGCCGTCAGCATGATTGCCATAGCCGCACACATAATGAGCGTTAAAGCGAGCGTCAATAGAATTTTTACTTTGTTTTTCATTGCTTACCTCTGTTTTTTTATTTCTGAACGGCGCACTTTTCCCTTTCTTTTTGGTGCGCCTGTTAATATGATAGGCGATTCTTTTTCAGTAAAAAAGAGCGCCTTTCTGCCGAAAAACGCTCTTTTCACTTGCTATTCCGCCTGAAAATGAGTATAATATGATTGAAAAGGTGCGTCGGTCATATTAAACGGCGCACCTTTTTCTGTTGCGGAAACGTCAGGTTTTTAGCCAGCATTTCCATCATTTTTCGCTTGGTTTCCATCATGCTGTGAACGTAGCGATTCATCGTTATGATAGGGCTTTTATGTCCGAGTATCTCCGATAACGTTTTTATATCCATGCCGCACTCCAACGCTCTCGTGGCGAACGTATGCCGCAAAACGTGAAAGTTCTTATATTCAACTTTCGCTTTCTTCAATATCCGTTTATAGGTCGTCTGATAGGAACGGTTTATCACCATGCCGCCCTTTGCCGTCGATATGATATATTCGCTCTTGCTTATACCTTTCAGCCGTTTCAGTTCCGTTATGATAGGCTTCGGAACGGGAATAATCCGCACGGATGAATCCGTTTTCGGGCGGTCAACCATAATCTTGTAATCTCCGTCTTTGAGAAAGCAACTCGTTTTCGTTACGGATAATGTGCCGTTTTCAAAATCCACGTCCTTCCAAGTCAGCGCGAGCAGTTCTCCCAGCCGTAAGCCCGTATAAAGGCAAAGCACGATTCCAAAATGATTAGGCTTTCCGCTCTCCATAACGGCGCGCTCGATTCGTTGCTGTTCACTCTGCCGAAACGCCGTGATAGGCTTTTCTTCAAAACGCGGGGGAACGAGTTCGAAGGGGTTGGGTACGTTCAAGCCTTTTTCTCTGCCATAGCGCAAAGAATTCTTCACGATTGACATGATATTCTTGACCGTGTTGTTGGCGAGCGGCTTGCCCGTATGCGGGTTATGCTGGGCAGATTTGCTGTTCTGAAAGTCCTGTACCATAGGGACGGTTAGGTCTTTCAAATCACACCCGCCGATTTCGGGGGCTATCTGCACGCGGATAATATCTTCATAGCGAAGATAGGTGCGGCGTTTGATTTTATACGCCTGTTTCTCCGTCATCCATTGTTCGATAAGTTCGTTAAAGGTCATAGAGTTCTCCTTTGATAGATTTTCTTTCTATTTTACCGCAAAAAGCGATTGTTTGTCCTTTCCTGCACGGCTATGGTTTCTACAAGCGAAGTCAAGCGGCTTTCGGAAAAGCAGGGCAGAATCCTGTCGGGGAAGTCCGAAAACTGCATAAACGGCTCTTTTATCTGCGGCTGTATCTGAACCGAATACCGTAAGCCGTTTGCAAATTCAGGTTGCCTGAATAGGTCGTACAAAGGCTTTTTCCACTCTCCGAACACTTCGCCCGACGAATACCACAGAAAGATTGATCGCGTTTGCGCCGCCTGTATCTGCCTTTGCATTTCGATACTTGTTTTCAAAAGTTTCAGCCCCTCGCCGAACCTTGCTTTGCCCGCCATGGGGAACGTTCGGAACATATTGAGAAAGAAAGCCCGCTCGTTATACCCGATGATATGCGTCTGCACGTAGACGGGGAATTTGGAGCAGGTCAAAGCCCTGTCCGCCTTTATGACCGCTCTATATGCCTGTGTATTTATGCCGTAAGCAGATTTTACGGAGCAGTCGATAAGAAAGTAAATGTTAGTTGTCTTTTTCATGATAGAAATTCTCCTTATTTTTGATATGAAAAAAGACGCACGAAAACCGTGCGCCTGTGTTTGGGGAAGCCGAGCGAACCCGCCCGCCCCCGATATATATTTTGCCGATTTTACGTCGGCTCTTTTTAACCCCTCGCGGGGCTGTGTTGAGCATTGCGCTTTCCGCTATAAGATTTTGCCCTATAACGAAAAGAAAGCGGGCAAACGCTCGCTTTCGAGAGGTATTACATAAAGGCAGAAAAGCATTGCTGCAATCAGCCGTTGATTGCTGTAATGGCTTTACATAAATGCGATTACAGACTTCTAACCATTTTGGCGAAACACCAAAGGCGGGATAATCCCTATTTCTAATACCTCTTGCTTTACAGTTTAGCAGATTTCCGCCGCCATGTCAATTTGTTTGGGGAAGGCGGGAACGATACTCGCGTGTTTTCCCGCTTCCCCTCGGTTTGTGGGTAAGCGGCAAAACGCTCTCCGTTCGCTTTCCCGCCTTCCCCATAATTGCCCCTGCGGGGCGGTGATAGGTAGTCTTTTGTCAGCGTTTTCCCATATTTCCCAAATTTCCCATTGATTTTGAGAGTATAGGGAGATAAGTGTTTTTTCAGTTTTTCCCACGTTTCCCAAATTTCCCACGATTTTTAAGAGTATATGGAGATAATGAAAAAGTGCTGAAATACAAGAGGTCAAGCGTCGCAATTTTTTCATTTACTGACGCTCAAGGGTTGCAACCGCCAAAAACCGTCTTTTTTCAACCACCCAAAATCCCCGAAATTAAGGAAAACCCCTTATACGCAAGCAACGTGTAAGGGGTGGGGGTGGTGCGAATGCTGGGGCTCGAACCCAGAACGTAGCTGTCGGAGAGCTATGTTTTATCCAGTTAGACTACACTCGCATATAGGGAAACCGTTTTATGCGGTTTTCCCGTCGATTAAATTGTCAAAGGTCGGTTTTTGAACGGTGCATTTTACTGGCGTTCAAGGGTCGCAATTTTTTCCGTTTACTGAAAGTCAAGGGTCGGGTGCAAAATTTTACCTTTTTTTAATGCCCTGCAAAACCTTTATTATTCGGCACTTGCCTATATTTTCAAGCCTAGCGTTGCGTGTACACTTCGGGTACTGGACAGGAGTCGAACCTGCGACCTTAGGAGTCGGAGTCCTACGCTCTATCCAACTGAGCTACGAGTACAACTATCTGCGGCGGCAGTGCCGCCTGAAACGACCCTATTATAGCAGACTTTGACCGAAAACACAAAAGAAAAACCTCACATTCGAAAAAAATTTTGCATAAGATATCAATACGGGCGCCCAAAAGTGTGCCCCCGCAAAAGAGGAAATTATGACACTCGGCTTATGTATGATCGTAAAAGACGAGGAAGAAGTACTTGCAAGATGCCTTGAAAGCGTAAAGGGCGTATTCGATGAGATCGTCGTCGCGGATACAGGTTCGAAAGACCGTTCGCGCGAGATCGCCCGCGCATACGGGGCAAAAGTGTACGAATTCCGATGGATCGACGATTTTTCCGCAGCGCGGAATTTTTCATTTTCAAAGGCCTCGGCGGACTATCTCATGTGGCTGGACGCCGACGATATTCTGCTTCCGCAGGATAAAGAAGCACTGCTCTCTCTGAAAAAAACGCTGGACGGCTCGGTCGATGCGTATATGCTCCGCTACAACGCCGCCGAAGACGAATACGGCAACACGGCGATGTTTTATTATCGCGAACGCATCCTCCGCCGCGGCGCAGGTTTTTGCTGGGAGGGCGTCGTGCATGAAGCGATCTGCGTATGCGGCAACGTCGCCGACATACCGATCGCAGTGACGCACAGAAAGCCTGCACGGCGCGGCGCTCCGGCAAGGAACCTGCGTATTTTTGCAAAATATTTTGCGCGAGGCAATCTGCCGGACGAAAGGCAGAAATTTTACTTTGCGCGGGAACTTTCGGACAACGGGCTCTACTCTATCGCCGCGGACGTTTTTGAACACTTTTTACAAGGAAACGGCTGGACGGAAAACAAGATCTGTGCCTGCCGCGATCTTGCTTACTGTTACAAAATGCTCGGCAGGCGCGAAAAGCAGCGCGAATCTCTCTTTAAAAGTTTCGCCTACGCTCCGCCCCGCCCGGAGATCTGCTGCGATCTGGGGGCGCTTTTCTTGGAAGACGGCGACCCGAATCATGCAATTTTTTGGTATAAACTCGCCGCCAACGAAAAGCCCGAGGGCGAAAACGGCGCTTTCGTACAGCCCGATTACAGCGGATATATCCCGTATATGTGGCTGTGCGTATGCTACGACCGCCTCGGGAAACACGAAAAAGCGCGGTATTATAACGATCTTGCGGGAGAATTGAAACCGCAGGATAAAAATTATTTGCAAAACAAATTGTATTTTCAAAAACTATTCGAGGACAAAGGATAAACTATGTATAATTCGGATAAAAACACCCTGATCGCCGGATATCTCTCCTGCTGCGGCAGATGCGGGAATTGCGGCGGTTGCGGAAATTGCCAATGCTGTACTTCCGCCGAAACGGTAGTTCTGCGCGGCTCGATGGGCCCTGCCGGCCCTACGGGAGCACAAGGCCCTGCCGGACAAACGGGCCCGACGGGTGCGACCGGTGCAACGGGAGCAGCGGGTCTCAGCGTCACAGGGCCTACCGGTCCTACCGGCACCACAGGCCCCACTGGTCCGACGGGCCCCACGGGCGCGACCGGTGCAACGGGAACGGCAGGCCTCAGCATTACAGGGCCTACCGGTCCTACCGGCCCCACAGGCCCGACGGGTGCGACAGGCGCTACGGGAGCAACGGGTGCGACCGGCGCGTCAGCGCCCTTGGAGACCCTGACGGCCTATTCGACGCCATCTCAAGTCGTAGATACCGGAAACCCGATCATATTTGACAGAACGGCTGCTCAGACGGGAACGCAAATCACGCACGCGGATAACTCCGCCGAAATTCAGATCTCTCAACCCGGCACCTATTATGCCGCCTATAACGGAACGGCTTTCCCGCAGCCGAACGCCTCTCTGCCGGAGACCAATCTTTTGGTTTTCACACTGAACGGTACGCAAGTTACGGGCGCCGCGACGCAGCATATTTTTACGACGGCCAACGAAACTTCGGCGCAATCGTTGTCTTCCGTGATCACCGTAACGACGACGCCGGCGACTTTGCAGGTCGTATCGAGCGGCGGGGCATTCGGCTATTCCAACACCTCTCTCAACATCTTCAAGATCGGCTGACATCCTTCTGACCGGCCGAAATATAAACGGGACGGTTTTCCTCAAGGGAAACCGTCCTTTTTTGCCGATATGCGCTTGACGAAAAGGCGCAAAAAGTATTATCATATAGGGCGGACAGAGGAGGTCACCCATGATAACGGAAGATTTACATACGCATACTTTTTTTTCTCAGGACGGAAGAGAAGATATGCGTAAAATGATCGAAACGGCGATCGGACGCGGGCTTGTATGGTACGGTACAAGCGAACATTTTGATTACGATTATATGCGGAGGAATATTCTTCTGAGAGGAAAACCCATGCCGCTGATCGAAGCGGACGCATATTTTAAGAGAGCGCGCAGGCTCCAGAAGGAATTTGAGGGAAAGATCCATTATCTTGTCGGCTGCGAACTCGCGTATGACGATTCGGGGCTCGTAAAAAGACTGTATATACAGACGGAGGAGAAATACCGCCCCGATTATGTAATCAACAGCGTGCATACCTGTCTGAACGCGGACTGTTATTTCCCCGAATTTTTTGACGGCAAAAGCAAAAAATTCGCTTATTCCGCCTATCTTTACCGCATTTTGGAAAGTCTTGACGCGCCTTACGCTTACGATATCGTGGCGCATATCGGTTACTGTTCGCGCAACGCGACTTATGCGGACCCCAAACTCAGATACGAAGAATTTTCCGACGTGCTCGACAAGATCCTTAAAAAAATCGTCGAAAAAAATAAAATCCTGGAAGTCAACACCTCTGCCAAGACGGCTGGCAGCCCCTTTATTCCGGATACGGATATTTTAAGCAGATATTACCAACTGGGCGGAAGGAAGGTGATCTTTGCCTCCGATGCGCACGACGCCGGCCGCATTGCGGACAAGCGCGAACTCGTAGCGGAAAAACTTAAAGAGATCGGTTTTACCCATGTCACCATTCCCGTAAAAGGAAAACAGATCGAACTGCCCCTTTGAAACGGCATCGGCAAAAACCTGCAACCCGATTTCTAAAAATATATAAACAGAGGCGGACCGTTTGCCCGCCTCTGCTTTTTCATAACGGCTCCCGCCATGCGGCGGGGAGCCGGCCCGTTTCCGTTCTTTTGTATTCTGCGTATCCCCGTTTTTCCGTCCGACGCGCGGCAAATGATTCTTGTTTTCGTACACATATTGCCGATACGTCTGCAAAAAACAGGCACCGTAACGCTATTCTTTTTTATCTTTCAGCGTGAATTTATACAGTTCGCTCTTTGAAACGCCCCTGTCCTTTGCCGCCGCCTTGAGAGCCTCTTTCACGCTCATTCCGCGGGATACGTAGTACCCGATATGTTCCGTTTCGGAAAGAGCGTTGAGCGGATTTTCCCGCTCCTCCGCCCCCTTGACGGCGAGGACGTATTCCCCTCTCTTTTCTCCCGCAAGCCCTTCGGCAAGCCGGAAATATTCGATGCTTTCGTGTATTTTGGTGATCTCGCGCACGGCGCACGCTTCGCGGTCTCCGAACGTCTCGGCCATCAGGCGGACGTCGCCGTCCACGTCCTGCGGAGCGCTGTAAAACAAAAGCGTCCCGTCAAACGACGCATATTTTTCCAGAAATTTTTTCTTCTCGCCCGCTTTGCCCCGCAAAAAGCCGAGAAACGCGAATTTATCCGCGGGAAAGCCCGACAGAACGAGCGCCGCGACAAAGGCGCACGCCCCCGGGATCAGCGTGTACGCGATGCCGCGTTCCCGCAGCGCGCGGATCAGAAGATTGCCCGGATCGGAAATGACGGGCGTGCCCGCGTCGGACACCACGGCGATCTGTTTCCCTTCCGCCGCAAGCGCGCACAGTTTTTCCGCCGCCGCCGTCTCGTTGAATTTATGGCAGGCGATCAGCGGCTTTTTGATCGAAAAATGATTGAGAAGTTTCAGCGTATGGCGGGTATCTTCGCAGAATACCGCATCCGCGGCGCGCAGCGTCTCCAGTGCGCGTTCTGAAATGTCGCCCAAATTCCCGATGGGCGTCGCGACAAAATATACCATATCCGCTCCCTTAAGTTTCTGCCGCAGCGCATTGCCGCGGCGCCCGCAAATCCGTCAGTTGACGGCGTCGGGCAAAATGTCTATGCCCTCTTTTGCGCCTTTCGTGCCCTCTGCGAGGATCAGATAGGGTTTCGCCCCCTCTCTGCCGCGCACGAATTGCAGTTTTTTCGGCTCGATGCCCCGCGATTTCATCGCAAACAGCACCTCGGCAAGCCTGTCCGCGCGATTGGTCAGCGCGAGCCGGCCGCCGAATTTGAGTTTTTTTGCGGCCGTTTCCACGATCTCGGAAAGGGTGATCGTGATTTCCTTTCTGCAGATCGCCTTTTTATAATCCTCTTTTTCAAAACCGCCGCGCTCATACGGAGGATTGCAAAGGATCAGCGAAAATTTTTCGTCGTACTCTTTGCCGATATCCTGCACGCGGCAGCATACCGCTTCAAAATTTTTCAATCCGTTCAGGAGAACGGAGCGGGCACTCATTTCGGAAAGTTCTTCCTGCATTTCAAACAGCGTCACCGAACGCACGTGCGGGTTGAGCGCGTAAAAATGCAACCCCACGATGCCGCTGCCCGCGCAGAAGTCCGCCACGACGTCCCCCTTTTTCCCCTTGGCAAATCGAGAAAGAAGAACGGAATCGCTGGTGAACCGATACAAATTCACATTCTGAATGATTTTCAGATTTCCTTCGAAAAGTTCTTCGACGACCTCTCCCTCTCTTCCCTGCATACGCGCATCTCCTTTCCCCAATATGTTAACACAAAGAGCGGATAAAAATCAACCGTTGGCGTTGACAAACGCGCGCAAACATTCTATAATGAAAGAAAAAAACGGAGAAAAACAAAATGCAGTTATCCGAAGCGATCCAAAACAGGAGGAGCATCCGAAAATTTAAGACGGGGATCAAGATCCCCCGCGAACACATCGAAAAAATGCTGGAAGCGGCGATGATGGCACCCAGCGCCGTCAACAGCCGCCCGTGGGAATTTGCCGTCGCAGAGAGCGAAGAGTTGAAGGAAAGCCTGATGCGCGTGCATCCTTCCTGCCCCATGCTGAAAACGGCGTCTGCGGCGATCATCGTGATCGGCAGGCCTGATCTGCAGCCCGGACGTAGTTTTTGGCCGCAAGATTGCGGCGCGGCGATCGAAAATATCCTTTTGCAGGCGCTCGATCTCGGTTACGGCACATGCTGGTGCGGCTGTTACCCCGTGGCCGACCGCGCAGAGGGCGTAAAAAAGGTGATCGGTACAGAAGGCGTTCCCGTGGCGATCGTCGCCGTGGGCGTGCCGGACGAAGCGCCCGCGGCCCGCGGCTTTTACGACCCTTCACGCGTGAAATTTTTGTAATTTTGCAACACCACAAATGCACGGCAACGCGCAAAGGCTCCGCATATGCGGAGCCTTATTTATTGGGTAATTCGAAAATATATTTTTATGATAATCAATCACTCCACGCTTTTTCAGCAAAGACAATACTGCCGACAAAGCGTACCTTATAAATCTATTTTTCTGAACGCTTTTGCAGAAAGGACACACGCAGCCGCCGTAAAGGCGGCATAAATACCCACTCCTACCGACAGTGCCGTAAACTTTGCCCCGAAATGAAATGTATTGCCTCCGTTCAGCACTTCGGAAAAAAGGGGAACTGTCCAGCGCAGACAAACACACGCCCCGATCAGTAAAAAAAGAAGCGTCGCAGCGGCAACGAACGGCACGCC
>ERZ1106932.105-NODE-105-length-33235-cov-156.232942_pt1 | contig 33235 bp, 32 predicted proteins | sample MGYA00403665_ERZ1106932 | MGnify/ENA primary metagenome ERZ1106932 (study PRJEB35170, sample SAMEA104062448) | human gut metagenome | biome: human gut; feature: human-associated habitat; material: faeces | place: Denmark | collected 2012-08-24 ... | reverse complement strand
GCTCTTCCGATCTTGACGCTCAATCTCGGCCGCTGCCAGCCGAGGTTGAGGGTCATGCCCACGCCCGCGTGGATGACGCCGTCGCTCATCACGACCACAGTGTCGCCCGCGCGCAGGTCGAGCGCGGTCTTGTACACCGTCTTGCCGAGGATGTTCATCTCCTCGCGCTCGAAATCCCCGCTCTTGCAGTCGCGCAGGAGGATGGCCTGCGGGTTGTCGAACTCGAACAGGTACCCCTTGCCGCGGCTGTTCATGTGAATGACCGAAAAGGTGGAATAGGCGACCCCGCGCACCTTGCACACAGGCAGCGATTGCAGGATGGTCTCGACACAGTCGTTGATGTCGATGTCGTTGGCGACCATCGTGCACAGGATCTTGGAGGTCAGCGTGGAGAGGATGTTCGCCTTCACCCCGCTGCCCAGCCCGTCGGCGAGCACGAGGGTGGTATAATCGCCCGAGACGATGCTCTCCACACGGTCGCCGCACAGTTCTTCGTTCTTTTTGTTGAGGGAGGTATATCCGCTTTCGAGGCAAAGCTCCATCTCACTTGCCTCCGTTGTCGTCGCCCTGCAGCGTCTTTTTGAGCTTTAAGAGGGCGACCTTTGTCTCCGCGGTCGTCTCGCCGAGCAGGGAAGCGATCTCCTGCGCGACGCGCATCTGCTTTTTGATGACCTCGTCCGTCGTGGCGAGCGTTTCCAGTTTGACTTTGGAAAGTTGTTCTTCCGACTTCGTTTCCTGCGTGATGTCCTTCATCACGGCGTACGTGCCCTTGTTGTCCTTGAGAACGATGATGGTGAGTTCGATATAACAGCCCGTCTTTTCGAGATAGACCTTTTTATTGTATACGTTTTTATTGTCGTTGACCGCAAGCACGAAATCGGTCGGATTGAAATAGTGGAAGATCCCCTTCCCCTTTACGTCGTATTCCTTGATGCCGAGCAGTTCTTTCGCCTTGCCGTTGATCTCCAAAATGTTGAGATCGGTATCCAAAAGCACGATGCCGTTCGGGCTGGTCTGGATGATCTCGTAAGACATGCTCTCCGCACGTTCACGCATAAAGGGAACGCACATATCGATATTCGCATATCCGTTGGCGACCGCCCACGCCTTTTCGTAACAGGTGTTGTAGCCGCACGCGCCGCAGTTGAGCATATCCTCCGGCTTCGTCTTGCCCGTCTTGGCGAGGATCTCGTTGATCTGCCTGTCCGTCGGGACAAAGTCTTCCGTGCGCTTTCTTTCGTGCACGCAGGTGAAATCGATGTCCTTTTCCGGTTCGTACGCGGCAGACGCATGTTCGGTAAGGTCCTTGTTGACATATTTGCGGATGTCTGCATTCGCCTTGAGCGCGCCCGCTTTGAGCGCGAGTGAACAGGGACCGTTGACGCAGGCGGAATCGCAACTGTTCATTTCGATGAACATACCCGAAAGGCTGTCGATATTTTCGAGCACCTCCTTGCATTTTTCCGCGCCGTCGACCGCGACGAATTCGTAACCGTCGATATAATTTTCGAACGATTTGATGATGCCCCGGCTGATGGGATAGTATTTTGCACGGTTGACGCTGCCAGCCTTTTTCAGGGGAATGTGCGCGATCTCGGACAGGACGATACCCTTATCCTCGAACATGGCGGACAGATCCTCGAAGGTGAGCACGCCGTCCACGACGCCGCTCTCCACAGCCTCCCTCTTTTTGGCGATGCAGGGACCGATAAAAACAACTTTTGCGTCCGGATGCGCTTTGCGGATCATTTTTGCGTGCGCGATCATGGGCGTATCGACGGGAGCCAGGTACTGCAGCGCTTTCGGATAATAGAGTTCGATCATCGTATTGACCGCGGGACAGCAGGAGGTGATAAAGTTTTTGAACGTGCCCCCCTCGAGCAGTTTTTTATACTGCGCCGTGACCTCTCGCGCGCCGACGCTCGTCTCTTCCGCGTCGGCAAATCCCAGCCTGCCGAGCGCGAGTTTCATGACGGAAAAATCCTGCAGATCAAAACTGGAAACGAAAGAGGGCGCGACGGATGCGATCACTTTGCCGGCGGAAAGAAGTTTTTCCACCTCCGCACGCTCGGTATGTACGCTTTTGGCGTTCTGCGGGCAGACCTTTGTGCAGTGGCCGCACAGGATGCAGCGGCTCTCTATGATCTTCGCGTGGTGGTCCACCACTTTGATCGCCTTTACGGGGCACTCGCGCAGACATTTATAACAGTCTTTGCAGCGGGCGTCTTTGAAATCGAGATAACGGATCATCGCTTGCTGCCTCCGCCCCTATTGCTTCAGAAGAGGATAAATTTCCGTGAGAAAAAGTTCCTCGCAGTTATCCTTGTTGGCGCCGTGCAGCAGCGCTTCGTCGGCGAGCACGCTCACGCCGTTCGTACAGTTGCCCACGCAGAAGGTGGCTTGCAGGTCCACTTTATCCTCCACGCCGTATTTTTTCACGAGGCGCTTCATCTCCTCGATCACGTCGTAAGAACCTCTCAGGTGGCAGGAACTTCCCACGCAAACTTTGACTACCATACATAACCTCTCGATTGATGATTTATCGATAAAAAATTATCGATTTATATTATAATATAAACCGCGCGAATAGTCAACGGTTTTTTTCAGGGAAAATTGTACTGCACGCGGAAAAAATTGCCCGTATATTTCCGGAGGACAAAAAAAGAGGGCGCATACGCACCCTCTTCGGATTTTTCAGCCGCTCCGCCGCACGTCAGGCAAATTCATAACCGCTCAGATCGGAAGGAAGAGACGCCTCTTTTTCCGTCTGCATCACCCAGGACGTGAGATCGTAGTCGAAAGTATATTTGACGGAAGTCCCGTCGATGAGCATGCTCATGCCGAGCGTGAAGTCGAGTTTGGAACCGAATCCCGTCAGGATGCCCGTATCCTTGTCGAGGGAAACATAATATTCGCAGCAGCCGAAATTTTCGACCTGCAGGCTGCCCGTATCTATGGAAACGCCGCTCATATCACCCAGGTCTTCGTTTAAGATGTCTTCGAAATACTGCGTGAAATCGTCCGCCGTCCAGGCGATCTTGACTTTCTGTTCCTGCTCGTCCGAATCGTCTATGTAAATTTTTACCAACTGATCGTCGAGCGATTCGAGGATGGGCGTAAGATCCGCGAACGAGCCGATCAGATCGTTTTCGTCTATATCCAGATCGATGCCCATCGCCTCGGAAAGGTACATTTTCTGTTTGACGCTCTGCTTCTGCCCCAGCGCAGAAACGGTCGCGTCAAGATAATAATAGTCGGAATCGTTGTACGCCTTGCCAGAATAGGATGCCTGGATGCCCATCATGTTCATATCCATTTTCATGTTGCCCGCGCCGCGCAGGGAAAGCGCGCCGTCCTTCTTTTCCAGGGTGATCAGATGCGAAACATCCATATCCGTATCGATGACCATGGACTCGCCCATGGCGACGGCATCGATATCCATATAACCGTAAACGACGTTTTCAATGCTGAACTTCCAGCCGTCCTGCGACTGATCTCCCCAAAGCGAATCGGACGAGAGCGCTTCGCCCAGTTGCGTACGCTGCACGGTCGTCGCTTCCGCCGAAAAATCGCCCGTGATCAGATCTTTATGGGAATCCCCCTTCGAACAACCGGCAAAGACCGCAAAAGCCGCCACAAGACAGCCGCCCAAGATGACCGACAAAACCTTTTTCATATTGTGCCAAACCTCCTCTATAACTTTATATAATGCAATTATAGCATAATAATTTCGCATTGTAAAGAAAAATCGACATATTCCGCAAAATCGGCCCGATACGGGCGGCATGCGCGGACAGCCGCCCAACTTATTTTATTCCGCGGGCGCCGCATGCGTGCAAGAAAAAAGAGCGGGGCCGCATCCGCGTTCCCGCTCTTTTTTCGATCGCACTCAGTCCATTTCGTAATGGCAGCCGGACATCTGCGTCGGGGGCAGCGTTTCGCCCTCGTTCATATAGACGTTGCCGACCACTTCGCCCTTTTCGTTTACGACTTTGTAAGAACACGTTTTGGGAGCAGTATCTCCGCAATTTAATCTCATGATCAAAACCTCCTTTATCTGAGATAAAAGCAGTATGCTCCCCCGCAGACGCTTTATGCGCCCGAAGAAAAATCCGTTACAGTATATACAGCCAGTTGTTCGCGAACAAAAACGCCGCCAAAAGGAAAAGATAGACGGAAAACCCGACGAAACTTCCCCTTTTCATAAACCGCAGGACAAGTTTTACCGCGACCAGCCCGAAAATTGCGGACAGCGCGCACCCGACCGCGAGCGCCTGCCAGGAAACGGCGGTCACGTAACTTTCGTTCATGAACGCCTTGAAAATTTCCGTCAGGACGGCGCCGCCGATGATCGGCACGCTCATCAGGAAGGAAAAATCTGCCGCTTCTTCCCGTTCCATGCCCGCAAAGACGCACGCCGCGAGCGTGGTGCCGCTTCTCGAAAGCCCCGGAAGGACCGCCAGCGCCTGCGCGCCGCCGATCAGAAAGGAACGCTTCGCATCGAGAGGGCGCAGCGGATATCCCCGCCTGAGCCGGCGGGACGCAAGCAAAAGCAGGACCGCGGTGAGCGCGAAAAACAGCCAAAGGTATTTTCCGCCGAAAAAGATCCTGTCCACAAGGTCTCCGAGCAGGACGCCGACGAGCGCTGCGGGAAGGGTTGCAAGCAGCAGGTACAGTAACTTTTTTCTGTCCTCTCTGAACAGCGCGACGATCTTGGAAAAATAGACGAAAAGGACGGAAATGAGCGTGCCCGCATGCAGCATGATGCCGAGAAACATGTCCGCCCCCGCCGTATCCACGCGCAAAATGCGTTCGAACAGCAAAATGTGTCCGCTCGAAGAAACGGGCAGAAATTCCGTCAGCCCCTGTACGATGCCGAGAACGGCCGCCTTCCAGATCTCCATATCTCACGCTCCGATAGCCTGTACTGAATTTAATATATTCGGCACGGGAGCAAATTATGGCTTTCTCTGAAAATGTTTTTTGCGCAGGCACGCCGCACGCGGAGACCTGCGGCGGAAAGATCTCAGATCAGCCGCGTCGCGGTATCGTAAACGGCAGCGACCTCGCTCAAATTCATCGTCTTCGTTTCGCCCGAAGCGCCGCTGTCGGCGGAGGGAACGGTATACATCACGACGAGTTTTGAATCCTGATAATCCTGTACGCCGAGGACGACCGCCTTTCCGTCGTCCGTCGACAGCGTTCCGCTCGCGGAACACCAGAAATTGTTCATAAAATTGGCCGAGCCGAGCGCCATCACTACATGACTGAGACTCGAATACTGCATCTTATCCTCGTTGAGAATGTTGAATAAAATTTTATCATCGTCGGGAGAACTCGTAAGCGACAGAACGATATCGTGCCTGACAACGGATGCGGAAGGCTGCCCCGAACCGATCTTCACCGCCGCCGTAAGCGACGCGGAATTCGTTGCGTTCGTCAAAGCGCCCGTGCAAAACCAAATCTCATCGCTGACGGTATTTTCGAAAATGCAGTTGAATATGTCGCCGACTTCTCCCGCCTTGCCGTCCGACCAATTGGCTGCGGTGCCGAACGAACCCGTGCTGACGGACGTCGGCTTCGTTCCCGCGGGGCCTATGCCGCCCGATAAGAGCGGTATATAAAATTTGGCATCCGCCCCCTTGATGTTGCCTTTCAGGATCCATTGGCCGCCCCATTCGTAGACGTTTCCGTTATTGTCCGCACCCGTCGTCAGAAACTGGTCCCCCGCCGACTGCGAACCGTCAGGCATCGGAATGCTTTCCGCGGTGCTCCATTTGCTGCCGCGCGTGCCGTTTGTACCCTTTATGCTGCCGACGATTTCGCCGCAGGTGACCGCGGTGCCGCTTATGCCCGTCACCGTGCGAAGGTCCCCGTTCGAAAATACGATCGTATCTCCCGCCAAGGGCTTTACCGACGTCGGCGTGACCGTGCCCAACTCCACGCCCGTTCCCGACGCCGCACTCGAATAAAATACGCCCGCGCCCTGTACTCTTCCTAAATTTACGCTTGACATGTCTGCCTCCTTTTTATTCAAACGTCGCCACAAGTTCGCCGTTTTCGTTGATCGTCAGCGTCGGCGTCTTTCCGTTTTCGCCCGCCGCGCCGTCCGCACCTTTCGCGCCCTGCGGGATGACAAAGTTGAATACCGCCGCGCTTGCCGTTCCTGCGTTCGTGACCTGCGCCTGGCTTCCTGCCGCGCCCGTCGTCACCGTTCCGATCGAGATCGTCGCCGCCGCGCCCGAAGGCCCCGGAGCGCCCGTTCCCGTTTCCCCTTTCATCGTGAACAGGTATACCCAGTTCCCTTCGTTCTCGCTGACCTGATACTGGTAGACCTTCTCGTCCGCGGTCCCGATATACAGGTCGTTTTGCAGTGCCGCGATCCCCCGCGACGAGAGGTCCGATCGGATGCCCGCATCGTCCGTGCCCGTTCCCGTATAGATGAACGAACCCTTGACCCTGCCTAAATTCAGCGTCGTTGCCATTTTCTTTTCCTCCTCTTTTTTAATTGAACGTGATCGTCAGCGTTCCGTCCGTGCGGATCTGATAGGTGGATCCGGGGCCCTCCTCTTCCTGCGAATACAGCACAAGGTCACCGCCCTCGATCTCAAACCCGTATACCCCCGCACCCGTCACGCCCGTATCCCCTTTCGGAATGGTAAAATCGAAGATCGCCGCGCGCGCCGTTCCCACGTTCGTGACAGTCGCGGAAGTGCCGGCCGCGCCCGTCGTCACCTTGCCGACCCGCACCGTTGCGCCCTGCGCGATCTCGTCGAAGTTGACCACCTGCACCCAGTGCGTCCCGTCGAGCGTTCCGTTTGCGTACGGGTCGTTCCCCTTGTTCCCGTCTGCGACCGACTTTACGAACGCGCCCTCTCCGCCCGTCCTTGCATAATAGACGATCTCGTTCGCGCCGTACGTTTTCGTGCTTTCCCATGCGAAGATCGCGCGCGACGCATACTCGCTGCTGTTCAACTGCTGCTGCAACAGCGACAGGTTGTTCAGGATCTCTCCGTATACGTCCTCGTCCGGCGTTTCAGGCAGGACCGCCGCCGTTCCGCGCCCCACTTCGAAACTGACCGAACCGGTCGCCGTCACGCTCCCCGTTTCCGCATTGCCTGCCGGCGCATAAAAATAAAACTGCGCCGTTACCATGCCGTACTTGCACGCTATGCTGTCCGGCATCGTATAACTCCAGCCCGCATACGTCTGCCCCGTCTGACTGTTTACGATCCCTTCCATATCGCCCTGCGGGGTCATGACCGCAGGCTGCGTCACCCTTCCGTTCGGCAGCCTGAAAGACACGGTCGCCGTAAGCCCGGCCGCAAACGGCGCCACGAGATAGATCGAGTTCACGTTCGCCGATCCCTGATACACCGGCCCGGCCGTTCCCTTGATCACCGTTCCGTCGTTCGCCACAAAAAATATCATGCCTTGCTCCTCCCTTTTGTTTTTGCCGTATAAAATTCCGATTTTTCAAAACGGTAATTTTATTATAATTGCCCGAATCGGCCGAAGTCAATGATGGCTTCCATCTTTTTTCACGATACGATAAAGTCCGCTTTTTGCCGAATGCCCGAAGGGCGCCCTGCAATAAATTGTGCGGTCGCCCCTCAAAAACAAAAAGGTCCCGAACATTTATTCGGAACCTTTCCTGGAGTTACCGGCCTGACTTGTAAGGAGCGCAGCGACGGAACAGCGATCGTTCGCCATAGGCGCAATCGCGTCACGTTATTTCGGCAATACGGGCAGTAGCCAAAGCAAAGCCCCCGAATTCTCATTCGGGGGCTTGCATGGAGCTACTGGCCGGACTTGAACCGGCGACCTGCTGATTACGAATCAGCTGCTCTACCGACTGAGCCACAGTAGCACATCAACTATTAAATTTTCGGGCTCGCTTCCCGCAACGAATCACCTGAAGCGACTGAACCACAGTAGCGTATTAACTTTTCTATTGTCAAGCCCATCTCTCGCAACGAATCACCTGGAGCAACTAAGCCACAGTAGCACATCAACTATTGAATTTTCGGGCTCGCTTCCCGCAACGAATCACCGTCAGCCTGCTTATTATAACATATTTTGCATAAAAATCAAACGATTTTTACGCATTTTTAAAAAATATCGCATACGGAAAACAGAAAATGTTTCTAAAAATCAGACAACCCGCCTATTTCGAAAAATCGGCGGGCCATCCGAAAAGGAGATACAAGCAAAAACCGCGTTTTTGCTTATCTCCCGCAACCGGACAGTGCCAAATCGGTTAACTTGCCGCGAGAAACGGCGACAGGCAATTCGGCCTGAATATATGAATCACGTCCGGTGATAAAAAGATACCACAAATTAAAAAATTTGTCAAACTGATATACGAATTTCAAGACTTAAAATTTCGTCTTGTTTTCACAACGATTTTTTCGGAACAATTGTCTATAATAACAATATCAAATAATTGACAGGTTTACAAATTATGGATTTACTTGACGCGATTATAACGAGGATCAACGAACTTGCCTTACAGCACAATACGACCATACCGAAATGGAGCATACGGGCGGGCATTACGCCGTCGACGATTTACGGCATTATGAAAAAAACTTCCGGCTATCCGAGGATCACGACGTTGAAATTGCTTTGTGATGCGATCGGGATCACATTGGCGGATTTTTTTAATGCCGATTATATCGATACCGCGTTTTATGAAGAAAACTGAACCGAACGCTTCCCCTTTTCGGGGGAAGCGTTTTTTGTTTTACAGCCGTTTTTTCCGCGCTCGGCAATCGCGCGATGCGGGCGCGATTGAGTTGATTTTTCAAATATTTTATGGTAACATATGTCTGCAACACAATTCAATCGTTCCCGATACAGGAGTATAAAAAGCGAATTTTGTACTTCCATTTTCCTGTGTCGGGAAAGAATTGTGTTGCAGCAAACGGAGGTACATTTTCGGGGTGTGCCTCTCGGAGGCACACTTTTTTTGTACGAGGAGGAAAATTAAAATGTTCAAAAAAAATGACCGTTACCTTCAAACCGCCAACACGATTGTTGATATATTTCTCATTATCGCAATTATTGCTTGCGTGATTTTGGGAATTCTTCTGCTTTCTGCGGGCTCTCCGATATTGCGGACTATCTTAGTTTGCTTTATTTTATGCCCGTTCTTTGCATGGGTGCTGTGGATATTGATCAAAGTCTATCTGACGCATGTTCTGGACGTCAAAATGATCCGCGACAAATTGTACAGAATGCAAAACACAAACGCCGCCGCATCTTTACCCTATGACGAGACGACCGATATTGAAGCCGAAAAACAACGCGAAGAAGAATTGAAAATGCGCGAACAACAATTAAAAAACTTGGAACAGATTTATAGGGACGGAAAAACGGACGACCCGTCTTTCCGAAAAAGCATGGAACTGAACAGATTGAAAATCATGTTGGAACAAGGATTCATAGATCAGGAAACCTACCAAGAAAAAATTGACGAACTTCTGAAATAAACGACATCCGCGGCGCCCGAAACGCCGCGGATGTCGTTATATCCTGTTTTTTTGTTCGTTATATTTATTCTTCGCGCGTTGCGCGCGATCAAATCCCGTTTGGCTTCAGATATCCTGCGTGCCTTTCGGTACGATCATTTTGATTTTCCTAGGCAGCGCGCGGACGACGACTTTCCCTTCCAGCCCCTTCTCTCCGTCGAAATTCCAGACGATGCCGTCCTGTGAGTCGATCTCGAAATAATCCCCTTCGTAACGGATGATCTGCTTTTCCTTTACGCGATAACCAAGCAGGAACAGCCTTGCCAGCGCAATAAACGCGCGGATCTTTTTGAAAAGATTGGGATTCTTTTTCTGTTTTATGATCGCAAGTTCAAGTTTGCCGTCGCACATGCTGGAAAACCTGTTCATTTTCAGCCCCGCGACATACCTTCCGTTCATGATGCTCACGAACACGCTGTCGGTATGCACGATCTCGTCCGGGCATCTGACGGTTATGTCGAACACGTCGAACTTCATATTTTTTTTGATCCCCTCCAACCCGTAAGCGATCCTGCCGATCTGCTTCTTTTTGGATTGCGGGGTATTGTACGTCGCGCTTGTAAAGGCGCCGGCCGCCACGACGTACATGGCATACCGGTCGTTGATCTGCATACAGTCGACCATTGCCGTTTCGCCCGAAACGATGGTCTTTACGGCGCCCCTGATCTTGCGCGGTATGCCGAGCGTGTGCGCGATATCGTTGACGGTGCCGCAAGGGATATATCCGAGCGCGGGCGCATCGTCCGCCCCGCCGATGCCCTGCACGATCTCGTTGACGGAACCGTCTCCGCCCGAGAACACGATGACATCATATTTACCCACCGCCTCGCGCGCGGCGCGTTCCATATCCCCCGAACATTTGGTCGCGTACACATCCACGACGTCAAATTTTTCTTTCAACTGACGCACGATATAATCGAGTTTTTTGACGATCTTCCCTTTACCGCTGACAGGGTTGTAAATAAAAAAGCAATGCATGATTCTCTCTCGATTCGTCGTTTTTCCCTATTATAAACGAAAACAGTACATTTTGCAACTAATTTCCGAATATTTCGAATACATAAATAAAATATTCGCATATTTTTACTTGTAAATTACGGATATCGGACGCATATACGGTTTGAGAGGCATAATTTTCCAGATCTTCTGCGCATCCGGCGGGAAATTCGCCGAGCGATTTGTACTTTTCGGAAAGCGCGCCGCTCTTTTGCACCGTTTCGCCGAGGCGCGAAAGGACCGCCGCCGTATCTGCGAGGACGGAACGGGCGGACGACTGGTCATATGTACCGCTCTGCAAACGGTTTGCCGTTTCGTATAAAACGAGCGAACAATCGTAAAGGGTGCGCAATACGGAGAGTGCGGCGTTTTCCGCTTTTTTCGCCGCGCGGCTGCCGAAATACAGCCTGTCCGTGACGCGCTCCAGAACGTAAGCGCTGCGCCCGCTTCCGCACAGTCTTTCTGCGATCTCTTCCGCGTCCGCCCTCTGATAATAGCAGGCGTACACGGGCGCGCCCTCCTCTTTCAGAATATACCCCGCCCCGCCGCCCGACGCGATCGCATCGGCGATCTCTTCCGCGCTCTGCCCGTCCGCCCGTTCCGCGACAAAGCAAAAGGTCCGCCGCAGACTTACGGAATGCGGTTTGCCGGGCAGGTACGCGAACGCGAGGACGGCGGCAAGCAGAAAAACCGCCGCGACAGCCGCCGTTTTCAGCAAAAACGCTTTCTTTTTGGCGCGCTTTCGTTTATAATATTCATAAGGATAGTCATCCATAAGAAAAATTTATGCAAAAGGCGGTATTTTTATGAATTACCATATCGGGAATATGCTCATCTGGCAGGAGTTCAACGACGGAAACGAATGCCCCCTCTGCCGCATACGCAATATTCTCGAAACGCGCCTCGCCGACCAGTACCTGAACGAATCGGTCATGGAGGACTTTCAGAGGAGAATGGTGAACGAACGAGGGTTCTGCGCGCACCACACGGATATGCTGCACGCACGGCAGAATAAACTTTCCCTTGCCTTGCAGCACATCACCCGCCTGACGGCGCTGAAAGGAAAACTCGAAATCACCGCCGATTTGAAAACCGCGGAGAAAGAAGCGGAAATTTTTATCGGAAGCGGAAAGACGTGCGTCATCTGCGACGGCGTGGAGGTCAACATGATCCGCTATTACAAGACGGTCGCGGAAATGTTTTACGCGGAGAGCAAATTCAAAGAAACGCTCCTGTCCACGAACGGGTTCTGCCTGGAACATTTCGGCTGTCTTCTGAAATACGCCCGATATGCCAAGGGAAGAAAAAAAGATTATATCTACACGCTGACCAAACTGGAAAAGGAGGCGCTGGAAAAACTTCTGACCGATCTGCAGTGGTTCGCCGCAAAGCACGATTACCGCAACGCGGACAAACCGTGGAACGGAGCGGACAAGGCACTGGAAAAGTCCATCCAAAAACTGCACGGGATCCAAGCGAAATGATCAAAAAGGGCAACGGCCGCAGGCAAAACCTGCGGCCGTTCTGATTTCTGCGGCAAACACGGCGGCGAAAGAAATTATTTTATAAACGGCATTTTATTGCGGCCAAATGCTTGACTTTCCCTTCCCACGGCCGTATAATAGTTTGCGTTTTGTGGAAATTTGTGGAGGTTTGTTGAGGTGCTGTCGGAAGAAAGGTATCAGAAAATCACCGAGCGCGTCGGGCGGAAGGGCTCGGCGACGGTCAATGAACTTGCAAGCGAGTGCGGCGTGTCCATCGAGACCATACGCCGCGATCTGGTTTTTCTGGAAGCGCACGGCAGGCTGAAAAGGGTTTTCGGCGGGGCGGTGGCGCATCGGGCCGCGCCGCGGTTCGAAGAGTATCCCGTAAGAGAACTTGCCAACCGCAAGCAGAAGATCGCCGTGGGCAACGTCATCGCGTCGCTCGTTTACGAGGGCGACGTCATTGCGCTCGATAGCGGCACAACCGCCATGGAGACGGCTGCGGCGCTGAAAGCGCGGTTCAAAAAACTGACCGTACTCACCTACTCGCTCAAAGTATTCGAAGCGCTCAAAGACACCTTTGACGTGATCCTGACGGGCGGCGAATATTACCCGAAAGAGGGAGCGCTGTACGGCGAACTTGCCGTGGAATCGATCGCGCGGCTGCATACGGATAAATGTTTTATCTTCCCTTCCGCCGTCAGCGTGCGGTACGGCGTGGAGGACTTCGTGCCCTGCTTCGTGCCCGTTCAGCGCCAACTGATGCAATACAGCGATCACGTGTTCATCGCGGCGGACAGTTCGAAGTTCGGCGGCAGGGCGCTCATCCGCGTGTGCGACCTCGATCCGCGGTACGTATACGTGACCGACGGCGGCGTTTCCAAAGAGATCGCGAAAGAGTTTGCCGAAAAAAACTGCAACCTGATCACGGGAGAATAGGACATGAACGAAAAAGACCTGACCGCACGCGCGCGGCGTCCGTATATCCTGATGACGGCGCTCGCCTGCCTTTTATATTTTACAAGTTACGTCACGCGGCTCAATTACAACGCCTCGCTTGCGGATATCGTGGAATCTGCCGTTCTGAGCAAATCGGAGGCGGGCATCGTGAGCACCGCCCTGTTCTTTTCTTACGGCGCGGGACAGATCGTAAGCGGCATACTCGGGGACAAAGTGCGGCCGCAGTGGCTGATTTTAGCCGGACTGATCCTGACGATCGCATGCAACGCCGTGTTTCCGCTCTTCTCCTCGGTAGTGCCGATGACGGCCGTATGGACGGTGAACGGCTTCGCGCAGGCGCTGTTCTGGCCGCCCCTGCTGAAACTTCTTACCCAATACATACCCGCGGAAAAATTCTCCCTCGCATGCTTCGCAATCGTGGCCGCCAGCCAGATCGCGACGATCGTCATCTACCTGCTGGTCCCGCTCGTGCTCGTGACGCTCAACTGGAAAAGCGTATTTTTCCTTGCGGCAGGTTTTGCCGCCGCCGTGGCCGCCGTTTGGATCGTCGGTCTGCGCGCGGTACGGGCGCGTTATCCCGCGCCGGCCATGCCCGAAAAAGCCAACCTTACGGCAGATGAAAAGGGCGAAAGCAAAGAAAACAAAGTCCGCCTTGCGCCTTTGCTGATCGGCAGCGGGCTCGCATTCCTTCTCGTCGCGATCGCCGCGCAGGGTTTTCTGAAAGACGGACTGACGACGTGGATGCCGACCTACTTTGCGGAAGTGTTCGGCATGGAAACGTCCGCCTCCATTCTGATGAATGTGGCCCTGCCCGTTTGCAGCATCGCGGGCGTCTACGTGATCACCCTTTTATACCGCCGCTTTTTCCGAAACGAAGTAAAGGTCGCCTCCGTATGCTTTGCCGCGGCGGCGGGGCTTTCCTGCCTGCTGTACTTTTTTCCCGACCGCAGTGCGGCGTTCACGCTCGTCCTGTCCGCGCTCATCGTCTGCCTCATGCACGGCATCAACCTGATGCTCATCACCTATGCGCCCGGCAGATTTGCCGCATCCGGAAAGGTATCCACGGTGTCAGGCATCACGAACTCCGCCACGTATGTGGGCAGCGCACTCTCCTCTTACGGGATCGCGCTCATCGCCGAAAAGGCGGGCTGGTCCAATACGATCCTCAGTTGGATCTTTATCGCCCTCGGCGGCGCGGTGGTGTGCATCCTGTGCGTCAGGCGCTGGGCGCGCTTTATCCGCAAAAAATAACGGATGCCGCAAAAAAATTAAAAATGCGCCGCGCCCGAACGGATCGGACGCGGCGCTTTGTTTATACAAAATCACAGTACGAGAGAGGGCGCGGCATAAACGCGGGCCTTGAGTTCGCTGTCGAGCATGTACAGAGATTTTGCCTCTCCGCCGAAAAGTTCCATCTTTTTGATGAGGTCGGAAGAATTTTTCTCCTCTTCGCCCTGTTCCTTGACGAACCAGTCGAGAAACTGCATCGTGCGGAAGTCCTTTGCCTCGTACGCCGCGGCATAGACGGCGTTGATCTCGCCCGTAATATATTTTTCGTGCGCGAGCCCCGCTTTGAGCGGATCCATCCTGTCTTTCAGGTCCGCCTCGGGTTTGGCGACCGCTTCGAAGACGACTTTTTCGTCGTTGTTCTGCAAATACTTCACCATCAAAAGGGCGTGATCCATCTCTTCCCGCGCCTGCACGTAATACCAGTTGTAAAATCCGTCGAGCCCCTCTTCGTGATAGTAGTTGGCAAACTGGAAATAGAGATAGGAAGAATACATTTCCTTATTGATCTGTTCGTTGAGCAGTTTTGCTACCTTTTTATCCATCCTTTACTCTCCTTTTTTATCCTCGGCAAAATTTTGCCCTTCTTTTACCGTAATTATAACGCTGCCGGCAAAAAAAGACAAGCGATCCGGAAAAAAAAGCGTAGATTCCAAAATATTCGACAAACTGTTGACAAATCGACAAATGTCGTGTATAATTACGGAAATTACCGGTGAGGAAAAAGAATTGAAAACGGATAAACGGAGCAGAAAAACTGTAAAAGCGATCCAGAACGCCCTGCTGAAATTTCTGACGCGCAAAAAACTGTGCGAGATCAAAATCGTGGAACTTTGCGCGGCCGCAGACGTGAACAGGACGACTTTTTACCTGCATTTCAAGACGACGGAGGACGTTCTGCGCTCGATCCTGGAAGAGACGGTGGAAAAAATTTTTGACCAGTTCCGCGACGCTTCTTTTTTGCAAACGATGGAATATCCCCTGCAGTTTCTTCTTACATGTACGGAGACGCTCTCCTCTTACCCCGATTTCGAACAATTTGTATGCGTTTCTTCCGAATCGCTCGAATTTATGAACGACCTGAAAAACGCATTTACCGAACGCACCTGCAACGAATTCATTCACGATTACCCGAACAGCGACGGATATTACCGTTATGTGATCCGCTTTATCGTTTCCGGTACGCTGGACACGTTTGTGGAATGGCTGCGTTCGGATAAATCCGTCACGCTCGAGTCCGTTCTGGACAGATGCGGGGAAATGATCCGAAAGGGAAAAGACGCCCTCTCCTTCTCGGAATCGAAGCAATGAATACAAAAAATGCTTTCTTTTCCGCTTTTTTCCTCTCAAACGCTTGACATATCGTTCATTCAGGAATACTATATAATGCATAGTATCTAAAATTCAACCATGGAGTCAGATATGCGAATCACCATCGTTTCGGACGTACTCGGAGAAGAAAACAACGGTACGACGATCACCGTCAAACGATTGATCAACAATCTTAAAGCGCGCGGTCACGAAGTAAAAGTCGTTTCGCCGAGCGAATCGTCGGAAGACGGTTACTACGGGGTCGAAAAATACGATTTCAAAATATTCAACAATTACGTCAAAAAGAACGGCGTGGAACTGGGTAAACCGGACGAAGAACTTTTGAACAAAGTCATCGCGGACAGCGACGTGGTGCATATCCTGATGCCCTTCGCGCTCGGAAGGGCGGCCGTGCGCATCTGCCGCGAACGAAACGTCCCCTTTACGACCGCTTTCCACGTACAGCCCGAAAACGTGAGCAGCCATTTCGGACTGCAAAAGAGCGGCACGGTAAACAAATGCATCTATAAAAATTTTTACAAGCATATTTACCGCTATGCCGGTTATATCCACTGCCCCACGCAGTTTATCGCGGATAAACTGAAAGCGCACGGATACACGGCGGATATGCGCGTCATTTCCAACGGTGTTGATCCCGTTTTTCAGCCGAAACAGGCGGAAAAACCTGCCGAATGGGCGGACAAGTTCTGCATCCTTACGACGGGCAGGCTGACCAAAGAAAAGAGGCAGGCGCACCTGATCAAGGCGGTCGCAAAATCGAAATACGCGGACCGCATACAGATCATCGTCGCGGGGCTGGGGCCTTTGGAAAACAAACTCCGCCGCGCGGGCAGAAAATTGAAAAACCCGCCCGTGATCAATTTTTATAAGAAGGACGACCTCGTCGAACTGATCAACCGATGCGACTTATACGTGCACCCCTCTTATGCGGAGATCGAGTGCATCGCCTGCGCAGAAGCGATCACGTGTGGATTGGTGCCGATCATTGCGGACAGCGCCATGTCGGCGGCACGCTTTTTTGCGCTTACCGAACACAACATCTACCGTTCCGGCAACACGGCCGACCTTGCGCGCAAGATCGATTTTATGATCGAACACCCCGAAATACGGCAGGAACTGAAAGATAAGTACGTCGAATACGCGGAACGTTTCCGGATCGACAAGTGCATCGACAAAATGGAGGAAATGTTTGAAGACGCGGCGGCACACAGACACCCGGGCGGAATGGGCGCGGAAAAATAAGTTACTGAAAAAAAGATACCTGCTCGCGCGGAACATCCGCCTGCCCTCCGCTTTTCTGCGGCTTTTGCCCCAATCGGAGGGAAGAGAAGAACCGTCCGGCAAAATGACCTTTTCCAAGGCGGTCTTCCTCTATGTTCTGGGCGGACTTGTGGGAACGGTTTGGGAAACACTGCTCAACCTTTTCAGGGGGCGCGGGTTCGTTTTCTGCAACGGGAGCATTTTTACCCCCTTCAACTTCGTATACGGCGTGGGCGCGGTCGTCATCATCCTGCTTTTGAAAAACAGAAAAAAGTGGTGGCAGGTCTTTCTGATCGGTTCGCTCGGCGGCGGGCTGGTCGAATACATACTGAGTTTTCTCGAAGAAGCCGTGCTCGGAACGAAGTCGTGGAATTACTCGCACAAATTTCTGAACATCAACGGGAGGACGACCGTCCCCTACATGATCTTTTGGGGGCTGCTGTGCCTTGCCGTCATCTATATCGTGTACAGGCCGCTCGACAACTGGCTGGAGACTTTTCCGAAAAAGGCGATGAAGATCGCCGCGATCGTACTGTTTTGCCTCATTGCGATCGATTGGATGGTGACCGTGTCGGCACTGATACGTTATTCCGCCCGTGCGGAGGGGACCGCCGCGGCGACCTTTATCGGGGAATGGATCGACAAAGTTTTCGACGACGCTTTTATGAAGCGGAGATTTCCCGCCATGAAAATAAATTGATTTGAAAATAAAAAAGATGCGGAAGTATTCCGCATCTTTTTTTCTGTCGGTCAAGTCAGGCCTTCCACAGCCCGTGCAGGTTGCAGTAAGCGTACACGGCGACCACTTCGTCTCCGGAAATGACGGAAAATTCCGCTTCCGGCTTTTCTCCGGCGCGAAGGTACGCGATCTGGTACCCTTTTTTCGTTTCAAGCGCGATAAAATTGATGGAATGCTCTTCCGTCATCGGATGCGCGACGCTGCCCACCTCGACAAGAACGCGGCCGCCGTTTTCCGAATACGCGGGCACGTGTTTTTCGGCCGCGCCGTCCGACTCGCCCGCGATCAGTTCTTTCATCTTTTCTCCGCAGCAGACCAAAGGTACGCCCGCATCGTGCACCTTGACCGCCACGTTTCCGCAATGCATGCATTTGTAAAATTTCATCACTCTGTTACCTCCCGTTGTGATCTTATCCATATTATACCCCGAAAACTGCGCCGGCACAACCGTTTTGCAAAAATTATCACATGGAAAGAAGAATTTCCGCAAGTTGCCTGTAATCTGTTGCAAAGCGCTCCGCGCCCGCCTCGGCCAGTTCCTGTCGGGAACGGTATCCCCACAGCACGCTCACCGAACGCATGCCCGCGTTTTTTGCCGTCTGTACGTCCGTTTCCCCGTCCCCCACAAACGCCGCCTCGGAGGGGGCCGCGCCCAGTTCTTTCAGAACGAGCAGGGCGCCCGCAGGATCCGGTTTGACGGGCAGCCCGACGCGGTTGCCCAGCACCGCATCGAACGCAAACGGTTTCAGAAGGGTGTCCTTCAATACGTCCGCAGCCGCCTGCGATTTGTTCGTGACGACGGCAAGTCTGATCCCGCGGGATCTGAGGGCGGACAGGCACTCCTCTTCAAAAGGATACAATTTCGTGCGGAGATTGCCGCACGAAACGTGAATTTTGCAGTATTCGGCATAAAATTCGTCCGTTCGGGCGCGCGCGCTTTCCGGCAGAGAGCGTTCGGCAAAGAGCCTGCCGCCGTTCCCGACGTATTTTTTCGTCTGCTCTATCGTGATCGGCGGATAGCCGAATTTTTCGAGCGCCTCGTTCATGCAGGCGCAAAGATCGGGAAGGGTGTCGAGCAGCGTACCGTCCAGATCGAATAAAACCGCTTTCAGCATATATCAGTCCTGAATAACCAATGTTTGAAATGCACGCCGGGAAAAGACGCCGCGCCGCGTTACATCTTCTCCGGCACGCCGATCCCGAGCAGGGAAAGCGCGTTTTTGAGCGTGGTCAGCGTCGCCTTGGTCAGAGCGAGGCGGAAATTGCGCTCTTTTTCTTCGGCGCCGAGGATCTTGCAGTCGAAATAAAATTTATTATAACGCTGCGCAAGGTCGACGGCATAGCGCGCCACCAGGCTGGGCTCGTACTTTGCGAGCGCGTCTTTGAGGACGGAGGGAAAATCTGCCAGCGTTTTGACCAGTTCGAATTCCTGCGGGCAGATATCGTCCGCTTCGTACCCTTCGGGCACGCCGCCCTTTTCCAGCACGCTGTTCGCCCGCGCGCAGGTATACTGCACGTAACAGGAGGTCTCTCCCTCGAAATTGAGCACCTTATCGTAAGAAAAGGTGATGTCCTTGATCTTGCTGTTATACAGGGCGCCGAAAATGACCGCGCCCACGCCGACCGTTTTGGCTGTCTCCTCTTTGTTTTCAAGCGCGGGATTTTTTTCCGTAATGATGGAGAGCGCTTTGGAAACGCACTTGTCGATGACGTCGGACAGGTAGACGACTTTGCCCTTGCGGGTAGACATGGATCCGTCTTCGAGAGAGACCATGCCGTAGGCGACGTGCACCAGATCTTTCGCCCACTCCTTGCCCATCAGTTCCAAAACCTTGAAAAACTGTTTGAAATGAAGATTCTGCTGATAGGCCACGACGTAGAGACATTTATAAAAATCGTACGTCTTTTTGCGGTAGATGGCCGCGGCTATGTCGCGCGTGGCGTACAGCGAGGCGCCGTCCGAACGCAGAATGATGCACGGAGGCATGCCGTACGCTTCAAGATCGACGATCTTCGCCCCTTCGCTTTCGACCAGCAGGCCCTTTTGTTCCAATTCTTCGATGACAGGAGCCATCTTGTCGTTGTAAAAACTTTCGCCCGCCCAACTGTCGAAATGTACGTCCAAAAGGTCGTATATCCTGCCCACCTCTTTGAGGGTCAGTTCTTTGAACCACTCGAAGAGCGCGAGGCTCTCCTCGTCCTTGTCCTCAATTTTTTTGAAAAAAGCGCGCGCCTCGTCGTTGAGAGATCCGTCCTTTTCCGCCTCTTCGTGAAAACGCACGTAGAGCGCGTTGAGGGCGCGCAGGCCTCCCTTTTCGACCTCTTCTTTCGAGCCCCAGCGCTTGTAGGCGCTGATGAGTTTGCCGAACTGTGTGCCGTAATCGCCCAGATGGTTGATCCCGACCGGTTTATAACCTAAAAAACGGTGCAATTTGTACAGCGCGCTTCCGAGAACGGTCGTGGAAAGATGCCCGATGTGAAAGGGCTTTGCGATATTTACCGAAGAATAATCGATGCAGACGACCCTGCCGGCGCCCTCGTCGGAAGAGCCGTACCGCTCCCCTTCGGAAAGCACTCTTTCCAGCGTCTCTTTTGCCCAAAAAGAGCGGTCGATCCTGAAATTGACGTAGCCGTTGACGGCGGATACGCCGCTGACGATCTCGTCTTTCGGATATGCGGCGGCGATCTCCTCCGCGATCAGCGCGGGAGATCTGCGCATCGTTTTGGCAAGGCGGAAACAGGGAAGCGCGAAATCTCCCATCTCCGTGTTCGGCGGCAGAGCGAGAAGATCGTATATCTCCCCTTCGCTCAGATCCCCCGCTTTGATTTTACCCGCGATATATCTCTTGAAATCCATGGCGATACTCCTTTTATTTCCGATTCAGTTTATCATATTTTCGCAATTTTGACAACTTTTTCGCGTTTCGGGCGCCTTTTATTTTGAATATTTTGAAATTTGTATTATAATGATAGGAGTTTTCAAATCTGTTTTGAGGAAATTGCAAGATGAAACTCGGTGTCGTAGGTCTGCCCAACGTGGGCAAATCCACTCTGTTCAACGCGATCACGCATGCCGGCGCGGAAGCCGCAAATTACCCGTTCTGCACGATAGAGCCGAACGTGGGCGTCGTAGCCGTGCCCGACGAACGGCTGGCAAAACTGGCCGCTCTTTATGACAGCAAAAAGATCACCCCCGCCGTCATCGAATTCGTGGACATCGCGGGCCTCGTAAAGGGCGCGTCGAGGGGCGAAGGGCTGGGCAATAAATTTTTGTCTCATATCCGCGAAGTGGACGCGATCGTGCACGTCGTGCGCTGTTTCGACGATGAAAACGTGACGCACGTCGAAAATTCCGTCGATCCCGTTCGGGATATTACGACCATCAACCTCGAACTCATCCTTGCGGACATGGAGTCGGTACAAAAGAGACTGGACCGCGCAAAAAATTCCGCCAAGGGAGGAGACAAAAAATTCCTCGCGGAGGCGGAATTCCTGCAAAGGGTGCTCGACCATCTCGGCAAGGAACAGTGCGCGAGGACGATGGACCTTTCCGATGAGGAAAAGGAATACATGCGGAACCTGTTTTTGCTCACCGCAAAACCCGTCATCTATGCCGCGAACATATCCGAAAAGGATATGGGCAAAGAGGATGCCGATCTGCCTTACGTGAAAGAGGTGGAAGCGTTTGCCGCCAAAGAGGGGTCGGAAGTGCTCGTGATCTGCGCAAAGACGGAAGAAGAACTTTCGCAACTGCCCCCCGACGAAGCGCAGATGTTTCTGGAAGAACTCGGCCTGAAAGAGAGCGGACTGGCGCGGCTGATCAAAAAATCCTATTCCCTGCTGGGGCTGATCAGTTACCTGACCGCCGGAGAAAAGGAAACGCGCGCATGGACGATCGAGAAGGGCACGAAGGCGCCGCAGGCAGCGGGCAAAATACACACCGACTTTGAAAAGGGATTTATCCGCGCAGAAGTCGTCGATTGGCAGACGCTGCTCGAATGCGGCAACTACAACGCCGCCAAAGAGAAAGGCAAAGTGCGCTCGGAGGGCAAAGATTACGTCATCAAAGACGGCGACGTGGTCCTCTTCCGTTTCAATGTATAAAGCCGAACGCATGCGGCAGGACGTGCCGGCATGCAAAAAAGGCGCCTCCGCCAAACGGGGCGCCTTTTTTGCTCTCCTTTTTTTACCGCTTGAAAAAATTATAAAAAAAATGAAAAAAGTGCCTTTCTATCGTTGACATTCCCAAATGCAGACAAAAGTCTTTATATTTGCGCATAGATCACGGAAATATCGTCGCGCAGTTTGTTCCGCACAAATCTTTCGCAGTCGGGATCCGCATCCTGTGCGGCATGCAGGCGCCTGATCGCGGGCACGATCCCGTTTGCCGATACGTCCTCTATCATCTGTTCGGGCGATTTGTACAGCCCGAACAGATCGTAAATCTCTGCAAAGCCGTCGGAAAAAAGCATCAGATCCCGCACCTCTTCGAGGGGGATCCTGCCCTGCAGCGCGGTATCCAGCCCCGCTTCCGTGTGCGACAGCGCGCAGTAGCCGTCGGGCGTGTTCATCTTTTTGCGGTTTTCCAGAATATAGGGAAACACGTCGAAAAACGCTTCGCGGATCGTCTTGCCCGTTCTTTCTGCAATCTCTTTCATGCGCGCGAAATTCCTGTTGTCGAGATCGACGAGGCGGCTGTCGAGCAGGGTGACGACCTCTCCGCTCTTTTTGCGGATCACGATCTCCGTGTCGCCCAGCGAGTAATATTCGAGAAAGCCCTTCCGCTCGCGAACGACGGAAAGGACGGCGGATGGCTTATCCTCCACCCGATCCGCGCCCGGAAAGCGGAGAAATTCGGCCCCGATCGCGCGCGTTCCGCGCCGCAAAAGGGAAAGGATCTGCTCATCCCCTTCCAGCGCGGAGATCAGATATGCGCGGAAACGGCGCACGAACCAAGCTGCGTCGCTGGGCGCGTCCGTAACACGCTGTCCCGTGATGCCCGTCGCGCCGTCGAGGACGAAAGCCGTGCGCTCGTCCGCATAGATCGCATCCTCGCAATATTCTTTTTTCGCACCGGCGATATAGGTCAGGATCCTGCGCATGCCCTGCTCCTTCAGCGGACGCTTTTGCTGACCGATTCGACGGCGACCGCGCCGCCGCGCACCGCATCCATGCGGGAAAGGTAATATTTTTTATAATATTTCAGAACGTCTTCGTTTTCCGATTCCGTCTTGACGCTCTCCAAAATCACGCTGGATTTATCGTAATCGGAAACGCTGACGCCGAACACGGACGCCGAGCGGAAGACCTCTTCCATCTCGTCCTTTTTCAGGGAGTGGATCTTGATGAACAGGATCTCTTTTTTATGAATGGGAAGGTCGGTGAAATCGAGCACCTTGATGACCTCGACGCTGCGGTTGAGTTGCTTTTTGATCTGTTCGAAGGTCTTGTCGTCGCCCATCAGGCTGATCGTCATGCGCGAGACGGTGGGATCCTCCGTTTCGCCCACCGTCAGGCTGAGAAGGTTATACGATTTGCCGGAAAACAGCCCCGCGATCTTCGCCAATACGCCTACGTCGTTCTCCACGTAAAGAGAGATCCACCTCTTTCTTGCGGTCGAGTCCATTATTTCCCCTCCTTCTTAAATTCGGTGACCATTTCGGAAAGCGCGTTGCCGCCCGGGACCATGGGGAGCACGTTGCTTTCGCGGTCGATGATAAATTCGATGAGAGTGGGCGCGTTTTTGTTCCGTTCCGCCCTGTCGAATGCCTCTTTGATCTTTTCTTTCCGATCGACGCGGATCCCCTCGATACCGTAACTTTCGGCAAGTTTTACAAAATCGGGGATATACGGCGGGCATTCCGCATTCGGGTCGGAACACCAATCGGCACAACTTTTGCGTTTTCTGAGGCAGGTGCAGGAATATCTGCCGCCGTAAAACATCTCCTGCCACTGCCGCACGTTGCCCAGATATGAGTTGTTCAGGATGCAGACGGTGACCGGGATCTCCTGACAGACGGCGGTGGCAAGTTCCTGTTCGTTCATCTGAAATCCTCCGTCGCCCGAAACGCATACGACGGGCATTTCCGGACGCCCGAGTTTCGCCCCGATCGCCGCGGGAAGGCCGAATCCCATCGTGCCCAGCCCGCCGGAAGTAATCAGTTTGCTGTTGCCCTTCAGTTCCAAAAACTGCGTCGTCCACATCTGATTCTGTCCCACGTCCGTGGTGACGATCACGTCGCGGTAGCGGCGGTTGATCTCGTCGATCACGTCTTTGGGCGTGAGCGCGCCCGCGCCGTCCTGCACGATCGGCCTTTCCTTTTTGACCGAGACGAGTTTTTCCAGCCATTCCGAGGTATCGTGACGCTGTGCGGGCAAAATTTCGGCAAGTTTTGCGAGCGCCTCGCGCGCGTCCGCAACGATCGGGACGTCTACGACGATATTGCGCGAGATGGAGGCGGCGTCAATGTCGATATGCACGATCTTCGCCCCCTTGGCAAACTCCTCGATTTTACCCGTGATACGGTCGTTGAAACGTGTGCCCACCGAAAAGAGCAGATCGCATTCGGAAACGGCGATGTTTGCCGCCGCGCAGCCGTGCATGCCCATATTCCCGAGATAGTACGGATGATCGGTCGGGATCGCGCCTTTGCCCATGACCGTAGTAACCACGGGGACCTTCGCCTTTTCGAGCACGGAAAGCAAAGCCGCTCCGCCGCGGGAGACGTTTATGCCGCCGCCGATGAGAAAGAGCGGGCGCTTTGCGGAAGCGAGCATTTCCGCCGCCTTTTTCAACTGCCCCATGTGCACGCCCGTGGAGGGCTTGTAACTGCGCATGGAAACTTCGGACGGATACTCGTCCGAACCGAGTGCCTGCTGGATATCTTTCGGAAAGTCCACGACGACCGGCCCGGGTTTGCCCGTTCTGGCGATATAAAACGCCTCTTTGATGATGCGGCCGAGATCTTCGCGGCGGCGCACCGTTACGGCATATTTGCAGATACTGCGGCAGATCCCGACGATATCCACCTCCTGAAAGGCGTCGTTGCCGATCAGGTTCGTGGGGACCTGACCCGTAAAGCAGACGAGGGGCACGCTGTCAAAATTGGCGGTCGCGATGCCCGTTACGAGATTTGTCGCTCCCGGACCGCTCGTGACGAGACAAACGCCCGTTTTGCCCGTCGCGCGGGCGTACCCGTCCGCCGCGTGCACCAGCCCCTGTTCGTGGCGGGGCAGGACGACGTTGAACGAATTCACGCCGTAAAGCGCGTCGAAAAGATCGATCGCCATGCCGCCCGGATAGGCGAACAGGGTATCCACCCCCTCCGCTTCGAGCGCTTTGACGAATAACTGCGTTCCCTTTATTTTCATAACAACCTCCGTAAATCGCACGCTTTTTCCGTGCGTATAAAAAACGCCCCGAACGGCGCATAAGCCGTTCAGGGCGATCGATCGACCGCGTTACCACCTGCATTCGGAAAAATATTTTCCGCACTCTGCCCGATCGCGGCAAAAAATCCGCATCGGCTTCCCCGATAACGGCGGGAATCGCCGTCGGAGACTACTCGGCGCGGGGGGGCGCCTTTCGATCCGCCGCTCGGGGGCTACCTTCGCCGCTCTCTTCGCAGAGGCTTTCACCGACCGCCTCTTTCTCTGCATCCCGAAAGCGGGTACTCCTCCCCGTCAATGCGTTTACTGTAAAGTTATCATATCAAAAAAGTCGGGCGTTGTCAAGCGGCTTATGCGGAAAAATTTCGGCAACGGCGCTCCTTTCTTCAAAATTCCGTCAATCCAGCCTGATTTCCGCAAGTCCTTCGGGCGGGATCTGCTGCGAAGAGGAATCGACCGTCTTTTTGACGAGGGCACTCGCCCGTGCGATGGGAATATTCGTCCCCGCGCCCGCAACGCAGCCGCCGGGGCATCCCATCCCCTCGATGAGCGCGCCGTTGAGTTTGCCCATTTTTGCCAGTAACAGGATCTTGCGGCAGTCTTCCAGCCCCTCTACGTGCTGAATGTCCACCTTCACTTCGGGATGATAGGCGGCGACGCATTTTTCGATCGCCCCCGCGACGCCGCCGGCAACGGCGTATCCCCTGCCCGCGCCCGTCGCGTCGTTCATGTCCGCCGTCTTGTCGAAGGTCTCGAAATCCATCCCCTTCGCTTCGAAAATCGCCGAAAGTTCCTCGAAAGTGATGACGAAATCCACGTCGCTTCTGACGGAACGGCGGGAAGCCTCCAATTTTTTCGCCGCGCACGGACCGATAAACACTACGCGCGAATCGGGGTATTTCTTTTTGATCGTGCGCGCGGTGGCGACCATGGGCGTGAGCGTGTTGGAGATCTTGTCCGCCGATTCGGGGAAATACCGCCTGATCAGCATCGCCCACGCGGGGCAGCAGGAGGTGAGCATGAACGGCTGTTCTCCCGTTGCGACCTTCTCCGCATAGTGCTCCGCCTCCGTTGCCGCGCCGATATCCGCCCCGAGCGCGACCTCGAAGACGTCCTTGAACCCGAGTTCCATCAGCGCCGCCTTGAGTTTGCCGGGCGTCGCCTTGTCGCCGAACTGCCCGACGTAGGCCGGCGCGACTTCGGCGACGATGCTGTCTCCGCGCCGCAATGCGCGGATCAGTTGGAAAAACTGCGATTTGTCGGCAATGGCGCCGAAAGGACAGTTGACCATGCACATGCCGCAGGAAACGCATTTGTCGCTGTTGATCTTCGCCCTGCCCAGATCGTCGCTTTCGATGGCCTTTACGCCGCACGCTTCCGCGCAGGGGCGGGTATGGTGCGCGATCGCGTCATACGGGCACACTTTTTTGCACCTGCCGCATTTGATGCAGACGCTTTCGTCTATGACGGCCCTTCCGTTCACGAGAGAGATGCAGTTTTTCGGACACACCGCCGTACAGGGATGCGCGACGCAGCCGCGGCAGTTGTCCGTAACCTTGTACTTGTTCGGCGAGCACGCCGCGCAGGCGGAAGGAATGACCTGCATGAGGGGCGGTTCGTAGTATTTATCCGCGATATCGCTTTCGGACAGGCCGCTCGTGATATGCACGGGCACGTCCTCGGGGCGCAGGCTCAGCCCCATGGAGAGGCGCACGCGCTCGGAACAGATCGCGCGCTCCCTCCAGATGCTTTCGCGGTACAGCGGCCTGTCGCCCGGCGTGATCTTGTAAGGGACCGCCTCGATGGCGTCCTTCAAATCCTTTTTGTCCGTTTCGAAGGCGACGCGCGCCATCTCGACGAAGACCTGCCTTCTGAGCAATTTAAGCGGGGTCAGAAGCCCTCTTTCCATTTTTATGACACTCCGTATAATTTATTTCGATTTTCCCCCTGACATGACGCGGCCCGCCGAACGGACCGCCGGTACTTTCAGTTTGCAACCGTACCGCACGATTATGCACCCTGTTCCCCTTTCTTAAACGCGACATCCGCGCGCGGGAACAAAACCGTTCAAAAAAAGCCGCGGAATGAACCGCGGCGCGAAAAATACGTCAACTTTCGTACGTTTTCAGGATCTCCAAAGCGATCTCCCGCTTGGGAAGGTGCCTGTTCATCGATTGCTTTTCGATAAATTTATGCGCGTCCGATTCCGTCATGTTGAGATATCGCACGAGCGTGCATTTCGCGCGGTCGATCAGTTTGAGATCGCCGATGACGCTTTCCAGTTTCGCCCGCTCGCCGTTCACGGCACGCAGGCGTTCGCTCATTTTTACGGCGACGTCGAGCGCCTGCACGAACAGTTTCGCGTTGAGCGGAAGCGTCAAAAGCACGACGCCCAGCCCGTCCAGGCTTTCTTCCGCGCGGGGCGCGTATTCCGCCCGTACGACGGCAATGATACCAGCGCTCGACTGCACCGACATGCGCGCGGCAAGGCGGACGAATTTTTCTTCCGGCTTGGGCATGAAAAGAACGGCTGCGTCCGTCTCTGCGCTGCACGCTTCCGCCTCGGAGAGACCGGAAACGAGGCGGACGGAAAACCCGCGCTCGCAAAGAAGCGCGTCCGTCCTTGCGGAAAGTTCCTCCGATTCGGAAAACACGAGTATCTTTTTCTTATCGCCGCGCAACCAGATCACCGCCCCGGAAAATTACATTTCGATATATGCGTCCCTTTCCGCCCCGACGGAAACGTAGCGGATCTTGCAGTTGCAGGCGCGTTCGATATAACGGATATAATCGAGCGCTTCCTTGGGAAGATCTTCCTTTTTCCTGCAAGCGGAAATGTCGCTGTTCCATCCCTTCATCTTTTTGAATACGGGTTTACAGTCGTCGAGCACGTCGGTGAAGGGAAATTCGGTCAGGATCTTTCCGTTCAGTTCGTACGCCTCGCACACTTCTATCTCTTCGTGTCCGGAAAGGACGTCGAGTTTCGTCAGCGCGATCTCGTCCGCACCCTGGCAGCGGATGCCGTATTTGGAGGCGACCACGTCGAAGGGGCCCACCCTTCTCGGCCTGCCCGTAGCGGCGCCGTATTCTCCGCCCGCCTCGCGCAGTTTTTCCGCCTTTTCCCCGAAATATTCGGCGGTAAAGGGGCCCTCGCCCACGCAGGAGGAGTACGCCTTCATGATGCCGATGGTCTTGCTCAGTTTCAGGTTGGGCACGCCCGCCCCGATCGGCGCGTAAGCCGCGATGGTCGAAGAGGACGACGTATAGGGGTAAATGCCGAAATCGATGTCGCGAAGCGCGCCCAACTGCGCCTCGAACATGATGTTTTTGCCCTCGGCCGCAGCCTGATTCAGATACAGCCCCGTATCGCAGATATACTCTTTGAGCGGCGCGCCGTATTCCTCAAAGTACGCCTCGATCTCTTCCACCGTGGCGGGCGCGGCGCCGTATGCGTTGACCAGCGTCAGATTTTTCCATTCGACGATGTCGGGAATGCGCTTTTTCAGAAGAACGGGATTGAGCAGTTCTCCCATACGGAACGCCTTTTTGAGATATTTATCCGCATAGACGGGCGCGATCCCGCGCTTTGTGGAACCGAATTTTTTATCCGCAAGGCGCTCTTCTTCCAGGCAGTCCTGCTGCACGTTGTACGGCATGGTGATCACCGCCCTGTCGCTGATCTTCAGATTGTCGGGCGAGATGCGGATGCCCGCCTCGCGCAGTTTTTTCATTTCTCCCGCAAGATGTTTGATGTCGATGACCATTCCGGGGCCCATGACGCATACGACGTCTTCGCGCAAAATGCCCGAAGGAAGGAGATTGAGAATAAATTTCCCCTTATCGTTGATGACGGTATGCCCCGCGTTGTTGCCGCCCTGATAACGGCAAACGATATCGTAATCTTTGGACAAAAGATCGACCATGCGGCCCTTGCCCTCGTCTCCCCAGTTGATACCGACGATAGATTCCAACATTTTATGATCCTCGCTTGATTTTTTTGCTTCGCCGCGCCGCGGCACTTTCTTCACAACTTATATTATACATTATTTTTTCGCCCGTGAAAAGCAATATGCGGCAAATTTCGCAACTTTTCGGAAAGGAAGGAGCATTCTTTTTTCATCCGTTGTCTTTTTCGGCGCTCTGTGATATAATACGGGCGGAGGGATATGCCATGGCGGAAATCATGATCGGCTCTTTCAGCCTCTACGAAATTGCCGCGCTCTTTTTTTTATACTCTTTTCTCGGATGGTGTTCGGAAGTCGTGTTCGCGACCCTCAAAACGGGCAAATTCGTCAACCGCGGTTTTCTGAACGGTCCCGTATGCCCCATTTACGGCGTCGGCGCGACCGCCGTTCTTCTCCTTTTGACCCCGCTGAAGGGACAGTTCTGGCTGGTTTTTCTGTGCGCGGCGCTCCTGTGTTCCGCGATCGAATTTATAACGGGATTCGTGCTCGAAAAAGTTTTTCATCGCAAATGGTGGGATTACAGCACGAGAAAATTCAATTTGATGGGATACGTTTGCCCGGAAATGTCTCTGCTTTGGGGCGGGCTTTGCCTGATCGTCGTCTATGCGGTCCAGCCCGCGCTCGACGCGCTGATTTCAAAGGTCCCGCTTACCGTCGGGTATATTCTTCTCGGCATTGCGGCGGGGACGCTGATCGCCGATATCGTGTTTACCCTTCTGCAGATCTCCGCGCTGGGCAAAAGATATAAAGAACTTGAAAAGATCAACGCTGTTTTGCGCATCGGCTCGGACGCGATCGGGGGCGTGCTTTCGGGCATTACCGCAAAGGGCGCAAACGCCGCGGAACACATCAAGGAAAAGGGCAGCGAAAAGGTCGCCGGACTCAAAGCAAAATCGGCAGAAAAGAGCGCGGCCCTGCGCAAAAAAATAGAAAACAGCCGATTGGTGCGGGCATTCCCCCGCCTGCGCGACAAGATCGGCGAGGAAAAACAGGACGAAAATAAGAAAGGAGAGGACGGGGACACAGAAGAAAAAGACTGACCGCCTCTTCCGGCATTTTAATGCAAAAGACGAGGTCTGTAAAATTGCAGACCTCGTCTTTACATTACTGATATTACTTTATAAGTTTTGCATTAAATAGATTCACTTGTGAAATACACTCTCACCACTTTTGCATTTCAATCTCAATAATTTGCCTCGTAGAATTTATCTTTTCCAAACTCTTATGATTATGCCAACCTGATACAAATAAAATTTGCCATTAAAACAAATATTTTTACTGACATGTTGTTACCCTAGGGGTTTTACTTTAAATACTCTTTCAATTTTGTAGGATAATTTTTCCTGCGAGACATTTTACAATGTAATGAGGGGAATCGTTTTTATACTCGAAAAATCTATAAAACTCATTATTCTGCCCCATACAATCCAAAAATGCCTCTATTATTACCCCATTATCAAAAGACACATATAAATCACCTACTTCATTAATTTCTATCGATGAAACAATCGCTCCTTTGGTCAAAAGCTTAAATTCTTCAAAAGAATGCTCTAAAAAAGAATTTTTATAAGATTTTCTTTGAGATTTTTTGATTTCCTTTCTTGTTAATAATTCCCCGTTCGGAGCATAAAATTCATCATTACATGTCAAAATCAATCGTCCCCCCATCCTGATTCTATAGAAGCATTCGATATGCAAAACATATTTCAATTCTTCTCCAAAAGAAACAATAAAAATCCCTAAGTTTTTGCAACAATCAAAAAGTTTTTGGCCGCTCAATTTGTCGCTAAGAATTTCTTTAAATTTAATTCTTTCTTGAGAATCAAAAAATGTATAATCATGAACAGAATGTTTGTTTTGTAATCTTCTTTTTATGTTTTCAATATTCTGTTTTAATGCCTTTCTTTTTTTCACTCTAATACCTCCGCTGTTTATTGTTACTTCTTCAACAAAACAAGCCTTGCCTCCACTACTTCAATTAATTTTTGTAAAATTGTTTTTCCTTCACTTCTCATATATTCGTGATTACATACTAAATCTGAATTATAATAAATATCACCCCTGTCAGTAGAAAAAATTAATTCCTTATCATGATCTTTTATTCTTAAAGCAATGTCCCCAAACGCTTTTTCATAATACTTAAAATCTACAAGTTCACAATCATATTTTTTTAGGAGCAACTCAACTTCATCATTAATTATACAAAGTTTTTTCATAAAATTCTTCTCTCCATTAATAGTTAAAACAGTTCCCAAGGAATACCGTTTGAAATTAAATATTGTATTTCTTTCCAAAAAGTACTACTTGCTCTTACAACATAATCAGGCGCTAAAATAAATTTTGAACCTAGTGCATATGCATCTTTTATATAAATCATTCTGATACCAAATAATATCCCGATCCAGTAGCTTGAACCGCTCCAATATATCCAGGCATATTTCCTAACACAGTAGTGTTTTTGATAGGGAGAATTGAATATTTTGTTATAGACAATCCAGTAATTCCCGTAATTTTAGAAACTAGAGCGCCAACTCTAGCACCTAATGCCCCGCCAAATACTCCTAATACAGTCCAACCAAACAATGCCCATCCTGTCGCTCCTGAATTTTTGGCTATATTATTGCCGTTATTCCCCCGGTCGCAGCCCCCAAACAGCTCCAATAATGAAGCCAAAAAATGTTAAAGAGATTGCAAAATTGCCACTTGCATCAGTATACATAATAGGATTATTGTTACAATAAGCATAGAGATTCAATTGACCGGGCATTTGTGCGAGCGTGGAAACCAGCGCTAAATTATCCGTTCAATACCTTGCGGTTCCCCCATGCATCGTATTCATATTTTACCACAATATTCCCGATACTGTCAATAAAGGCGCTGATATTTCCCTGCCCGTCTCTGCGGTACATGTACGTCGCTCCTTCGTATTTGATGCCGCTCACTCCCGTATCCTCGTACAGAAATTCTGCCCCGTTCTGCGTAAAATTCGTTGCCGTATTGTCCACATCATGGATGTAGCACGCCAATTTGTCGCCGTTAAGAAGTTTTTATATGTGCACTGCATTTTTGTCAGAAATAATAAAAAGAGAGGGCCGAACGACGGCCCTCTCCTTTTTTATACTTTTCGGACTTTTCAGACGCTGAACAAAATGTCTCCGTACGTGGGGAACGGCCAGTATTTTTTCGCGGTGCAAAGTTCCATCTCGTCCGCATAGGCGCGCATCTCCTGCATGACGGGCACGAGTTTTTCCGCCGCAAATTCTGCCGCTTCGCGCGCGCCGCCGCATTCTTTGAGTTCGATGAGGATCTTTTCGATCTCCCCCGCTTTTGCGTACATCGCCTCGTTTGCCGCGGAAAGTTTTGCGGCAAGTTCCTCTTCCGCCTTCGACGCAAGGCAGAGCGCTTTCTTTTTGGAAATGACGTCCGCAAGTTCCAGAATGTATGCGTTGACCGCGGGGAATATATCTTTTTTGCCCATCTCGATCATCGTGAGGCCTTCGATGGCGAGGACCTTACAGTAATTGTCGAGCATAATCTCCATGCGAGAACGGACCTCGCGCTCGGTGAATACGTGGTTGCGTTCGAACAGTTTTATGTTCTTTTTGTCGGCAAAGTGCGGAAGCGCTTCGGCGGTGTTGCGCAGGTTCATCAGCCCGCGCTTTGCCGCCTCTTTCGTCCACTCTTCCGAATAGTTGTTGCCGTTGAAGATGATGCGTTTGTGCTTTTTGATGGTCCTGACCACGAGGGCGTGCAGCGCCGCGTGGAAATCTTCCGCTTTTTCCAATTCGTCCGCAAATTCGCGCAGAACGTCCGCGACGATGGTATTGATCATGATATTCGGGCCCGCGATGGAAAAAGTGGAACCGGGCATTCTGAATTCGAATTTGTTGCCCGTAAACGCGAAGGGCGAGGTGCGGTTTCTGTCCGTCGTGTCTTTGGGGAATTCGGGAAGCGTGTCCACGCCCAGTTTCATCACCTGTTTGGCTTTGCCGGAATATTTGACGCCCTTTTCGATCGAGTCGAGGATCTCCGCCAACTCTTCTCCGATATATACGGAGACGATGGCGGGCGGCGCCTCGTTTGCGCCCAGGCGGTGATCGTTGCCCGCGCTGGCAACAGACAGGCGCAGAAGATCCTGATATTCGTCCACCGCCTTGATGACGGCGACCAGAAAGAGCATGAACTGCCCGTTTTCGGCGGGCGTAGAGCCGGGATCGAGCAGGTTGACGCCCTTTTCCGTGCTCATAGACCAGTTGTTGTGCTTGCCCGAACCGTTGATGCCCGCGAACG
>ERZ1106932.101-NODE-101-length-34884-cov-8.290936_pt1 | contig 34884 bp, 36 predicted proteins | sample MGYA00403665_ERZ1106932 | MGnify/ENA primary metagenome ERZ1106932 (study PRJEB35170, sample SAMEA104062448) | human gut metagenome | biome: human gut; feature: human-associated habitat; material: faeces | place: Denmark | collected 2012-08-24 ... | reverse complement strand
GCGCGGAAATCGTTTTCGACGGGCAGGCGGATTCGTTCGGCTTTGAAAACGGCTTTTATACGGTAAGCCGCCGCCGCGACTGTTTTGCGCACGAAACGCGGGTATACTGGACGCTTTCGGGCGCGAAATTCGTCCCCGCGGAAACCGCCGTTTCCAAGGGGCGCGACCGCGAAATCCCCGACGTCATTCTTCCCTATGCCCTCGCGGAGGCCCTGCTCGCGGGCGAAGATCCCGCGCGCTATCTTTCGGATAATATGCGCAAGAACGCCGCCGCGCTCGGCGGATACTTCGGCAACTTCACGGGCGTGTTCCCGCCGCCGCGGCGGGAGGGCGACGTCCGCCCCCGCCTGCTGTACCGCGAAACGGAGGGCGTTTACCACGCGCGGACGCTGCAATGCGAGGTAATTTCCGGCCGTATAGACAATTTAACGATTATTTAACGGCGCAAAGGTTAAAATTATCTTGTATAAAATCCGCCGTTATGCTACAATATTAGAAATTATAAACACAAGGAGCGAAAGAAAAACTCATGTTTTTTTATTTGTACAGTTACTGGTGGAGTTATATCATCATACTCCCCGGCATTATTTTCGCCATCTGGGCGCAGGTGCGCGTTTCCTCCGCTTTTTCGAAATATTCGCAGGTATCCGCCCGTTCGGGCTGGACGGCGAGCGACCTTTCGAGAATGCTGCTCGAAAAAAACGGCTGCGCGGTTACCGTTCAGCCCGTGCAGGGTAAGCTGACCGACAACTACAACCCGAAAACGGGCGTGCTTTCCCTTTCCGAAGCGACGTACAATTCTTCCAGCGTGGCGGCGCTGGGCGTTGCCGCGCACGAAGTAGGGCATGCCGTTCAGCACGAAAACAATTATATTCCGCTGAAACTGCGCTCGGTGATCGTGCCCGTGGTCAACTTCGGCACGAGAATGGCGATTCCCCTCGTACTCATCGGCGTGCTGCTCGAATGGATCGTAGCGGCGACGCCCGAAGTCGGTTCGGCATTCATATCGCTCGGCATCATCTGCTATTCGCTGGCGACGGTGTTCGCCCTCATAACCATTCCCGTGGAACTCAACGCCTCGCGCAGGGCGAAGAAAATGCTTCTCGAAACCGGCGTGCTGGAAGAAGACGAAGTCAGGGACGTGAGCAAGGTGCTTTCCGCGGCCGCCATGACGTATTTCGCAAGCCTGCTCGTTTCTCTTCTCTATTTCCTGCGTTTTCTCATGATCGTATCCCGTTTCAAGCGGAACGACTAAAAAAGGCCTCCGCCGAGGCCCCAAAGATAAAGGCGCGCAGTTTTCGCTGCGCGCCTTTTTTCTTTATTTTACTTTGATGCTTTTGATTTCGAGTTTAGCGGAATCCACGATCTTCACCGTGTATTCGTCGTACTGCGTGTCGATCTTCTGCGAATTCTTGTTGTCGGGATCGTCTGCGCTCGCGTAGGCGTTCGTTACTTCCTCGAATTCCTCGGTCGTTACCATGCGCCACACGGGTTCGCCGTTTTCTTTTTTCAGCCTGCCGTCGCGGTCGGCCTCGAAATAACAGGTGTATTCCGTATAATATTCGTCGTCCGCAAAGAGCGCGATCATGTCGTTGATCACTTCGAGATCGTCCTCCGTGGAATATTTCGCGAATACGCAGAAATAACCGTTATACGAACTGATGTCGCTCTTGGGCATATAGATCTGCGTGGTGCTGTTCGTAAAGCCGTTGTTGGAAAAACTCTTGGTGGAATCCCACGTTCTCCACAAGCCGAGATACCCCGTCGAGTTCGTAAGGTTGCTGCCCGTAGTGCCGTTCTTTTCGAAGTCGGCGTCGGGAACTGCCGTCTGCTCGGCGCGCACAAACGCGTCGCCGCTTTTCTTAAGGCCGCCGAACATCAGCTGGGAGCTGGTGCTCGCCCCGCTCGACTTGCTCTGTTCGTACAAAACGCAGTCGGTATAGTTGCCGTCCGCAACCGCCTTTCTGACCGCCGCGACCGCTTTGGGAGCGAGCCCTTCGTACATATCGAAAGAAACGGTTTTGGATTCTGTCGTTTCCGTTTCGGTGTTGTACACGACGACTTCCAGCCGCAGTTTCACGATCTTGCTGCACCCCGTCGCCATGGCGAGGGTGGTAAACAGCATCGCAAAGGTCAAAATGCCGATGATGATTTTTTTCATTGATTCTCTCCGTCCGCGGTACGCGGAAAATATTTTGCTTTATTAAAACGGCCGAAAGCCGCCTTATTTATATATTTTACTAATAAAAAGCCGTTTTGTCAAATCGTTTGCGGTTTCTTTTTCGCGAAGTTTGTAAATTAAGGACATTTCCGCCCCGTCGGGCGGAACGCGTTCCCTCTGCCGCGCTTTTGCCGAACGAAAAACGCGGAGCGACTGCCCCGCGTTTTTATATTTACGAAAATTATTCCGCAACGACTTCCGCGCCGATTTCTTTGAAAGCGGCGACGATTTTGTCCGCCTCTTCCTTGGTCGCGTTTTCTTTGATAACGCCGAGCTTCTCTACGAGGCCCTTCGCTTCCACGAGGCCGAGGCCCGTAAATTCTCTAACAGCCTTGATCGCTGCGATCTTGTTGCCGCCCGCGTTCTTCAGCGTTACTTTGAATTCCGTCTTTTCTTCCGCAGCTTCAGCCGCAGCGGGAGCGGCGCCGCCGACCACGGCCACAGGAGCCGCAGCGCTCACGCCGAATTCTTCTTCGATCGCCTTTACGAGATCGTTAAGTTCCACAACCGTCATGGTTTTGATTTCTTCAATCATTTTTGCGATATCCGCCATTTTTGTTATCCTCCGAATTTTTTATTGTTTTTTTTGCGTTATTATTCCGCTTTTTTATCCGCAACCGCTTTCAGCGCTACGGCAAGGCTCCTTACGAAGCCGGACAGCGTGCCTGCGAGCATGGAATACAGTTCCGTCTTGGACGGGATTGCCGCGAGCGCGCTCAAACCTTTTACGTCGACGTAAGCGCCGTCCACGTAACCGCTCTTCATGGAAATCTTATCGGTGTACTTCTTCGCCGCGTCTACCAGGATCTTGCAAGCCGTGGTTTCGTCTTTCGCGAAGGCGACCGCCGTCGGACCGTTCAGGTCTGCGTCGAAATCCTTTACGTTCAGTCCGTCGAAAGCCTTTCTGACCAGCGTGTTTTTGTAAACTTTGTACTCGACGTCCTGTTTTCTGAACTCATGTCTCAAAGCGGTGTCTTCCGCGACGGACAGGCCCGCGTAGTGCACGAGCACGACCGACTTGGACGATTTGATCTTTTCGCTGATCTCTTCGACTACCTGCTTTTTAGCCTCAATATTAGCCGACATGTCTTTACCTCCTTTTCTTTTTTCCGAAAACGAAAAGCCCTTATACCGCCGAAGACGATATAAGGGCTTAAAAAATCCCGTTGAAATCGCACCTCGGCAGGCTGCCTTGCGGCATTTAGAAAGACCTGCTGTCTTCGGTTATTTGATTTTACCGTTTTATTTTAGCTTACAAAACGCCGAATGTCAAACGTTTTGCGCAAATAAACAAAAATTAGTTCTTCGCCGCGATCTTTACGCCGGGGCCCATGGTGCTGGCGAGCGTAACGCTCTTGACGTACTGTCCCTTGGCGGCGGCGGGTTTCGCCTTGATGATGGCGTCGATCAGCGCCTCGTAGTTTTCGAGGAGCTTTTCCTTGCCGAAGCTCTTTTTGCCGATGGGGCAGTGAATGATGGCGGTCTTGTCCAGCCTGTATTCCACTTTACCGGCTTTGGTGTCGTTGATCGCCTTGACCACGTCCATGGTAACCGTGCCCGATTTCGGGTTCGGCATGAGGCCTTTCGGTCCTAAGATCTTACCGATGCGCCCGACCACGCCCATCATGTCGGGAGTGGTGATGATGACGTCGAAATCGAACCAGTTTTCCGTCTGGATCTTCTGCACCAGCTCTTCCGCGCCGACATAGTCCGCGCCGGCGGCTTTCGCCTGGTCGGCCTTTTCGCCCTTCGCCAGAACGAGCACCCTTACGGTCTTGCCCGTTCCGTTGGGCAAAACGAGCACGCCTCTGACCTGCTGATCGGCCTGTTTGGGATCTACGCCCAGTCTTACGTGCAGTTCCACCGTTTCGTCGAACTTCGCTTTCGCCGTGGCGAGCACCGCCTCGATGCCTTCGCCGGCTTCGTAAAGCTTGGTCTTGTCGATGGTCTTTGCGCTTTCTATATATTGTTTACCGTGTTTCATTGATTATCCTCCTTGTGGTACGAACGAGTTTCTCTCTCCCACTCTCTTAATAGGCTCAGTCTACGACGAGAACGCCCATGCTTCTCGCGGTGCCTGCGATCATGCTCGCCGCCGCTTCGAGCGTGTTTGCGTTGAGATCGGCCATTTTCTGCTTGGCGATCTCTTCTACCTGCGCTTTGGTGATCTTCGCGACCTTGTCCTTATTCGGCTTCGCGCTGCCGCTCTCTATGCCGCACGCTTTCTTGATGAGAACGGGTGCGGGGGGCGTTTTGAGCACGAACGTGAAAGAACGGTCCTGATAGATCGTCATGACCACGGGAATGATGAGTCCCGCCTGGTCCTGCGTTTTGGCGTTGAATTCCTTCGTGAAGCCCGGTATATTGATGCCGTGAGGTCCGAGCGTGGAACCTACCGGGGGGCCCGGAGTTGCCTTGCCCGCCGGAAGCTGCAATTTAACAACCGCTGTAACTTTCTTAGCCATTTTAGTTTCCTCCATATGCGTGGTGCCGTCGTCGCGCCTCGAAAAATTTGCGCGACTCCCACTTATTCAAGCGGAACGCCGTTCCGCTTATATGCTTATTCTTCCGCCGCCTCTTCGGGCTCGATCACGGTCTTTTTGATCTGCACGAAATCGAGTTCCACTTCGGTTACCCGGCCGAACATCGTAACGTTCACCTTCGCTTTCTGCGCGGGCGCGTTGAGTTCGGTGATGACGCCCGTGAACGATTCCAGCGGGCCTGATACGACGCGGACGGTGTCCCCGACCACGTAGTCGACGTTGACCGCGACCTTCTCTATGCCGAGGCGGGCGATCTCCTCTTCCGTAAGCGGAAGGGGCCTGCCCTGCGGACCGACGAACCCCGTTACCCCCCTCGTGTTGGTTACGAGATACCAGATGTCGTTGGAATAAATCATTTTCAGAAAGACGTAACAGGGGAACTTTTTGCGCTCCACGAGTTTTTTCTTTCCGTTCGCCTTTTCTTCCAGCGTTTCCTCCATGGGGATTTGGATTTCGACGATGTTTTCCTGCAGGTTATTGTTTTCAATCAGCTTTTCGAGGCTGTCCTTGACCATCGCTTCGTAGCCCGAATACGTATGGATGACATACCACTTAGCCTGTTCTTCAGCCATGACGATTACCTCTTATTTGACCAAGAGTTTCAAAAGCGTGGACAGGCCGAAATCGATCAGCGTGAGCACGATCAAGAAAATCAGAACGACCGCAAGAACGATACCCGTATGCTTGACCACTTTGCCGAAAGAGGGCCAGGAAACCTTTTTCAGTTCGGAAAAAACTTCCTTGCACTTTCTGCCGAACCGCTTGAAGATGTTCGGTTTCTTGTTTACGGGCTTCGCTTTCTTTTCGGGTTTATTGTTTTCGACGGCGACGGATTCCGCTGCCGCCGCGCTTGTTTCCTTCTTTGCCATTTTTACTCCTTACCTTACCGTATTTTCAATTCGGCACAAAAAAAGTTGCGGCGCGGCCGCCGGAATTACTTCGTTTCCTTATGCGCCGTGTGCTTTTTGCAGTGCGGGCAGTATTTGTTGAGTTCTATCCTGTCGGGATCGTTTTTCTTATTCTTGAACGTATCGTAATTTCTGTTTTTACATTCCGTGCAAGCCAACGTGATTTTATTTCTCGCTCCTTTTGCAGCCATGGTACTTACCTTCCGATATCAAAAAATTAACACCCCTGCTATCTTTCGGAGTGCTTTACAAGTCTAACATTTAAAAAATCTTATGTCAAGCTTTTTTTGCGTTTTTTGCGCAAATTTTTACGGTTTTTCCCTGATTTTCGGGATTTTGTGCATACGGAAAAACCGTACCCGACATGTTGTGTGCGAAAAGCGGAAAAATTTCGCTTTTCGCGTGTGTTTTTCGCGCGGAATGTAGTATAATGTAAGTATGGCAGCATACATCACGCACAAACTCGCCGCAAAGGCCGTTTTTTCCGCTCTCGGCGAGGACTTGAAAGAAAAGATAACAGCTCCCCTCCGCTATTACGCGGGGGCGCAGGGCGGCGACTGTTTTTTCATATACCGCCCGCTCAGGAAGAAAGGTTTCAACCTCGGCAAGCTTCTGCACCGCAGAAACGTATACGCGTTTTTTTCCGCGGCCAGGGAATACGCAGAAAATACGGGCGATTATTCCTATATCCTCGGCTATATCACCCATTACGCCGTGGACACCGTATTCCATCCCTACGTATACGCGACGGAATACGAAACGCTCGCCTCGCTCGAAAAGCCGCGCAAAAAGGACAAGGTGCACTTTCTCATAGAGCGGGACGCCGACGCCTTTTTGCTGCGCCGTTACGGCGGGAAAGACGATACGGGACCGCAGGCGCCGCCGAGCGAAGAAGACGGAGACGCCATATTCGCCCTGCTCGACTACGCGGTAAAAAAGTCCTGCGGGTTCGGTCTGGAAAAGAAGGCGGTAAAAAGCGCGCTCGCGCGTTTCCCCCGCCAGCAGTCCTATCTGTTCGACACGGAGGGCACGCGGAGGAAACGGATTTACGGCATAGAGAAAAAACTGCGCCTCAGGCACTTCTTTTCCTATATGTTCCTGCGGGAAAATCCCGACGCGCGGTTTGAAACGCTTAAAAACGGCGGCGAAGAAAAGAGCGTGTACCGTTTGTTCGAAGAGGCGGTGGAAAAGTCGGTGATGCTGATCGGGCTTTTCGTGCGCACTCCTGCGGGAGAGGCGCTGGACGAAACGCTTTTTTCCTCCGATTTCAACAGCGGCAAAAGGGAACGAAAGAAAAGATGAAAACGGCGCGGGGTTTCCGCGCCGTCGTTTTTTATGTCCGGGCAGGCTCTCCGCCCTCTTTTTCCCGCGCGTTCTTTTTGGTAAGTTCGCGCACGGCCTGAAAAACGTAGCTCACGGGGATCATCTTGATCCTGCCGCGGAACGCCTCCGCCGATTTTAAATTGCTTTTCGGCAGAATGACCGAAGTAAATCCCGCGTTTACGCATTCGCGCACCCGCATTTCCGCATGCGACACGCCGCGCACCTCGCCCGTCAGCCCCACTTCGCCGAAGACCGCCGTGCCCGCGTCCAGCGGTATGCCCGTATAGGCGCCCGCGAGCGCCAGGAGCACCGCAAGATCGACCGACGGTTCGCCGAGCTTTATGCCGCCCATGGCGTTCAGATACACGTCCTGCGAATAGAAGGGCAGGCCGCCCTTTTTTTCGAGTACGGCCAGCATGAGAACGAGTTTGTTGTAGTCGATGCCCAAACTCATGCGGCGGGGCATTCCGAACACCGTTTTCGCCACCAATCCCTGGATTTCCACGGGTACGCAGCGGTTGCCCGAAACGAAGGGCGTTACCACGCTGCCCGCGTTTTCCCCGCGGCCTTCGGAAACGAAGATGCCCGCGTAATCCTTTACGCCGACCAGTCCTTCCTCCCGCATTTCGAACACGCCTACCTCGTTGACCGAACCGAAACGGTTTTTCACCGCCCGCAGGATGCGGTAATTGTTTTCGGCGTCGCCCTCGAAATAAAGCACGGTGTCCATGATGTGTTCGAGCACTTTCGGGCCGGCGATGGCGCCCTCCTTGGTTACGTGTCCAACGAGGAACACCGTTATGTTCTTCGCTTTGGCGAGGCGCATGAGCCGCGACGCGCACTCGCGCACCTGCCCCACGCTGCCCGCCGAAGAGGAAAGCGCGTCCAAATACACGGCCTGAATGGAATCGACGATGAGAAATTCCACGCCGTCCGCGCAGGCTTCTATGTTTTCGAGCACCGTTTCGTTCATCACGAGCAGGGTATCCGACTGCACGCCCAGGCGGTTGCAGCGCATTTTGAGCTGCGAGGCGCTTTCTTCCGCCGATATGTATAATACTTTATGTTCTCTCGACAATACGCCCGCCACCTCGGTGAGCAGCGTGGACTTGCCTATGCCGGGATCCCCGCCGAGCAGCACCATGGACGCGGGCACGATGCCCCCGCCAAGCACGCGGTCGAACTCGCCGACGCCCGTTTTAATCCGCCTGAACTTTTCCTCGCGCACCGCGCTGAGCGGCTGCGGGCGGACAAAACTCCGCACGGGCGTTTTCGCCGCGGATTCGGGAACCTGTATCTCTTCCGCAAAGGTGTTCCACGCGCCGCAGTTCGGACATCTGCCCAGCCATTTCGGGCTGACGGTGCCGCATTCGGTGCAGACGTACGTCGTTACCGTTTTCGCCATAGTTTAATTTTTTTCGTAAAGACCGATCCAGCTTTCCGCTTTCTTGATGAAGTCGGCGTTGTCCTTGGTCTTTTTCATCATTTCGAGCAGGCTTTCGAGCGAATCGCTCCTCTCGGACAGGATCTTGCGCAGCTTGAACACCACGTCGAGTTCCTTTTTATCGAGCAGAAGCTCTTCCTTCCTCGTGCCCGAACGGTAGAGATCTATGGCGGGGAACACGCGCTTTTCGCTGAGCGCGCGCGAAAGGTGTATCTCCATGTTGCCCGTGCCCTTGAATTCTTCGTAGATGACGTCGTCCATGCGGCTGCCCGTATCGATAAGCGCCGTGGAAAGAATGGTCAGCGATCCCTTGTCGTCGCCCTCGATGTTGCGCGCCGCGCCGAAGAACTTCTTCGGTCCTTCGAGCGCCAGCGGATCGAGCCCGCCCGAAAGCGTTTTGCCCGAACCTTCGGTGGCGTTGTTGTACGCCCGCGCGAGACGGGTAATGGAATCCATCAAAATAACTACGTTCTTGCCGACTTCGACCAGCCTCTTCGCGCGGCTGACCACGAGTTCGGCGGCGCGGATATGGTGCTGGTTGTTTTCGTCGAAAGTGGAATAAACCACCTCGGCGGCAACGCTGCGCTTGATGTCGGTAACTTCTTCCGGGCGCTCGTCGATCAGCAGAACGATGAGTTTGACTTCGGGATAATTGAACTCGATGGACTGCGCGATCATTTTGAGCAGAGTGGTCTTGCCCGTTTTCGGCGGAGCGACGATCAGCCCCCTCTGCCCGAACCCGAGCGGGGTGAAAAGATCCATACAGCGTACGGCGAGATCGTTATCCGCAGACGGACGTTCGAGGCGCATGCGCACCGTGGGATAATAGGGGACGAGATCGTCGAAGTTGGCGCGCTCGGCGAAAGCGGAGGCAGGCAGGTCGTTGATGGAAAGAACATCCTGCAAGGCGGCAGAATCGCCGTCCCGCACCGCTTTTGCGAGCGCCTGCACCTTATCGCCGCGGCGCAGATTGTATTTTCTGATATTCTGGTTGGAAACGTAGACGTCCCCCGCCGAATTTTCGTAATTGTTGACGCGCAGGAACCCGTATCCCGAATAATGCGTTTCCAAAACGCCCTCTACGGTGAAAGTGCCGTCGGGATTTTTCACGGTGTTGTCCGCCACCGCCCAGGGAAGGCGCTCCTTGCCGCGCAGCCTGTACATGTTCTTGTCCTCGTAAACGCCGTCGGACACCGTTTCGTAAAATTCCGAAAGGTCTATTTTGATTTTCGGCGGCGCGCCGCGCTTGGACGGCGTAACGGGATCGAGCTCGCCGCGCTGGATCTTCATGATCGTGTCCACGAGCTTGTCCTTGGCGATGGCCGTGGGCATTTTTACGCCGAGTTCGCGGCCGATCTCGCGCAATACAGATAGATGCATTACGCTCAGTTCCTTTCTTTCAAAAATCCTGATCCTTCTCATAATTTGGCTCCTGCTATAATTTAAAAAAACATTACGGTACGGTAAAAAACGCCCGCCGAACGGATAATACGCCGAATATTGTAAGGAATAAAAAACGAAATCCGCGCGACTGCGCCTGATCGGAGCGAAGCTTGCCCTTCGCTGAAAAAACGGAAATATTTCCGTATGCTGAAATGCGGAACGCGCCGCAGGCCGGAACGCGCAAAGGCGCGTAAAAAAGCCCTTTTATGTTATTATAGCATATTTTTTTCCATTTAACAACAAAAGTTCGTATCTTATTTGCGAATATTTTTTACGATATGTTCGGCGTAGATCGCGGCCACGTTTTTGCCCGTCGCCCGCTCTATGCCGCTGAAAAAGGCGTTGGAATTGACCTCGCACAAAAAAAGTTTTCCGTTCTCTTCGAGGATATCCACGCCCGCGTAATCGAGCCCGAGCGACGCGGCGGCGCGCTCCGCGACGGAGCGCAGATCCTCCGTAAATCCGACGGCGGTTCCCTCGCCGCCCAATTCTATATTTGAACGAAAATCGTTTTCGTTCACCCGTTTCATGGCGGCGACCGCCCTGCCGCCTATGACGATCACGCGGTAATCCTCCCCGCCTCTGCCCGTAAACTTCTGATACAGATGCGGTTCCATGCGCAGCCTGACGAATAGCGCGTCCAGTTCTGCCCTGTTTTTTGCCAGGAACACGCCCCGTCCCATGGAGCCGTATACCTTTTTCACCACCACGGGATACCCCAGCCGCCGCTCCACGCCGTCCAAAAAGGCGGGATCGTCGTTTTCGCAGTACATCAGCGGCGAAGATATCGTTTCGGGCATATTTATCCCTTTGCCGCAGAGCGCGGCGAAGGTAAGCATCTTGTCGTCGCAAAGCCTAACTGCCTCCGCGGTATTGAAAAGCCGCAGTCCCGTCGTTTCCAACAGGCGCGCCGCAGTAACGTCCTTGTCGAGAAAAACGCAGAAATCGTAACCGTCCGCGTCCGCATACGCCTCGCCGCCCCGCACGCCTATGCCGAGGGCGTTGGTCTTTATGACGTCGCACGCCGCGCCGCGCGCGCCGAGTTCGGCTTTCAGTTCGCGCTCCTGCGCGAGCGTGGAGGCGTTTTCAAAATACCCGTTGACCGCGATCAGCCCCTTCATAAGGACGCCTCCGCCGCGATCGCCTCCGCCGCGGCCGACGCCGAGGCGAATGCCCAATGCAGATTGTAGCCGCCGCAGTCGCCGTCCACGTCCAGCGCCTCGCCCGCGAAATAAAGGCCTTTCGCCAGGCGGCTCTCCATGGTGTTTTCGTCCACTTCCGCCGTATTCACGCCTCCGGCCGTTACCTGCGCCGTATCGAACCCCAGCGCGCCTTCGGCTTTCAGGCGGAACCGCTTCAATGCGGAAACGGTCTTTTTGACGTCCGTTCCGACCTGTTTTTCCAACATACGTCCCAACTGCTTGTGCACTATGCCGTCCAGCATGCCGCCGCCGAAATCCGCCCGTTCCCGCAAGATGCCGTAAAGTTCGCTTCCGGAGATATCGGGCAGAAATTCTATTTCCAGTTCGCCGCCCGCCGCGACCGCGCCGGAAACGGCGAACACCGCCGAACCCGAAACGCCGTAATCGGTGAAGATTACGTCGCCCGCGCTTTCCGCCTCGTACCGCCCTTTCGCGCGCACGCGCGCCGCCATGCGTATGCCTTTCAGCCCGCGGATCTTTTCCGTTTCCGTTTTAAGCTGCACCAGCGAGGGATAGGTCGGCGTGAGCGTGTGTCCGAACCCCTCCGCAAGCGCGTAGGCCGAACCGTCGGTGCCGAACTGCGCGCCCGTCCTGCCGCCGAACGCGAGGACGAGTTTTTCCGCCCGCAGTTCCCTGCCGTCCGCGGCGTATGCCGCGAAACCGCCTTCCGTTTTCCGCACGCGCGCGACCGCGCAATCCGTAATAAGCGCCGCGCCCGCCGCTTCCGCCGCGAAACGCAGGGCGTCGCTCACGGACGACGCCTGCAGCGAAAGCGGATACTTTTTCCCCGCCCCCTTGGTCAGAAATATGCCGACGGAGCGGTAAAAAGCCTCGGCCTCGGCATAGCCGAAACGCGAAAGCGCCGCACGCGGAAATTCCGCACGCGAAGAACGGAAATGCGCGCACGTCATTTCCGAATTGGTAACATTGCCCTGCCCGTTGCCCGTGGCGGCCAGTTTTTTGCCCACGCGGGAATTGCGTTCCGCCACCGCGACGCCGCCCACGGAACGGGCGAGCCGTACGGCGGCGATCAGCCCCGCCGCGCCTCCGCCCACGATAATAACTTTTTTCTTCATGATTTTACCGTTTCTTTACTCATTATCATTATAATTGACCTTAATAACATCATTTTATCATAAAAAAAGTATAAAAGCCACATTTTTGCCTATTGACTTGCATTTATTTTTGTTATATAATAATATTATGAAGTAAGTAAAACTTAGTAAGGAGCTTTGACATGAAAGAATTTTTTGAAAAAATCGGCAAATTCTTCACGGATACGTGGAACAATAACCCCGAATACATCTATATTGTCGGCGGAGCGGTCGTCGTGATCATACTCGCCATCGTCATCGGCTGCGTCGTGTCTTCCAAGAAGAAAAAGGCGAAAAAAGCAGCCGCGGCGGAAACCTCCGCCGAAAGCGCCGCGCAAACCGCGGAAACTCCGGCAGCGCCCGCGGAAACTTCCGCGGCAAAGGAAGAAACGACGTCGGCCGAAACGCCCGCCCCTGCGGAAGAACCTGCCGTAACCGAGGACGCGCCGGCGGACAACGCAACGGCTGCGGCGGAAACCGCGGAAACTTCCGCCGTGAGCGAAGAGCCCGAAGAAATTCCCGAACCGCAGACCGCGCCCGAAAAGCCGAAAGCGGCGGAACCCGCGAAAAAGCCCGCGGCGAAAGCGCCGCGGAAAACAGCGAAACCCGCGCCTTCGAAAAAGGCGGAAACGGAAGAGCCGAAAGCCCCGAAGACCGCGCCCGACCACTCCACCGTTTACCACGTTACCAAGAGAAAGGAGGACGGTAAATGGCAGGTCAAATACGCGCGCGGCGCAAAGGCGCTCAAACTGTTCGACACCCAGGCCGAGGCCGTGGCGTACGCGCAGAAGATCGCGGACAACTGCGACGGTTCGGTCGTCGTCCACAAGGTAACGGGACAAATCCGCAAACTCAAGGAAAAGACGCAGGAAAAGTCCGAATAGCTTAAAAACTATGCCCCCGAACGCCGTTCGGGGGCTTTTTTTTACATTTTTTCGGGTATTTCGATGCCGAGCAGCCGGAAAGCGTTTTCCAGAACGGTCTTGACCGCGCCCGTCAGCGCGAGGCGGAAGTTTTTCACGTTCTCTTCGCTGCCGATAATCTTGTTCGAGATGTAAAACCTGTTGTACGCCTTCGCCAGATCGACCGCGTAACGCGTAACGTAGGACGGTTCGTATTTTTCGCCGGCTTCTTTCACCACTTCGCCGAAATTGCCGAGCAGGGAAACGAGCGAATATTCCTCTTCCGTCAGTTCTTTCACGGCATACGCGCCAGCCGCGCCGCCCTTTTTGAGCACGCTGTTGCAGCGCGCGCCCGTATACTGCACGTACGGACATGTTTCGCCGTCGAAATTCAGCACCTTGTCGAAACTGAACACGATATCCTTTATCTTATTGTTGTAAAGCGCGCCGAAAATGACGGCGCCCGTGCCGACCTGCCGCGCGATCTCGTCTTTGTTTTCGAGCGCGGCGTTCTTTTCCTCTATGACCGCGCGCGCCTTTTCCACGCATTTGTCGAGCACGTCCTCCAGCAGCACGACCTTGCCCGTGCGCGTGCTCATCGCGCCGTCCTCCATGGAAACCATGCCGTAGGATACGTGGACGAGGTCCTTCGCCCATTCTTTGCCCATGAGTTCCAGCACTTTGAAAAACTGTTTGAAGTGCAGATCCTGCTGGTAGGCGACCACGTACAGCGATTTATAAAAGTCGTACGTCTTTTTTCTGTACACCGCAGCCGCCATGTCGCGCGTGGCGTAGAGCGACGAACCGTCCTTTTTCAAAATGAGGCAGGGCGGCATGCCGTAAGGTTCGAGATCGACGATGGCCGCGCCGTCGCTGATCTTAAGCAACCCTTTTTCCTTCAGCTCGTCCACGATGGGCTGCATCTTATCGTTATAAAAACTCTCGCCTGCATAGGAATCGAAGGTAACGTTCAGGCGGTCGTAGATCTTCTGCACTTCTTTCAGCGTGATCTCTTTGAACCACGAGAAGAGCGCGGTGGCCTCCTCGTCGCCGTCCTCTATCAATTTAAAATAATGCCGCGCTTCGTCGTCCAGTTCGGGATGCTTTTCCGCTTCCTCGTGATATTTCACGTAAATGCGCATCAGCTCTTTCAGCTTGCCTTCCTCTATCCTTTCCCTGTCGCCCCAGCGTTTATACGCCACGATCAGTTTGCCGAACTGCGTGCCGTAATCGCCCAGATGGTTGATGCCGACCACTTTGTAGCCCGAAAAAGAGAGTATCTTGTAAAGCGCGCTGCCGATGACCGTGGTCGAAAGGTGCCCGATATGGAACGGCTTGGCGATATTGATGGACGAATAGTCGATACATATCGTTTTGCCCGCGCCTAAGGAGGAAGAACCGTACGCCGCGCCCTGTTCCAGAACTTCCTTCACCACCCGCTCGGCATACCTCAAGCGGTCCACCTTGAAGTTGAGATAGCCGTTGACGGCGGATACTTCCTTGATGGTATCGTCGGGCGCAAACGTTTCGGCCAGCGCCTGCGCGATGGCGGCGGGCGGCTTTCTCAGCGTTTTCGCCAGCTTGAAACACGGCAGGGCATAATCGCCCATGGCGTTGTCGGGCGGAATTTCCAGCATGGCGGCGACCTCCGCCTCGCTTAAAGAACCGATATTGAGTTTGCGCGCGATATAAGTTTTGTAATCCATTCCGTTTACCTCGTATGCCGCCCGCGCGGGGCGGCGCATAATGGTACGTTAATAATACCACAAATTTTTGCCGTTTGCAAATTAAAAAACTTGTATTTTTACACCTTTTGCAGTATAATAGACAAATGTAAAGCACAAACGCCCGTTTTTTCGGGCGAAAAGGAGAAATACAATGAAACTCGGCGTAGTGGGCCTGCCGAACGTAGGCAAATCGACGCTTTTCAACGCGATCACGCACGCGGGCGCGGAATGCGCGAATTACCCTTTCTGCACCATCGAGCCGAACGTCGGCGTCGTCGCCGTTCCCGACGAGCGGCTGAACGTGCTCGGCAAGATGTACAATACCAAAAAGATCACGCCCGCGGTTATCGAATTCGTGGATATCGCAGGGCTGGTCAAAGGCGCCTCCAAAGGCGAGGGGCTGGGCAATAAATTTCTGGCGAACATACGCGAATGCGACGCCGTGGTGCACGTGGTGCGCTGTTTCGACGACGAAAACATCACGCACGTGGACAGCACCGTCGACCCTCTGCGCGACATAGAAACCATCGACCTCGAACTCATTTTCGCCGACATCGAGAGCGTGAGCAAGCGCTACGACAAGGCGTTTTCCATGATCAAGACGGGCGATAAGAAATACAAGACCGAAGCCGAACGGCTGGACAAGCTGAAAAAGCACCTGGAGAGCGGAAAGAGCGCGCGCAGCCTGCCCGCCGCGGACGAGGAGGAAAAGGAATATTACGACTCCCTGTTTCTGCTCACCAACAAACCGGTGATCTACGCCGCCAATATTTCGGAAGCGGACATGGGCAAGGACGTTGCGGAAATCCCCTATGCGCTCCGCGTCAAGAACTTTGCCGAAAGCGAGGGCAGCGAATATATCGTCATCTGCGCCAAGACGGAAGAAGAACTTTCCATGCTCGAACCCGAAGAACAGGCGATGTTTCTCACCGATCTCGGTCTGACGGAAAGCGGGCTGGACAGGCTGGTAAAAGCTTCCTATAAGCTTTTGGGGCTGATTTCCTATCTCACCGCGGGCGAAAAGGAAGTACGAGCCTGGACTATCGAAAAGGGCACGAAAGCGCCTCAGGCGGCGGGAAAGATCCATTCCGATTTCGAAAAAGGCTTTATCCGCGCGGAGATCGTCGATTATGACGTCTTAGTGGAACTCGGCAGTTTCAACGCCTGCAAGGAAAAAGGCAAGGTCCGTTCCGAGGGCAAGGATTACGTTATCAAGGACGGCGACGTGGTGCTGTTCCGTTTCAACGTATAACCCCCGCTTCTCCGCGCTTAACGGTATAAAAGAAAATTGGAGATTTTTTAATATAGTAATATAGGATAGGAGGAAAATGAAACGTATAAAGAGAACGATAATATGGCTTTTGCTGACCGTATGCTTATTGGGATTCGTTGGCTGCGGAAATAAGGAACGAGAAGTAAAACTCGAATTTGAAAGCGACGGCGTGTTTTGGTATTATTTTATAAAAAAAGAGGACGGCGTTTTCGGCGATTACGGGGCATATTCCGTCGTGGGAACGATTGACGGCGAAGTGCCCGATATGCTGACCGTGCCTTCGTATTTTAAGGGACTGCCCGTTGTGCAATCGGGGGTGTATCCTCAAAATCACGTTGGTTTTGAATGGGAAGGCGAGTATGAAAATTACAAATGGATATTTGATAAGCAAAATATATATTATCCATTTACATGTAGGAAGTTCGGTAATTTTTATTGCATATGCACCCAAAATAAGCAGTTTATTGCAAGCGGGAAAATATCGGATCAAAATTTAATCAACTGCTTAAAATTTGCGCAAAAAACATTTGTCGCAAGCAAAACATTTTATGAAAAAGTTATTTGTTATCCGCGTGCTTATCAATTAAAAGAACCGCATATAGCCTATGCGACTTATTACGGGAGGTATATTCAAATTGCAAACACGGTATTTCGGTTCAACTACGAAGGAAGTCCGAACGACGATATATTTTTTATCAACGATTTCGAGCGCGGGGGAAAAATAGAACCTACTGCATACGAACCGACGAGGGAAGGCTATACGTTCGGCGGATGGTATAAGGAGCAAGAATGCGTCAACGCGTGGGATTTTAAAAAAGATATATTGCCGACAGAACAATATGACGACGAGAGTGAATTGATTTTTATTGAAACAAATCTTTATGCAAAATGGATCAAAGATCGGGAGGAAAAATGAAAACAGTAAAAATAGCGGCGGTCACTATAAGCTGTATGTTCGTCATATTAAGCAGCGGGGGATGCAAATATGATTATACTGCGTCATTTCAAAACGACGGTATGTTGGTATACGATTATATGCAGACTTCAGAATCTTACGCGCTATGCGGACAAATGAAAATGGAACTGCCACAAACGGTGTATGTAAAACCGTATTTCAAAGGTAAGGAAGTTACACAGCTTGGGTTACGTAAATATTTATATATAAGCCCGAAACCTTATCAAGTCATTCCGTATTTTGAGAATGTAGAAAAGGTGTATTTTCCGTATACGTTAACTTGTTGCAAGTTTGGTTATGGTTATATAGACGAAGTGGGGCGATACGGTGACATTCAAATATTAGGTCCTGAATACCAATTTTTTGCAAGCAATGAAATATCCGATTTTTCCGATATAGGAAAGTGCTATGTTGGCACGAAAACGGTATATGTGACGGAAAACGCTTTGCGTCGGTTTCCTGTGTCGGAAGAAGATTACTGTTATGATTACGACGGATTGATTTTTCAAATTGCCAACACAATATTTCGGTTCAACTACGAGGGGAGTCCGAATGACGATATATTTTTTATAAATAATTTTGAGCATGGGGGAAAAATAGAGCCTGCGGCTTATGAGCCGACAAGAGAAGACTATATATTCGGTGGATGGTATAAAGATAAGGCGTGTCTTACTGCATGGGATTTTACTGAAGATACTTTGCCGGTTGCAGAGTACGTTGAAAACGGAGAACTTATCTTTATGCAGACTGTTCTTTATGCAAAATGGATTGACGTATAAAAATAGTGGGGAGGTGAGATAATGTAAAATTAACGCAATAAAAAATGATGACAAAAAAATACAAAAAGAAGGAGGAAATATGAGTACGTTTAGAAAAAACTTATCGCAATTTTATTTTTTAGTCGGGTGTTTTTTAAGTTGCGTTAACGCGTAAAGCGGCGCAGGTAAAAACCTGCGCCGCTTTTTTGCGTTTAAAATTCAAAAAGCAACTTACATGGTAAATTGCTTTCTGAATAATATATGATAAGGGGGAAAATGATGAGCGTTTTTACGTTCTCTTTCGGGCGGCTTGCTGCCGTTCCCTTAAGAACAAGTATACTATACTACAATATAAAAAATTTGTAAAGCGTTTTTCGACAATTTTTTAAAAAAATTTTTGAAAAGTTTTGACAACGTCGACTTTATTTATCAAACATACCTTTAAAAAACCTTGATTTTGTGAAAACATAACACTTTTATGTGATTTTATAAAAAAACGCACTATATTCCGAATAGTCAATATTTGCCGAAAAAATTTTACTTTTTTTCGCAAGAAAAGTCGATTTAGGTCGAAAAACTCACGATTTTATGCGATTTTCAGCCCGACGGACAGTAAAAAACGCGCGGTCGGTTCCGCGCGTTTTTCTTCGCCGAGAGTATTTTATTTCACGAAAAAAGTTTTTGCCGCCGCAGCGAGCGCGCCGAGTACGGAGAATATTCCTCCGAGAATCGCGCCGACGCCGAGCGCGGCTTTCACGCCAACAAGCCCTGCGATGCCTACGCCCAATTTTCCGGCGTCGGTAAGCGAGTTTTCAAGAAGCGACGGGCAAAGGAACAGAAGCACCGCCCCCGCAACGAACGCGACGAGCGCGATAAACCCGAAAAGCTTGCCTTTGACCACGGCCAGAATTCCGCCGATCAAAGGCAGGAAAAGCGCGAGCATGATGAGAAAATTGAATTCCGACCAGGCGATGCTGCCGCTGCCCACTTTCTGTTTCCAGCCGAACGCGGCGGCAAAACCCGTCGCGGTATAGGCGTTTTCGCCTTCGCCGAAAGCGACCGCCGCCATGAACCCCGCCAGACATAACGCCAGAACGCCCATGAGCAGCGCGGCCGCGGAAACGATCGTTCCCGTGTTCTTGTTTGTCTTTTTCTTTGCCATAAATATCCTCCCCGGACCGCGAGACAAATGCGGTCCTTTTGAATTTACCTTGAAAAATTCAAGGTTATTTAAATATAGTTTAACATGTTTCCCTCCGCATGTCAAACGATATGCCGAAATTGCGGATACTGACCGCCTCGCTTCGGAAAAAATACGCACGGAGGCAAAACAAGGCAGACGCGCGGCATAAAAATCCGCCAAAAAACCGGCCGCACGCCCGAAAGGGCGTAGAGAAATCCGCAACGGCAAAACAGAACGGATAAAGCGGCGGAAGGCCGCCCCCGCTTGAAGCCCCCGCATAAACATTGTACAAAAAAACGGCGCCTGCGGATAACAGGCGCCGTTCGGCTCTTTTTTTATTCGCCTTTGAAAGGCAGAAGATCGGTAATCCTCGCGCGTTTGATGGCGGTGGCGAGCACTCTCTGGTGCTTCGCGCATACGCCCGTCATTCTTCTCGGCAGGATTTTACCGTTTTCGGAAACGTATTTCTTGAGCGTCGCAACGTCCTTATAATCGACGCTGTCGATCTTTCCCTGACAGAAAGCGCAAACCTTCTTTCTGGGAACTCTCTTGATAACCTTTTTTACCGTAGTTTTATTTTCTTCCATGATTCCTTAAACTCCTTATGATTTAGAACGGCAGATCGTCGTCGTTATCCAGGGCTTCGAGCTGAGGGCGCTGTTTTTTCACCGCAACCACCTCTTCCGCGAAAGGCTCGCCTGCGGAAGCGCTCTTTGGCGTCAGGAATTCCACGTCGCTGGCGATAACTTCGGTAACCGTCCTCTTGATTCCGTCCTTATCTTCGTAAGAACGGTTCTGTAAATTTCCCATAACGGCAACTTTGTTGCCTTTTTTCAGATATCTGCCGCAGGTTTCGGCTCTGCCGCGCCACACCGTGACGTTAAAAAAGTCCGTTTCGCGCGTGCCGTCGCTGTTGGGAAAATCCCTCGTTACCGCCACGGAAAAGTGGCAGACCGCCACGCCGCTGGGCGTTTCGGAAAGTTCGGGATCCCTCGTCAGATTTCCTATCAGAATTACTTTATTCATGATTTACTCCCGTTTTACGCCTTTGTGATCAGTCTTCTCATGATCCCATCGGTTATGCCAACTACTCTCTTCAATTCGACGACAAAGTCTTTTCCGCTTTCGAACGTCATCACCACGTAGTAGCCTTCAGTCTTGTAATTGATGGGATACTGAAGTTTTTTCATGCCCCATCTGTCCGTCTTTTCGACGGTGCCGCCGTTGGCGGTTACAAGATCCTCGAACTTTTTGATAATGACTTCTCTGGCTTCTTCTTCCAGCTCCGGCGCCAAAATGTAAAGCATATCGTATTTCGTCATTTCTTTTACCTCCCGGTCTTATTCGGATTGCGTCCTGCCGCAATCAAGGTTTATTTATTTTATCAGAAATTTTTATCTTTGTCAACTCAATTCACGAAAGCGAGGGAATTTTCTCGGCTATTTCCACTATTTGAGATAACGTCATGCCCTTTACGTTTTCCGAGGGCGCGTTTCCCAAAAATCCTATCTCGAAAAGCTCCTGCAACGTGCAGTTTTTGATGTTTTCCGTAACGTTTTTCTGCAGGCTGTCGGCAAGCGAAACCACGGTTACGTCGTCGCTTTCCCTGTAAACCTGACTGCCCGCCGCGCCGCTCTTTTCAAACATCAGCAGCAGCCAGACGCCCGCCTCCTTGTCGACCTGGTAATACTGCCCTGCCGCAACGGCTGTCAAATCGGCGGGCGCGGCGCATTCGGTATAGACATATCCCGTCTGTTCGTCGCCCGTGCGCGTAAAATAGCGGAAGTTCTTATACAACTCTTTATCCTCGTCTTTAATGTCGAATACGTCGATAAATCCCTTGATCTCGTAGAGGTCGCTGACCGTCAGCTGGTTCATCTTTTCGCCTATATTGCCTATGGTCGCTCCTTTTGCGAAAAGCGCGTCGAGAAGAGGATTGCTTTGCCCTTCGGGCAGAACGACGATATCTTTCAGTTCCAGCGTATTCACTTTGCCGCTCAGTTCGCCGATCTTGGTATCGGACAACGCTTTGAGAATTGCTGGCGTATCCGCGCCGTCCGTCTTTATCACGTCTCCCAAAGTAAGTTCCTGAACCTTTTTATCAAAATCGATATTCTGCAATTCGCCCACCGTAGTGCCGACGGGAATGATCTTGCTCGTGAGCGAGCCCTCCTCGATTTTGAGGCCGAGGTCGGAAATTGCGAGCGCGTTGATGGCCGCTTCGTAATCCATGTTCTTCAATTCTTCGACGGTATCGCTCGGCGAAATGATCTTGCTCATCAGCCCGTTATCCGTAATATTCAGCCCTAAATCGGCAACGGTCAGTTTGTTGATCTGCCCGTCGATATAACTTCCGTCCTGTATCTGCGCGATCGTAGTGTTTTTGTCCAGGATTTTTCCCGCAAGGGTGTTTTCGCCCAGATCGATTTGCAGATCGGCGAGCGTAAGCGTCTTGATCTCTTCGTCGAAATCCATGTTTTTCAGCTCGCCCACCGTACAGTTTTCGCCGACAAGCGCTTCGAGCGGCGACCCTGCGAGGTTGACGCCTAAATCACCCTCGAGGGTGAGGCCGTCCACGCGGGACATCATGTTGTCCGCAATGGAATTGAGCGTGTCGTCGCCGTGCACGATCTTAGCGACCAGCGGATCGCTGCCGATAAGATCGATGCCGAAATCGTCGTTCAGATCGTCTATGGTCATGCTGTCGATATCGCTGAGCGTGGAGGAAAGCGAGCCGACGGCGTCCGTAACGGGGATTTCCATAAGCCCCGCGCTCTTGAAGTAAAGGTCTTTCTCCTTCGCCGCGTCCACGAGAACGCCCTCCGCGTAGGCGTTTGCGTAACCGCCCTCCTCCGCGATATAATAAATATTTTCCGTCTTATCCTTATAATAGAGATTTCCGACGGCGAAATTTTCATCCGTGATCTTGACGTAATTTTCCTTGGTGGTAAAAAGCGGCAGGTCGGGCAGGGTAAATCCCAGCGTGTCCGATATGGAATTGAGCGACGCGGTAACGCTGACCGCCGACATGAAATTCGCGCCCACCTGCGAAAACGTAAACGTTTTGAGCTTATCGATATCTATGGTAACGTACTGCTTTATGCTTTCATCCTCCGCGAGGTTTTTGAGCAGTCCGTCCAAAAAGGGCAGATATTCCGTATATTGCCCGATGGTGGTATCGGGCGCGGAAAGCTTTTGCACCGCCTCGATCAGCGTATAGTCGTTCAGACTCTCGCCCAGATATTCGTTCAGCGAGGGCACTTTTTCGGTGATGGTGCCGACCTTCGTCTTTGTAACGAGCAGATAACCCGCCCCCACCACTGCGCCCGCGCCTAAGATCATGCCGAGCAATATCACCAGTATATATTTGAAAATTTTCCCTAACATGCAGAAACCTTCCCGTATAATTTTATTTCTTTGATATGAAAAAACACGCCCGCAAGGCGGATATGTTCATTTGTATTATACTACGCTCCCGCGTTTTTTGCAACAATATTCGCGTTATAACTCGCCGTCGTCCCAGTCGGGCGCGGGCGCTTCCCCCTCTATTTCCGCTACGTCTTTCAGTCTGCGCTCGATGGTGCGCGTCTTTTTGGAAGCGAGATCGATGGAATCCTGCGCCTCCTGCAGTTTTTTGCCCGTCTTTTCGAGCAGGAGGGAAAATTTGAGAAACTCGCTTTTGAACGCCGCAAGCAGCCGCCACAGCTCCCTGCTGCGCTTTTCGATGGTAACCGTTTTGAAACCGACCTGCAAACTGTTCAAAAGAGCGTAAAGGTTGGTCGGCCCGCATACCATAATGCGCTTGCCGTGCAGATAAGCCGTGAGGTCGGCGTTTTTGACCGTTTCCGCGAAAAGCCCCTCCACGGGGAGATACATGATGGCGAAATCGGTGGTAACGGGCGGGCAGACATACTTCGCGGCGATACTGTCCGCCTGCCGTTTCACGGCGGCGAAAAGCCCCTTTTCCGCGGCGCGGGCGTCCTCTTCGCTCGCCGCGCCCATAAGCCGCGCGTATTCCTCCACGGGAAATTTCGAATCAATGGGAAGGTAGGTTCTGTTGCCGTTTTTATCGGGCAGAACGACGGCGAAATCCACAAAGGAATCCACGGCGGCGTTCAGGCGGCAGTTCCGCACGAACTGCTCGGGCGCGAGCATGTCCGCAAGCAGATTTTCCAGCTGTATTTCGCCCCACGTCCCCCGCACTTTTACGTTTGTGAATATCTTTTTGATGTCGCTTACGCTGTCGGCGAGTTTGTTTACCTCCCCGATGCCCAGCGCCACCTTGTTGAGGTTGTCCGCAATGATGCGGTAAGAGCCTTCCAGCCGCTGTTCGAGCGTGGCGGAAAGCTTTTCGTCCACCGTATAGCGCATTTCCCTGAGCGATTTTTCGTTCTGCGCCGCAAGGTCGCGCACCGCGGCGGAAAGGTGTGCCGTCATATCGTCTATGCGCCTGTTCTGGGCGGTGAAAGCGCGGTCAATGCTGTTGATGAGCGCGGCGTTGCGCACGTCGTTCAGTCTGTCGTCCTCCTTCGGGGCCGGCTTTTCCTTCCGAAAAAACAACGCGACAAGCAAAATCAGGTTTACGACGGAAAGAACGGCCGTCGCTACGATAAGTATATCCATCTTATTCCTCCGTTATAGCATTTTTTTCGCGGCGGAAAGCAGTTTTTCCCGATCGTTCAGCCTCCCGTCGAGCACGGCGCGGCGGAAAAGCGCCGCGAGCGTTTCGCCCACGGCTTTCCCCCGAAAGCCCATTGCCGCGAGGTCGCCGCCGCCGATTTTGAGTTCCTTTAACGCGAACGGCGCGCCCTCGCGCCTCATCTCCGCCTCGATCTCCCGCCATTTGCGCACGGTGGGAGCGACGGAAAGATCGTCCTTGCAGGCGGAGTAATCGGCCTGTTTTACGAGCAGGAGCTTTTCGTACCAGCGGTAATTTTCGGCGATGAAGAGCCTCACCTTGCCCTCGCGCATTTTCAGATCGAGATCGGTCATATGCAGCCGCGTGAGCGTTACGGCCTCTTCGGCGGCCGCCTTGGGCGCTTTCAGCCGCGCGAGGATTTCTTCCGCGATGCGCCGCCCGTCCTCGGCGTGCGTTTTGAACGCGCCGAAATGCTCCATGGCGTAGGGCTTGCCCACGTCGTGCAGGAGCGCGGCGAGCCGCACGGACGGGTGCGCGTACAGTACGGTGCGGAGGGAGTGTTCCAGAACGTCGTGATCGTGGAAATCCGCGCGCTGGGCCATGCCGTCGCCCGCCGTCAGTTCGGGCAGAATTTTCCCCAGCACGCCGATCTCATGACAGAGTTTCAGCGCCGTATAATGCCCCCTTGTATCGGAAAAGGCGTATTTCGTATCGGCGGCGAGCATGCGCGTAAGTTCGGCGTATATGCGTTCGGGCGCGATATCCCCGATATTGTCCTTGAATTTTTTTGCGCCCGCGACGACTTCCCTCGTCGGTGCAAACCCGAGTTCGCCCGCAAAGCGGCACAGCCGCAAAAGTCTGAGCCCGTCCGAACAGAACACCTTTTCGGGCGGAGCAACCGTATCCAGCGTTTTGTTTTTTATATCCGCAACGCCGCCGAGCGGATCCGCATAGACGGCGTTTTTCAGATCGTAATAAACGGCGTTGCATTTAAAATCCCTGCGGACGGCGTCGGCGGCGATATCCTCCGTAAAATAGGTGCGCGCGGGCGTGTGTCCGCCCCCCTTTTCATACTCCTCGCCGCGGAAAGCGGTGTGTTCGTAGTGCGTGCCCGCCCTGTCTTTGAACATCACGGTCCCCGTGCGGGGATAGACGGCGACGGGCGCGAAATTCCCGCCGAACGCCGCGAGCAGCTCGCTTTCGGTATTTGCGGAGGCGAGGTCGAAATCGCCGCTCAGCTCTCCGTCGATCAGATAGTTGCGCACGCATCCGCCCACGAGATATAAATTTTTGTTCAGGCGCCCCGCCAAAGCCCTGAGAGGCGCATTAATTTTGTCAATCATAAAATTATTATAGCATAAAAGTTGTAATTTTGCCGAAAATGTAGTAAACTTTATTCGTATAATTTTTTTCGGGACGGAACGCGGGCAAAAGCGCTGACTTGTCCTTATTTTTTGAAAGGAAAGTATGGAACTCGACATCATTTACAACCCCTACGCGGGCGGCGAAAAGAAAATGACGAAAAACCTCGCGCTCGTGGAGGCAAAGCTGAAAAAACTCGACGTCGTCTACAGGCTCCACAAAAGCGAATATCCGAGACACGCCATAGAGCTGACTAAAAAGGCGATAGAAGACGGAGCGAAAACCGTCGTCGCCATGGGCGGCGACGGTACGTTGAACGAGGTGGTCAACGGCCTTTGCAATTTCGAAAACATCACTTTCGGCCTGCTGCCCTGCGGCACGGGGAACGACTTTGCCGGGCATCTCGGCATTCCCGAGGACGTGGAGGCCGCGCTCGATATCGTTTTGCAGCGGGAAGCGAAATACATAGATTTTATCCAGATGCCGAACCTCCGCGCCATCAACGTGGTGGGCATGGGCATCGACGTGGAAGTGTTGAAACTCTATTCAAAACTCGAAAAAAAGACCAAGATCGGCTACACCAACTGTCTGCTGAGAACGCTTTTCACCTATAAATGCGTGCGTTTCACTTCGGAAACGAACGGCGTGAAAAGGGAACACAAGGCCTTTCTCGCCTGCGTAGCGAACGCGAGCATGATCGGCGGCGGCATGAAGATATCCCCCGCCTCCGACGTGGCGGACGGCAAACTCAATTTCGTTTTCGTAGACGAGATCAAGGGGTTGAAAATCCTGCCCGCGCTCATAAAATTCAAAAAGGGAAAGCTCCTTTCCCTGCCGCAGGCACATTCCGAACTCTGCGACAAAATTACCATCTCGAGCGACAAATATTCCACGCTCAACGTGGACGGAGAACTGTACGAAAATCAGCCGTTTTCGGCGGAGGTCGTGCACGAAACGCTGAAAATGCACAGGTGAACGCCATGCGGGAAATGCGGCGCAAAAAACAGGAACTCGGCAGAGAAGAATGTGAAAAGATCTTTGAAAACGGCAGTTTCGGCGTGCTTGCCCTCCTCAGCGCGGACGGCCCTTACGCGGTGCCCCTCAGCTACGTTTACGACGGCGGGAAATTTTATTTCCATTCCGCCCCCGAGGGCCGCAAAATAGAGGCGGTAAAGTTCTGCGACAGGGCGTCTTTCTGCGTGGTGGCGGCGGACGAAGTCCTGCCCGAAAAATATACGACGAAATATAAAAGCGCCGTTGCGTTCGGCAGAGTGCGCATTCTCGGCGACGAGGAGGAAAAAAAGGCCGCGGCGGTCAAGCTCGGCTTAAAATATTTTCCCGCAGGCGGATACGCGGGCGCGGCCGCGGAATACGCGAAGAGCGGCGCGCATATGTGCGCGATAGAATTTTCCGTCGACTGCATGACGGGCAAACAGGGAAAGGAATTTTTAACTGAAAACTAAAAGCGCGGAAAACAGAAGTTTTCCGCGCTTTTAGTTTTTACGGTACGATCGGCGCGGCTGCCGCCAGTCCGACCGCTAAAATTACAAAAATGATTACAGACACGATCACCAGCGACACGTAAACGACGGCGCCCGTGAGCGCGCCTTTGCCGCAGGACGCGGCTTTTTTCGGCCATTCGTTCTGCCACACGAGATACAATATAAAACCCACCAAGGGAAAAAATAAACCGAGCGCGAAAAATCCCCCGTTCGGCGCGTCCGTTTCCGCCGTCTGCCGCGGCGGTTCCGCAACGCGCAGGCCGCATTTCGGGCAGATTTCCGCCTTATCGTCGATTTCGGCGCCGCAATAAATGCAAAACATCGCCGTCTTCAATAATAGTACGGACCGTTCGCCGCAGCGCAGCCGGCCACGGACGCTATCAGAATGATATACAGGATCACAAACGCCACGTAAACGATTACGCCGATAAGCGCGCCCTTGCCGCAGGATTTCGCCTTCAAAGGATACTGATCTTTCCACACGAGGTACAAAATAAGACCGATAAGCGGAAAGAAAAATCCCAACACCGCAAAGCCGGCATTCGGTGCGTCGTACGTTGCGGGCGACGCACTCTGCGGGTTAACCCGCACGCCGCATTTCGGACAGATTTCGGCCCTGTCGTCGATCTGGGCGCCGCAATTTCTACAGAACATAATATCTCCCTCCCAATTTAATTATATTATCATTATATATTTGTTAACACTTTTTGTCAATATGTTTTTTTTATTTCTTTTTTAAAAATATAAGGCGCGGAAATATCCGCGCCCTCATGCTTTTTACAGTCTTTTCGCGATCGCCTGCAGAAAAGCCTTGCTTTCCAGCTTTTTCGCCGTAACGCCCTCCTTTTTGAAAAGCGGTACGAGATCGCCCGTCATTTCGCCGCTCTCTATCGTGCCGAGCGTGGCCTTTTCCAGCCTTTCCGCAAATGCGGAAAGCTGTGCGTTTCCGTCCAGCTCGCCGCGCTTTTTCAAAGCGCCCGTCCAGGCGAAAATAGTGGCAACCGGGTTCGTGGAGGTTTCCTCCCCCTTGATATATTTGTAATAATGCCTCGTAACGGTGCCGTGAGCCGCTTCGTATTCGTAGATCCCGTCGGGCGAAACGAGCACGGAGGTCATCATCGCGAGCGAACCGTAAGCCGTGGCGACCATATCGCTCATTACGTCGCCGTCGTAGTTTTTGCACGCCCAGATCACGCCGCCTTCGGAACGTACGATGCGCGCTACAACGTCGTCGATCAGGGTATACATGTATTCTATGCCCGCTTCGGCGAACTTTTCCTTATATTCGTTTTCGTAAACCTCTGCGAAAATATCCTTGAAACGGTGGTCGTACACCTTGGAAATGGTGTCCTTTGTGGAAAACCACAGCGGCATTTTTGTGTCGAGCGCGTAGTTGAAACAGGCGCGCGCGAACGAATAAACGGACTTATCCGTGTTGTGCATGCCGAGCGCCACGCCGTCGCCTTTAAAATCGTGCACCGTCATGCGCGTTTCATTGCCCTCCTTGTCGGTATAGACAAGCTCCACCCTGCCTTCGCCGACCTTCATGTCCACCGCCTTATAGATGTCGCCGTACGCATGACGCGCGATTACGATCGGTTTTTTCCAGGTGGGAATATAGGGAGTGATGCCGTCGAGCAGAATGGGCGCGCGGAACACCGTGCCGTCCAGAATGGCGCGGATGGTGCCGTTCGGGCTCTTCCACATGCTTTTTAAATTGTATTCCTCCACGCGCTGGGCGTTGGGGGTGATGGTGGCGCATTTGACCGCCACGCCGTATTTTTTCGTGGCCTCCGCGGAATCGAAAGTAACTTTATCGTCCGTTTCGTCGCGGTGTTTCAGTCCCAAATCGTAATATTCCGTTTTCAGATCGACGTAGGGGCAGATCAGAATTTCCTTGATCCACTGCCAAAGCACCCTCGTCATCTCGTCGCCGTCCATTTCCACGAGCGGCGTGGTCATCTTTATCTTTTCCATATCGGCCTCCGTTTTTCTTTTGTATTATTTTACTAAATCCGCCGCAAAAAGTCAAAGCGTTTGCACGCCGCGCGGCAAATTTCCGCCTTTTCAACGGGATTTGCCGCCCTTGCCGCCCGTCATTTTCAATATATTGCAATCGAACCGACGTATGAGCGTCTGGCGGCGGTTGAACCGTTCCAGCGCCTCGGCGATCAGTTCGTCGAGCATGCGCGAAAACTCCGCGAAAGTATCGCAGAAAAGGTAATACGCCATGGAGCCGGGCACGGAGTTGATCTCGTTCACGTACAGCGCGCCGCCGCTCAGCAGGTAATCGACGCGTATCACGCCCGAACAGTCCAGCCCCTCGTAGATGCGCGCGGTGAGCGCCTTGATCTTGTCGGAAAGTTTTTTCGAGATCGGCGCGGGAAACAGCCTTTCCCCCTTTATGTATTTATCCTCGAACGTGAGAAAGCGGTTTTCCGTGGCGGGCATTTCACATTCCGAAACGACGATCTTTCCCCCGGCACGGTAGGCCGCGGCGTTTATTTCCAGTTTCCCCGCGGCGAATTTTTCCACAAGCACCTTTTCGTCGAACTTTTTGGCCTTGTTTACGCTGCGTTCCAGTTCGGCGCGCGTTTCCGCCTTGTTCACCCCCACGGAAGAGCCCTGCCGCGCGGGCTTTACCATCACGGGGTAGCCGAGTTTTTCCTCCGCCTCGCCGAGGTCGGTATTTTCTTTTATTTCGAGAAAGGGCAGCGTCTTTATCCCCAGCCCTTTCAAAAACACTTTCGAGGCGATTTTGTCGAGCGCGACCGAAGAGGCGGCAAGCGGCGAACCGACCAGCGGCACCGCGCACATTTCCGCCACCGCCGCGAGACAGCCGTCCTCCCCGCGTTCGCCGTGCATGCAGTTTATGATACACGCGGCCTTGCAAACGGGTTTCAGCCTGCCGCCCCTGCCGACTTTATATAAGGCGTTGTCGCCGCCGAGCATGGTAACCTTTGCGGGCAGGCGTTTTATATCGCCGTACCAGCCTACGTCGAACAGTTCTTCTCCGTAATACCACCCGCCGTCGCGGGCGACGTAAACGGGATACACGCCGTATTTTTCCTTGTCCAGACTGCCCGCGGTCATCACGCCCGTCAGCACGGAAATATCGTGCTCCGTGCTCTGCCCGCCGAAGAATACCAAAATATTTTTCATAACAAAAAAACACCTCCGCTTATATTTGAGCTTTGGTGTTTCGCTTGTTTTTCCTTAAGAATACGTATCGGGAAGATCGTTTTCGAAGAGCACCACGTCCCCCGCCCGCATGATGCCGTTGAGCAGGGCGTTGCCCTTTTCCAGCGATTTCGCAAACATGATGTCTTCGTTGCCTCGTCCGCCCTCGTACCAGCCCTTTATGAGCATTTCGGCGTTGTGCTTGCCGATGACGATGAGTTTATCCGCGACTTCGGCGATCTCCCGCCCGAATTCGAAATTTTCGAGATTTTCTTCCTTGCCGAGCTCGACCAGGCCGGGCGTCAGCACGATCTTCCGCCCCTCGAAAGAGGAAAGCACTTCGAGCGCCGCCCGCGCGCCGTCGCGGTTGGAATTGTAAGAATCGTCTATGATCTTGATGTTGTGGTTGTTCGTTACCATTTCGAGGCGGTGTTCCACCGCTTTCAGGCGGTTGACGCCGTCCGCGATTTCCTTGGGCGACAGCCCGATCTTGTAAGCCACGGCCGCCGCCAGGCATATATTACTAATATTATGCTTTCCGAGCAGGGTTGTGTTACACCGCACGCCTTCTTCTCCCTCGATCTTCAACGTAAACGAAGTGCCGCCTTCGTCCGGCGAGATGTCTTCCGCGTGCGCCAGGCCGCCGTCCGCGCCGGCGAGAAACTTGTTGCATACGGCGTTGCCGTAGAGTTCCCTGCATATATCGTTGTCATAGCTGAAAAAGCCGAATGCCGTTTCCGGCAAATTTTCAAACAGTTCGAATTTTGTCTGTTTGATGTTTTCCTCGGTCTTGAAGGTTTCGAGATGCTGGTTGTTCACGCCCGTAAGCACGGCGTACTGCGGCTTGACGAGGCTGGCGAGATCGGATATGTCCCCCACGTGCCGCGCGCCCATTTCCGCGATGAAAATATCGTGCGTGCTGTCCAGCTTTTTTGCGGTGAGCGCGACGCCGAGCGGCGTGTTGTACGATTCCGGCGTGGCGAGCACGCGGTACTTTTGCGAAAGCAGGGTGGTGAGGATATTCTTCACGCCCGTTTTGCCGTAGCTGCCCGTGATGCCGATCTTCACGCAGTCGGAATTTTCCAAAATACGTTTCGTGCGGTTGATGTAGCGGCGGTTGTTTGCGTTTTCAAAGGGCGCGTTTACGAGCGCGGCCAGCATGAGCACGAGCGGCGCCAGAATGGGCGTAACGCACAGGACGGAATACATTAAAAGCGCGATGATCTCGTCTTTGATAAAATACGCGATAAGGTTCGCCAGCGTGATGACGCCGAACGTCATGGCGAAGATGAAAAAGGCGTACGTTACGCAAAGCCGCACCATGCGGCGGGTGATCTTGAGGTGGATTTTGGCGTTCACGTGCTGTTCGGTGTTGATGTAGATGACAACGAAGAGCACGTACGAAACGAACCCGACATAGCTTGCCGCAGTTTCCCCCACCACGGGAGAAAAGGTCATGGCGAGCACGCAGAAAAACAAAAACGCTAAAAGGCAGAGCAGGGAAAGCCTCGCGATATATTTGTTGTTCCTGCTCAAAAACCATTTGGAATATTCGCGCTTTTTATAGCCGCACTGCTGAAAGGCGAGCAAAAACTTCGCCGAAGAAAACAGCAGCAGCACGCTGTTGAGCAGGCAGATGGACAAATATACCAGCATTAATTTCCAGTTGTAAAGCGCGGCGAAATTTTCCGCTTCCATGATCGGCATGACGATTACTCCTTACTGCTGAGCAAAAATTCCCTCACGGGATAGTTGAACGCCGCCGCCTGCTCCGCAAAACAGAAATGCCCCGCGCGGGGGATCACGATCAGCCGGCTGCCGCGTATGTATTTATGATACCGTTTCGCCATGTAAAGCGGCGTTTCCCTGTCCTCCGCCCCGTAGACGAGAAGGACGGGATTTTCTACGAATGAGGCTGTGCCGTCGAGATGTTCGCCTACGATTTTGACAAAGCTTTTCCGCATCACGTCGTTTAACGCGCGGTAATCGGCGGAATAATATTTTTCGAGCTTTTCTTTCGGGAAAAATCTTTTCGCCGTTAAAAACCGCAGCCTTTTCAGACGGTACGAAATCGAACGCCTGGGTTTCAGTCCCGCCGCGCCCGTAAGCACCAGCGAGGAAAACAGCTCCTTATCCTCCGCGGCGGCCTTCACCGCGATGCGCGCGCCGAAGGAATGCGCCACCACGTGCGGTTTTACGATGCGGTTTTTATCCATATATTCCTTCACGAACGCCACGTAATCGGAAAGCGCGTAGGGGTAGGGCATATACGTGTTCTTTCCGAATCCCGGTAGATCGAAAGAAAAACAATCGAAATACCTTGAAAAAAATTTTTCCTGCGCGGCGAACGCCCTGCGGTCTGACAGGTAACCGTGCAGAAACAACAGCTGTTTTCTCTCCATATCTCACCTCCGAACGATATTTTTCTTCGGTGAGGGAGTATCAGAACTCCTTAAGCATGACGTCGGCGTTTTCGCCGTCGCCGTAATATTTTTTACGCTGCGATATTTTTTCGAAGCCGTATTTTTTATAGAGCGATACGGCGGGAAGGTTGCTTTCGCGCACCTCTAAAAAGAGCTTTTTCAGCTCCCGCGCGGCACATTCCGCCATGAGCGCGTCCATCAGCGCGCCGCCAAGCCCCTGCCGCCGCCGTTCTTTTGCCACGAGCACGATCTCGAGGTCGGCCTCGTCCAGATTGAACCCTATGGCAGCCATGCCCGCGATCTCGCCGTTTTCCTCCGCGAGCAGTCCGAAAAAACGGTCGCTCAGAAAGGATTGGGCGAGCATGTTGTAATTCCACCTGTCGGGAAACCCCGCCTCCAACTGAAATTTTTCGAGCGGAGCGATGTCCGTATATTTCCAGCGCCTGATGTTCATCGTCCCTCTTCCGCCTGCGATCTTCTGATGTAGAGCGGCGTGAGCGCGCCCTCGTCGAAGGTGATTTCGCCCGCCTTCGCCCCGACGGCGGCTTTCAGCCCCGCGGCCGTATCGCACGCGAATTTCCTGTGCGGCACGTCGTCCGCCGAAGCCGCGGGATAAAGCGAACAGAGCCGCCCGTATTCTTCGCTTCCGACGAACCGCGCCTCTCCCGCAGGCTTTTTGTCCCTGTATTCCTGCACGTAGTAGGAGCCGTGCCCGGCGTCTATTACGCAGAGCACGTTTTTTTCTTTAACATCGTATGCCAGCGCGTCGAAAGATGTTATTCTCAGGTAAGGTTTATTCACGGCGAACGCGAAAGCGCGCACGGTGGAAACGCCGATGCGCACCCCCGTGAACGATCCCGCGCCGACCACGCAGGCGAAAAAATCCATGTCCGCAAGGCGCGCGCCCGCGCTTTCCAGAAGATCTTTTACGCGCGGCACGAGTTCTGCGGAATGTTTCACGCCGCAGTCGGGGTCGATATAAGAATAGTCTTTTCCGCCGAAACGGAGCAGCACGGTGAGCTGCTTTCCGCTCGTGTCTATCCCGAGGTAATTCATTCCGCGGCGATCTCCCTTTCGTTTTCTCCGAGTTTTGTTATCTTTATCTTTTTACAGCCCGCGGGCAGTACGTCCGCGATATTTTCAAACCACTCTATCACGCAGATGTTGTCGCCGCCGAAGTAATCGGCAAGCCCCAGCGCGAGCGCGTCCTCTCCCGAAGAGAGGCGGTAGCAATCGTAATGATACAGCCTGTCCCCGTAGACGTTCAGATAGGCGTACGTCGGGGAAACGACCTCGTCCCCGATGCCGAGGCCGCGCGCAAGCCCGCGCGTGAAAGCGGTCTTTCCTGCGCCCAGTTCGCCTTCGAGCAGGATCACGTCCCCGTTTTTCAGCGTTTTCGCGTAGCGTTCGGCAAAGGCCTCCGTCGCGGCCTCGCCGTACGATATAAATATTTCCATGTCTATATTATAGGGCAAACGCCGCTTTTTGTAAAGGCATTTCGCCGCATTGCCGTCATTCTTTGCGCCGCCCGTCTTTCCCCGCAAAGCCGCCGCGGGCGGAAAAGCGCCGGACTTTACGGCGAACGAAAATCTACTCTTTCCCCGCGCCGCCGCGGTCCTCGCCGCCGTGTTTTCCCGCCGCCTTGAAAAGGTGGGACACGTGCTTGTATAAAAGCACCGTGATCACCGAGTTCGCCGCCCCCTTGATGAGGTTGAAATAAATGATGAACGGCCACAGCTGCAAAAACATGCTTTCGGCAGTTTCGCCCGCGTACAGCGGAAAATTGATGTAACGGTTAGTCAAAAGGGCTACCGCCGTCTGCAAAACGACGCCGCAGACGAGATAGAAGATCACCCATGGCAGGCCTTTTTTGAAACGGTACATCACCGCGGGCACGATGATGAAAGAGATCGTCATAAATACGTTGGCGATCTCCCCCACGCCCCCGGTGCTCGATTTCGTGAGCGCGCAGAGCGCTTCCTTCACCACGCATATGGCCGCGCCCGAAACGGGGCCGAACATAAAGGAGCCGAGCAGGGTGAACACCGCGGAAAAATCGAGCTTCAAAAAGGGAGCCGCGGGAAAGACGGGAAATTCCAGAAAGGAAACGAGATAGGCCAGCGCCGCGAAAATCGCGCTGCCCGCAAGCACTTTGGTCATAGAATAAGCGCGCATGCAAAAAACCTCCGCAAAATAAAAAATTCCGAAAAATTCAAACTCTTCGGAAACTTTTACGCGCGGAAAAACGCGGCATCACTTCTTTTCTCATCCGGACTATACCGTCGGTCGGGGAATTTCGCCCCGTCGGCGCAGAAAACTGCGTTCATAGACTATCACTATCGGAAAGGAATTTCACCTTACCCCAAAGAATATTGAATTTTTTTCTTTATATTACCACCGCCGCGGAAGAATGTAAAGCGATTATTACAAAATTTTTCAAAAAGGGCGTTTCTTCGCCCTTTTTTTTCGCGCAAAAAGCGCTATACTGAAAAAAAACGAACGGAGAAACTCATGCTTAACAATCTGCTTTCCACTTTTTTAGGCGGTTTTTTATATACCCTTATGTTTTTTGTCATTTCTTTCGTAACGGTGCTTTTTTTCAGGCTGTGCGCATATTATTTCAAAACGAACGCGCCCAAGCACCCCGAAAAAAAAGAGGCGGAACCCAAAGCCGAACCCGAACCCGTGCGGGAAAAGGCCGCCCCGCCCCGCCCGCGCCGCAAAGTACATACCATTGAAATCCGCCCTGAAATATTACAAAAAGCAACTGGAATTTTAAATCGCATAATCAAAAAAGACATG
>ERZ1106932.99-NODE-99-length-35074-cov-170.971872_pt1 | contig 35074 bp, 24 predicted proteins | sample MGYA00403665_ERZ1106932 | MGnify/ENA primary metagenome ERZ1106932 (study PRJEB35170, sample SAMEA104062448) | human gut metagenome | biome: human gut; feature: human-associated habitat; material: faeces | place: Denmark | collected 2012-08-24 ... | reverse complement strand
CAAGTTCCAGTCTCTCTTTATTGATATAATCGACCGCCGTGCAGTTCAGATTGTTGCGGAACAGCGCGCACAGGGTCGTCTTGTTCGTCGCGAACAGAAGGGACAGTTCCGACAGCGTCAGTTTTTGCGTCAGATGCTCTTTGATATAATGGCAGATCTCCGTCAGAAGGGGATTTTCGCTCGCGACCAGATTCGACGGCGCGTCGGAAGGAGGTGCGTCGGCGCTCTTGCTCTCCTCCGATTCGTGTTCGCGGATGAGTTTGATAAAAAAGTATTCCAGTTGGCTCTTGATAAGTTGGTCGGCCCCGAACGGAAAGTCTTTGCGCTTTTTCATGTCTTCGAGATTGGGTATATCGTAGGGCGGAAGAAATACGCTGCGGCTTTCCTTGATGATTTCGCCGAGGAGCCGCTGGTTTTGCAGAGACAGAGTGATCGGCTGTTGAGAGAGAAAATCCAGCCGCGGGCAGTTGCATTCGAATCCGATGATGATCACGCTCGGCGCCGAACCGAGGTCGCACGAAAGCATATGCTTTTCATTGGGCAGGTGCAAAATAAATTGTTGCGCGCGCAAAACGCCCTGATAGTTTTCCGCCTTTACGTGCATTTCGCCCCTGTCGACGTACACGAGTTCGTGAAAGGGATGGTAATCGCTCTCCGTGTGGTAATTGCTGATAAATTCAAAGTAGTGCACGTTTGCGATGCGGGTGATATTCAGATCATACTGTATCGTCTTTAGTTTGAATTGCAAGGAAAACTCCTCCGCTGCCCGATAATCTAAAAGAAATATATCACGGAATATAAAGTTTGTCAAGTACAAAGTTTTGATTTTTTTCGTCTTCATGCCCGGATAAAAGGACTTGTAAATAATTTGTTAACCGGATGTAATAAATTTGTCATAAATTATAATTATTTACAATAGTGTACCTTTTATTTAATTTTTGGCAAAGACAAAGAGGTGATCGGATGATATAATCTATGTGACAGTTTAGAAAAATTGACGGGAGAATCTTATTTTATGAACAGAGTTTGTATTCCTGACGAAGAGTATGCCGCGCGCATCAAAAGGGCGGCGAAACTTGCCTCCGAATGGGGGCTGGACGTCCTTGTCGTAGTCGGCACAGAGTCCGACTATGCGAATCCGAGGTACTTTTCGGGGTTCTGGCCCCTTTTCGAGCGCTGCGGGGTCGCGATCTCCGCATCGGGCAACGCCGCGCTGATGGTAGGGCCCGAATCGCGTATCTTCGCCCAGGATGTGGCCAAAATCGAAAAAGTATTTGTTCTGAAAGAATTCCGTGAATCAGCGGATCCCTCTTATCCCGAACTCAAAGCGGATACTTTCCGCGACGTTTTCCGCGCGATCGGCGTTGCGGGGGACAAGATCAGGATCGGATTGGGCAGTTATCTCGATTTCACCCTGCCGATCGTCGACGGGCTGAAAGACAATTATCCGCAGGCGGATATCTCTGTCTGCGCGGACATCATGGTGAGCCTTCGCAAGATCAAGAGCGCAAACGAGATCGCCTGCCTGAAAGAGGCCCTGCGCATCACGGAGATCGCTACGAGCGAGGTCATCCGCCATCTGCGTCCCGGAGCGACGGAACTGGAAATGGTGGGCATCGCGCAAAAGGCGATTTACGAAAACGGAGCCGAATACGAGGGGCTGCCCATGTACGTGTTCAGCGAAAAGTCTACCAGGCACGCGATCTCCCGTTCCGGTTATCGGAAAATATGCGAGGGAGATATCGTGCAACTGAATCTGTCCGCAAAGGTGGACGGTTATTCGCCGAGTATCGGGCTGCCCGTATCGATCGGTAAGATCTCTCCCGAAAAAAGACGCTTCGTCGAATTCGGACTGGAAGCGCACCGCTGGACGCAGGATAAACTGAAAGCGGGCGTGATCGCAAGCGATATCGCAAAAGAGTTTTACCGCATGTATGAAGAGCGCGGCATGAGCGACTATTATATTTACGGTCCCTGCCACGGAATGGGCATGATCGAAGTGGAAGCCCCCTGGATGGAGACGGACAGCGATTATCCGCTGGAAGAGAACATGGTGTTCAATATCGATACCTTTGTTTCGGCGCCTTCGTTCGGTGTCCGTTGGGAAAAGGGCGCGGTCATCAAAAAAGACGGTTGCGAACTTCTGAGCGATTATCTCAAGGGGATCGTCGAGGTATGACGGCTTTGAAAAGGAATTTAGGAAAAAAAAGATGGATCATTCCCGATTGCGAGCGCCCGCCCGAGGGGGAAGGCGCCCTTCGCGGGCATGAATCCGTGATCGTCGTCAATGACAGCGATCAGGATGCCGAGATCCGTGTAAAACTGCTCTTTACGGACAGGGAGAGCGTTTGCGATATCGTCTGGAAAGTGGGAGCGCATCGGGTGAAGTGCTTTCGTACGAATTCCGTCGAAGATATGTGCAACGCAGTCGTTCCCGAGGGAGAACAGTACGCCATGACGCTCGAATCGGATACCTCCATCGTCGTGCAGTACGGCAGGTTAGATAACAGACAGTCTAATCTCGCCTTTTATACGACGCTCGGGTATGCGGAGGAGTGAGCGGAAAAATACGGCCGGCCGTATTTTTTGCTTTAAAGCAAAAAATATTTGATTAAAGGAGGAAAAAATGCGATTCGAATATTGTATGCCCGATACGGTGGCAAAGATCAAAAAGAGCAGGCTGCCGCTCGTCTTTGCGGGCGGTACGATCGAGTACCACGGCGCGCACTGCGGGCTGGGATGCGATACCATGATCGTCGAGGGGCTGCTTTGCGAACTGGAAAAGAGAAAAGAGATCGTGATCGCTCCGCCCGTCTGGTACAGCCCGTCGAGTTACGCGGTCGCAGACGAGTCCAGTTCCACCGTACACGTGGAAGAAAATTCGTTTGAAAATTACGTTTATTATATCTATAAAAGTTTACTCGCGTCCGGCTATCGGAACATTTATACCGTCATCCACCATCAGTTTGAGCAGGAAAGCCTGATGCCCATGACGCTCAGTTATATGAAAGCAGCAAAGCGCGCGACGATGGATTTTCTCGAAAAGACGCGCGGCCAGGGCTGGTGGGGGAGCGATAAATCGAAAGAATATTACAATCAACTGGACAGTTCGGACAACCCCTTTTCGTGGATCAAAGTGATCCCGACCATGAATAAGGCCGTTCAGGACGCGACGGGATACGATCATGCGGGGAAATTTGAGACCTCTCTTCTGATGGCTCTTTATCCGGATGCGGTGGACCTTTCAAAGGTATCTTCCATCTCTCACTGGTATACGGAGAGCGCGAAAGAGGCGAGCGCCTCATTGGGCAAAAAAATGGCAGATTTAGCGCTCGACTATCTGGAAAAAACGATTGTATAATAAAAAATTTTTGAAAATATGACAAGGCAGGAGGCTGATTTATGAAAAAATTGTTGGGAATTGTAGGCGCAATCATCCTGACGCTGACGGCGGGAATCTCTCTCGTCGCCTGCGGCGGAGAAATCGAAAAAATTGATTCTTCGAGAACGCAGTTGTACGTCGGAACATATGACGGCGCTTACGGCACAGCGTGGCTTTATCGCGCAAAAGAAAAATTTGAAGAAAAGTATAAAGACGTTCATTTTGAAGAAGGCAAAACAGGGGTCCAGGTTTTGATCGAGCCCAACGGAAGTTATATAGGGACAAGTTTAAGAGATACGATACAGAATAACAAAAACGACGTATTCTTTATTGAAGACGTCAACTATTATGACTTTGTCGGGCTGGGTAAGATTGCCAACATCACGGATGTTGTTACGACTCCGTTGACGGAATTCGGCGAAAACAAAACGATTGAATCTAAATTGGATCCGACCGTGAAAAACTTTTTAAAAAGAAAGTCTGACAACCAGTATTTCGCTTTGCCCTTTTATCAAGCCTATGGCGGCATAATTTATGATATGGATTTGTTTGCAGACAATTATTTTTATTTGTCGGATAAATCTACCGATGAAAAGCCGGCGTTTGTCAGCAAAAGTTATCAGACAAAGTCGTATGGATTAGATGGTGAACCCGGAACTTTTGACGACGGGTTGCCCGTAACATACGATGAATTTTTTGCGCTTTGTGACAGAATCGCCAGTGCAGGCATGACGCCTTTGATCTGGTCCGGCGCTTATCCCAATTATCTTACATATTTATTGCAAAGTTTATGGGCGGATTACGAAGGCAGAGACTCGATCATGCGCAATTTTACTTTCGAGGGCGAAACGATCATTTTGAAAATGGAAAACGGCAGAGTGATCCAAAATGCGGATGGATCATACCAGACAGAAACCCTCAAGGTGACTCCCGAAACGGGTAATGATTTGGCCAGACAGCCCGGAAGATATTATGCTTTGAAATTCTTAGAAAAGATCATGACGGCCGAAGGATGGCGCAGCCAGTCTTGTACGAATACTTTTGCAGATCAAAACACCACACATCTTGAATATTTGCGCTCTGCCTATTCTTCTTCCAGCAGCCCGATCGCAATGATGATAGAAGCGACGTGGTGGGAGGGCGAGGCTGAAAAAGGCGGGCAATTTGACGCTGTGGCGGCAAATAATCCCGGAAAGGACAGAATGGGCCGCAATCTTGGTTTTATGCCTTTGCCGAAAGCGACGAGAGATAAGGTAGTCGAAAAGAGTACATATATTGCTCTCAACAAAACGGCGGCGATGGTAAACGCAAAATCTACCGGCGTAAGCCTCGATTTGGCAAAAAAGTTTTTGATGTATTGTTATACGGACGCCGCCTTAAATGATTTCAGTGCCATCACTAGTTCTTCATTTTTCGTAAATTACGAAGTGAAAGAAGAAACAAAGAAAGAAATGAGCCCCTATGGCAGACAGTTGCTGCAGATACGGGAGACTTCCGATATCATTTATCCGGCCTCGCAGTCGGAAATGTTCATGAATAACCAGGTCGCTTTGGACCCGAACAGCCTGTGGTGGGCTAACATTGACGGTATGACCTATAAAATTCCTGCCTCTTACATGAAAGAGCATACCGGAAATTTAGCGGATGTTTATTTTAAAGGGATCATTGATTATTATAACCTTAACTGGGCAGGTTATATCGGCAATTTGCATTGAGTAAGGGGGAGCCATGGCACAGCAGACAAGCGGGAAACCTAAGGAAATCAGCTCGTTCATGAAGAAAAGGACGAAAAATCTGATATTTTATTGTATCATGATCGCTTTTCCGGTGTTTCAATTTTGTTATTTTTATCTTGCGGTAAACTTTAACTCGATCTTGTTGGCTTTCAAAAGTTACGATGTTTATAGCGGAACTTTTTCGTGGGTAGGAACGGAAAATTTTGAAAGGTTTTTCGACTTTTGTACCCAAACGCGCATGGTCGCAAAGATGACCGGCAATTCTTTGATCGTATATGCGTTTAATCTGATAGTGGGAATTCCGCTCGCGCTGTTTTTCTCATATTATATTTACAAAAAATTCCCTGGTTACGGTTTGTTTAAGGTCATGCTGTTTTTGCCTTCCATAATATCAAGTATCGTTATGGTAGTGCTGTTCAAGGGCTTTGTAGAAGAGGCCATACCCGAAATCGTGGAAAAGATATCGGGCAAACAGATCCTTGGTTTGGTAGGAAATCATAAAACAGTTTTTCCCACGGTGATTTTTTACGCAATATGGGTAGGTTTCGGTTCGGGTATCCTCATGTATTCCGGCGCAATGAGCCGCGTGCCGGATTCGGTGGTCGAATCGGCAAAACTGGACGGCATATCTCCGCTCAAAGAATTTTGGTATATCACGCTGCCTTTGATTTATGGCACCTTATCCACTTATTTGATCGTAGGCGTTGCGGGTATTTTCACAAATCAGTTGAATTTGTACAGCTTCTTCGGCAATAAAGCAAGCCCGGAAATAATGACGTTCGGTTATTATCTGTTTTCGGGGATCGCAGAGGTCAAAACCATGCAAGAGTACCCGTACTACGCGGCGACCGGCCTGCTGTTGACGTTTGTTGCGGTACCGCTTACTTTAGGCGTGAAATACCTGTTAGAGAAATTCGGCCCGGAAACCGTGGAATTCTGAAAAAGGAGGGGAATATGGCTAAATTATCTCGAAAGCAAGGCGATCACCATAAATTGACGGTTTTTGGCATCGTGTTATTATTCTTTTTGATTGTTTATTGTATTTCTCTCTTTATCCCGTTGATTTGGGGATTGTTGACATCCTTAAAGACGCCGATCGATTTTTTGGACAATTCGGTTGGGCTCCCTTCGAAATGGATGTTTTCTAACTTTATCACCGCATTTGAAAATTTCAAAGTTTCAATCGATACTCCGAGCGGAATGCGATATGTGTATTTGATCGAGATGTTCGGCTATGGATTACTGTATTCGGTCGGCTGCGCATTGACTTCTATGCTGTGCATGTGCGTTACCGCTTATCTGACATCCAGGTTTCCTTATTTTTTCAGTAAGGTCGTTTACACAGTCGTTATCGTCACAATGATCATCCCGATCGTCGGGGCTTTGCCTTCAGAATTACAGATGTCCCGCCTGATCGGCGCTTATGACAACATGTTCGGTATGTGGGTCACAAAAGCAAGTTTTCTGGGGATGTATTTTTTGGTTTTTCATGCCACATTCAAAAATATTCCCCACGATTATGAGGAAGCGGCCTCTATTGACGGAGCAGGAAATTTGCGTATCATGTTCCAGATCATGCTTCCGTTGGTAACGCCGGTCATTTTTGTGGTCTTTTTATTGAAATTTATAGAGTTTTGGAACGATTATCAAGTTCCTATGATCTTTTTGCCCAGTATGCCGACCGTTGCGTTGGGTATGTATCGATTTAATTTTTCCGCTTCGGCAATGGTTTCGTCCGCTCCGATGAAAATGACGGGAGGAATGCTGCTTTTGCTTCCGATCTTGATTTTATTTTTGATATTCAGAAATAAAATGATCGGCAATATATCCATCGGGGGAATCAAAGGTTAAACTGTAAAAATTTTAGGAGGAAAAAATGAGCATAAAAAGAATTCGCGTATTAGTTGTAATATTTTTGATCGGGCTTGTGTTTTCATCTGCATTTATTATAGCAAACGCAGTGGAAAATACCGAAGAGACCAATCAAAATGAAATGCAAGTCATCGATTTGTTTGAAACAGAAAATGCCGTACTCAGAAGCAATACACGACCTCAGAACGGTAATCGTTACGGTGTTCGGCTGGTGGGGAAAAAGTCGGGGAGCAGCGTAAAATTTGTCGATCCGGTCAGCGGGGTTTTGGATCTCGGCATGGGATTCGGATCTGTTCAAGGGCTGAGATCCGTTACCGTTTCTTTATATGATACGTTGACAGGTGAATCTTGCGATATTTCTTTCACTCAAAAAAACGACGAGTATAGTATCGATACGAATGGGGACGGACAATATCTCGATACAGCAAAGATTTCGGCCGTCGAAGAATTTGTTTTACACTATAAACCGGAGGAGAAGATCGTATCGATCGGTGAGGGATATAGCGAAATCGATTTGTTCGAAACGAAAGATTCTTTTTCCTCCTATGAAGTGCGCGTGAATTTTGACAGGACTGACGGAGAAGGGGAAATATTTATTTATTCAGTCAACGGACAGTCTCTGGATCAGCGTAAAATAGATATTTCCGAAGGGACTGACGACGTATTTGCCGATGTTTCGGCCGCCGCCGTCGCGGGGAAAACGTATGATTTGCCGAAACCTTACACGTTCCGTTTGGGGAAAGGGAACGGGCACGATGCAAATGTTTCCGTTGTGGAAAACGGAAATACGATTATCGATGACTCTCTATGGAGCGAAAATCTGAACTTTCAGGTCAAAGACGGAAACAAGTATACGCTCCGATATCGTATCGGAGAAACCGTTCGTACATACGCGTTAGACGTTGTTTCTGAAATTTCATTCCGAGAAGGAACATATTCTTCAGATATTATTTCTATCGATCAAACCTATGGCGTGGGATCTACGATAGCGGTGCCGAACATTACGATGACGAACGAAAGCATCAATGTGATCGAAAACCACACATTGCTGACAGTTTATTTCGGCGATCAGATTTTAAGCGGATGGGAACAGGTTCCGAACGGCGAACGGTTCATTACTTTTGAAAATGCCGGCGAGTATAAATTTGTTTACTCTCCTTTATCTGTTCGCGATGCAGAAGATTACGAACTGATATATCGGGTTTCTGCCGAAAATCCGGCAGTGTCTCTTCCGAGGATATCGTCTACGGTTCTTCGCGGTCAGGCGATTGAATTTGAAAATGTCAGATTCAGTCTGGACGGCGCTTCGTTTGAAAGCACGCCGGTCTTGTATCAGCCGGATAACAGCGCTTCGTATACGAATGAATTCACTGCGGATAAACTCGGGTATTACGAAGTCGTGTATTCCGCTGCGTTTGGGGATAAAACCTACGAGTATAAGCAAGCATTTAACGTGGTGGATTATTTGTATTCGACAGGGAACGAATCCGATATGGTATCATTCGGAGGCACGGAAAATGCGGGCGACGGCAGCGGCTTAACGGTCCGGTTAAACTCCGGCAGTTATATCCGTTTCAATAAACCCATCGATATATCGACTTTGAGCCCTGACGTTCCTTTCGCCAATATTTATATCACTCCCGAAGTGATGGGCGAGGAAGAATTTTCTCAGTTGGAAATCAGGCTTACAAATCGTTACGACGAAAATAATTACCTGCGGGTGACAGCCGATGCTTCCGGAGAGGTCGCGTACTATAAAGCGGGCGGAAACGGGCAGCAGACAAAAGGGGACGAGGACGGATATAAGATCCATGTAGAGCCTTCACAGTACGGGCAATGGACCCGCCTGTCTTTTGCGGGAACGGAAAACAATAATTTATTCAAGTTTTATTTTGACAAAAATGAAAAAGCCGTCTATGTCGACCGCGACGGTGTCAGAAAACTTGTTATGGACATGGACGATCCAAAATACTATTCTGATTTATGGGAAGGATTTACTTCCGATGAGGTTTATGTAACGATCACGGCTAATAAATTTATCGGGGCGACCGCAAACTTTGTCGTTGCAGATATTTATGGCTGTGAGTTGGACGGAACTTTGATCACGGATGAAGAACCTCCTGAATTAACCGTAAATGCGCCTGAAGACGGAGAATGGCCGGATGCTTTAGTCGGACGCGCGTATCCGCTGTTTGAAGCGACGGCTTATGATTCTCATACCGCTTCCGATACCCCTGTAAGCGTGCGCGTATTCCGCAATTACGGTACGTATTCTGAATCTGAGATCAGCGTAGTGGATCATTGCTTTATACCTGTTTCAGATGAAGTATATACGATCGAATATATGACGGAGGACGTGTACGGCAATCGTACGACGCAAATATATCATGTCCGCGCTTTACGTGAGATCGCCGAAAAATTCTCTATCGTGTTGGGACAAAAACCGGCGGGGCCTTTTTATGCGGGAAAAGAAGTGGCATTGGCCGAAAGTCTGACAACGGGCGGTGTCGGCGAAATCACGGTTCAGATCCAGGCGGAATGTTCGGGTAAAGAAGTATTAAATGACTTGGAAGGCAGTTTCATTCCGTCTTATGCCGGTAATTATATCATAACATATTTGGCTACGGATTATTTGGGCTTCCAAGCGCAGACATCGTATTCCGTTACGGTGGAACCGAATACAACGCCTATATTCAAGGAATTTCCGGTAATGCCCGTTGCCTTTGTAGACGGAGTGGAGACAGTTTTGCCGAAAGTCACGGCGCTGGATTATTCTTCGGGAGCGCCGGTCGAAGTCGTCGCTGAAGTTTATGTTACAGACGGAAAATTGACGGATCAAAAAATAACAGATACGTATACCCCTTCGATCGGGAACGGTATAGATTCGGCAATCGTCAAATACAAAGCGGGCAGTGCCGAAAAAACCTTTACCTTCCAGATCGTGGACGTTTTTAACGATAACGGTTTGGATCTTACAAAATATTTTATCGGGCAGGACATAAACGTAACGGCAAACAGCGACAATCTGACTGTTCAAACGCAGGGGAAGGACTCGAAAATTTCGTTTATAAAAGATTTGATGGCGGAAGGATTTTCTTTTATCTTTGACGTTTCGGCAACGGGAAATTCTTTCGGCGCGATCGATATCGTTTTAACGGATGCAGAGGATCCTTCCATCAGTGTCCGTTTGACGATTGAAAAAAATGCGGAAGGAACTACGGCGTCTCCGATCCGTATCAACGGAGGAAATGCTTATAGTATTGCAGGATCGTTTTACGGGAACAGCCCTCTGCACTTTACGCTCAATTACGACAGCGCGACCCGTAAAATTTCCGATGCGGAAGGCACGTCATTCAATATAGAGACAACAGAACAAGGTAATGCTTTTGCAGGATTCCCGAGCGGGAAAGTGCGTATGACCTTTGAAATCAAGCAATCGGAAGGCAATTCGGAGATCTTATTATACAATCTGAACGGGCAGCGCCTGAATGATACCACCGAAGATCTGACAATGCCTAAGATCTCTTTGTTCGGCGAATTGGGCGGAGAAGTAAAACCGGGGCAAACAGTTACGATCCCCCGCGCGATCGCAATGGACGTTTTGAGTTTTGATGTGCATTTATATCTTACGGTTCTCGGCCCGGACGGAGAGCCGATCACGTCTGCCGACGGGATTTTATTGGAAGATGCGAGTGCAGACCGGTCCTATGAAATTCAGATTGAAGATTACGGCATATATAACGTTCAGTATTTTGCAGAGGACAATAACGCAGCACCGCGCAGATACAATATTTCATTGCATTCGAATGACGACGTCCCTCCCGTTGTGACGATATCGCAGACGAGCGTGCAGGTGAAATCGGGGAAAAAGGTCAATTTGCCGAAAGTATCGGTAGCGGAAGATAACGGGCAATTTCAACAGATAACCACTCTTACGGATGCGGACGGAATCATTACTGTCATGACGGAAAATAGTTTCACGCCGAAGAAAAAGGGTGTCTATAAAGTAACCTTTATGGCGGTGGACGGAAACAACAATGTAGGTTATGCAGTTTTTACGGTTACTGTTATTTAAAGGAGCAACTATGAACGGTTTTAAGAAAATAGTCGTTTTTTTGATGGCTTTTGTGCTTTGCTGTACCGCGGTAGCGTGCAATAAAGAGGAAAAGACGCCGGATTCTTCTTCCGGATACGGGTATATCGATCAGATTCAAATAGAGGAAACAGATGCCGAACTGATTGCGGGCGGCCGCAGTGATTACTCGGTCGTTATACCTGAAAACGCTTCCGTAGAAATTCAGTTTGCCGCATCGGAACTCGTATCTGCTTACGATACTTCCACGGGAGTCAAATTGTCAACGATAACCGATTCGATGGCAAGTTATTCGCCGGAGAATAAATATATCTCTATAGGCAACACATCTCTGTTTGAAGAAGCGGGGCTGACCTTGCGTTCTGATTTGGGGCGCTCGGGGGTGCAGATGTTTACGGTGGGGAATATCCTTTTCCTGAACGGCGGATCGGACAGCGGGGCATTGTTCGCTGTGTACGAACTTTTGGAACGGACGATGGGGTTCATGATTTATGCGGACGACGAGATCGCGGTTGATCACAAAAGCACCGTTTATTTCCCGTCTGCAAGCGGTTATGCGATTCCGGCTGTAGATGCTCCGATCGGCAGTTATTATTCCAACTGGAACATGAGCAGGTATACCCGTCGGATGAGGATGTATTCGAGCGAAGACTGGTACATTTATAAGGGAGGCCATAACGGTTTCGGAATCATGCCCCCCGATACGTATCGTTCGGCGCATCCCGATTGGTACTCTCCTTCCGGTTCGCAACTTTGTTATTCGAATTATGAGATGGCTGATCAGATGATCGAAAACATAAAAGTACTGATCGATGCCGATACGGAACACAATGTTATGATGATCGGTATTGAAGATAACCGCGATTGGTGTACTTGCGATGCCTGTTTGGCCTCAAAACAGAAATACGGTGTCGATTCCGCAGTCCATGTAAAATTCATGAATTATGTGGTCCGCCATTTGAATCAGTGGCTTGAAGAAGAGCGCGACGGGCGAAAGATCGAGTTTGTTTTCTTTGCCTATCTGTCTACGCTTGCGCCGCCGGTAAAGATGGAAAACGGAAAATATGTTCCCTTCGATGATTCAGTCGTTTTGGAAGATAATATTTGTCCGCAGTATGCTCCCTTGGATGCTTCGTTCGACAGGACATTTGACCACGTAGACAATAAAGCGGTTGCCGAAACGCTGAATGGCTGGAAAGCCGTTTCGAAAAAAATGTATATCTGGAGTTATGCCTGCAACTTTAACCATTATATGGTGAACTTCAATAACTTTAATACGATGCAGGCAAATTACAAATATCTCATTGAAAGGGGCGTTTCTTACTATATGGATCAGGCATCTTACAATACGCCTACGCCTTGTTTCGAAGCGCTGAGAATCTTTTTGATGAGCCGCCTGATGTGGGACGTGGACAGAGATTTTAATCAACTGTTGGATGATTTCTTCACGAACTATTATAAAGATGCCGCACCGTATATGCGCGAATATTTCGACGGCATCAGAAACTGGTATGCATATTTGGAAACTTCGAAAGGATTGAGAACGGGGAGTATCTATGCGGATATAGAAACTACGGAGTTCTGGCCGAAAGCCGTGCTTGATATGCAGTTAAGTACAATCGATAAGGCATATGAAGCCATCGAATATTATAAAACCGTCGATCCTGCGATGTATGAAAAACTTTATAGCAGAATCAATTTGGAATCTCTGTCTCCGAGGTATTTGCTCTGCGTCTTATATGAAAATTCATATACGCCGAGTGGAATCAAGGCGTTGCGCTCAGCGTTCAAAGAAGACGCCATCGCACATAATCTGATCAGAACACGAGAAAAAGAGAGCGAGTTTTCTCAACTTTATGCTTCCTGGGGCGTATAATCTGAAACGTTTAAAATTTGATCCTTACAGAAATCAATAAATTTAGGAGGAAACAAATATGAAAAGGTGGTTGAAAATGTGCTGTATTGTTGTTTTGGCGATTGTGGCCTGTTTGTCCATCGTCGCTTGCAACAATAGCAAGGATGAAAACGAAGAACCAAAGAAAAGCGTACAGATCAGTCAGCCTACGGCTACTATCGAAGTCGGGAACAGTCTGCAACTGACCGCGGAGTCTTCTGATCCGGAGGATGTTATCCAATGGACTTCTTCGGCAGACACCGTGGCGCAGGTTACGCAGAACGGGCTCGTTTCCGCCATTAAAAAGGGGACCGCGGAAATAACGGCTTCCGTGGAAGGGGCAAGCGCAAAATGTGTGGTTACTGTCACGGATAGCCGCATACCCGTTATTACGGTCACGTCTGAGAATGTCAATATCAATACCGAGATGACGTATCAGATCACTCCGACCGTTTATTTTGATTCGGAACCGGTAGAAGCCGTGCTTACATACGAGTCTGAAAACGCAGAGATCGCCACGGTTAGCGATGCGGGGCTGGTGACGGGAATCAAATCCGGAAGTACGAAAATTACGATCACCGCAGATTATGAAGGAAGCGTTGCGACAGCGGAGATCACGGTGACGGTCAAAGAAGATATTTCGGTCGAGTTGTCTGTTGCGGATAATGAATTGGATACCGGCGACAAAACTCTTTTGACGGCCACCGTGCGCCGGAACGGCAAAATTGTTGACGAGCCCGTCGTGTACCGTGTGGCGGACGAGAAACAGGCAAAAATCGTGGAAGAGGGGGATGACGTTTATGTGATGGCCCTTCTGCCGGGTGAGATTGTCGTTTTTGCGGATTATGAGAGCGCACCGGAATTTTCGGGATATGCCACGGTGACTTCGTCGCTTACGGTGGCGCAAACTTTTGACGAAAGTCAGGTCGTTTTTGATACTGAAACGGACGGGAACGCAGATCTGGTATACGCAGATGCAGCAAACGTGGAAAGTATTATGACGTCTGACGGAAAGACGGTCAGTTTCACGAAAGGCGATGGAAAACTGACGATAGAAACGGCGGAGATTCCGCGCACGGGCATTCAGGATCTGTTGCTGATCGATAAAGACGGTGTGGCGAAAGGATACGGCGTTGCATCCGTCACGATGACGCTGAACAGCAATGCGGATTTTGCGGAAGCGCAAAAGTTGGCAAAAGCTTTCTATACAGATGGAAACAAATATGGGGGTTATTTTGTTCTGGGGGCGGATATCCTCGGCGGCGGCCAGTTGATCCCGGATGTAAAAACGGGCAATGCGGAAGACGGATTTTTGGGAGTCTTGGACGGACAGGGCCACAAAGTCAATATGGGCTGGAGCAAGACGCTGATCGGAACGATCGGGAAAGGCGGCCTCGTTAAAAATATCCTCTGCATCGACAATTATAACGTAGAAAATGCGGGGCAGGGGCTGATCGCGAACATCTGTTACGGCACGATCGAAAATGTTCTCGCAAACGGCACAGCGACAGCGGGATCCTCCACGGCAACCGAGCCTGCCGCGGCAATCGTGGGTACGTTATACGGAACGCTTAAAAACAGTGCGGCTTCGCTTTTGACCATCAAGGACAAGCAAAATCTGTTCGCTTCCGCGATAGGTTCTCTCCAAACGGGCGCGGTCGTCGAAAACGTGTATAGCAACAATGTATCCGTTGCCGCAGGGATCGGAAATCTGAACGGCCAGGCGAAACCGGAAGGCTTGAAAGAATTCGCTACGACGCATGCGTATATCGAAGCGGTATTGGAAGCGGAATCCTTGCCGCAGTTCATCAAAGATCATTTTTCTTCTGAAAAATATTTTACGGATGCGGAATTCAGCAGAACAGTCTCCACAAATAAAGCGACGGTAGAAAAAGGAACATTCTTCGGGCGCGATAACGTCACGAAAATGGTCAGCACGAACGATAGTTGGAGCGACCGATTGAGCCTGACATATTTCTCCGATATCACTTCGTATGACAATATGATCATCGATCTGTATTTGGATCCGGCAGTGACGCAATTGGATATTTTTATGTCCGATCATACCAGTTATCTGCGCGGTCAAAGCAGATACGATGAAGGCCAAAGAACGAATTTTTCCGATATGTTCCGAATTTACGACGCCGCGACGGGCGAAATGCTTACCAACGGTACGTCTGACGATATTCTTCCCGTCGGCAGGTGGGTCACGCTCGTGTGGAATGTAGGTGACGCGGCGGTCTACTTTAAAGAATTGACGAAGGCATTTATCGCGATTTCTCCGGAACCGAAGAATGCGGCCATGTATGTGGATTTCTCCACGTTGCGGTTCACATCCGATTACGAGATGCTCTCTTTGGAAGATATGTCTGACACGATGAAAGTGGGGGACAGCATCGACCCTGCGGTGAAACTGCTGTCGCAGGCAGATTCATGGCTTCCCGATCAGGAACAGGCGCTCACGGCAGATGTTTTGGAGATACAATCTTCCGACACAGGCGTTTTGGCGATCGAGGCCGGAAAAATCGTGGCAAAAGCGGAGGGAAACTCGGTTGTCAGTTTTACGTATGAAAAGGACGGCAAAACATTTTCTGCATCGATAACGATTACGGTTTCCGCAGCATAGGTGGTTTGACAGAATGAAGAAAATATTGGTTTGTTTATGTTTCGCATTGGCCGCTGTGTCGTTTTTTATCATGGCGGCCTGCGAAAACGATCAAAAGATTGAACTTGAAACGGAATCTGTAACGCTCGAAGTGGATGAGAGCATGCAGATTTCGGCGAATGTATCGGATGGCGTTACTTGGCGTTCCGAAGACCCGAAAATCGTTACAGTCGACGCGACGGGTGCCGTTACGGGCATATCGGAAGGAACGACAACCGTTACGGCAAGTGTAAACGGTTCCTCCGCTTCCTGCAAGGTCACCGTTGTGCCGAGCACGAGCAATTATATTGAATTGAATTATAAGACGGACGTGTTGACCGTCGGAGATGATCTAAACATATCTGCTCAGTTCTATTATCAAAAAAAACCGGTGGAGAATGAAATCGTTTATAAAAGTTCCGATTCGGAAGTTGCGGCCATAGAGGGAAATACTGTACGCGCTCAAAAAAGCGGTACGGCAACGATTTCGGCGGAAACGACATACAACGGTAAAACTTACGTCGGTAAATTTGATCTGACAGTATATGAAGATGTCTCCATTATTCTGACGGCGTCCGGCGACAGTGTTTCAACAGGAGAATCGGTCGAGTTGAGCAGCAGTGTCCTTGTAAACGGCAAGGAAACTGACGCCGAAGTCGCTTATTCTGTGGATCCTGCGATGGGTGAAATTGTTCAGGAGGACGGAAAGGTATTTCTGAAAGCCGTTCGCGCCGGAAATATCGCCGTATTTGCAGAATACGCGGGCACGGGCACGTCGGTAACATTACAGTCGGAATACAGCAGCATCAGCGATTATATGACCACGGGCGTTGTTTACAATAAGGCATCCGACAACGAATTTACGGGATCGTTTGCAGACGTAAGTTCGATAGAAAGCGTAGAGTTGGAAAATGGCGATGCGTTGAATTTTTCCGTCGACGCCGTCGGCAATACTTTTACGGTCAACAATGCGGATGATATCCCCGGGTCCGGGATTATAACGCTTTCTATTATGCTGGACAAGGGATATGCGGTAGGCTATGAAATTGCGTCAGTCACGAAAGTGATCAGTTCTCTGAGCGATCTTCAGCAATTAAAAGATGTCTCGAAGTCCATGTGCAAGGATCCGAATCAGTACGGCGGATATTATGTTCTCGGGGCAGACCTGGTGCTCGGCTATAACGATACGTATGATACGATCGGAAATGTATCCTCTCCGAACGAGTCGAACGGATTTATCGGCGTATTCGACGGAAACGGACACACGATTTCCAATACGTTCAACTCTCAGTTGTTTGGAAATATCGGAGCCAACGGGGTCGTGCGCAATCTGATCGTCGATAATGTTTTCCGTGCCGGACAAAACAACTGCGGTTCGATCGCGAAAACCTGTTACGGCCTGATCGAAAACGTATTGGTGACCGGAGGATACCAGGACGGCTCGAATGTGGGCGGCGTCGTGAGCGTCCTTTACGGCACGGTGCGCAACACCGTGTCCGCGGTAGTGGGGGCAAAAAATACGCAGCCGACAATGGGCGGCATTGCCTCGGTAATGGAACAGGGCGCTCTTGCCGAAAACGTACTGGTAAACGGCGCCTGCATAAATCGCGCTTTTTATCAGAATAACGGCGGAGAAGAAAAGTCCGTTGCCATCGCGGAAGATGCGGGGGCTTTGCTGGAATCGGTCAAAGCATCCGAAAATTATCCGGAGTTCATTGTAACATTCCTTTCTTCCGAACGGACGGCCCGTCCGTTCAGGCTGGGTGACGTATATCCTCTCTCAAACGGCGCGTACGAAGTCGAAATTGCCGGCAGAGTCAGCGATATGGTAAAATACGGTACCGCCGCAGGCGGCAATCCTTGGGCGGAAAGAGTGAATTTCCTTTATTTCGGCGCCGCCGCATTCAGAACGGTAATGTTCGATATGTACGTAGACGAGCAGGTAAATCAGAGTTTGCGCTTCTATATCGGAGGATCTTCCGTCATGGCCCGTTTCAATACGGGTGAAGGAAACGAAAACGCGACGGGGTCGTATCGCATCAGGATATACGATGCCGTTACGGGCGAGCAACTGACTTTCGGCAACGATACCGATGTTTTGCCTCGCGGAAAGTGGGTCACGGTCGTATGGGACATGACGGATGCGTTGGCCACGATTATTCAAAACGATCCTTTAAGGCTGGGTATTGCTTTTTGGGGCGAACCCGAAGGCTATGTCGCTTTTGATAATGTCCGCTATTCCAACAATCCCGCTGTTTTAGTTACTTCGGGGATCACAGAGCAGATGTCCGTAGGGGATGAATTGGTCCCTGAAATAGAGATTTACACCGCGAATAAGGATGTCTGGTATCCCACAGGTGACAGCGTTTCGGTGGATGACATTGAAATTACTTCGTCTGCTTCTGATATTATTGAATTTCGGGACGGTAAATTGGTTGCGTTAAAAGCAGGTTCTGCAAGTTTGGAGATCCGATACAGAAGCGAAGGGGTTGAAGCCGTTGCTGTCAGAACAGTCACAGTCGCTTAAATGAAAAAGCAGAGAAGATATCGGAAATCAAGATTTCCGATATCTTCTCACGAAGAGGAGATCAAGATGAAAAGACAGGTACTGAAAAATTGTTTTACGGAAAGATGGATCGCGCATCGCGGTTTCTATAATGAAAAAATAGCGGAAAATTCATTGCGCGCTTTTCGGCATGCCGTGGATTGCGGATATTATATGGAATTAGATGTTCAGCTTTCTAAAGACGGAAAGGTGGTCGTATTCCATGATGACTTTTTGGACAGAATGGTCTGCGGAAAAAGGGGAGAAACGATGCCCTTAAAAGATTATACGTACGATGAATTACAAAAATTTGTCTTAAGCGGGCACGATCAGGACCGCGTTCCGTTATTTGAGGACGTTTTAGCCTATACGGAAAGCAGTACGGTGATTGTCGAGATCAAAAACAGGACGCTGACTGAACAGGCCGGGGAATTGGAGCAGAAAACTTTGGAAATCCTGAAAAAGTATCATGGGAATTTTGCGGTTCAGTCTTTCAATCCGTTTGCGGTTGATTTTTTCACAAAGCATGCGCCGGAATTTACGAGAGGGCTGTTGATCAACAGAGAAAGGTTTGATCAGTATCCGACAGACGAAATGGCTGCTTTGGTAAAAATGATGATCGGCGATACGGAAAAGCGAATTGATTTTATCGACTGCGCAACGGATGAATGCGAATGTGAGATTTCCTCTTCGAGAGATCCTCGTCTTGGGTTGATAAGTTATACGGTCATTTCTCAGGAAATAATGGACAAGTTGGAGCCCTTGACGGACAATTTGATCTTCGAAGGCTTTATTCCGAGAGAAAAACAGAGGTAAAGAATGGCAAAATTGACAGAAAAAGAGATCCGTGTGATCGCGGAGAACATGACGGACGATGCGCTGTGCGGACAGGTGCTCTGTTATGACGTTTATGACAAAGACGATCCCGAAGAGGTCAGAAAAATCGTTGAAAAGATCAAACCGGGCGGCCTGTACGTGGGGCAGATGTCTGCTGAAAAAATAAAGATGTATACGGAAATGGTCAACCGCGTGACGCCCGTTCCCGTCATCATTGCGGCGGACATAGAGTCCGGCCCGGGCGACGTTTTTGCGGGGGAACCCATGCTGCCGATGCCGATGGCCTGGGGCGCCTGCAACGACGAAAAACTGATCGAGCGGGCAGGGGAACTGATCGCCGAAGAATGCCGCAGCAAGGGTATCCATTGGACTTTTTCGCCCGTGGTAGATATCAATTTCAATCCGAATAACCCGATCGTCAATATCCGGGCGATCTCCGATTCTCCGCGCACGGTAGCGCGGATCGGGCGCGCTTTTGTAAGAGGGCTGAAAAAAGACGGCCTGATGGCGACTACGTGCAAACATTTCCCCGGCGACGGAGTGGACGACAGGAACCAGCATTTCTGCACGACGGTCAACAGCCTTACGAAGGAAGAATGGGATTCGTCGTACGGCGCCGTATACCGCGCCATGATCGAAGAGGGCACGGACAGCATAATGGTCGCCCACATCGCATTGCCCGCATATCAGGCGGAGAATGACGCGGTTTTCGGCCCTCCGCCCGCCGTATTGAGCGAAGAGATCATGACGGGATTGCTGCGCGGGCGGTTGCATTTCGGCGGGTGTATCGTATCGGATGCGATGAGCATGATCGGGTCTGCCTCCCGCGTGCCCATCGAGGATCTGGCCTGCACCTTTTTAAGATGCGGGGGAGATATGGTGCTGTTTCCCGAACCGACGGACCATGCGCAGATCAAAGAGAGCCTTTTGCAGGGCAGGTTGGACAGGTCGAGGCTCGTGGACGCCGTCGTGCACGTTTTGAAGATGAAAAACAGCGTGCATTTGTTCGAGGAAGCGCCGAAAATCGGGGCAGGAAATTCTCGCGGAGAAGAACTTCGCAAGATCTGCGCGCAGATCGCGGAAAGGAGCATCAAAATCGTCCGCGATACGCAGAAGATCCTTCCGCTGCATCTCAAAAAAGGGGCGAAGATCCTGCTTTTGAACGAATATTCCTATTACAAGCCGAAAACGGAATGCGACGAATTTATCCTGCTCGAAGAAGAGTTGAAAAAGAGGGGATTTATCACGAGATCCGTCGACGGGGCGAAACATTCGGAGATCAAAGATATTTTGCCCGAATACGACTGTGTTCTGGTAAATTTCAAGTTCAGTTCCCGCGATTACCACGGAGGCAGCCTGCGGATCGGCTGGGATCATATCATGTTGTTCTGGCGGGCTTATCTTTTGCAGCATCCTTGCGTGGTATTCACGTCTTTCGGCGACCCGTATAAGTTATACGAGTTTCCGTACCTGAAGACGTACGTGAACGCCTTTTCGTTCACGCCGGATACCGTTCGCGCTGCCGTCCGCGTGATATTGGGAGAGATCCCGTGCACGGCGAAAAATCCCGTCGGCCTGAGCGGGTTTTTCGAAAGGGAGACAGATTGAGCGCGGGACTTTTTTGTCGGACAGGCGATCTGCGTGAAAAAATAAATGTGGCATCATCTCTTGACATTTCCGTTTCGGCGTGCTAAAATATCCCACGGAAAAGGGGGAAAGGTGACCCGACCTGCTTTTGCGGTCAGGGCGATACGCTGCGGAAACAAGTCCGTTTCGGCGGACTGAAAATTTTTATACTTGTCAGGAGGTTTATATTATGGCAAGATTCACGTTACCCAGAGATCTGTATCACGGCAAAGGTGCGCTGGAAAACCTGAAACTCTTGAAGGGCAAAAGGGCGATCGTCTGCGTCGGCGGCGGTTCCATGAAGCGTTTCGGCTTTCTGGACAGGGCAATTTCCTATCTGAAGGAAGCGGGCATGGAAGTGGCGCTCATCGAAGGCATCGAATCGGACCCTTCCGTCGAGACGGTCATGGCCGGCGCAAAAAAGATGGAAGAGTTCAAACCCGATTGGATCGTGGCGATGGGCGGCGGTTCGCCGATCGATGCTGCAAAAGCCATGTGGATCAAATACGAGTATCCCGAAACCACTTTCGAGGATATGTGCAAGGTGTTCGGCCTGCCCGAACTTCGCAAAAAAGCGCATTTCTGCGCGATCCCTTCCACGTCCGGCACGGCGACGGAAGTGACCGCGTTCTCCATCATCACCGATTACCAGAAGGGGATCAAATATCCGATCGCGGACTTTGAAATCACGCCCGACGTTGCGATCGTGGACCCCGACCTTGCGGAAACGATGCCTGCAAAACTGACGGCGCATACGGGTATGGATGCGTTGACGCACGCGGTCGAGGCATATGTTTCCACCTGCAACTGCAATTATACCGACCCGCTCGCCATCTACGCGGCGGAGATGATCACGAAAAATCTCGTCAATTCCTTCAACGGAGACATGCAGGCGCGCGACACCATGCACGACGCGCAGTGCCTTGCCGGTATGGCTTTTTCGAACGCCCTTCTCGGCATCGTGCACTCCATGGCGCATAAGACGGGTGCGGCGTTTGCGAACGGGCATATCATTCACGGCGCGGCAAACGCGATGTATCTTCCTAAGGTCATCCGTTTCAATTCCAAAGACGCGACGGCAAAGGCGAGATATGCGCGCCTTGCCGATTATCTGCATCTCGGCGGAAATACGGAGGACGAAAAGGTCGACAAACTGATCGCGACGGTCCGCAAATTGAACGACGACCTCAAGATCCCGCAGTCGATCAAAAATTACGGCAACGGCGGCGTGATCGTGGACGAAAAGGACAGGATGGTCCCCGAAGAGGAGTTCCTGGCGAAAGTGCACGATATTGCGGTCAATGCCATCGGCGATGCCTGCACGGGTTCCAATCCCCGTCAGCCCTCCGTCGAAGAGATGGAAAAACTTCTCAAGTGCTGCTATTACGATACCGAAGTGGATTTTTGATATCTGGCAGATACAGAGCGGGGCGCCCCGAAAGGGCGCTCCGTTTTTGCGTTTTGCGGCAAGGAGGGAAAACGGAGAGGGAAAGCGTAAAAAGGCACAAACTTGCGCCGCCGTGCATATAATGTAAGAGATACGATTTTACCGTTTCTTGCCGAAACGGCCATCGGCTTGACCGAAGGAGGGCGCGCTTTGGAAACATCTTTCAGCGAACTCAAATGCAAATTTGTCGTCAACGTCACGGACGGGCGGAATCTGGGAAAGACGAACGACATCGTTTTTACCTATCCCGAAGGGAGGGTGCTCGGGATCGTCGTGCCGGGCGGCAGGGGACTGCGCCTGTTCAAAAATAACGATATGTTCATTTCCCTGAAGAGTATCGTCAAGATCGGCGCGGACGTCGTTTTAGTAGATCTGAAATCTTCCCCCAAGCCCGACCGCCCCTGTAAGAAGCCGCATTACGAAGAATACTGCCAGCCCGAAAGACCGGATGGAAGGCGCAGTTTCGAAGAATACGAATAAATGCTTTCCCGTTTTATATTAAAGGGGAGAGAAAAGCCGTTTCCAGCGATTGACTTTTTCGTCTTTTTCCATTAAAATATAGAGGATGCGGAGAACGGAACAAAACGCCGCATTGAAATAGATTGAGGGTAAAAGGGACAAGCCCTGCGGCGGTGTCTGCCGCCGAAACCTGAAAAGGAGTGGAAAGATGATAACGGAAAAGACGGATCTGTTCGAATATTTCGGCATAAAGAGAAACAAAGAGAGCAAGGGGATCCTCACGTCATACATGCGCGACCCTATAGGCGGCGACCCCGCTTATATCAAGGCCCGGCCCGCCATGCTCGTGATCCCGGGCGGCGGCTATGCGTGCGTATCCGATCGGGAGGGCGAACCTGTCGCGCTCGAGTATCTGAACCGCGGCTATCATGCGTTCGTACTCGATTATGACGTCGCGCCCGACTGCTGCTATCCCTCTCAGATTCTGGAAGCGGCGATGGCGATGATCTACATACGCAAGAATGCGGACCGTTTCGGCATCGAAAAAAATCAGGTCGCCGCGATCGGCTTTTCCGCCGGCGGGCATCTTCTGGGCTGTATCAGCACGCTGTGGGACGATCCCGCGATCCGCGAAAAGTTCGGGGAAGATTGCGCGCTCGTCCGTCCCGACGCTTCCGTATATTCTTATGCGGTCATTTCGTCGGACGAAGAGATCTGGCACCGCGGATCGTTTGTAAATTTCTGCAAGGACAAAGTTCCCTTTGAAAATTATTCCATAGAAAAGAAAGTACGCCCTTCGTGTTCGCCCGCGTTTATCTGGTCGACGACGGCGGACGACGGCGTTCCCGTCCTCAATTCGGTGCGGCTGTACGAGGCGTACGTCAAAGCGGGCGTGCCCGCAGAGATGCACCTTTTCCGCGAGGGAGGGCACGGCCTGTCCACCTGCGACAGAGAGGTGCTCGGCGAAGTTTTTCCCGCTTGCGGGCATATCAGAAACTGGATCTCTCTCTCCGTCGGATTCCTCGAAGGCCTCGGCTTCCGGGTCAGATGATGAAGGTACCGCCGCGCAAAAAACAGTGCGGCGGATTTTTTTACCGAGGCGCGGCCGGCGTATGCGCTGCGCAGGATGCGTCCATACTTACAGAGGATAAAAAATTATGGCTTTGGATATCGTATTGCTCGTGATCGGGCTGGCGCTTCTCGTAAAGGGTGCGGATTGGTTCGTGGACGGCGGAGCGGGTACGGCGCGGCTCTGTAAAATTTCTCCGCTCGTGATCGGTTTGACCGTCGTCGCGTTCGGTACAAGCATGCCGGAACTTGCCGTTTCCGTCACCTCCGCCATCCAGAAATCCACGGACATCGCCATCGGGAACGTGGTCGGAAGCAACATCGTCAATATTCTGCTCATTTTGGGCCTGTCCGCGCTCATGCACGATCTTCCCGTGCAGAAAGATTCCCTGAAACTCGATCTTCCCGTGTTGCTGCTCGCAAGCGTTCTGATCATCGGCCTCGGGTATTGGGGCAGCGCTCTGCAATGGTGGGACGGGCTCATCATGCTCGCCGTGTTTGCGGGCTATATGTTCGTGTTGTTGCGCACCGCGATGAAAAAGCAAAGGCTTCTCAAGGCGGAAGGCGTTCTCTCCGATGCGCTTCCCGGCTCGCCGGAGGCGGCGGAGGGCGAAATCGCTGCGCAGAGTGAAATTTCCGAAGAGCAAAAAAGCGCGCTCTCCTTCGGAAAGCGCGCGAAACTGTGGTATCGGAAGATGTCGGATAAGAAGTGGTTTTTGATCCTGCTCATCGTCGTAGGGCTCGGCATGGTCGTCGGGGGAGGCACGCTCCTTGTCAATTCGGCAAGGGACATTGCGGAACGGTTCGGCGTATCCGAGCGCATCATCGGTCTTACCATCGTCGCTATTGGCACTTCGCTGCCCGAACTCGTCACCTCCGTCGTCGCCGCGCTCAAAAAAGAGACGGATATCGCCGTCGGCAACGTCATCGGAAGCAATATCTTCAACGTATTCGTTGTGGCGGGCGTATCCTCCCTCTTTTATCCGCTCGCTTTTACGACGGGAAATCTGATCGACGCATGCGTCGCGCTCGGCGCTGCCGCGGTTTTATACCTGCTCGCACTGTTCAAGGGGCATAAACTGGGTAAATTTGCGGGCGTGTTCATGATCCTGTGCTACGCCGGTTACTTCGTCTATCTGTTTACCGCCTGAACCGCTACCCGTCTGTCGTGCCGGCGCGTGTTCATATCGTCATTTGTCCGTCTGCGCATATGCGGGATTGTACCCGTGCGCAGGCGTTTTTTATTGCGGAAACAGAGAGAGGATCTCGTTCACGATCTTTTCGTTGCCGCTTTTGAAATCGGAGGATCGCAAATTTTCTTTCAGCGCATCGTCCGCGGCCGTGCGGCCGAGTTCCGTTTCGAGCGAATGCGGCGTCAGGTCCGCTTCGCGCAGTACGCGGCACAGCCCCCTTTCCTGAAAATACAGCGCGTTTTTTACCTGATCTCCGCGCGAGCGCCTGTTTTCGAGTGGGACGAGCAGAGCGGGCTTTTTCAGTGCGAGAAGTTCGAAAACCGTATTCGATCCCGCCCGCGACAGTACGATGTCCGCCGCGGCATAAGCGGACGGCATGTCGTTTTCGTACTCCCGCTGCACGTAACCGTTTGCGTTGCTTTCGCGCATATTCCCATGTCCGCATATGTGCAGGATCTGATATTTGTCCGTCAGGCGGAAAAGGTTTTTGCGCAGCGCTTCGTTGATGGCGCGGCTGCCGCTGCCTCCCCCGAATACGAGCAGGACAGGCTTTGCGTCCGAAAATCCGTATTTTTCGCGGGCGGCTTTCCTGTCCGCCGAAAACAATTCCCCGCGTATGGGGGCGCCCGAATATTTTCCGTTTTTCAGCCGCTTTGCGGTTTCCGGGAAACTGGTCAGCACCTCTCTGCATTTTCCCGAGATCAGCCTGTTGGCAAGCCCGGGGGTGAGGTCCGATTCGTGCGAGATCACGGGGATGCCCAGTTTTTTTGCCGCAAACACGACGGGCAGCGCCACGTAGCCGCCCTTGGAAAACACGGCGTCCGCGCCGAGCGCTTTCAATCCCCGTTTCGCCGCCTTCACGCTCTTCAGAAAGCGGGCGGGAATGGACAGGTTTTTCAGGGAAAACCCGCGGATGAATTTGGGGCAGGCGATGGTGCAGTAGGGAATGCAAAAGGGCGCGATGATCTTTTTTTCGATCCCGTCCGTTCCGATATAGCCTAAATTGAACCGTTCGGAAAGGTCGGGGATGAGCGCTGCGCAGGGAACGGCATGCCCCGCGCTTCCGCCGCCCGTCAGAACAAGATTTTTCATTTTACCTCCCTTGTGGGATGAATTCTCCCGTTGTTAGTATATTTTTCCGTGCGGAGAAATATAATCGGGAAAGATATTTTTTGCATAACCCTTTACAAACGCGGGAAAATAGGGTAAAATGTGTCTATCCGAAAATACGGAGGGATTTTATGACGCTTGAATCGTTTGACGGAAAACAGATCTTTGTCCGCGAGTGGGCGGACGTAAAAGATCCGTGCGGCATCGTGCAGATCGCGCACGGCATGAACGAATATACGGGCCGATATGAAAAGTTTGCCGAATATTTCAACTCTCTCGGCTATATCGTCGCGGGAGAAGATCATCGCGGCCACGGCGAAACGGATCCGGAAACGCTCGGTTACAGCGAAGGGGACATGTTCACCTCCACGCTGAAGGACATGGCGAGCGTCGCCAAATTTTACAGCGAAAAGTACGCGGGTCTTAAATACGTGCTGTTCGGTTTTTCTTACGGGTCTTTCCTGACGCAGGCGTTTATCGAACGGTACCCGAGGTTTTTAGACGGTGCGGTCATTGCGGGAAGTTCCCGCCAGAACGCGCTCGCCGTCCGCGCGGGGCTGGTGGTTTCGGGAGTGGGAAGCGCGTTCAAGGGAAAGGATGCGCCCGCAAACTTCGTCAACCGGCTGGTGTTCGGCGGCTACGACAAAAAGTTTGACGACGGAGAATTTTTAAGCGTCGATGAAGCGAACAACGCCGCATATCATGCAGATCCGTATTGCAACTTCGTTTGCAGCAACAATTTTTTCCGCAGTTTTTTCAAGGGGCTGTCCGGTCTGTATAAAAAGAGCGCGGCCGCCGGATTGGACCCCAATCTTCCCCTTCTTCTGATCTCGGGGAAAGAGGATGCGGTAGGGGGCCTCGGCAAGGGCACGCAAAAGTTGTATGCTTTTTATAAAAACTGCGGCGTAAAGGACGTATCTCTGCATCTGATCGAAAATTCCCGCCATGAATTTCTCAACGAAACAAAGAACAGGGAAGAGGGGCTTTCCGAGATAGGAGATTTTATCCGCCGCATTCCCGTGCGCAGAAAATGATCGCTCGCATGCATACGTGAGCAGATTTTGGCAAAAAGCAGGCGCTTCCCCTCGGGGCGGCGCTTTTTTCTTTATTCCCGATTTAGTGGTTTTTACGTTCAAATTCTTGAAAAAAAACGCTATATATGGTATAATACCTATATATAATCGGGTGCAGAATGCCCCTTAAGCAACACAGCGGAGGAAAAAATGGCAGGAAAAAATTACAACGCCGAGGATATCAAGATACTCGAAGGGCTGGACGCGGTGCGCCTGCGCCCCGGTATGTATATCGGGTCGACGGGGCCGAAGGGACTTCACCATATCCTTTGGGAGATCGTCGACAACGCGATCGACGAAGCGGCGAACGGGTTTGCTTCCCGCATAGAAGTCAGGCTGTACAAAGACGGCAGCGCGTCCGTCGAAGACAACGGCCGGGGGATCCCTACGGATATCCATCCCAAAACGGGCGTTTCGGGCGTGGAAGTCGTGTTTACGCAACTGCACGCGGGCGGCAAGTTCGACGAGCACAACTATTCCTTTTCCGGCGGGCTGCACGGCGTGGGCGCCTCCGTTACCAACGCCCTGTCCGAATGGCTGAAAGTGGAAGTTTACAGGGGTACGGTCTACCGCATGTCCTTCCACTCTTATTTCGACGAAAAGGAAAACAAATTTATGTCCGGCGTTCCCAACGAACACCTCGTCGATACGAAAGAAAAGACGGACAAAACGGGCTCGTTTATCCGTTTCAAACCGGATGCTTCGGTGTTCGACACCGTAGCGTTCAATTTCGATACCGTATCCAAGCGGCTCAAAGAACTCGCCTTTCTCAACAAGGGGTTGGAGATCATTCTGACCGACGAGCGCGTGCCCGAGGGCAAAAATCCCGTCTGCGTCAATTATAAGTTCGACGGCGGCCTCAAGGATTTTGCCGTTTACCTCAACGAGGGGAAAACGCCGCTCTACGATGACCCGATCGGATACAAGACGGAGAAAGACGGCATCCTGATCGAGTTTGCTATCCAGCATACGACAGATTTTACGGAAAGTCTGTTTTCGTTCGTCAACAACATTCCCACGCCCGAGGGCGGTTATCACGAAACGGGATTCCGCACCGGGCTTACAAAATCCCTGAACGACGTCGCGCGCGCGCTCGGTTCTTTGAAAGAAAAGGATCAGAACCTGCTCGGCGAAGATTTCCGCGAGGGGCTGACGGCGATCCTGTCCATCAAAATGAAGAACGTACAGTTCGAAGGACAGACGAAGACCAAACTCGGAAATCCCGAGGCGCGCCTTCCGGTCGAGACGGCGACCGTAGAAGGGATCGGCGAACTTTTTAAGGACGGAAAACTCAAACCCGTCTTTGAAGAGATCGTCAAAAAGGCGCAGGGGGCGGCGCGCGTCCGGCTGGCGGCGCGCCAGGCAAAGGAACTGGCCCGCGCCAAAAACAGCATCGAAAATCTGACTCTCGTGGGCAAACTTGCCGCATGCACGGGCAAAAAGCCGGAACTCAACGAATTGTTCATCGTAGAGGGGGATTCGGCGGGCGGTACCGCAAAACAGGCTCGCATCCGTCAGACGCAGGCGATCCTGCCCCTTCGCGGCAAACCTTTGAACGTAGAGAAAAAGCGCATCGACCAGGTGCTTGCCAACGAGGAGATCCGCACCATCATCAGCGCGCTGGGCGCAGGGTACGGCGGCGATTTCAACATAGACGATCTCAAATATCATAAGGTGATCATTCTCTCCGATGCCGACCAGGACGGCATGCACATCCGCTGCATCCTTCTGACCTTCTTCTACCGCTACATGCGTGAACTCGTGAACAACGGCAACATCTATATCGGCATGCCGCCCCTTTATAAGGTGTATAAAAAGGACGTCGTCGAGTATGCTTACGACGATGAGGAGTTGCAGAAAAAGATCGAGATCGTCGGCAAGGGATATCAGATCCAGAGATATAAGGGGCTCGGTGAAATGAGTGCCGAACAACTTTGGGAGACGACGATGGATCCCGCCAGGCGCAATCTCATTCAGGTGAACATTGAAGATGCGGCGGAAGCGGAGCAGATGGTCACCGCGCTCATGGGAGACAGGGTAGAGGCGAGAAAGGAATTTCTTGCGCAGAACGCGAATTTCAATAAAGTGGACACCTTTATCGAGCGCGTCAACATTTAACGAGGGAGGAAGAAAGTTTTGGCAAAACGAAAGAACAACAAGGCTGCGGAAGAACATCTGCCCGAAGAAACGAAGGGCGAAGTTTACGTGACCCCTCTCGAAGAGGTCCTTCCCGGCTCCATGCTTCCCTATGCGGAATACGTAATTCTCGACAGGGCGCTCCCGCGCGTGGAAGACGGCCTTAAACCCGTTCAGCGGAGGATCCTGTATACCATGTACGATATGGGCCTGTTCCCCGATAAGCCGCACAAAAAGAGCGCGCGTATCGTGGGCGAGTGCATGGGTAAATATCATCCGCACGGAGATTCTTCCGTGTACGATGCGATGGTCCGCATGGCGCAGGATTTCAATATGCGCATGACGCTCGTCAACGGTCACGGCAATTTCGGTTCCGTCGACGGAGATCCCGCCGCCGCGATGCGTTATACGGAAGCCCGTCTCGAACCGCTCGCGCTCGAACTTCTGCGCGACATCGAAAAGGATACCGTGCGCTTTACCCTCAATTTCGACGACAGTCTGAAAGAACCGGAAACGCTGCCCGGCAGGTTCCCCAACCTTCTCGTGAACGGCGCATCGGGCATCGCGGTCGGGCTGGCGACGAATATCCCCCCGCACAATCTCGGCGAGGTCATCGACGGTGTCGTCGCCTATATCGACAATCCCAGGATCAAACTGTTCGAGATGATGAAATATATCAAGGCGCCCGATTTTCCTACGGGCGGCTATATCATTGCGAACGAACTCTTGCAGGCTTACGAGACGGGGCGCGGCAAGATCACGCTTCGCGCAAAGGTCAATATCGAGGAGGGGGACAACGACAAAAAACTGATCGTCATCACCGAACTTCCCTATCAGGTGAACAAAGCGCGCCTGCTTGCCAAGATCGCAGATCTGCGCGAGGAGAAAAAAGACCTTCTCGGCGGCATCAGCGACATCACCGACGAATCGGACAGGAACGGCATGCGCGCCGTCGTGAAGGTGAAAAAAGACGCGGACGCGGACAAAATTTTGAACGCGCTCTATAAATATACGGACCTCGAATGCTCGTTCGGCATCAACATGGTCGCCATTGCGGACGGAAAGCCGCAGCAACTGGGGCTTTTGGATATCATCAAACACTATGTCGCCTACCAGCGCGAGGTGGTGCTTCGCCGCACGAAATTCGATCTGGCGCAGGCAAAAGAGCGGTGCCATATCCTCGAAGGGCTGATCATCGCGGTGCGCAATATCGACGAGGTGATCGAGATCATCAAAAAATCGGAGAGCGTGCCTGCGGCGCGGCAGAAACTGCGCGAGCGGTTCGACCTTTCCGAGCGGCAGGCGCAGGCGATCCTCGACCTCAGGCTCGCGCGCCTTACGAAACTGGAAATTTTCAAACTCGAACAGGAACTGGAAGAACTGAAAAAACTGATCGCCCGCCTGACCGCCATCGTAGAGAGCAAAAAACTGCAGATGGAAGTGGTGCAAAACGAACTCAAAGAGATCAAAAAACAGTTCAAAAGCGAGCGCAAGAGCGCGCTCGTGTTCGACGCCGCGGATATCAAGGTGGAAAAATTCGACGACGCGAAGCCGGTGGAAAAGTGCGTTCTCTGTTATACGGCGGACGACAGCATCAAAGTGGTCGCGGAAAAGAATTTCAATATGTCCGACAAAAACATCGGCGAGCGCTCGACCGTTTCGGATATCCTCAAACTGTATCTGCATACGCAGACGGACAAGATCGTCTATTCCTTCACGAATTTCGGCAACTGCTACAAGATCGATTTTCAGGATGTGGTCGTCGGCAGGCTGAAGGACAAGGGCATGCCTTACAAACAGTTGTGCCCCGACGCGCAGGAAGGGGAAAAGCCGATCGCTTTCTACGAAGTAGGGGAAAAGATGCCCAAGGGCAGCCTCCTCTTCTATTCGCGGCTGGGCTACGTGAAAAAGAGCGACTGGAAAGAATATAATATTCTTAAATACGCATTCCAGGCGTGCAAGGTCAACGAGGGAGACGAGATCATCGGCATAGAGACGGACGATCCCGAACCCACGACGACGCTGTTTTTCGTCACGGCGCAGGGCATGTGCTTAAACGCATACAAGAACGATATCCCCACGCAGGGCAGGATCTCCGCCGGCGTGCGCGGCATATCGCTCGCGGAAGGGGATTTCGTCGTGTTCGCCGGCCAGATAGACGGAGAGGGCGAGATCATCGTCGCGACGGACGGCAATACGTATAAAAAGATCATCGCCTCTCAGATCGACCCGATGGCGCGTTACCGCAAGGGCGTCAAGGTGGTGGACCTCGGCGGAAAACGCAAAGTCATCTATTCCGATTACGTGACCGAACCTTACAAGATCGCCGTACTCATGAGCGACAATACGTTCGCCGTCGCGGATACGGAAGAAGATATCAAGATAGAGGACCGCACCACGAAGGGCAAGAACATCAAACTGAAAAAGGGAGAGACGGCAAAGGCCTTCTGGTCCCTGAAATATCTGTCATAACTGAACTCGTAAAAGGGGCCGCACCGCAAAGGGGCGGCCCCTTTTTCGTGTCGGGTTTTCTGAGCGCGCCGTTTTTCTGCGGCCGCGCTCTTTTTTTATGTACGGAAATATAGGATAAGTCGGGCACGTTTCCGGCGAAAGGCCGCGGCCGAAAAAGGTCCGCGGCCTTTCGTCATATCGCAGGAGTGCGCGGCATATGATATATACCGAAATAAGCGGATAGATTTTACAAAACAGGCCGTAAATCGTCAAAACTGTACAAATTTTGACAGCGCGCCGAATGTAAAATATGAGGTGAGGAATGAAAGTATTCGTCCTGAAAAAAAGAGGCGCGGTATTCGCGGCGGCGCTTGTGGCGGCGGTGCTCGTGCTCTCACTCGTTCTCGGCACGTCGGGCGCGTATGCGGTCTTTTTGGGCGGCACGGTGCGGAAGTTGCCCGTGTACAGCGTAGAGACGGAGGAAAAAAAGATCTCCATTTCCTTTGACTGCGCCTGGGGGACGGATTATACCGACAAACTTTTGGAGATCCTCGAGCGGGAAGGCGTTCGCGCCACCTTTTTCATGGTGGAGTTCTGGGCGGAAAAGTATCCCGAATACGTCAAAAAGATAGACGAAAAGGGGAATGAGATCGGCACGCACAGCGCGACGCATTCGTATATGTCGAAACTGAGCGAGCGGGAGATCAGAAACGAACTGCAGACCTCCTGCGAGGCGATCGAAAAGGTTACGGGCAAAAAAGTGGAACTGTTCCGCGCGCCGTACGGGGACTACGACGATCTTCTGATCGGAACGGCGCAGGAAATGGGATTGTATACCATTCAATGGGACGTGGACAGCCTGGATTGGAAGGACCTTTCCGCCAACGACATTGCGATGCGCATCATCAACCGCGTGCAAAACGGCAGCATCATCCTGTGCCACAACAACGGCCTGCATACGGCGGAAGCGCTTCCCATCGTCCTCGATACACTGAAAAACAGCGGCTATACCTTTGTGCCGATCGGAGAACTCATCTATCGTGAAAATTACACGATCGATGCGAACGGCCGCCAGCATGCCGCATCCTGATCGCGAAAAATGAAAAGAAATACATTATGGAGGATTTTTTATGAACAGCACCGAGAAGAACAACAAAGTGTTCATCATGGGCGAGATCGTGAGCGAAGCGAGTTTCTCTCACGAAGTGTACGGCGAAGGGTTTTACGACCTAAGCGTGAGGGTGATGCGCCTTTCGGGGCAGGCGGACATTCTGCCTGTGACCGTATCCGAACGGCTGATCGAGGGAGGAAATCTGCAGATCGGTTCCACGCTCTGCGCGCTCGGTCAGTTCCGGTCTTACAATAAGATCGAAAACGGAAAATCGCGCCTTATGCTGACCGTTTTCGTGCGCGAACTGGTCGAAGCGCCGCCCGCAAAAAATCCGAACAGCATCGTTCTGAGCGGCTATATCTGCAAACCGCCCGTATACCGCACCACCCCGTTCAACCGAGAGATCGCGGATTTGCTCGTCGCGGTAAACAGGGCGTACAACAAATCCGACTATATTCCCTGCATCGCATGGGGGCGGAACGCGCGGTTCGTCAAAAATCTGCAGGTAGGGGATAAGATCGCGCTTTCGGGCAGGATCCAGAGCCGCGAGTATCAGAAAAAACTTTCCGAATACGAAGTCAAGACCATGACCGCTTACGAAGTTTCCATTTCCAAACTCGCCGCGTTCGACAGCGCGGAAGATTTCGATCTCGACAGAGAATTTTCCCTCTATACGGGCGCGGGACAGTACGAACACCGCGCGCAGAGCGAGTGATGCCGCAAAAAAAAGCCGCCTGTACCGAGCGGTTCTTTTTTGTAAAGGTGCGTTTTGTTTTTTTGCGACCTTTTGCGAAAGACCTTTTTCCGTGCCAATTTTGCGGCGGGGCTTGACAAAATCGCGTTTTGGGCTTAAAATAATAATTGAAAAAACCGCGGCCGCGGGCGTTTGCCGCGCGGAGCGGATTGCGAGGTGAAATATATGAACAAAGTGATCACCGTCAGCCGTCAGTTCGGAAGCGGCGGGCGCGAGTTCGGCATCAAACTTGCGCGCGAACTGAAAATTCCCTTCTACGACAAGGACCTCATTTCCATGGCGGCGGAAAGCAGCAACCTGTCCGAAGATTTCATGCGCCATTACGAAGAGAGCGCGCCCGGCCTGTTTTCGCGCACCCTCTATTCGTACTATCAGATGCCCATGACCGATCAGATCTATATCGCGCAGTCGAACCTGATCAAACAACTTGCGGATAAAGGGCCGTGCGTGATTATCGGCAGATGTTCGGACGTGATCGTGGAAAACAGCATAAAAATTTACATTCACGCGCCGCTTGCGGTGCGCGTGCAAAGGAAACTTGCCATGGACCTCGACATCCCCGCGGAAAAGATGGAAGAGCACGTGAAAGCGACGGACAAAAAACGGAAAAAATATTATGAATATTACACCGATCAGAAGTGGGGCATGGCGGAAAATCACGATCTTTGCATAGACAGCGGCACGATCGGCGTCGACGGATGCGTCGACTGTGCGCTTACGTTTATCCATAAACTGTGCAAATAACTTTTATCGGCAAAAAGGGCGGAGGATTCCGCCCTTTTTCGTTTGACAGAATGTTTTTTGCGCATTATAATCATTCTTATAAGAAAAAACGGAGGCAAACCATGGCTGGGAAAGGGACGGCCGTCGTGGGGATGAGCGGCGGCGTGGACAGTTCCGTGGCGGCCCTTTTGCTCAAAGAGCAGGGGTATGACGTGATCGGGCTGTTCATGGTCAACTGGGAAGAAGAGGACGAAAACGGCTGCTGCACCGCCGAGCAGGACTACGAAGACGTGCGCCGCGTTTCCAATAAGATCGGCATTCCCTATTATACCGTCAATTTTGCAAAGGAATACCGCGAACGCGTGTTTTCGCATTTCCGAAAGCGACTATGTGAGCTTTAATTTTTACACCGATGCTCCGCCGGAGCTGCCCCTGCACATGTCCAAGATCATTTCCAACGAGATAAAGCTGCTCCTCTCCGCAAGCGGCGAAATATATGCGAACATGACCGACCTGAACGACTTTGGCTGCCTTGACCTTCTTCTGCAATGCATCATCATGCAAATAAAACAGAGCATGACGGTGAAAAAACTCAGCCCTCTGACCATCAAAATAAAAGATTACATACAGGCGCACGTCGAAGAAAAGATCACTCTGGAATCGGTGAGCAAAGCCGTATTCTTTTCGCCCGTTTACTGTTCCTCTCTTTTTAAAAAGGAAATGGGCAAGGGCATCATTGAATACGTCATCGACGAGAAAATACGCAAAGCGAAGAACTATATCATCGAAGGCGTGCGGCTGAAAGATATTGCGGAATTGGTCGGCTTTCCCGACTATAACTACTTTTGCCGTATTTTTAAAAAGCGCGTAAACTATACCCCCGCGCAATACCGTAAAGCGACCCCCCCCCCCCCATGTGA
>ERZ1106932.97-NODE-97-length-35532-cov-160.240015_pt1 | contig 35532 bp, 23 predicted proteins | sample MGYA00403665_ERZ1106932 | MGnify/ENA primary metagenome ERZ1106932 (study PRJEB35170, sample SAMEA104062448) | human gut metagenome | biome: human gut; feature: human-associated habitat; material: faeces | place: Denmark | collected 2012-08-24 ... | reverse complement strand
GTATCTATTTCTACCGGCGTCAGCTCATAACACAGCATATCGTTCGTTTCGGACAGATCGTACTGCGTATCCTTGAATCTCTTAAAATTTGCCATTTTATTTTCCTCCTGAATTTATCTTTAACTAATTTTGGTCGATATAAAATATAATGATTATAACTACATTTCAAATCCCCTCCTTTATAAACCCCATCCGGCAAAGATGTTGACCTTATATTTTCGGAATACCATTTCCATATTGTTCATATAAGCAGCATCTATCGTTGTGGGATACACGATTGGTTCAATGGGACTATAAAGAATTTTGTTATACTCTTCAATCAGATCGTTGACAAAATCGACAAGAGTGTTAAACTCATCCTTATATATCAAACTATCTGCTGCCAGAGCATTGAACTTTTCTACAAACGGAGCCACCGTATCGGGCGTCGGAACAGACGCCCCTACGCTCAACCCGAAATAGGTATATTCGATATTGCCGGCGATCCGCTTAAAGTCTGATACGTTCATGTAATTTTCGTTCGTTTTATTGGTTACGGGATTCGTCCATTTCATCCTGTAATCCCTCCTGTTTTTTATAAAAACTATTGCTTTTTTACCCCTGTTATGGTATAATAAACACACCATAAGGAGGATGTGAAATATGCTTAAAAAGAGAGTTTTCAGTTGCATCTTTTTGGCGGTTTTTGCCGCCGTTGCTTTATTCGCTTTTGCCGCCTGCGACAACGGCTCCGGCTACGATGACTCGGCGCTTATCGACCGTATCGAGGCGCTGGAAGATCAGATTGCCCAACAGGGTGAAACAATCGAAAACCAGCAGGATACTATCGACGAACAGTCGCAAACCATTGAAAACCAAGCCGCCGCGATCACCGCGCTGCAAACCAGCATAACGGAGTTGCAAACGGCAAAAACGACATTGGAAAAACAGATAGCCTCGTTAGAGGATGACAATACCGCTAACAAAACGGAAATCACCGCCCTCAAAACAAAGGTAGAGGCACTTGAAGCCGCAAATGCGAACTTCCAGCAGCAACTCGCCGCTTTGGATACCTCGTCCGACACGTTCGCAGATGACCTTGCCAAACTCACCTCTAACTATAACAGCCTTTCCACCAGTGTTCAGAACGCAACACACATCGAAAGAGTTGTTGTAACAAAAGAAAATATTGAAACAAATCCTCTTATCAAAGATGTTCGGATATACTCAACAATCTCATCTAAGACAGGAACAGTTTCCTTAACTACTGCTATCCACTATAACGTAACATTCTTCCCGTATCATCTTGCCGTTTGTAAAGTTAATTTAACGTACGAAGAAAATAGATACGATTATAGCGTTCCGATTGTCAAAGAAAATGCCGATGAAAGCGGAAATGTTTCGGGTTCTTATACAACTGATATTAAACCGACAGATATTAGTGCCGTTACAGTAGATTGGATTGAAATAGTTTTATATAAGTTAACTTAAAACCAATTTCCTCATCTTTATATTTTGCCTCACTTTTGTGAGGCTTTTTTTATTCTCTAAAAGCCGACACGGAAGATGTGCTTTAGCAGTATCGCTCCCGAATACGGGTTTTTCAAAATAATGTTATGCGGTAAAATCAGTCTTTGTCGAACATGGAAATCTGCGCCTTTTGCTTTTCGCTCATCTTCACGCCCATGTGCTCGTAACCGCCCTTCAGACAGACCCTGCCGCGCGGCGTGCGCGCGATAAAGCCGAGTTGCATAAGATACGGCTCGTACACGTCTTCGATGGTGTTGGCGTCTTCGTTGATGGTGGCGGCCAGCGTTTCAAGCCCCGCGGGGCCGCCGTTGAATTTTTCGATGAGCGCGCGCAGAATCCCCCTGTCCGTTTCGTCCAGCCCCAGATCGTCGATATCCATTTTTTTGAGCGCGTAACGCGCGTCTTCAAAAGATACGATCTCGTTGCCCTTGACCGCGGAAAAGTCGCGCACCCGCTTCAAAAGGCGGTTTGCGACTCTCGGCGTGCCGCGCGAACGGCGCGCGATCTCCTCCGCCGCTTTCGGATCGATGCCGATCCCCAGCGTTTTTGCCGAGCGCGTTACGATCTCGGCGAGTTCCGCGGGCGTATACATTTCGAGACGGCACATGACCCCGAAACGGTCGCGCAGAGGAGACGCAAGCATGCCCGCCTTGGTCGTTGCGCCGACGAGCGTGAATTTTTTCAGCGAAAAGCGGATATTGCGCGCGGAAGGCCCCTTTCCCACGATAATATCCAGCGCGTAATCTTCCATCGCGGAATATAAGATCTCTTCCACCGAGCGGTTGAGCCGGTGGATCTCGTCGATAAAGAGGACGTCCCCTTCGTTCAGGTTGGTCAGGATCGCCGCGAGGTCGCCGCTCCGTTCGATGGCGGGGCCGCTCGTAAGGCGGATCTGCACCCCCAATTCGTTGGCGATGATGTGCGCGAGCGTCGTTTTGCCCAGCCCTGGAGGGCCGTATAACAGCACGTGATCGAGCGGCTCGCCGCGCATCTTTGCGGAGGAAATATACACGTTCAGATTTTCCTTCACCTTGCTCTGCCCGACGTAATCGCGCATCGTTTTGGGGCGCAGGACGTTTTCTTCCGCGTCGAATTCTCCCTTCGTGCTCATTACGAGCCTTTCGTTTTCAAATTCCTCTTCAAAATCCATATCTTTGACCGAATGCGCAACCTTTTTTGCGCTTTACATATTTTTCAGGGCGGACATGACGATCTCTTCCACGCTGGCCGCGCCGCCTTCCACCGCGCGGCGCACCGCACGCAGACTTTCGTTTCTCGTATATCCGAGGGACATGAGGCCGACGATCGCGTCCTCTTCCCTGTCCGTCACCTTTTCCGCCGGCATATCCTGCACCGCCCCCGCAGACGGCAGCGCCGCGGCGGAAACTTTTTCGCGCAGTTCCAATACGATGCGCTCCGCCGTCTTTTTGCCCAGCCCCTTTACGGTGCTCAGCATTTTGACGTCGGAAGAGGCGATCGCCGCCGCAAGTTCTCCCACGTTCATGGACGAGAGGATACCGATCCCCATTTTCGGCCCTACGCCGGAAACGGAGATGAGTTTGAGGAACATATTCTTTTCCTCCATGGAGACGAAACCGAACAGCGATACGCTGTCTTCGCGCACCTGCAGGTAGGTATAAAGTTCCCCCGCCCCGTCGGTCACGAGTTTGGCAAACGCCGCGCCCGAGCACTGCACTTCGTAGCCGACGCCGCCCGTTTCGAGCACGATCGTGCCGGCGTCCGAATATAATACTTTTCCTTTCAAATAACCGATCATCAGAAACCTCCGTAACGGACGGAAAATCAGATACTGTACAGGGCGGAAAGCCGCGACGTAAAGGAATGACACAGCGCGACGGCGAGCGCGTCGGCCGCGTCGTCCGGACGGGGGATCCCTTTCAGGTGCAGAAGATTTGCCGTCACCTGCTGGATCTGCCGCTTGTCCGCGCCGCCGTATCCGGTGAGCGCCTGCTTGATCTGCATGGGGGTGTACTCGAACAGCCTGCCGCAGCGCTTGACGCAGGTTAAAAGCGCGACGCCGCGCGCATGCGCGACGGCGATGCCCGTCGTCACGTTTTTACTGAAAAACAGTTCCTCGACGGCGACCTCGTCGGGCGAAAATTTATCGAGAATTTTCCCGATGCCCTCCTCGAGCATGGCAAGGCGCACGGGCAGACGCTCTTCTTTGGGCGTGAGCACGACGCCGTAATCCTGCGCGGAGACGTTTCCGTTTTTATCCTTATGCAAAACCCCGTAGCCGAGCGTGGCAAGGCCCGGGTCGATCCCCAGAATAATCAAATTTTTCTCTCTTTATTATAAAATTTATAAAATAACTTGAATTTTTTTACCGAATGTATTACAATAGAAGGGACATGAGCCCGAAACGGAGGCGCGCGGCGGAAAAACCGCGGCTTCCATACCCATTATTTTAAGGGTTTCGGCGCAATAAGTCAATTAAAATCGACTTAAAAAAATCACGGAGAAGGATTCTATGAAACTGTGGGAAGGAAGATTCACCGAACCGAGCGCGAAAAACGCCGACGATTTCAACCAGTCGCTGTCTTTCGACTACAAACTGTACTGGCATGACATTCTGGCAAGCATCGCGCACGTCAAAATGCTCGGCGAAACGCAGATCATACCAAAGGACGAAGCGGAAGCGATCAGCGACGCGCTGGTCAATATCCTTGCGGATATAGAAAAGGGCAACCTCCCCATCGAGGGCGCGGAAGATATCCATACGTTCGTGGAAAACGAACTCGTCAAACGGATCGGGGTCAAAGGCAAAAAAATGCACACCGCCCGTTCGCGCAACGATCAGGTCGCCACGGATATGCGGCTGTACGTTAAGGACAGCATCGTAAACGTAAGCAATCATATCAAATCGCTCATCACCACCCTTTTGGAGATCGCAAACAACAACGTGCAGTTCATCATGCCCGGTTATACGCACATGCGCAAGGCGCAGCCGATATCCGTCGCGCAATATATCAATGCATACAGCGAAATGTTCCTGCGCGATCTGGAACGCTTTACCGATTGCTATAAGCGCACGGACGTGATGCCGCTCGGCAGTTGCGCGCTTGCGGGAACGGACTTCCCCATCGACAGGCGCATGACCGCGAGCCTTCTCTCCTTTTCGGAGATCTCGCAAAACTCCATCGACGCGGTATCCGACAGGGATTTCGTGGCGGAATACATTTTCTGCTGCTCGACCCTGATGTCTCACCTGTCCAGATTCTGCGAAGACCTCATCATCTATTCGACGGACGAATTCGGATTCATTGACATTGCGGACAATTATTCCACCGGCTCTTCCATCATGCCGCAGAAGAAAAACCCCGACATCCCCGAACTCATCCGCGGCAAGACGGGCAGAGTGTACGGCGACCTGACGGCGATTCTGACCGTCATCAAAGGGATCCCCACCTCTTACAACAAAGATCTGCAGGAAGACAAAGAGGCGCTCTTCGACGCGGAAGAAACGGTGCTCGGTTGCCTGACCATATTTACCGAACTTTTGCAGAATATCTCTTTCGACACCCGCAAGATGCGCTTTGCGGCGGGCGGCGGATTTTCTACCGCGACGGACGTGGCGGATTACCTTGTGCAGAAAGGCATGGCCTTCCGCGACGCGCATGCCGTTACGGGGCAGATCGTGCGCTACTGCATCGAGAACAACAAGACGCTCGACAAACTTGATCTGTTCGTGTACCAGAGTTTTTCCTCTCTCTTCGATGAGGAGATCCTCCAGCGCGTGAAGGTGAACAAGTCCGTCGAGGCGAGAAAGATGATCGGCGGATCCGCAAGGAGCGCCGTGCGCGAAAATATCCGCTCCATCACGAGACGGCTCAACAGGATGTTCAAAGACTGACGCTCTGAAAAACAACCGATCGGGAAACGGCCCCTGCCGTTTCCCGATTTTATTTTTTCAGCGGTGAATCATGCTATTTACGCTTCCCGCCTCGCACATTTCCGACATGTATCGGAATAGAATGCGGTATGAAGACCGCATTTTATGACGCAAACGCGGCGGTGCGTTATGCGAAACTTTGGGCGTTCCGCCGCAACCCCGCCTATTACGATTTTTCCGGGATCGGCGGAGACTGCACGAATTTTGTGTCGCAATGCCTGTTTGCCGGCAGCGGCGTCATGAATTTCACGCCCGTTACCGGCTGGTTTTACAAGAGCGCGAACGAACGCACGGCGTCCTGGACGGGTGTGGAGTTTTTTTATAATTTTCTGACGCAAAACCGGGGTATGGGGCCGTTCGCCGCGGAAACGGACATGCGTTCGCTCGCGCTCGGCGACGTGATACAACTGGGGCGGGAAACGGGCGATTTTTACCATACCTGCATCGTAACCGGATTCCTGTTCGGTCTGCCCCTCGTGGCGGCGCATTCTTACGACGCATTCGACAAACCGCTGACCTCTTATGTCTTTGAAAGGGCACGTTTTTTGCACATCGAAGGCGTGAGAACGGAGGACTGACCCCGTTGCGACGATATATTTTATTGAAGGCGCAAAAAGCGCCCCGAATACGTTCGGGGCGCTTTTTTGAGGAACGCCTGCCCGTACATAAATATTTTACGGGAGACAGGCGTGCCGCATGAAAATCAGTTGTTGAAAATGACCTTTTCGCTGTTGAACATTTTCGTGAGCAAAAAGACGAGCAGAACGATATAGACGAGATTGCTGAGTACGGTGATCAGGAAATTGACGAACACGAACCCGGACGAGAAAATTTCCGCCATCACCTGCACGCAGTTGAAAATGGGGATCAGAAACGCCGCATGCGCGGACGGGCCGACGGTAAAGAGCATGGTAGAAAGCCCGACGAGCATGACGACGATCATCAGCGGCACGGAAAAGGAAGTCGCCTCTTTTACGCTCTTGGCAAAGGAAGAAATGATGGAAATGAGCGAAACGATCAAAAGCACCGCCGTGACCATGACCGCGAAAAGCGCGAAGTACTGGCCCACGGAATAACTGCCGATCGTATCCGCAATGCTGCCGCCCATCAGTTTGGGCAGAGAAAGGAAAGTGCCTATAAACGAACTGACGGCGGACAGCGTTGCAAGTACCGACAAAGAGATGACTTTGCCGATGACCAACTGACCGCGCCTGACGGGCGTGACCAGAAGGGTCGCGATCGTGCCGCGCTCCTTTTCCCCTGCAATGGATTCGGGCGCGATGCCCATGCATCCGCTGTAAAGGAAGGTGAGGATCAGAAAGGGCAGCAGCATCGCATAATAGGATGCGGCAGCCTCCTGCGCGGTGGAAAGATCTCCGCCCGCGCCGAAGTTTACGTTAAAGAGATTGGACGCCATATCTTCCAGCAGATCCAGCGCACTGACGGCAAGGCCGTACGCCGAAAGAGAAGAGGAGGACGCGGAGTCGTAATAGATCTCCACGTTGGGCGGCGCGTCCGTTTCGCCCGCAGCGAGCAGTCCGTCGAAATTTTCGGGAAACACGATGAGAAGATCGAGGCTTCCCTCTCTGATCTCCCCTATTGCGTCCTCTTTTTCGGATACGTCTGCCGTAACGAGGGTCATGGCCGCGTCTTCGCCACCCGCGCCGACGGCAACGGAAAATTGCTGCGACGGGTTGATCACCTTTGCCGTATACCGCTCGTTTCCGTCCGCAAAGGCGGTGCCGATGAGCGTATAGAGCACAAATATGAGAAGCCCCGGCAAAATCAGCGTGCCGAGCACGAGCCGCCTGTCCTTGAAAAAGCGGGCAAACTCTTTTTTCATGATCGTCAGAATATTTTTCATAGGCCGCCCACCGTCCTTTCGTACAAGTCAAAAAAGGCATCTTCCAAAGATTTTCCGCCCGAAATTTCCGCCAAAGTGCCTTCCGCCGCCATTCTGCCGCCGATGATGATGCCTACGCGGTCGCACAGTTTTTCGACGAGGGAGAAAATATGCGTGGAGACGACCACGCTTTTCCCCTGAGCCTTGAGTTCCGCAAGAAAATCGGTGACGACGCGCGCAGTCAGAACGTCGAGCCCGTTCGTAGGCTCGTCGAACACGATGACGGCGGGATCGTGCACGACGGAAATGACGAGAGAGACCTTTTGCTTCATGCCCGTAGAGAGGTCCCGCACGCGCACTTCCGCAAAGCGGTCTATGCCGAATTTTCCGAAAAGATCGTCCTGCCGCCGACGGATCGCCTCGTCCGACAGCCCGTGCAGCCGGCCGAAAAAGCCGAAAAGATAGGCGGGCGTAAAAAAGTCTTCCAGTTTGAGTTCGCTCGTGAGAAAGCCGATGGAGGCGCGCACTTTGTCCGGCTCTTTCGAAACGGAGTGCCCGGCTACGAACGCATCGCCCGCATCCGCCTTGATGAGCGTGGCAAGAATGCGGAGCATCGTCGTTTTGCCCGCACCGTTGGGCCCCAAAAGCCCGTAGATCTCCCCTTCCCTTGCGGTAAAGGAAAGCCCGTCGAGCGCGACTTTTTTGTTCGCGGGGCTCTTTTCTATCTTTTGCTGTTTTCGCGACAGGTTGAACGTCTTGCGCACGTTTTCCGCGCGGATAATGTCCTGCATAATACTCCTTAACCGAATGATTTCCGCCGTCTATCATAATCTATCGGCGGGCGCGCTGTCAAGCGTTCGTGCGGCGCAAGCGGGATTTTTCTGCCTGCGCCGACCGAACAGATCCATTATAAACCATACCCCCCCCCGTCAAGTTTTTTTGCACACAAAATACGCCTTTTTTGGCAGATCCTGCGCGCCGCTTGTTAAAAACGGATTTGCATACGCAAAAGCGGGAGCGGGGCATTTTTGTGCCCTGCTCCCGCTTTTTGTCCGCTCTGCCGCCGTCAGTTTTGCGCGGCGTTGTACATGGCGAAAAGTTTTTCGTAATTTTCTTTGATCTCGCGCAGGGATGCGCCGACCGTTTCGTAATTGAAAACGCCGCCGTACCCGATCTTTTCCAGCGAGCCGATCACTTTCATCCAATCGATTTTGCCTTTTAGCGGCATCCAGTGCCGCTCGTTCACGTAGTCGCAATCGGAGATATGCAGCGTTTTGACGCGCGCGCCCATAACTAAAAGCGCATCCTCCGTCTTTTCCTGCAAAAAATGATTGACGTCTGCACAAATATCGATGCCCTGCGCCCCGTCTACGACCTCGCACGCCTCTTTCGCGGTATTCAGAAGACAGGTGCGGGGCAGATTTTCGATACAGAGGCGCGTTTTCGTGAGCGGCCTGAGATCTTTGAGCGACTTTTTCAGAGCGCCGAGAAAAAGCCCCCTCTGCCCGTCGGGAATGGGTTCGAGACTCCCGTGAAAAATATAGCAGAAGGGCGAAAAGGGGTCGACGGCGTCGAACACTTCTTTTGCGCGCGCGACGGCCGCAAGGCGTATCCCGTCGTCGGGATTGGCAAAATTCCAGTCTACGCCGAAAGAAAGGTGCACGCCGTTGAGGAACAGACCGCTGCTTTTGACAGCCGCAAGCCCCTCGGCAAGGTGTTTGTAGTTTTCGATCTCTTTTTCGCGCTCGTCGCAAAAGCCCGCGATATCGAAATCGACCGCGTCAAAGCCGAGCGTTTTTGCTTCGGCAAGTTTTTCGTAAAAATCAGTATCGGAAAATTTGATGCTGCTTCCCAGTCTGAGCCTATACATAATCGATCCTCCGCATGTCTGCCCTGCGAAAGGCGGCGCGAAACCGCGCCGCCCCTTCGGACAGTTCTAATCAGGTTTTTTATGCCTGCGTGTTGTTATTGTTCTTTTTCTTTTTAACGACAACGACCGCAACCACGGCGCCGATCACGACGACGGCGGCAACCACGCCGACGACGATCCAGATCCAGGTATTGCTGTTGTTGTCAGGCTTTTCGCTGACGACGAGCGTTTTTGTGACTTTGTCAGAATTGCCCGCGGCGTCGGATACCGTCCACTCGAAGGTGTAGGTGCCCGCCTGTTCGGGTTTGAACACGGTTCCCGTATAAGCGACTTCCTGCCCGTCGAGCGTGATCTTCAGGCTGACGGTCAGATTCTGCGTGATGTCGTCCGTCGCGGTGACGGAAGGCAGAGTGATCTCTTCGCCCAAGGTGATCTTTTCCGCAAACTCGAAAGTTTCGGAGATGACGGGATCCGTCTGGTCGGAAATGGTAATCGTTCTCGTCACTTTGGAAGTCAGCCCGTTGGCGTCGGTGGCGGTATACGTGACCGTATATCTGCCGATGTCGCTCAGCGGAGAAGTTACCGTCCTGTTCGCGGAATCGACGGCGGAAACTGTCACGTCCGCTTTACCGGAAGCGTCCGTCGCGGTAACGTCTTCCGTGCCGAACGTCACGCTCAGATCGGATTTCCACGCATAGTCGTTGACGACACCGCTGTTGATTGTGATCTGGGGCACGGTGGTGTCCGCCGCGGTCAGGACAAGGGTCGCCGTAGACGTTTCGCCCTGCTTTGTAAGCGTGTAGGCGATTCTGTATTCGCCCTTCTGATCGGGCGTGAACTGCAGCGTATCCTCGTCGTAGGTGACGGGCTTAGAATCGGGGCCGGTGACGGCAATCGTGCCGCCTTCAAAGGAATCGGCCACCCCGTTGAGCGTAACTTCGGGCGTGGGAATGGTGAAGGGCTCGTACAGTTCGGCGTCCGTTTCCGTCTCGTCAAGTTTGAGGCTGAGTTGCACGGGCGGATACTCGGCAACGCTCGCGGCAGTAGCGGATTCGCCGTTGACTTTGTACAGCATCATGGTCGCGTAGCGGTCATAGGTGATCGCCTCGCCGTCGGCGCTCAGCGTTACCTCCGTATCGTCGGGGGTCATCCTTTCAACGCTGAATTTGACGGTGTATTCTCCCTTGAAATCCCCTGCATCAAAATTTTCTTCATACCCCATCATAAATTTCGGGTCATCAAGATCAAGGATAACAATTTTTATGGGATCGGCATGTGCCGCCTGCCAAGACCGTCTTGCCATACCGTAAATCTGCATCGTTTCAGGATCAAAGCCGATAATACTGGGCAAAACGCTGTCATTGCCGCTGGTATTCCAATAACTGTAAGCATTGGAAAAAGAAGTTTTCCAAAGAACTGTAGGATAATAATAGTTATCGTTTTTATTTGCCCCTACAACATTCGGTTGTTCCTTATTATTTGAGGTATGCAATTTAGTAGCGTCGTCGTCGCTATATCTGATCGCCAAAAAGTTATCTTCTCCGAAATTTTCTACAGAATCTAATGTAACATAGGCGCTAACCGTTGCAATTCTGTTCCTCTGCGACGAAAGAAGGTGAAGGGTAACTTCCTTTCCAGTATTTGAATCCTTAAACGTAAAACCGACCTTTACAACATCTGCATATGGATTTATTTCAGCAGTCAAATCGTCAAGATCTTCCGATTCGCCTCCTGCGTAATTCAAAGTTCCCCTCGTCGTGTGCTCGGACAAAATGCGGAAGTCCACCTCGAAATTGCCGTTCTGCGTACCCGCAAAATAGAAGTCGCTCCCCTCCGCTTCGGTACCCGTCTTTTTAGAAACGAGTTTGACGCCCGAACGCTCGTCGATGGCAGTCTGCGCGATCTGGTCGCCGGACATCTCGTATTCCGTCGCCTGTGCCTTCGATTGCGTGATCAACTTATCCACCTGCGGGGTGGCTGCGTTCTCTTCGACCGTCCAGTCGGTCAAAAGGGAATCGTCTGCTTCCGCGGAGACCGCGGGTCGGGTAAAAATGAAACCTACCAGGCTTGCGAACAATATTGCCACGCAAACCAATGTGCCGATAAGCCTTCTTGCGAATAACTTACTCATTTTTTCTCCTCCTTTTTCTTTTTTCAGTCTGCCGATACTCTGGCAAACAAATCGTTACTTCTCTCATCGCGCCGCGTGTACACCGTACGGCTGTACGGAACGGCAGTCGAAACCTGCGCCATGCAGGCCGTTTTTACTGCTACATTGTTTTTCCGCCGTTAATTTTCAGCCCTGCGGTTTCAGAACGGGATAATCGCCGGAAACATCCCAGATCTCGTCCCAGTCGGCAAAGGAAAGATCTGCATTTTTGAAGTCGTCCATCGTTTCGTAAGCGGAAATGCCCGCGCCGCTGTGCGCCGTGGCCATGCCGTAGCGCTTACCCGTGACATATGCATCCTCTAAACCGACACCGATCACGTTTTCGCATACAGCGCCGTCGTCGATCGTGCCGAACACGGACGCCGTGTTCAGACCGGTGTTCACCGTGTCCGTCACGTTGACGAAGAGGTTCCTGATCTTCGCCGTGCTCGTCACACGCGCCGCGCAAAGGCCGCTGTACATCCAGTTCGCCGCATAGTTGAGTCGTTTGAAAGTACCTGTGATAGATACGTTTTCGACCGTGCCGCCCAAAATACCGGCCAGCGCCCCCGAACTGTATCCGACGCCCGCGTTTTCCAACGCAAGGTTGCGCACGACGCCCGCCTTACCGAGCGTGCCGAACATTCCGCTGAAGAAACGGTCTCCTCCTTCCGCCGTAAAATTGCGGATCGTATGCCCGTTGCCTTCAAACGTACCCTGGAAACCGAACCGCTCGCTGTCTTCCGCGGGGCCGTTGTCACCGTACTGCTGTTTACCGCACCAAGCCGGAAGATTTTGATTTTCGCAGTCAATATCCGCAGCCAGTTCGAAATATCCGCCGTAACGGTATCCCTTCGCCGTCTGTCCGCTCGTTTCAAACGTGACCTCTTCCGTCTCTTTGTCAGTGCGGCTGTATTCCTCTAACTTGGTCAGTTCGGCATACGAATCGAGATAGCGCGTGACCGTCTTGACCTTGATACGGTACAGAACGGCCGCCGTTTCGATGGCATAGGTGTTGACGCCGGAATACAGGTCGCTCTTTTTCAGATTGAGGGTGTTCCCCTGCTGCGTGAAGCCGATATCGGCGGAATGGCCGAGGTCGGTCACCGCCGTAACGCCGGCAACATTCAGACCGGAATCGGAAAAATCGACTGCAACGTAGTCGCCCGATACGTCGGTGTTGAGTTCCGCAGAAGCAGTGAAATCGGTATCAATCTCGGGCAGGACGACGGTGACGCTCACGTTGCAGACATAATCGTTTCCGGCCTCGGAACGATAGGTCGCCGTCACTTTGACAGGCTCGGCCGTCTTGGCAGCGGCGGTGATCACGCCGTCTTTTACCGTGACCGCGTCGGAATCCGCAGCCCAAGTGATTTCGGGAGCCTCGACCGGATCGTCCCCCTCGTATACAGAGGCGGCAATCGTAGCCGTGCTGTGATATTCTTCCGTGGGCTCGCTCAGCGCGAGTTCGACAAAACTTTTATCCAGCATAAACGTTACATTTTCCGTTACGGTGACGGAAACGTCTTTCGTAACGCTCGCAAACCCGTAGGTACCCGTGACGGAAACGGTCGCCGTGCCGACGGATACGCCCGTGATCACGCCGCCGTCGACTGTTGCTACGTTTTCATCGGAAGAAGAATAAGAATATGAGGCGTCCACCACTTGTTTTTTGTATTTCATCGTGGGATTCAGCGACACTTTTTTTCCTTCTTTCACGTTTACGGAGGATTTATCGAGCGTCATCGAAGGGTACGCGCCCGAATCGTAGACGGTCAGCATGCATTCCGCGCTTGCGCTGCCCGCGCGGGCGGTGATGGTCGCATTCCCCGCTTTGAGGGCGAAGATCTCGCCCCCGTCCACTTCCGCAACGGCGGGGTCGGAAGAAGTCCACTCCACCGTGTCTTCTGTGCCTGAAACCGTCGCCGTCAGAGTCGTTTTTTCCAATACGTCGAGTTCGAGCGCCGCGGCGCTGAGCGTCACGCTCGCCCCATTCGACGAACCTTTTCCCTTATCCGAACATCCTGCAAATACATACAGGACGGTCGCGAACGTCAACAATACCGCCAATACTATACGAAATTTTTTCCCTTTCATTTCATTTTCTCCTTATGATCCGCAAACTTACACGCCCCATGAATCCCAAAGGCTGCTGATCGACGTCAGTTCGTTAAAGAGAGTAATGTTCAGCCGCTCTGCATCCGAACGGAACTGCTTTTTCTCTGCAAGTTCGTCCTGCGAAGTTTTTAATCCGCTGTACAGGGAAAGGTCGATATAACGGAAACACAGCGTCTCCAGACAGATCCTGTCGTAAAGAATCTCGTACATATCCGGATCTTCCCTTTCAAGGGGCGCGATCGCCGCGTACGCTTCGTCCGCCTTTGCAAGAATCTGATCGAGGAATGCTTTCGGCCAATACTGTGATTTGAGTATATCCGTACTCGTGCCCGATTCGATATTGTAAGAAGACTGGATATACTGCATGTGCATGCGGAACATATCGAACATTTCGCGCATGGGCTCTGCCGCATCGAGATAGAAATTCGTGAAAAATTCTTCGAGCAGTTCTTCGTAGTCGAGATTCACGTTCCACGACAGCCTGCTGTTGAGGAACATTTTCAGCGTGCTGAAACCAGTCGCCGCGCTCTGGTTGAACTGGCTCTGATTGAAGATATAATTTGCGCCGATACTCTTAAAAAACTGATAGTTGCCCTGTATGGAATCGAAACTGTTGTACGGCAGCAGATAATTGTTGAAGTTGGTACTGTAGATCCAAATATACATCTGTTCCGTCAAAGATGCCCACGCCCTGATATTGTCTCTGACCGCGCTGTTTTCGGAATCGTACACCGAATAACGGTAATCGAAATTCTGCGGCGCGCAGAATACATATACGTTTTCTCCGCAGATGCAGGAATCGTCGATCGGGGAAAAAGTGCCGTCCGCATTCTTTACGGCGGGAGCGTTCCTCGAATTGCCGTACGCAAACAGGGAAACTTTAATTGTTCTGCCCGTTCCCTGCACGTACTTGTTCAGATCTTCAGCAAGCCGGTTGCACGTTTTGAGGATGCCGGGAGCGCCCGTGCCGTACTTTTCCAACTCGGCCTGACACGTCTTGCAGTTGCACCAATACGAACCGTCTTTCTGCGTGAAGGTGATATTGGAAAGTTCAGGGTAAGCGTCCACGCATTCTTTCGCCTTTTTCAGAATCGCCTCGTACATGGCCTCGTATTCTTTTGCATCGCCGTGCGCATTGAAGCAGAGTTGTGTCTTGTCGCTGTTATACCAATCGGGATGCGATGTCCCATACACGTCAGGATCCAAATACCCGAACACGTTATGCCAGTAGTCGCCCTCTACAGGAATCCAAACATCGCTTTCTAAATTAATACGCATTCTGCGGGCGAAGCGCTCGTCCGTCTCGTATACGCCGTAATCGCGCAGCCTGTACGTGTAATCGGGAATATCGGTGATGGCAAAGTTGTACAGTTCGACAGCGTCTTTTTCTTCATAATAGGGAGCATCGTTGTAGTATACGCGGAAATCGATGGTGCGCAGCAAAAATTCGTAGACCGCGTTGAGTGTGCCGAGTTCAGCGCCGCCCATCAGAAACACGCTGTTCCCCACCGTACGGATCTCAAAGCCCGATTCGGTCAGTTTTTCGCCGTCCACAAACACGCCCGCGTCGGCCGCAAGCGTCGTATTGCCGAGCGAGATATATTTGCTGTCGGAGGTGAACGCGAGCCCGGTATCCGGCACGGCGGTCAGTTGCACCTTCGTCGCCGTCGTCAGATTGCCGATTAATTCATCCGCAGCCGTCTCGATATATTCTCCGTGTTCTGCGGGATACACAATTTTATAATCGGACGACCCGTTTTCAATGATATATTTGCCCGTAGAGGAATAGTTATAAATGTGCGTACCCTGATATTGATATTCGTTGAAGTTCGGGTCGATCGTCTGTTCGGGCGCGTCGTTTACGTAGGAGTTTTTCTCTCCGCTTTTCGTACAAGCCGCCGCCCCGAAGACCATCGTTGCCGCAAGAAGAAACAAAACGATTTTTTGTATGATCTTTTTCATGATCTTCCTCCTTTATGCACACGTAAACGAAATTTCGCAAAGCGCCTGGTTGCCCGCCTCGTCATAGGCAACATAGCGTACCGTGTATCTGCCTGCATACGATGCGATAAACGAATTGCCCGGAAGTTCCGCAATCCGGCCGGTCGGAAGCACGACGTATTTTTTGACGGAAATGTTTTCCGCCGCAGTTTCGTTGTCCGTAACCGTAATCTTCGGTATGACGACCGTCTCGCCGAGGGTATAGTTTTCCTTCATATTTGCCTGCGGCGTGATTACAGGCGCCATGTCATCAATGACAGAAATGGTATATGTGACCGTTCTCTCGCTCCTGCCCGAAGCGTCGGCGGCTGTATAGATCACCTGGTAATTTCCGTATTCTTCCAGCCGGATGGTCTGGCCGTACACGGCGGGAACATTATCGAGCGTTTCGCCGTCCGTGCTGACGAGCGCCTGCCCGTCGGGCCCCGTTACCCGTATTGTAAGTGAAGGGTTGGGATCGACGACGTCTGCCGCATATACACGATTGAGTACAACCTCTTCCCCGAGTTCACGTGCGCCGCCGTAGACACCCTCAATATAAATTCTCGGACGCACGATGTCGAGCGGAGTATTCGAAATTTCCTGCGAATTGATGGAGACGATCTGCAGCGCGCTTGCACCCGTGATACCCGCAATCTCGATATCGAGATACACTTTATGCCCTTCAAAGCCGGTAAACGGAGATCCGTCTTCCGTTGTAAGGACGGGGAGGTAATTGATACCGTCTGCCGTCAGCCTTGCATTTGCCTGATCGAAAACGAAACGGTATTCGCTTCTGAGCGGATCGCTGAAACTCAGATTCATGAGCATGGACATCGTTCCAACGCTCAGGCGCGTGGAGGAACCGTCCGGTGTCAGCATGGCGGAAACGCTCGTCTGCCCCGTAATATCCGTAAGGCGGATGGTGACGGATTCAAACTTGTTCTGTGCCGTGTCGACCCTGAAATTCACGTCGAGATTGTCGTCGAGCAGAGGATTGCGGAAACGAAGAGAGGCAGATTCCGCGCTGCCGTCGGCAGCAAAAGTCGTGTAATCGTCGCCAGCCGAAACGGTAAAGCCTCCCGTTTCGAAATAGTTCACAAGTTCAAGGCGTCCTTCCGCATTCTTTGCGCGGATGCATTTCACCGTATACGATACGCTCGTTTCGGCACTGCCGTCCTTTGCCGTATAAATGATCGTCACGTCATCAGAAGCCGAACCTATGGTAAACTGAACGGTCCGTTCGGAACCGAGTTCGCGCAGGCCCCGTGCGTCTTCCACGCTGACCGTTACGGGGACCTCACGTTTACCGCCCGTATAAGTATAAGCAACCAGAGCGGGGAGCGTATATTCCGAATCGGTAAAGAACACCTCGGGGAGCGCGGGATCACTTTCAAACACCGGCTTATCGCTGACGGTAACGCTGACCGTATATTCGTAAGGATCCTGCTGATTGACGAAATCGGAAGCGATATATTTCACTTTATATGTTCCGGCAGCGGCAGGCACGAAATAGGTGCCGTCCGATTCGACCGCATTCCCCTGCCCGTCCGTCACTTCGACGCGGACGGAGGTCTGCCCGATGCCGCCGGAAACGGACGCTTCCTCGATCGGGATGCGCGCGCCGACAAAGCCCGATTTCGTCAGCGCCTGTTCGTCGACGGAAAGTTCGACAGCGGGCGCTGATGCAAGCACCTCGATGTCAAATATCTCCGTTGAAGGATTGCCGACACTGTCGACCGAACTGTACTCGACGGTGTATGTTCCGGGGACTTCCGGTTTGAATACGCCGTTTTCCACATAGCAGTCGTATTTTTTCTCGTCATAGTAGTTCTGATATACTTTCACGGTCACGTCCGTCTCCCCCGAATACAGGTCGTACGCGGCCGCGTTGAAGAGCGGATAATCGAATCCGGCAAGGCCGGCGGGGAATTGTTCGTAATCGCCGAAATCGACGGTGATTTCGGGGCCTTCGATGTCGCCCAGCCGTTCAGCGGAGAGATCGTGCCCGGCGATCGAAGTAATTTCCAGCCCGAACGAATTTTTAATAAAATCGTCCGCCCAGATCGAAAGCGTCACTTCTCCCGTCGTAAAGCCCAAAAACGGATCGGTAAAATAGGTCGGATCGTCTAAATCCACGATCATTGATCCGGACAGATCTCCCTTTGCGGCCATCGACTCGTTATCAAAATAGAGTGTCAGTTGATCGTTTTCAGGCGCGGCGCCCGAAGGTGCCTGCGCGTAAAACGAACAGTTTACAGGATAACCGTAAATATTATTTACGTGTACGCGGCCCCAGTTCCATTCCACGCCCGTAAGCGCTTGCTGCGCGCCGCCGCAAAGAATATACGTAACGCCATGTTGTACGCCCGCACGGGAAGAATTGCAGCGGAACGTGATGTAATTGTCAGGGTCATACAGATCGGTCAGACGAAAATACAGGGTATAGCCTTCAATCACGCCCTTCGTTTCAGGAGAAATAAAGGCAGATACGAAAGGCGTCGAGCCGTCCAGTTCGGTAAGATCTATAACCTGATGATAGTAAAATGTACTGCCGGAAGTAAATCTTACATTGATACCCTGCGTATCAGGCGCAAGCGGAGAAGGCGTATAACTTGCCGATGCCCCGATACCGCCCTCTATATCAAATAAATTGCGGTAAACGGAAAACTCTTTATATTCTCGGTACTGCGTACCGCCGTCCTGCGCACGATATTCGACCGTATATTCCCCCATCTCGTTGAGATCGACGGTGGTATTCCGATAGGAAAGACCGCTGGGAAAATTGACGATGCTTTCGGTGGAGAGTTGCTTCCCGTCTACGACCATCGTCGCCTGCGGCACCGTAAGGCGGGTGCCGTATGCGTATTCCGTGGCGAGATCGGCCCCCACAAGTTCCGCCTTCGCCGTATGGCGGGGCAAAAACACGAATGCCGCGGCCGTCAGCGCAAGGACGGCACAGAGCAGGACGAGCCAAAACGCCCTGACCGAGAAACGCGCGGTGTGCGATTGATTCTTCATAATTTATCCTCCTTATTTCATTTACGGTATCGATTGACTTGGATGCGTGTAGCACGATATATCACTCTTTCAGCCCACCCATATGGATCTTTCCCAAAAGCCGCTTATGAAAAGCGAGGAAGACCACCAAAACAGGCAATAGGACCAAAAAACTGCCCGCCAACTTCATGGGAACGTTGCTGAGCGATCCGGACGACGCAAAATTGAACTTATAAAGGCCCAATGCGACCGGGGGATGCGTCGGCAGATAAATGAGCGGGACCTGATAATCGTTCCAAAACGCTATAAAGTTGAGCAATAGGACAGTAAAGTAGGTCCCTGCGACCATGGGCATCATAATCCTGAACAGGACGGTAAAATTGCCGGCCCCGTCAATTTTTGCCGCTTCCGCGTAATCTTTGGGAACGCTGCGAAACACCGCATAGAATACGAGAAAATACATACCGAGAAAATTCGCCTTCATGATCCAGATGCCGTAAAAAGTATCGAAAAGACCGAACGTACGGGACATCTGTATTTCGGAGGGAAGGTTTCCTACAATGGGCACGATCATCGCGACGACGACGACCGCATACACGACTTTCGAAAATTTGTAAGGGAATCGTGCCGTAAGGTAAGACATAAAACAGGCACACGTCGTTGAGGCGATCGCACAGCCCAGCGCATAAAGCACCGAATTGAGGAACATTTCTCCCAAAAGCACCGTCCTGAACCCTGCTCCAGACTCGACCGTGACGCTGAAACTGTTGAACGCTGTAACGTAATTGTTCCACTGCCAGCCGTAGCCGTTGCCGGGAAAGCCGATGATGTTGCGGATAAAATCGAGCCTGTGTTTGACAGAAGTCATCATTCCCCATGCGATCATGAAAAACAGCGAAAGCGTATATAGTGCGAGAATAATCCCCAAAACGATCCCCAGAATTTTCGTGGAAGAGTGCCTGCGATTTTTTGAAGTAATTTTTTCCATATCCGCCTCCTCAATCCACGCTCGGCCCGAATTTTTCGAGCAGATATTTTACGATCAATGTGAGCGGCGCGGCGACGATCGTCATCAACAGGCCGAGGCTGCTCAAAAACGGATAATCGGTCATATGCATCTTACTCGTTTCACGGTAAAGGTAATAGCCGAACGTATTCAGATACGTTTCCGCTCCCGTACCGTACATACTGTAGATGTTGAGTTGCTGCGTGAAGATCCCCGCGACGCCGACCACCAGAAAGGTGACGATCGTCGGATAGATGAGCGGAAGAGTTACGGATATAAACTCGCGGAGCGGCGACGCCCCGTCCAGTTCCGCCGCTTCCACTACCGATTCGGAGATGGAGTTCATCGCGCCGGAATACATCAGCGTGCTCGTGCCGAACCCGATCCAGTTGGTATAAAATATCAGCGTGGCAAAGGCCGTATCCGGATTGGACAGAAGTCCCCTGATCTGACTGCCGAACAGAGTCTCCAAGTATTCGGGAATGGCGCGCTCGGCAAAATAATAAAACATGACGGACATCGCGATCGCCGAGAGAATGGAAGGCAGAAACAGAACGACCCTGAAAAATCCGGACAGGAACATTTTTTTATAAATGTAATAACTGAACAGCAGAGCCAGAGGCACGCCTATCAACAATCCGCATAAATACGCGATGATCGAATTTTTGGCTGCGACGGTCAACTCGTACTGGGTCGTCATGGCTCTGAATGCATCCACTATGTTGTCGAACCCGACCCACGACATGACGCCCGTTACGGCATCGTAACTTTTGAACGCCAGAAGAAAAGAGTTGAAATTGACGCCTACGTAAAAGATTGCGAACTGCGCGATCGGGAAAGCGCTCAGGATACAATAAAAAATGAGATCTTTTTTCTTTGCGGTCGCAAACCCCTTATGTTTGCGGGAGGGCTTCTGAGGGCCCTCCGCACGCTCTGTTCCGACCGCTGCGGCCGTATTGTTTTCCTGCATAATGCACCTCTTTAAGAAAGGACGGAAGTTTTTGCATCCTTTTCAAAATAGTCTTTATACGTATTTTCCCAATTTGTTTTGCTGTTGACGGCTGCAATTCCTTCAAACATCTGTTTTGCGGTGAAGCCGTTGTTATACATTGCCGAGCCGATATCCGTATAGACGACATCGTTCACTTCCGTTCTGAAAGTACTTGCATATTCAAAAGAACTTTGGTTGTTCAGATAAAGCGGATTGGTGCTGATAGGATATACAATGTCAGAATTTTTATAGTTGTTCCATACACTGCGGCCAAAGTAAGACATCTTTTTCTGATTTTCCGAACTGATTTCATATTTCAGACTCTTCGGCGCACTTGTAATCATTGTAAATTCTTCCAAGGACTCCTGCGTATATGCGAACATCAGGAACTTTTTGGCCAAATCATATGTTACGGGATCGTCCATGCAATTTGCGTTGATGAACGCCATGGAATACAGGGTATCCATCATCGTATTTTTCTTGACGCCTACGTCTTCTTCAGTTGCCTTGGGGAAAGGCATAAATCCGAACCTGCGGTTTTCACGGGACATGCTACTGTCGCCCACGGACATATCACGAAATGTGTCTTTCGCCTCGTTTTCCCACCAAATGCCGTCGAACAGCATTGCGATGCGCTCGTTTTCATATACGCTCGTCAGATAAAGGTCCTGTGCCTCGAGTTGGCTCATACCGCCCGTGAAACTATTCGGGTACCAATATCCCGTACTCTTTCCTTCATCGTTGAAGATCAGCCTGTGCAAAAAATCCAATGCATAATATCTGCCTGCGGAAGTATACAGTTCGTAACCGTTGCTGTTCTGAATAGGCGTTGCGGCCCTCTTGTGCACGGTACCGTCCGCATCGATGCTCTCCACCAGATTTGTCGCCGTACCGGAAAAATCATAATTGAGCAGAATTTGGTCCATTCCCTCATAGTCGACAGCCAGCGAACGCAAAAGATATCCGAGATATTCAGAACGATAACTGCCCGTCCAAATAGTCGCCATATCTCCCATTGCATCTATGTAATCGCAGAGGCGAAAATACTCATCATACGTGGCGGGCAGACCGTCGTCACAGTTATGCGCGGAATAATTGTATCCGTTGGCGGCACATACCTGGCAATATTCTCCGTCGGGACCGGCAGACCTGCGATCGGATTTATTGATGATAAACCCATCCATGCTGTTTTCTTGATCATAGGCAAAATAAAGGCCCGCATTATCGAACATATCCACATCGTAAATAATGCCCGTAAATGACGAATAGTGCGGAATACCGTAATAATGCCCGTCTATAGATTTATAAAATTTCTTGTGCTGATCGTACATCTTATCTTCGATCGTGCCCGTGTCCCCGTAAACGGAAAGATCTCCTTTAACAACGTCGTCGATCGGCGCGACCAAATGCTGGTTCACGTAATCGTTATAATACACGAGTTCGTTGAAGATGACTGCATTCCTCGAATTTTTCATCGAGTTGATATAGGTCGTTCCTGCGTCCTGCAAGTTATCCACCATGACCTGAACGCCCTTTTTTCCCGTGCCCGGTTCAAATTCCTTATCCTTATAAAACTCTTCGAACCGCTCTTTCAGGGTGAGAATCCATTCGTCACCGTAACCTCTGTTAAAATTCCCTACGTACAACTGCGTCCTGTTCCGGTCGACTTCTTCTACTAACCCTGAATCAGGATTGGAAGTAGTGCTCGTACATGCCGCCGCGGAAAATACGAACGCTCCCGCCAACGCGGCGGCTACCAATAGTTTTGCAATTTTTTTGAGCCCTGCCACTGTTGTTACCTCCCTAAATTTTTATTTCGCGGATGCGGACACAGTCCGCATGCCGAGAGTTCTGTTAATGGAGTGCGCATTATTGGGATAATGCGCACTTTTTGCATATGCAAAAAAATTTTATTTTGAATTTTGTAAAGATTTCTTGCCCGCTTCTTGCAGCAATATGCGTTTTGCCTCAGCATAATCCTTTGCGTCCAACGAAAAACACTCCGAAGCGACCTTATGTTTGAGTTGGATGTAGAATTTTTTGTCCTTGATCAGAAGATCGTAAACTTTCTGTCTCGTTTCTTCGCCCACCTCTTTGAGAAGTTCGAACTCTTTGATGCCCGCTTTCAGCGCGAAATATCTTAACGACAGCAAAACATCTCCGCCGCGGGAAGGATAGACAAAGTTCAAATCCCCCGAATGAAACATGTAATGCAACTGCGAACGCGGGTCTTTCGGCCAAACCGTATAATTCCAACGCAGAAAACCGTCCAGATTCATGAACTCTGCCAGAATCGGGATCAGCCTGCATTCGAGAAGAGAGGAAAGAATAAACGTGTTGGGAAACAACGGCCCCCCGCAGACATAATAATAAACTTTGGAATTTTCGTTGGCTTTCTTATATTCGATCACGTCGTCGGCATCTTCCCCGAAGAGCAGAATGAAAGGCGCGATATCCGTACTTTCGGGAGCGATGTATTTGAGCGCTTCCGCATGGTTGATGGCCGTCTTATATTTGATATTCGGCCGCAGTTTTTCCAACTGACACTTTTTTTCGAGATAAGAATCCCATTCTGCCGGTTCGTCAGCGATAACTCTTACTTTTTCCAGCCACCCTTCTTCCGAGAAAAATCTGAACAGCGCCTCCAGATACAGTTCCACCTCTTCCTTTCTGCGCATGTACCGGAACGCGCCTTCCGCCTCGTCGTAATAGCGGATGCGGGGTGCGCCCTTTTCCCCTTCGACGATGTCGCCCAATTTCATGAAATCGTCCTGCCAGATACCGATCAGGCCGAATACGTCGATCTCTTCGGCGATGCCGCAATCCATACAAAGATCTATGTACCTCTTCATGGGCGAAAAATCAAAAGCAAATTGTCCGTTTCTGTCCCTGACGGCACGCATCATCGCGTATTCGAAAAGATCCGACTGTCCCGTGATATGGTTGTAAGCGCGCTGCGAGCACCAAGGCGCGTCGCTCGCCACTACGGTGATCGCCTTCTGCCCCAACTGAGCGAGACTCTGCACATATTTTTTCAGGATCGCAAAGTGCTCGTCCGAAAACAGCCCCACCTCGTGATATCTTGCAATATTCGAACAATGCTGCCAAAGGTCAAGGCAGAATTTTTGTTCGCTTGCGGGAGAAAACACGTAATCGTAAACGTCAAAAGAAAAATCCTTGCTCTCTATAAGTCTTTCGTCGTCAGTCATGACGCGCGAATAGATATTGATCCTGCCGCTATGCCTGCCCGTCTTTGCCCCTGCGGGGACGTTCAATTTTACGAACAGAATTCCCGGCTGGTATTTCGCGCAGTGCTTTTGCTCCGTTTTCAAAAGAATGTCAGAATATCTGAGGCCGTCGTCATCGTCGATAAAATCCTCGGGAAAACATTCCGCCGTGACATCGCCGTCCTCCAAAAGCACCTCCACCCTGTACACGGGCAGCAGGCCCTGCACGGTAAAGTACGGTTCTTTCCCGCAGGTGAACGCAAACTCTTCTTCATCGATCATCAGAACCTGAAAACAGATCTCGTCGTTTTTCGCCGAAAGAAGCGCGGGGGTTTTATCGCGGAAGTTCTCTTCGAACTTGTAAAAGAATTCGACACCCTCATATTCTCTGAATTTTGTGTAACCGTCAATGATTGTCCATTTCATAGCCTTTTGATTCTCCTATACTTTAATTATAAATCAGATTTTTCAAAAGACAATACATAAAATTTCGCATTACTATCAGATTCTTTCGCATAATATTGACAAATTTTTCATTTGGATTTATACTATTTACAGGGAAACTGAAGAAAAAAACGCAGATACTCGAAATATAAAAGCACCCTCTTTTTGCTCAGTAAAATCCTCCCACATCTCCTCTCTTCGTACAAAACACTCCTCTATTATACCCCCCCCCCGAGCCGAATTGTCAACAGATTTATGAAAAAAACTGACAGGATGGAATAAAAAATGAAAGAATTTTTTCAGCACAGGATCCAAAATGTTCTGAACATTCAAAAAATCGTCACCATTCATTATTTTGAGTTTCCCGCCAATTATAAATTCAAGGGCGAGTCTCACAATTTTTGGGAGATCGTTTATTGCGACGGAAACGAAGTCATCGTAACGCAAAACGATACGGAAGTATTACTCAAAAGCGGAGAAATGCTCATCCATCAGCCGAACGTATTTCATAAAATATCTTCCAACGGCAAAACCTGTTCGGTGTTTGTCATCAGTTTTGTATGCATGTCAAAAGCACTCTACCGCCTTGGAAACTATGCGGAAAAATATAAGATCGACCCTCACGTAAAACATTATATTTCCAACATCATCTCGGAAGCGGACAAAACGTTCGATCTGCCCACATTTTACACCAAAAACAAAAAACTCGAACTCCTGCCGCGTCCCGTGTACGGCGGCATGCAGATGATCAAACTGAACCTTGAAATGCTGCTGATCACACTGCTCCGATCCCAAAACGAAATTTCCGCCCCTCCTGAACGGCCGATCGGCGTACAGACGAAATCGAACGAATCCATCGTCGACGCCGTCAAAGATTACCTTTCGCAGAATATCTATAACAAGATCGATCTGGAAAACATTTCGCACTTTTTCAATTACGGGAAAACTTTTTTGTGCACACGCTTCAAAAAGGAGACGGGGCTGACGATCTTTCAGTATTTTTCGCAACTGAAAATACGGGAAGCGAAAAAACTTATCCGCGAAAACAAGTACACGTTTGCCCAACTTGCGGACATGCTCAATTTCAGTTCCCCTTCTCACTTTGCGACAGCATTCGAAAAATATGCAAAAGTTTCGCTGTCGCAATACCGCAACAGCGTAAAGACCTGAATGCCGAATATGAAAACGGCGGCCGCATGCATGCGGCCGCCGTCGTTTATTTCTAAAGCGATTTCTTAAATACCCAAAAAAGATTCTATTTTCATGGACAGGCTATGCAGATCGTCTATAATTTTTTTCTGATAAGCCGTAAACCCGTGTATACAGGCGGACCGAGTTTCGAGCGTCGCGCAAATACCGTTCAACTGAAGCGCATATTTCCCCGTTACGGGATAGACTTCATTTTCGATCATGCACATAAATTCGAGCAGTTCGCCGATCGTCTGCGCCTTCTCGTCGTCCGTGTTATGCGTCAGCCATACGTAGAGTTTCGGGTGAAAGTTTGCCATGATTCCGGAATAGCCCGCCGCCCCCAATTTCAGAGAATAATACAGCGTCTGCGCGTTTGCATTGAACAGCATGATCGGGCTGCCCTTTAATTGTTCCAGCCTTTTTTTCAGCAATTCCGGAGAACAGCATGTGTCTTTGATAAAAGAAAAACGCCCTTTTTTTATACACCAATCTAAAATTTTTTCAGATAAAAGACGCTTATAAGGCCTCGGACATTCGTAGAGGCCCAGGCGCATATTTTTGTTCAGTCTGCCGACGAGATTTTCGGCGTTTTCAATCCAAGTTTCGTCGCCCGCGTTTTCCAGATCCAATCGGTTGCTCACCAAAACGACGGCGTCGACTCCCGAATCGTTGATCGCGTTCAATTCTTCCGCCTGCGCCTCGATGCCGTCTGATGTGTGACCCGACGCGACGACATTGATTCTTCCGTCGGCAACCTCTACAATATGTTTTGCAAGCGAAACCTTTTCTTTAAGGCTCAGTTGGAACATTTCGCTCGATTGACAAACGGCAAACACCCCGTCTACGCGCGATTTTATATAAAATTCCAAGATCTCATCAACCGCTTTGAAATCGATCTTCCCGTTGCGGAACGGCGTCAGCATCGTCGGATATACGCCTTGAATCAATCGTTGCATTATTTCTGACCTCCCTATTTTTCGGAAACCTTTAATCGATCGTAAAAACGTGATAGGTTATGCAGTTCGAATCATGATAACTGTTGGCACCGTTAAACCCTACACGCAAAACGGTCCTGAGTTCGTTGTTCTCGATAAAAAACGTAGGATACTGTATCCCCGTCTGCCTCGCGGGATAACGGCTCAGATCCAACAGGGTCTTTTTCTTTTTCCATATATGAAGGTCTTCGGAAAAATACAGATCGAGCACGTTTCTGAAAGGAGAAGCATTGCCCATAGCATAATAAATTCCGTCATGCTGCTGGATATAAAATTTTGAATAGGCAATCGGCAAATCGATGAATTCTTTGAATTTCAGATCCGCTTCCGGATTGTTTTTATCCACGGAAAGGACAACCGCTTTGTTGGGGCCATGCCGCAAAATATCGACGATCTCGCCCTGCGGCGTAACGACAAGGTTCCCTTCGATCGCGCCCCAACTGACTTCTGCCCCTTCGAGGCTCCCGTCGAGCGTAAAAAAGGCAGTATGTTTCCAGTTGTTAATATCCATCAGATCTTCATTTTCGCCGACGGAATAGATCACGGGCATAAATTTATTCTTTCCCCATCCGCCGTATTCCAACGCGAACCAAATGCGCCCGTTGTGCCGAAGAATGGGGCCCAATCCCTTATGATAGCCCATATTCCAACATTGTCCCGTTCCTCTTCCGACCACAATCCCGTGCCAGGTTTCGCCCTGATCCAAACTTTCCAGCAATTCCAGATCGCCGCATTCTTTCGTGACGGCCAAGATATAGACGTTGCCTTTGTTTTCGAAAAGCATTCCCCAACAAACGGGCAGAATGTCAGTCACATAATTCCAAGTTTTTCCGTCATCATCGGAGCGAAACAAAAACCCAAGATTCATGCCCATGTTCGCGGCAAAAGTATCCATGAACGCCAATATTGTGCCGTCCGCAAGCCGTAAGATGGACGGATCGCCCAAATATCGGCCGGAAAATTCGTATTGCGTATCATCCGGATGATTATAATTGATAACTTTGCCCGGATAATAACCGCTGCGGAAAGGCCTTTTGTTGCTCTTTCGTCCGTCTGCAGTTTCCAGAAAGATCCAGCCGTCTCTTTCAGGCAAAACTTCCAAAACGACATGATTTGATTGAACTTCTCTTTTTTCAAAGTTATGATTGTCGTAACTGATATATGCAGTGCATGTGCGGTTGCTCCTGTCGGACAAGTCCATCCATTCAAACTCCAATCTGTCGTCCTGCGGCGCCATTCTTAGAATATACGGCTTGTCTTCCTGTCCCCCGCCCTTTACAATGAAGGGTTTGAAGTGATAATCCGGCATAGTTTTGTAATACATAACACTTCCCTCGCTTACATGAATTTTAATGAATGCTTACAGGTTACTGTCGAAAACTGTGATAGATGCTTTTATTATAAAAAAAATTTGATCAAAATGCAATATAAAAAATTTCGCAAAACTAATAAAATATTTCATTTATATTTTTTGATTCAATTCAAAAGAGCGGGGCGAAAAAATTCCGCCCCGCTCTTTTGCTATATTGTTACAGTATCGTAAGCCCTTAAAAACGCGTCAGGCTTTCTTTTTGCGTTTCAGGAAGATCACAAGAACGACCGCCCCGATGACCACGACGGCACCAACTCCGATCAACGTGCCCCAAAGCGCCCAGTTCGTTCCGTCTGCGCCGCTTACCGTAAATTCAAACGCGACATTCTGCGCGCCGTCTGCCGAATATACGATGCGGTAGGTTCCCTCTTCGAGAGTCAGTTTGCCGTTTTCGGGCGTTACGGCCTCGCCGTCTTTGGTGATTTGTACGGATACGATTTCATCCCCCGCCGTAGCGGCAAAGATATCGATCACGTCTCCCGCTTTATAGGAGGTCTTATAATCGCCGCTGACGCTTATGGTAAGTTCTGCGACCGTGACCTGTACTTCCCTCGTATACGATCCCGAAGGCAGGGTGATGTTGTAGACGAGTTTATAACTTCCTTCCTCGGCGAATGTATAGGAATTGGATACGACCTGCAGGGGATTGTTCTGCGCGTCAAACAAGTTTACATTGTAATGAGAACCCGCAGGCAAACCGCTCGGAACGGGAAGCAATACTGCGTTTTCGCTGACGGAATAGCGTACCGATTCGGGCAGGGTATCCTCCACCCAACGCGCTTCCAGCGTGATGTTTCCCGTCGTTCCCGCGACGATCCCTTTGACCGCGTCATCGTTCATGTACCAGCCGATAAAGAAATATCCGTCTTTTTCGGGGTTGAGAAGCGTGATCGTATCTTGAATCGTATAAGAAGCGGGATTCTGCGAATTGTTGGTGCCTCCGTCCATCTCATAGGTTATGGTATAAGAGATCGGTTCGGCGACCGCACGGTAGGTCGCATCCGCCGTAGGCGTGACGCTCGCTCCGCTCACGGCCGTCCAGGAATCTCCGTCTTTCATCTCCCAGCCGGTGATCTGACCGTATCCTTCCGATGTTTCGGTCGGAAATACGTACGCCACATTCAATTCGGCAGAGATTTTCAGTTCCTCACCGTCCGGCATGATCAGGGTCAGCGTGCAGCCTTCGGCGATCTTCGCATAGAGGGTGATCTCTTCGAACGTGCATTCGATCTGCGTGACCGCATCGCCCGTAAATTCGGCATTCAGATACCAACCGAAGAACACTTCGCCCGCATTGGTCGGCGTCGGGTCGGAAAGCGTAACGGTTCCGTCCTCGACGTTGATGGCGGCGGGGTTCTGATCGGAATTCGTTCCGCCCGTTATGACATAGTTTACGGTATAATCGATCGGAGTATAGACCGCGGTCAGGCTGCCTTCGTATACGCCTCCGCTCTGCGTCGTGAAGTCGACCGTCCACGTGCCGGAAGACGGGATCGTGTTGCGTACGCCGTCCGCGTAATATTCCCAGCCCTCGAAGTCATACCCCTGTTTCGTCTGCACGTAATCGGAGAAATCATACGGCTCGCCGTAAGAAACGGCTACCTGATTGCTGTTGTCTCCGTTGATCAGCGTGACCGCATAATCCCTCGAAAAATCGGCGGGCAGGATCGTCAAATCGTTCGTCTCCGCAGACCCTACGTAGATACCGAAATACCCCCTCGCGCCGTCTTCGGGCAGAGCGATCGGTCCCGTATACTGAATCTGCTTATCGACGATCGGCGTCTCCTGACCGTCTTCGTAAAGGCGGAAAACAAACATTTCGAAAGCCTTTTCGTCGTTGTCCTCGCGCAAATACTCGATGATCGTGATTTCGACCAGATAAATCTTATCTTCGCTCAGCGCGGGCGAAGGGTTGACCGTTTCACCCCTGTCGTCGCCCCCTCTTCCGAAAATAATCGAGTTGGTGTCGTACTCGAAATCCGCTTTGTAACTTTCCCAGATCCAGTTGCCCGTATACGCGGTATGAAAACTCCCCTTCCCCTGAATCCTGAAGCGGAAAGTTTTGTTCAGTTCATAAATACCGGTAAAGTTTGCATAATATCCGTCGTTTGAAAAATACGAATCGCTCCTGATATCGATCCCTGCCGCATTCATAGGGATCTTGTCACTGATCTCGATCACGTCCGCATCTTCAAGATCGACGGCGGGATAATAGGTCGTCGCTTCCGCGTCCGGATCAAACTGATAGGATGCGATATAAGCCTTTCCGCCCAACTCCGTTCCCATCCATACAAAGAAATTGCCCGTATTGTAATCCAATCCGTTCGTTTCTTCATTCAGAAAACTTAAAGTATATTCCACGTTATAATCCGCATTGTCGGTAATCGTGACTACGGAGCGGTAGCCGACCTGATTTTTCAGGCCCTCGTCAGAATAGAGATTTGCAACGGTATACTTTACATAATACCACGTGCCGGGAGTAAAAGCCGTTCCGTTGAATGTTTCGCAATCCGCATCCGTATTGTTTTTATAAAGTTCCACTTTGCCGTCGGAATAAATATTCAGTTTCAGATTTTCGCTCCAACCGCTTCTGCGGAAAGAAATGGGATGTGTATTGACCGCGCCTTCTTCGAACATGATCGCCGCCGTGAACGTCGTGTCGATCGTTGTACCGGGCGCGTTCCCTTCGTAAAACTCTTTCAGCCCCGATTCGTTGTACGTATCCGCTTTCGGATCCATTACAAGCCCCGTCGCGGAAAAATCGATCTCGGAAAGGGAGGCGATGTCCTTTGTATAACACGCTTCCGGATCTACGGGATCGGTCGGTTCTTCGGGAACGCTTGACGGATCGTATTGATAAGAAGCGACGTGTACGTGATTCGCAAGTTCCGTCGATACCCAAAGAAAGAAGTTGCCCGTATCGTACTTGATGGCGCTGCCCGACTCGTCGTTGCCGATCTCTTCATTCAGGAAATCCATGCTGTGCGAAAAAGTATATTCCGCATTGTCCGTAACCGTATACGTCGAACGGTAACCCACCTGCGTTTCGAGCGCCTCGTCTGAATACAGCGTTGCGACGGTGTACTTTACATAGTACCAGGTCCCCGCCTGAAAGGCCCCGTCGTTAAAAGACTGGGATTCAGATCTGTTCTTAAACAGTTCCACCTTGCCGTCCGGATAAAAATTCAGTTTGAGATCTTCGCTCCATCCGCTGCGGCGGAAAGAGACAACGTAACCCGTATTTGCGCCCGATTCGAACATGAAGGACGCCGTCATCGTCGTATCCACCGTCATGCCGGGCGCGTTTTCGCCCCACATCTCCTGCAGCACGCCCGCATTGTCGAATGTTTCCGATTTTGCATCCGAAACGAGCCCCGTTTCCGAAAAGTCGATCTCGGGCATTGCCGAAACATCATCCGTATAATAGGTCCCTTCCGCGAAGACTCGGTTCCCGCGGAAGGCGAACACGGCAAAAAACGCCGCACTCACGAGAAACACCGCCGCCAAGAGAGCGGCAACAACAGTCCTTTTTCCAAGCAACTTTGTTTTCATTTTCCCTTCCTCCTTTTAATCAACCGTCAAGCGCTTCGGCTCTCAACTCCGAAAGGCTCTTGCCGTTTTCCATCAATGCGTTCACGTCCAAAAGTTCCGCCAGGTCGAAAAATTCGGTCATGAACTCGTATCTCGCCTCGTCCGTGGTATAGAACACGGCATCATAGTTTTTATATTTCATGTACATGACCTGCACTTCCGCCTGTTTGAGGTTGTAAAGATACTGATCTTTCTGCGTTTGGGTAAGTGTCTCGTCATTCTCGATCGCTTCTTTGGCGCGGGCAAGATAGCCGTCCGCCGTATTGAGCATCTTTTCGTTCAGCGTATCGACGGAGACGAGCCAGGGCGTATGATTGGTATAGATCGCGGCGTGCAGAACGGAATTGCTCTGCGTCCTTGAAACGCGCTCGAAATAAGCGTTCATAAAGTCGGCATACTGCGTGATGATCGGGCCGGCCGCCTCTCCGAAATAATAACGGTCATATTCGGCGCGCAGCGCGTTGACGTCCTGATCGGGATTCCACATCAGTTTGGACAAGAGCCAACTCGTAAGATCCTGCTCGTAATAATTCTGCGCCGTGATCGCGCCTTCCGTAAGGACGCCCGCCACGCCGATCTCGCGATAGTACAGGAGGTTTTCTTTCAGTACGCCGAGATTTGGATACCAGGAAAGATAATCGTTGAAATTGACCGCATAATCCCAGACGTAGAAACGATCCGTGATCGCGCGCCAGTTTTCAAACTGTCCGTAGATATCCACGACGTTTTTCGAACAGGACGTATCGTTGATCGCATGGTTGTAGCAGGCCCCGATCGGCGCAAAAAAGATATACACGTCATCTCTCGGGATCACGTAATCGTTCGCAGCGACGACGTTTCCGTTTTCGTCCGTCTTAGTGGGGGCGTTCATGCTCCACCAATACGAGAAAGTCAGAAAAACGATGTCCCGATCTATCCCCTCCTGCTCCATCCAGGCCTTCACTTCGCGCGCGACCGCGTTCGTGACGAGCACGAGTTGCGCGGAACGCTGGCCGCCGAGCGCGGCGATCTGTTCCGTACACCTGTCGCAGCGGCAAACATTGTCGTTATCCTGCTGGCCGAGCATGATATGCGTGAGCATCGGTTCATCGAGTATTTTCTGCTTGACTGCCTCGATCAGCGTTCGCATGAAGGAATCGCCCTCCGTCAGCGTCCCGTCGTCGTTCAGCCCATTGCTGAAACAAGGCTGCGAATTGTTTGCATCCGGCCCCGAAAACCAGTCGTTATGTTCGGCATAATACTGCGTATGCGGCACGAACTGATAGAATGAATGCCCCGTTTCGTTCCAGTACGTCGTGAGGGAACCGCCGATGGATTCGGACAAGTCTTTAAATCCGGAGAACTGGGAGAGATAGCGCATTTTTGCCGTGTACTGCGTATCGTAAGACATGGGCCAATAAAAGTCGGACCGTGTTGCAAATACGGGAACTTCCTTCACGTCGAGATTGCGTAGCCCCAGCCGCTGCACGGAAGGAATGTGATCGTACGTGGGCGAGAGGAAACGGCAGCCTGCCTCCCTTTCGAGAAATTCATATACGCCGTATAGGGTCCCCCTCTGGTTTTCTCCGATGATAAAGAGGGTGTTATCTACCGTTTTGATGAGAAATCCGTCCGTATTCAGATCTTCGGCGCGGAAATCCTGCTGCTTATACAGTTCCGTTTCTCCGACTGAAATGAAATAACCCGAAGTGGTCACATTTTTGACCCTGTTTTCCGCCACGACGTCCAGCGCAACGCCCGTCACTTCCCGCAAAATCGAGGAAAGTTCGGTCGCGGCGGTCGTTTCTGCGGGCTGGGCAGAAGCGGGCAGCAAAATAGAATAATCGCTCGAGCCGTCGTAGGCTATGTAATTGCCCGTCTGAGTGGGCTCCTCCGGTCCGCCGTCAGGTTTTTTCGTGCCGGTATCTTTGCCGCAGCCGACCGCGCCGGCCAGCGCGCAGATGCACATCATAAATATCAAGATCCTCCTTAAAATTTTCATATTATCCCTCCTGCGAAACTTCAATCGTGAAGTGATTTACGGTATAATTCCAATCGTCGCTCGCCATCAGCGTCAGACGATAATTTCCCGTTTCCGAAAAGGTGATTTTATCCCCGCACTCGTACACCATAACTTTACCGCCCGGCGTAGTCAGCGAATAGTAAACATCCGTCTCCCCTACGCCTGTTACGCTCGCCTGCGGCAGCGTGAACTCGCTTCCCGCTTCGGCGGTTTCGGGGATCTCTCCCGAAATCTGAACCACGGGCGGAACGGAACTGCTGACCGTGATGGGCATGGAGCGCATATCGATCGCCCCGTCCGCATAGGTCACGCAGTATTCGATCAGCCAGACGCCGTACGAATCGATCGTATAATAATAATCGGTATTGGCGAGCGCATTTTCGATAACGGCATCGCCGGCGGCATTGTAAACGGTGACTTTTACGTCGCAACTGCCGGACAGCGCCTGATACCCTTCCGCCGCGGGGATAAACAACGACTGCCCCAGGGAAGGCGACTGGTCGTAAATGGACGCGGAAAGGACGATGGAGGGCACGCCGTTGTCTTCAAACGGCTGCGGTCTGCCGTTTTCATATTTCGTTATCAGCCGCGTCATGCCGAGTTCGTACAATTCGAGAACATTTTCGCCCGAAACGGACGCCTTCCATTCGATCACGGCGAGCCCGCGTTCGAATCCGTCGAACGCCGTTCCGTCCGTCCAGGATGAGATCACGCCGTAATCCGAAAGCAGGCCGCCGATGTCGCGGTAGCGAAGTTCCGTCGTGCCCGACGGCAGAGAATACTCCGTGCCGGTACCGTTGATCGTGAGCGTACGCGTAGCAAGATCGATGCGGAAAAAGATAGATTTATACGGCCTGAGATAGTCCGTCATCACGACGTCTAACGTACCGGACGCGGCGTTCAGATTAAAAGAATTCACGAATCCCGCATAATTGTCTACGACCACTGCATTTGCGGTTTTCAGCGTCAGATCGCCGTTGAAACGGAATCCCGTGTAGTTTTCCGCATTGATCTTTGTGACTTCCGAGGAGGATTCTGCCAAAAAATAATCGGATACATAGGTGGGCGAAATGACCTGAATTTCCTTGACGACTTTCGCGTTGCCGGCAGCAAACACCACTTCGAGCGTCTGCCCTTCTTTTTCCGTTACGGAGTAAATCCGCTCCTCCGTATCTACCGCCTTTCCGTTTACTGTCAAAGATTTGACCGGTTCAAAACGCGCGTCCGTGGACGGATAATTGTAATCGTATGCGGTAAAGTCCGGCAAATACAGATCTCTGCCGCTGATCGCCGTATAGGGCACGCCCCTGACCGTGATCACGGGATCGGGACTGATCGTGACCTTCGTTTCCAGCGTGGCCGAGCGGCTGTTATTGACGTAGTCTACGAACTCGTAGTACAAAGACAGCGTCCCCTCTTCCGTAAAGGTATAATCGCTTCCCGCTCCGACCGATAACGGCGTACCGTTAAAGGAATAACTGACCGTCCGCGTCGTAAGCGTCGTCATGCCCGTTACCGTGACGTCGGGCAGATTGAGCGTTTCTCCGACGAATGCGGTTTCGGGGAGCGAACAGGAGACGGCGATCTCCGCCGCTTCGTCCGAAATTTCCGCAAAGATATACCGGACGCTTCGATTGCCCGCCGTGTCCGTAACAGTATAGCCGATCCTGTATCTGCCTGCGCTCTGCGGTACGAAGGCACCGTTTTCGATCAGATCGCTGCAGTCTTCCGCAAGGATGCCGTTGATCTTGGCAAGACTGATTTCTACGGAAGCGGGATCCAGTTCCCCTTCCACCGCGTCCAGAACGCGCAGCGCCTGCGGGATGGGATAAGCCTGATTGACCGTTCCGACGGGCATATTCGCATCGTCGATATAATCGGTGAGCACGTAAGGCGCCGTCGTATCGACGATCTCGGTACCCGAAAGCGATTGCCCTGCGACTTCTTTGACAAGAACGCCCGTATTGCCCGACCCGGAAACTTCGATCTCCAGCCAGACTTCGCCCGTGGTGAAGCCCTTCCACTCTTTGCCGACGCCGACCTGTTCGGAGTCGTCCGCATCCAAAAGCAGCCAGGGATCCTGCCCTGCGGGAAGTTCCGTCGTCACGTAAAAGGCGCGATTTTTATAATCCGTCTGCGCGGCAAACCACATCAGATTCGTCTTATCCGTTTCGTTCACGTTAAAGGTTGCGTTCGGGATCTGCGCCATCCAGTCCGTCCGCACCTCGCCGAAGCGATCGCCCGCCTCGTTGAATCTTCCCATGACCCTGCCGTCGTAATTGAATCCCGCATAGGAAGTGCATCCGCCTGTATCCCAGGAAACGGAATAAA
>ERZ1106932.95-NODE-95-length-35788-cov-8.072370_pt1 | contig 35788 bp, 35 predicted proteins | sample MGYA00403665_ERZ1106932 | MGnify/ENA primary metagenome ERZ1106932 (study PRJEB35170, sample SAMEA104062448) | human gut metagenome | biome: human gut; feature: human-associated habitat; material: faeces | place: Denmark | collected 2012-08-24 ... | reverse complement strand
TGCCCGCGGCGACGATCCCCTTCAGCTTCACGGCGCACCCTTCCACCGTTTCGGCGGGCAGACGAAACTCGCTCGCCGAAGTATCGTAGACGCATTGGATCGTATCGCGCGCGGTGCGCAGAATGAGGAACGCGCCGAAGGACATTTCGCGAATGGAATGGACCATGCCCTTAACCGTCACCTCTTTTCCGACGAAGTCGGCAAACTCGCCGTAGTCCGTCGTGGATTTTCTAATTTCACCGTTGATATTCATACTTATTTTCCTCTTTTTGTTTTATCCGTTATATTTTAATCTTTTCGGCGCAAAAAGGCAAGTTTTTTCCCCACGATTTTGCGATCCGCCCGAACTTTTTATAAAATTTCCGTTCAGCCGCTTGCCAAAAGGGAAAAGCGCGGATATAATATAGTAGATGTCTGCGGTGTGCGTAGGAGCGAAAAACTCGTAATCCACGTTAATTTTCAGGGAGTCCGCGTCCCGGTCGGCAATGCAAGGTCTGTATTTATACGGAAAGTCAGACCCGACGGGCAGGACACCCACCTGCTATAGCGGGTTAATCCTTTTTCCTTTTACGGCACAGGCGGATATTTTTTTGAAACTTTATGGGAAAATCGCTTGATTTTCTTTGATATATATGATATAATCATCGGGCAATCGACGGAAAGCGAAAGTTTTCCCGATGAAAATCGACGGCCTTGTGGTCAAGCGGTTAAGACGGCGCCCTCTCACGGCGCAATCCCGGGTTCGATTCCCGGCAAGGTCACCAATCTAAACCTAAAACGAACACAAATTAGTGTAAGTTTTAGGTTTTTTGCTTTTAAGGAGGAAATATAAATGTATAGTGAGATACCTAAATATGTAGTTGTATCTTGCCGTAATTTTGGGACAGGTAATGTAGGGTGGCGACTACGTGAAGTAGAACTATATTGTTTTGCTGAAAATTATGCAACAGCTAAAAAACTTGTAGAAGATTGGAATCAATACGGTTATGGTTCCTTATCGTTTATGATAAAATACGAAAATTGGTTAAATAAAAATGGTCCTTCTTACGATAATAGACCTTTTTCTGAAAAACGAGTATTATTTAACTATTAAAACGGCGGTTTATGCCGTCGAAAGCCTCTTGACAATGAGGGCGCGTGTGTTAGGCTACGTGCCAAAAGGCAAAAAATAAGCCCTGCAAGGGCGGTTTGGTTGACTGTCTTAAGCCTTATCAAACGCACTCGCAGAGGCTCGTTGTCAAGAGGAACGTGGAATAAATAGCCGTTCTTAAATTCTTAATACAATTTCAAAATCACGCTTACTTTTAAGATGTCCGTTTCCTGTGTATTCGGGTATCTTTTTTATTTTACTGCAAAAAGAAAAGCCCTGACTTTCATCAGGACTATTCGGTAATGGACTGTTTAAATAAACTTCAGCTCTATCGTTATAAAGTTTGACTTCTTTTACAAGGTAGTTTATAAGCATTAACGCCTCAAGTTGTAATGCCTCGGAATAATATTGTCGTATTTCCTTTTCAGGCACTTTAACCTGCGACTTACTACTCTCTATTAGGATAAGTCTTTCGATTTCTTCTTGGCGAGTTTCAAGTTCTCTAAGGCGTTTGTTGGTGGTGTTTGTAATGATTCCTCGTTCGATAACACTCATAACGTTTGCAAGCGAGTTTTCTAATTGTTTTTGCTCTCTTACAAGCGAAGATAAAACCGAATTATTTTCAAGTAAATTATCTTGATACGTTGTGATAAATTTTATGATTTTATTGATATTTTCGGACTTGTTTAATTCCTCTATAATAGAAGAAACAATCAATTTTTCAAGCACGTCTTTTCTAAAAGTTTGTTGCTGACAACCGTTTTGCAAAGCCTTTTTAGCACGGCATTTATAGTAGAATTTGCGTTCACCGTTTTTAGAAGTTCCATTTTCACCTATAACGCTTTCGCCACAATAACCACACTTGATTTTGTTTTTAAGCAAGTACGTTATTTCATAACTCTTTTTACCGTGCTTGTTAGAGTCTATGATTTTTCTAACTTTTTCGTATGTTTCATCACTTACGATACGCGGATATAGATTTTCAACGAGTTTTTCGCCACTATAATATGCACCTAAATATTTATCGTTTCGGAGCATTGAGTAAACCGTGTTGATAAGTATAAGCCACAAAAAGTTCTTTTTCTTCATTTTAAATCCTCCTTGATTTATTTTTTATTTTGGGTTGCCCCGTATAGAACTTTTAAGGTTGAAAGTCGGCGTTCGTTTTATAAACGGGCAATTTTTATAAAGGGGCAAACTACCGATTTTAACCTTGCCGAAAGTATAACAAAAAAAAGTTACCCCTTGCAATAGGGATAACTTAAATTAAGGTTTTTACAACATAAATTCAGATTTGTTGGAATTTTTTGGTTTTTTATTCGCCTAATTTGCCTAAAAAGAAGAGTAAATTGAGGTTGAATACGCCGTCGCGCGCCGTTACGTACATGTCGCCGCCGTACTTTTCCACAATGCTCTTTATGCTCTTTAAGCCGAAGCCGTGATAGTTCTTGTCCCCCTTCGTCGTTTGGGGGAGATTATTCTTGAATTTTAAATCGCCGTCGTAATAGTTTTTGAGGTTGACGGATAATAAATCTCCGTTGAGTTTGGTCGTTAAACTGATTACGCGGTAGCCCTCTTCTAAATCTATTACCGCCTCCAATGCATTGTCTATGGCGTTGCCGAAGAGGGTGTAAAGGTCTACGGCGTTGATGAAGTTTAGTCGTTCCCCGTCCACTACGCTGGTGAACGTAACGTTGTTTTACGGCATAAAAGGCTCTTTTCGGTGAGAATGGTGTCCAACGTTTTGTTGCCCGTTTTGACCGTGGAATCGTATATGAAGATGGCGTCCTCTATTTCACGGATGACCGCCTCTTTTACCTCGCCGCTTTGCGCTATGGCTCGGATTTGGTATTTTAAGTCGTGGCATTTTTGATTGATGAGGTCAACGTTCGTTTGACTGGCAGCGAATTGCTTTTGTTCCTGCGAGTAAATGTGGTAGATATTTTCCAACTCGTTTTTCAGTTCTTTCTTTTCCACGAGATTGCATTGCACCCATAAGGTCATTATGCAACACACAACCGAACTGATGGACGAACTTAAAATATAAATTCTGTTCCAATCGTCGTAACTTGCGTATACGATAACGGCGTTTACGATAATGTCCGCCGCCAATACGACGAATACCAAACCAAGCATAGATACGCTTTTGATATGTATTTTTTTCCAGTTCGGGACGGATAAACTCATTAAACAAATGACCGCCCAATACACGATGAAATAACTGACCAAATAGACGGGAATAAAAAGCAGGTTCGCGTTTTCGGGCATGGTACTGCCGTATATCCCTAAAGGCTCGTTCATCAGTCCCGTAACCAATAAAACTCAGTTGAAAAACTGGTACGCTAAATGTTGCGTGGTGTAGGCTGCTACCGAACAAAACAAAATGTTTGCGATACTGTCCTTGAAACATAGGACGATAACGCCTACGGATAAAATAAACAGCGTTAAAAAGATGACGGACGAGGAAACTGCGTTGTATACGAATACGGGGATAAAATAGGCGGCGGCAAGCGAGGCGAGACCCCCCAAGGTAAGACGTAAAGGAAAGAGCGAACGCTTTTCCAAACGGAGTACGAATAACGCTTCCGCAATAAAAATTTCTATTAAAAACACGACCTTATACCAATCTAAAGAGAGAAGATACGCCATTTTAATCCTCCGCGCACATATATGCGTTCAGCGCGCGGACGAATGCCTTGCGCCGAGGTTGAGAAATTTGCAGTTCTTCCCCGTCTACGAATACCGAATGTCCCACGACGGAGGATACGAATTTTAAGTTGACGAGGTAACAGGAATTACAGCGTTGAAAGTTGGAGTCTTTAAACTCTTCCTCCAACTTTTTGAGCGTACCGTACGATTTGAAAACCCCTTCCGTCGTATGAAAAACGATTTTATGACCTAAAATTTCAACGTACTTGACGTTACCGTGCTTTATCGTGCGGATGTAATCGCCCTCTTTGACGCTAATTTCACGCGAATCGCGCTTGACTGTGCGGGTAATTCTATCCACGGCGCGTTGCAGTTTTAAAGCCATAACGGGATAGGTTACGGGTTTTACTACGAAATCCAACGCTTCCACCTCGTAACCCTTTACCGCGTACTGCGCCAGATTGGTTACGAAAATGATGATAACATCGGTATCCATTTCACGCAATTTTGCGGAAACTTCCATACCGTTCATTTCGGGAAGTTCTATGTCCATAAACACCAAATCAAATTGCCGACGGTAAGTTTTTAAAAACCTTGCACCGTTGGGAAAATGCGTAACGGAAAACTATAAATCGTTTTCAATGGCAAAACGGTTGAGGTTTTTTATGAAGTTATCCGCTTGAATTTTTTCATCCTCTACGATGGCGATTTTTATCATTTTTTCACTTCCTGTATTTTTAATACGCTTGCTGCATTGCTTACGTACGCACATATACATATTAGCACAAAATTTCGTTAATTTCAAGCCCAAAAAGAAATTTTTTTAGCAATTTTCGCCATAAAAAATATAATTTTTTATAGTTTTTTTATTTTTAGAACGGTATAATTTTTTTAAGGGCAAATAAATAACGGTATTACGCAAAAAAGAAAAAGAACATAAAGACGGTTTGTTAAAAAAAGCCGATATAAAAGTTTTAATTTGTATTAAAGCGATTTAATGTAACAAACGAAAATATTTTAGAAACTGAAAAACTTCCTTTTCAAATCGTACCACCTACGTATGGTATAGGCAAACATATTATTGTTAATTGAATTTTGTAACTTCGGCCGGGAATTGTAAACTTTAATAGCAAAACTTACAGGGTGGGGCTTGGTGTTCTGCACTTAATTTTATAATAAAAAAGAGTATAAAATTGTTCGTTTTACGCTCAAATTGGCTCACCAAACAAGTTAAGGGCGAATCCGTTTCCGAAAGAAAACGGATTCGCTTTTATCGTATATTTCAAAAAACCTTATTAGAAGAAACACGGCGTACAAGCATTATTCCCACACGCCGTTCGCTTTCCCTTCGCCGTTTTATAAATGCGAATTTTATCCGTTTTTATGTATCAACGGTATGCGCTCCGTTTCGTCTTTCACGAGGTCGCACATTGCCTTTACTTCCCATTCCGCCGTGAATACTTCCCCGTGGTCGCTTACACGTTCTTTTGATTTCGTCTGGGATCTTGCCATCAAAAGTATACCGCTTCCTGTTTTAGTCTTATAAATTTACTATTATAACATTATAAGACTAACAATCGGTAACCCTTTTCGTACCACGCCACTTTGGCGTGGTTTTTCTTTCCCACAGAAAAAGCCGTCTCCGTAAAAAGACGGCTTTCGGTTTTTGTTTCGCCACCCCTCTATTCGATGGCTTTGAGGCTCTCGTTCATATCGATGCGCGCGATCTTGCGCCGTAAAAACAGCGCCACCAACGCACCGAATAAAAGCACCGCCGGCGGCGCGATCAGCCACATAAACCAACGGATCCCGCCGAGCGTGCCTATACCGATCACGTTGAATACCATTCCCACCAACAACGCCGAAAAGGGATACCCCAGCACGATCCCGATCAGCGTATCGATGAAGATCTCACGGTAGATATACCCCGCCACTTCGCCGTCGTGATAGCCCAGCACCATCAGCGTTGCAAGTTCACGGTTCCGCTCGCTGATATTGATGCTCGTCAGCGTGTACACGACGGTCGCCGTCAACAATCCCGCAAACGCGATGACCACCACGGCGACGGCGATAATCGACGGAGAAGAAAGTCCGCCGAACAAGCACAGATCGAGTATCCCCAGCCCCGCCATCACGAGCGCGGTCGAAAACGCCACGGACAGGACCGTCATCCAGAACCGACTCTTGTAGCGCAGGACGTTGCGTACGGTGGATTTATATTTGAAGGAAAGCCGCTTCCAAAGAAAGGGGATCTTTTCGACGATGACTTTTTTTCCCGCCTTGGGCGGTCGGGGTCGCAACAGTTCCGCGGGTGCTTCCCTCGTCATTTTCAATCCCGAAAAGACGGTCGAAAGAAGGATCACGGCGACGACGCTGAAAAGAACGGCAAGATAGAACGGCATTGCGAAATAGGCCGACATCGGCGGCATAACGAAGGAGAAATTAAAGACGTAATACAATAAATTCGCCAACCCCATTCCCACGAAACAGGCGCCTACCCCCCCTATTCCCGTGGCGATGAGGGCAAAGAGCGCGTACTTGAAAACGATGCGGAAGGAGGAATAACCGAGCGTTTTAAGGCAGGCGATCTGCGAGCGTTCCTCTTCGAGCAATCTCGTCATATCCGACACCGTGACGAGCGCCATCACCAAAAGAAAGGCAACCATCAGCACCCAGCCGATCCCCTCCACCTTTTCCGCGTAGGAATAGAGCATCGAAAAGGAGACGTTGTCGTACAGCGTGATCACTTTCGCATACGTCACGCCGTTTTCGGAAAGCGCCCTTTCGATCTGTTCCGTCTTTTCGGCAACGTACTTTTCGTAATTTTTCCCGAAAGGGTCAAAGCGCGACCGCTCCCCCGACGCGATATAGATATCCCCCGTAGAAAGAAGTCGGCTACCGCCCTTTTCGGGCACGTAGGCGGGATAGGTCGGAATGACGTCCGAGGATAAATAGAGAATATTATCCAGACAATTCAGTCCTTCCAGATCCCCCAGCGTATCGATCGAAGAAACCTCCGTGCCTTCCTCCTGTACGTAACCCGGTTCGCCGTCCAGCGCAAAAGTCAAAGGACTCGATACCGTTTCGGTCACCGTGACCGTGACGGGAGAAAAGAGCGCGGAGAGCGTCGATTTCTCCTGCTCCGACAGCCCTTCCCCGCCGCCCTGACGGGAAAGACCGTCTGAAATTTCCGTAAAATCGAGTTTTATCTCCTCTTTCAGCGAATAACCGCGCAGCACGTTGTCCGCCCGTTCGGCGTAGGCGATCTTTTCGGGGATATTTTCCGGCGTACCGAAAGCCGACGCCCGCTCCCCGACGCGGGGCACGTTCACGCTCCATTCGCCGCGGGAGAAGGAATCGAGAAAGTACAGCCGCACGGTCTCCCTTTTTTCCCGTCCCTCTTCGTCCCGATACGTTCTTTCATAGTCGAGCGAAAGCCCCGTTTCAATCGACGCGGGCGATTTTTCGTCGGCAAAGAGCGCCGCCACCGCGGCGACGTCTGCCTCGGTAAAGCCCTCGCCCGTGCATTTTACGATGAAGTCGGAGACGTTCTGCGCCTTGTAGTAGTCGACGAGAGAATAGTTTATCTTATCGGTCGCCGTACCGATGCCCGACACGAATCCCACCGCGATGAGCACCATAAAGACGATCGACACGAACCGCGCGGCGTGCTTTAAGAACATTCTCGAAAGCGTTTTGAGATAGGTCTTCATTTTACCATTCGATCTCCTCTACGGGTACGGGACGGGGGTTTTTCACGACCCGCTCTATCCGACCGCTCTTGATGTAAATCACTCTGTCCGCCATACTTTTGAGCGCGGCGTTGTGCGTGACGACCACGACCAACCGTTTCTGTTTCCTCGAAACGTCGTATAAAAGTTTGAGTATCCTCTTGCCCGTGACGTAATCAAGCGCGCCCGTCGGCTCGTCGCAAAGGAGCAGTTTGGGGTTTTTGGCGATCGCCCGCGCGATGGAGACGCGCTGCTGTTCTCCTCCCGAAAGTTGCGCGGGGAAATTCCGAAACCGATCTTCCAGCCCCACTTCGCGCAGGACCTGTTCGGGCGGAAGATGTTTTTTACAGATCTCCACGGCGATCTCCACGTTTTCGAGCGCGGTGAGGTTGGGCATCAGATTATAGAACTGAAAGACGAACCCCACGTCGTTGCGGCGGTACTGCGTCAGACCCCGCCGATCAAGGGAAGTGATTTTTTTCCCGTCGAGCACGATCTCCCCCGACGAAGCCGAATCCATTCCGCCGAGCAGGTTCAAAAGCGTGGTCTTACCCGCGCCCGAACTGCCTAAAACCACGGAAAATTCCCCGTTCTCCAACGAAAAAGAAACGTCTTTGAGGGCTTCCACTTCGATCTGTCCCGTCCTATACGTCTTGGAGACGGCGTTTAACGAAAGATAACTCATCCTTTTCTCCTTTTTGATTTCATTTTACAGGCTGTCTTTGAAAAATTCGCCCCTTTCGATGAAAAATGCGCAAAGCCTCCCCCCTCCCCCCGTTATTATATGATTTTTTTCTCCCTTTTTTTCCTTGACATTTCCTCCCTTTTCCGTATATAGCAAGAATTTAAGCGTTTGCCGCAGATCCGCACCTATACCGAGCCGCCGATCGAGGAAGGCTCCCGCGTCTTTCTCGGCACGGTAAAGGAGCATCTGAACGATATAAGACGATATAACAGGGCGCGCTATCCTCGCCGATATCGACGGAACGGCAAACGGGCGCGCAATTCGTAAAAGCGTTGAGAGCCGAGTCGCCTTTGCTCTGCCGATGCGGAACTGGTCGTCGAGGTTGGAGACGACCGTCTCCATCACCGAAACCGCGCTCGTCACCGCGGCGAAGAGCACCATTAAAAAGAAGATCGTGCCAATGAAGCGTCCGACGCCACCCATACTCAAAAATACTTTGGGCAGGCTGATGAACATCAGACTCGGTCCCGAAGCGTCGAGCCCCTCCTGCCCCATAAAGGTATAGACGGCGGGAATGATCATCGCGCCCGCCAAAAAGGCGACCGCCGTATCGAAGAACTCGATTTGCTTGATGGATTTTACGAGGTTGGCTTCGTCGCTGACGTACGAACCGTAGGTGATCATAATGCCCATAGCGACGCTTAAACTGAAAAACAGTTGCCCCATCGCGTCTATGACGACGTTTATAAACTTTCCGAACGTCATATCCGTAAAATCGGGCACGACAAAGATCTTCAATCCTTCCAGCCCCGTCCTCGTCGCGCCGTCCGCGTCGGTATGGCGCACGGTGAGAGAGTACACGGCAATGACGACGACCAGCACAATGAGAATGGGCATTAAGATCTTGGAGGAACTTTCGATGCCCTTTTTCACGCCGAGAAAGACGAGCACGGCGACGATGACGAGGAAGATCGCCATATACACGATCGGTTCGATCTCCGTGGTGATAAACCCCGTAAAATACCCGTCCGCCGCCGCGTCCGCGCCGCCACCCGTCAAAAAGACGATAAAATATTTGAGCACCCAGCCGCCGATCACGCAATAATACGGAAAAATGATGGGCGTTACGGCGGAAGCGACGATCCCGAGCGGTTTCCAACCCTTTTTCAGCGAGCCGTACGCCATCAGCGCGCTCTGTTTGGTCTTTCTGCCGATGGCGATCTCCGTCGTCAGAAGGCAAAATCCGAAGGTGAGGGCGAGGGCGATATAGACGACGAGGAACAGTCCTCCGCCGTCCTTTGCCGCCAGATAGGGAAAACGCCAGATATTGCCCAGCCCCACGGCGCTGCCCGCCGCCGCCAGAATGAATCCGATCGTCCCCTTAAAGGAATTTCTTTCCCGTTTCACCTCTCCCATAGTCGCTCCGTCCCGTTGATATCGATTCTACGCGCCCGCAAAAAACCGCAAAACGCGTCTTTTTTATTATACCCAATTATACCCCCTTCGTCAAGGGGGTATAAGTAAATCGGATAGACTTTTTTGGATTTTTGCCGTTTTTTTGCGTTTTTTTTCATAAAAACAGAACAAGCAAGCCCTTTAACCACGAAAGCAAGGGCGGAACGGTTTCGTTGAGCAGGGATACGATCCGTTCCCGCACGCTGCCCGTCAGCGCGTCTGCCTCCAACAGCGTCCCCGTCGCCTCGGAAAATCCCACGGCGATCGCCAAAAGTCCGAGCGACAGACAGCCCAGCGACACCACGCCGAGCGACAATACGCCCACCGATATAAACGCAAAGACCCGCCGATTTTTCCTGCGGGTCTTATCCTTTCAGTTCTGATAGGCAATCTCTTCCTTGAAGGCGAGAGGATAGCGGATAAGTTCGCTCCCGTCTAAATTCTCCCGCCGCATATCCACGGCGTGGATACGGCGGTTGCCGTACGTCGTGTAATAATAAATCCCCTTGTCGGCGTTGCAGCAGGAAGTGTAGATCGTGATCTCGTACTTCCCCTCTTCCACTTCGCAACAGCCCCGCTGCTGTTCCACCGCGCCGAGAACGTGGAAGAACTGCCCCACGCTCTCCTCTTCCGAATCGCCCGATACGGAATTCATTTTGACGAAGGCGACCCGCACGAATCGGGACGCGGAGGAAAGATCCCCGGGCAGTCCCAGCGCGCCCATACCGCGGCTGTATGCCTGCAAGGGCAGGCTCGGCGCGAACGCGTTGGCAAGCGGCTTGGGAGATAGCCCCCTGTAATCGTTCAGACGGGACATCTGCTCGTCGAAGGGCGGATTGTTCGTCAGAACGCCCGCGGGGTTGTCGTATACGCGCACGCCCTCTTTCACCGACTCCACCGTTACCGCGCCCGTGCGGTCGGCAACGATCCAATGCAGTTGCGCCGCGCCGAGACGGTCGTTGAAGGGCGTATCGACGATATTGACGTTTTCAAGCGCTTTTTTTGCCTCGGCAAGCGACCCAAAGGAGGATAACAGCCAGGGAATGAACTCGAACTGCGCCACGTTCGTCTTTCCCTCCTGCGGTTTGCGATAGACGGCGTTGCCTACGAAATTGAGCCCCGCGACGGCGAGCCCCTTTTCGTTCACCGCGTCGTAATAGAGCGGATAGCCCCCCGCGACGTGCGCCATTCCGATCATCGCGTAACGGTTTTTCGAGGGTACGGTATGACGGAAAGAAAAGACGTAGCCGCGCGGCGTCACCGTCACTTCCTCCCCGTAAGAAAATTCATAATCGAGCGTTCTGCCGAAATAAAAGTCTTTGGTCTTATACGTTGCGGCCGTGCACATTCTTTTTTCTCCTTTCAACGGGTATTCCTTTTTTATTTTACAACGGGTTCGCGAAAAAGTAAATACCCTTGCGGAAAATTTTTTCTTCCCCGCAAGGGATTCTTTCGAAAACGTCCTTTTTCAGTTTTGTTCTTCGCCCCGATTTTATACCGTTTCTCTTTCGGGTTGCTTCGGAGCGGAAAATTCCCCTTGCGCCACGCTTAAAAACAGCGTTTCGTATTCGTCGACGATATGTTCCCAACGATACGCGGTATCGATGCGCTTTTTGGCTCTTTGCGAAAGTTCCGCCCGCTCGCTATCCGTCAGAGCGTCCGCCCGTTCGATGAGCGACGATAAACTTCCCTCGTCCTTCATCCAGTACAGCGCCGCGTCCTCCGCCACTTCCCGATTGAATCCCACGTCTAAAAGGAGATTGAGTTCGGTGGAGGCGAGCGCCTCTAAAAGGGAAGGATTCGTCCCGCCGACTTCGTGGCCGTGGAAATAGCCGTACGCGTTCTCGCGCACCTTCTTCAAGAGTTCCCCGTCGTACAGCGTACCCACGAATTTGATGCGCTCGTCCTTATCGAAACCCGTCTTGGCTTTGAGTTCGTTCAAAAAAGCGTCGCTCACGTTGGTGATCAGGGCAAAGTCCTTTTGCGTGCCGCTTTTCATAAACTCGCGGATCATCGTTTCGTAGTTGTTTTCGGGCACGAACCGCCCCACGACCAGATAGTAATTCCCCGCCGTCAGTCCTCTGTCGTTCAGCCAGCGGGTAAACGGTTCGTCGGCGTCTGTCAAAACGGAAGGTTTGGTGTCCGATCCGTACGCGATATACTTGGTCCGCGGACGGAATCCGGCGTAATCGGTCTGAATATACCGCTCGATGTTCTTGCTGTCGCAGATGAGAAGGTCGGCGTGACGGACCATCGATTTTTCCGACCATTTCCAGTAGGCGCGGACGGGTGCGCTCCATTTGGCGCGTTTCCATTCGTGACCGTCGGGATTGACGAATAAGAGTCCGCCGAGTTTTCTGATCTGCTTTTTTAACCGACCGATGAACGGTCCGATGCGGCAGGCGAGGACGTAGAAGATCGGGCGGCGGATGGCGGGGCGGGCTTTGACGTACGCAATGCACGCCTTTAACGCCTTCACGTCGTAATACACGGCTTTGGCCGCGCCGATGTTGGGCACTTTCACGTTGAAACATTTCGCGCCGTTGTATTCGTAGCGCTCGCCCTGTTTGTTACCGTCCTTTTTATCGACGATGCGGGCGATATGATAATGAATGGCGTCGCTCACCTGATATTCGGTCAGTTTTTCCACGAAAGTTTCAAAACCGCCGTACGTGGCGGGGATCCCCTTGCTGCCGACGATAAAGACCTGCTGTTTGTTCGTCGCATATTCGGGATTCTTTTTATGTTCTTCGATGACGCGGACGCTCTTGCCGTTGATGAGAATATACGACGTTTCAGGAGCCATACGCGAACGCTCCTTTGCCCTGCCGACGGGCTTGACCGATTTGGCACGCTCGGCGCACCGCGCGGAAAAAGACCCGTTTTCCGCCGCCTCGGGTAGTGTTCTGCCGTCTGACGCTGCGGCTACCGTAGAGCGAGCATTGCCGAAAGGGTATACCCCCCCCCTGTAAATATATTCTTTTTCAGACGTACCGTTTCCCATATTTTTCTCTCAACCGTCTTACTCGTCCGCGCCCATAAAAGCGGACTTTTTCCCCGCGACCGACCCTCTGACGGGGGATAATGTCGTAAAAATAATTATACGCACAATGAACCTAATACTATTATAACATTGATAATGACAAAAATCAAGAATTTAACAAATAAAAAATACGGCGAAACGATTTTCCGCCGTATCGGATTATATATATTGGTGAATTATACTATCAAGTGCAACACCTAAAAAAATAAAAGAAGTTCATATAAATCTATGTTATAATAAAGTGACCAAACCAAAAATAACAAAGGAGATTTATATGAACTATAAACATCTTACCATAGAAGAACGCGCTTGTCTACGAAAATACTATGTAGAAGGACAAAGTTTTAGAAAAATTGCAAAATTATTAGGTCGAAGTCCCAGTACAATCTCTCGAGAGATCGCAAGGAACTATACAAGTAGATATGAATATAACACCTATTTCCCGCATACTGCACAAAAGAAGTATTTATTTCGTAGATCATTTTGTCATAGAGGTATGTTTTGGAATGAAGAGGTTACTAACTATATTACGGAAAAATTATCTTTAACTTGGTCGCCCGAACAAATCTCTAATACTCCTTGCGGTATGAAAATGCCTTCTTTTAAGACTATTTATCGTTGGCTATACGAGGGCTACGTAGCCAAAGGGAACGTAAAAGTATTGAGAAAGAAAGGACAAACGAGAAAACGGCTCGGAACGGGCGGAAGATTTACCACTGGTAAATCTATTAGGAAGAGAGATAAAAGTGTATATAAACGCCAAGAGTTTGGTCATTGGGAAGCGGATACAGTAGTTTCAGGTAGAGGAAAAACAAAAACTTGCTTTGCTACGTTGGCGGAACGAAAAACAAGATATTACATAGCAATAAAGATACCGAATAGAAACGGTGAAACCATGGCAAAAGCTGTAATAGCTGCATTATCTCAATTACCGCAAGGAGCAGTAAAAACCATAACTTGTGACCGAGGAAGTGAATTTTCGCATTGGAGAGAGATAGAAAAAGCCTTAAATTGCAATATGTATTTTGCGGATCCATATTGCGCATGGCAAAAAGGAACGAACGAGAATTTGAACGGATTACTTCGTGAGTTTTACCCCAAAGGGAGAGATTTATCTCGTGTGAGTGAGGTAACCCTAAAAAAGAATCTGGCGTTACTTAACGCCAGACCTAAAAAGATCTTATTTTTCCAAACACCTCTAGATTTATTTAATGAAAATCTTAAAAAGTGTTGCACTTAGTTTGACAATTCGCTATATTTTATAAAAAATACTTTCCTATACTATACGCGGAAAGGAGAATATTAAGACATTCTTTTTTTCCTGTTTGCGACAAAAAATTTTATTCTCCGATAAATAAAATCAACGACAATCGCGGCTACGACGGACAATAAAATCACAGTCGTAGGACGAAAACATTGATAGACAAAAACATCGCTTATTCCGATAAAATCCGTAACCTTCCCCAGAAGTATTATAACAGCCCAATGCAACACATAGACCAGCATCGAATATTTTTGTCCGATAACGGCGACCGGTTTTATCACGTATCTTTTCGCGTCCTGCTGTGCATATATAATCATACACGCCGCCGCGATGATCGATCCGATCCACATCTGTTGCCGTCCGCCGACCAAAAGCCATTCTCCGATTGATAGAACGCCACCCGAAACAATTCCGATCAAAGCCCGTCGGCGGGTAATTTTTTCCTGTATTTTCGTCTGATACTCGCGAAGCATATTACCGATCATAAACAGCGGTAATCCCATTAACCACGCGTTTCGGTAATAGTCGGCAGCCATTCCGATATTAAAAACACCTCCCAGAATATTCCCCATAACGAAATGCGCTATCAGCAAAGGAATAACCAGTATTTTCAGTATATTTCTCTTCTTTATCGCGATAAAAAGATAATATATTATATAGCAATACAACAGAGCAAAAAAGAACCATAAAATGTTAATAAAAGGATCGACGTTCCAAAGGACCAACCGTAAAACGGACTGCCAGCAAAATGCTTCGAGCAACCACTCCCCGATCGATTGCCAAGTACCGCCGATAATTTTCGTTGCAAAAATAAATAAGAACCAAAAAATAAACGCGCCCAGACAAAGAATCCCGATATGTTTTATTTTTTTCGGCATTCGGGAAAGCGAAACTTCCTTGTCCTCATAATAGCAATAATAACCCGAAACCATAAAAAAGAAGGGAACGGCAAAGCGCGCCAACGCCTGTATCGGACCGTCGATATAAGAAACGGGAAATCTTACGTGCAGTGAAACCACAAAAATACACGCCAAGCCCTTAAAAAAATTCAGACAGTTATTTTGTTCTTTCATACGATTTTCTCCGATTATAGGCTCTCCTCTCTGTCGCTGATCGTAATCATCAATAAAATTGAAAGAAATATCGTAAAAATATAACGATAAGTAAAAAAATTTACTTGCCAGAAAGCGTTAAACAACATCGAAATATATACAGGCAACACAATTGTACAGGCAAACCGACTTTTCTTTTTTAATAAACGGACGAGCATATAAATCAACGGAATTAAAAGGATTGCACATCCAATCACGCCGGTCGTCAGATATATATATAAATAATAATTATCGACGGGGAACGTGTCATATCCGTAAGCATTCCCCAAAAAGCCGGAACTCTCTATATAACCCATTCCCTTCCAAAAGCCTCCCACCATATTAAAGTAGGGAAGATTAACCGAAAAATTCCCGTCACGGTTTGCGCTCGCCCAGATCTCATCGCCCGCAACCCATAAAACAATCGCAATAATCGCCAAACCCAGAATCAAAAAGATATAACGACTTTTGCCAAACTTCTTTTTGAAAAACGTCTGATACAACCAAAAAGCAACAAATACCAAAAAGGATAAAATCGAACTTCGGGAAGCCGATGAAAATAAGATCATCTGCGTCCATAAAATAATCAACAATAAACACGCCTTGCGCACGGAAGTAAGCATTCTCCGCTTTTTATATTGATGCCAGAGCGCAAAATAGAAAAACAAAGAAACGAAAGCGTATAATCCTATATAATTTTCCGAACTCGTGCCGAACCCGCCTCGGTATCTTCCGTTTCGGGAAAACACGTTTATAAAATAAATCGGATTGACAAAACTACTAAAATGCGTGATACCCGTCCACAGCATAAAGATTCCGCAGGCAACGGCTGTCAGAAAAATAAACTCAAACCGACAGTTATATTTTTCAACGGCATACACGATTAAAGATAAAAGACCAAGATAGATCATCATCTCCCTAAAATGCGTTGCCGTATACTCCGCTACGTCCGGATTCGTCCAAACCAACCCAAACAAAACCGTATGAAGGAAGAAAAAGAACAAAATAAACACCGAACTTTTCCGGAATCTATACGTTCCTTTCCGATTATTCAAAACGAAGTCGGCAAAAAGGATAGCGATATATACGTATTTCACCTTCCGCAAAACGCTTGTAAACGGGAAATTATCCACGCAATCCAAAAGCAATATCAAAAAAGTGACGAAATACCCGAAAAGAATTATATCTTTGGAGGTAATTGTTCTTAATCCACCCGCAAAAGTATATTTATTTGTCCCGATAATTTTATTTTGACCTTCCATTACCGTTTCCCGATTCCTCTGCTAAAATTTCTATTTCTTAAATATTCTTCTAATTTTTCCGATAATCATCTTTGGTATAATTTTTACCCGCCGGTCGCGTACATTTTTGAAATAACACCTACCATCGTTTTGAGAAAATTCAAAAAGAATTTTGTACCATCCTTTTACGTCCCCCCAAATATCGGTATGCTTGACAGGGGCAAATTTTTTTACCGTTCTTATCCTCAAGATAGAATCTTCTAATTCGCTTATTTTTTTCGTTATATTTTTCTTTTCTAAAACAGCAACCAAAAGAAAATTTCCTGAAATCACTACTTCTTTCAGAACATTCGATAGTGCCTTTATATACTTTATATTCTTTTCTTCTCCGAAATCCTGTACTTTTACCAAAAATATGACTTTCCGACCGCTTGCAAATAATTCTTTTGTTTTTTCTTTCAGATGCTTTATGCGACTTTGTAATTCGCTCAATGCCTCGTCATAATTTTTCTGTGTGTATGCGCCCGATTTAGATAAGATATCGTATCTTGGATGAAATTTAATTTTATATGTTTCATCGGCGAACATATGGTCGTCCCTTAAAGAAACGTTGCCACTAAAAACATCATCTGTATTTTTCAGTGCTTTCAAAAAAAGTTCTCTGTCTTCCTCGTAACTCCAAGAAAAAAGATACGAATCCAATCCCCCGAAATAATCCTCTAACCGAAACGATACCTCACAATTATAACCAAGGCTTATAAGTACCGGTTCTTCACTCATCGATTTTTAATCCTTCCTTTTGAAATATATCAATAATCTGCCTTGTCCAACGGGATAGACTATAATTTTCTTTCATTTTCTCCTGCACAATAGAATAATTATCCTTCTTCCAATCGCCTTGCAATTCCATCTTTTCGATCATCTCCGCCAATGAACGAAAGTCCTCCGCTATATGAACAAGCGCATAAGGGATTTTTAAGTTTACCTGCGCTGGGATATCGCTGTATATCACGTTACACTTACAATACGCTGCCTCCAAAACGGAATAGGGCAATCCCTCTTCTCGGGATGGCGATAAAAAGATATCGCACAAATTATACAACGCCGCCACGTCTGAACGGGCTTTAATAATATGCACCCAAGAGGGTAAAACGCCTAAAACTTTAATCGTTTCCCGCTCAACGGATTCAAGATTTTTCGATAGCGAAATTAAAAGTTCATAGCGAATACCGTTTTGATTCAACTTATCCAAAGCCCGAAGTGCTAAGTCGACGCCTTTTCTGTAAAAATCAAATCCGAATATTAAACATATTTTCGTATCCTCTTTTAATCCGTATTCATTTCGCGTTGCGACGGAAACATTTTCTAACCGTTGAAAAAAAATGCCGTTATCAACGGAAAATTTTTTATTTTTAGGATAATCACGAGAAATACTCTCTAAAACAGAGTCTGAACAAGATACCATCGTGCATTTTTTATATAACGTTCTGCGAAGAATATTTTTTACTCCTTGCGCTACAAGCGAGTGGTTATGAAAATGCATGATCAAGTTACATTTCGTAAACATTGTCGCAAGATAAACTGACAAATACTGTTTCATCGAAATAAAATGCGTATGAATAAGAACTATATTATACTTTTTTATAAGCGAACGAATTGTTTTTGCCGCTTTTATAACACTTTCTGTCAATCCATACACTTCTCTGCCTCTTTCTTTTATATTTGTAATCCAAGGCAACTCCGTCCCCTCTGTTTTTTTTGCGGGGAACATATATATCGTATGGATATTCTTTTTCATCAATTCATCGGATAAGTTCTCCAACGATTCTATAAAATTACCGCCGTATATCGCTGCGTAATTTGCAATATGAAGAACTGTTTTGATCTTATCTTTCATTATTTTCTCTGTTTCTTATGGATTTTAACCAATTCCAAACAAGCATCTTCATTGTTTTGAAAAAATGAATCTTTCTTGCTTTTCTCAAACTGTCTTTGCTCTCTTTTTTCAGTCCGTTATTTTTATACAGACAATATAACCTGACCGCAAAAGAATACTCTAACTCCTTCCTTTGTTTTGGCGTGAACCTTGAATAAAGTAATTCACATTGTTCTTTATACAATAATTCACCGTTCAGATTCTTTATCCCGCCCCAGGAAATTCTTTGTTCCCCTCTGTAATTACAAAACTTGGATAACACTTCGGGAACGCAATCCACTTCGTATCCGGCGGCTAACAGTTTCAATATCAAAGTGGAGTCCTGTTTACAAGGAACAATCGTAAACATTCCGACATCCGCTAAAGCCGATTTTTTTGCCAACCATTGAGAGGTCGGAGCCAAACAATTATCTCTTATTGCTTCATAAAGGCAACAACCTTTATAGCGAGGTCGCAAATAACAAACCACTTTATCGTTTTCATACGTCATCACCGCGTCGCAGAAAGCCAACGCCAATCTTTTCAGATCCGTCGTTAAAAAACAATCCAACTGCTTTTCCAACTTTTGCGGCAAATACTCGTCATCGTCGTCCAAAAAGGCAATATATTCCCCCTTTGCCTCTTTAATTCCTTCGTTCCGCGCCCCCGCGCCGCCCAAATTCCGGACGTTGCGAATATAACGGATTTTAGGGTTTTCTTCGTATTCTTTCATCAACTCCTGCGTGGATTTTCTCCATTCGGAATCGGGCGGATTATCGTCCACCACTAAAATTTCAAAATTCTGATACGTCTGCGCCAAAACGCTTTCAATCGCATTTTTCAACGTTACGTTTCTCGAATACGTGGGAATGATTACGCTGATTAAAATATTCATTGAACGATCCCTTGTTTATTAAAAATGATTTGTTCCATTTTTTTTCAACAAATTCTTTATTTTTTTTAGCAACCCTTTCCAGTTACTAAAAAACAATTCAAAATGTTCATAAAAATTGCCTCGATAAGGATTAAATTGAATAATATCAACTTCTGTTATTTCTTTATCAATAGGTTTAAATCCATCGGACAAAATATAATATCTGTTATTTTCCAAAGACGTCAATTGATTCATCGCTCGCTTTGGCAGATGAATATAAATATATTCATCTTTATTTATTTTACCATTCTCTAAATAATATCGGAACACATGTCCTTCTTCCCATGTAAAAAGTTGATGCTGCTTATTATATCCTATCTCTCTCAAATATTGATTATACAAGAGCATTTTTTTCTTTGGATTATTTTGTTTTTCACACACCGTCATTCGATATCGATTAAAATCAATATCGGAAAAAATATTCTCATCGAAAAAAGGAAAACCGTTTTTTACATATAACGAATTCATTCCATATTCATCAAAAAGCATACTTTTTGATGAAGTAAATACCGATTTATAATTACCGGTAATGCTTCCTTCCATTTTATATCGGTCATTTACCTCACAAACGTTTCTATATAATGTTAAATGTCCGAATGGCAGAAACTTTTCGTATTCCCAATAATGATACTTTTCAATATAATAACGAATATCTCCCCAGATTAAATCAAAATCACAGTGTCCCCAATAATCATATCCCTTTAATTTATCTTTAAATATTTTACCATAAACAGGTTTATAGTCGCAAAGTTTATATGGTCTTTCTAAAGAAATCGGAAAACCAACAAGTGTCTCAATTTTTCGTTTTATTTTCTCTAAATCCGATTGAATAATAATAATATTATCTGCTTTAGCCTCAATTATTTGATCCGTAACGATCAAAAAATCAATTGACGGATTATATCTACATGACTGTAGCCAAATGGAAAAAGTATTTGGAAGTTCTCCAAAATATACGCCAATAATACATACTTTTCCATGAAATACCATTTTATTTACTCCTACTTATAAAATCTTGTATTTTGTCTGTAATCTTTATTCCAAAAATTTTTCTACATAAATAGACTATCTTCCATTTCCATCCCCCTGTTATCTTAGACCAACTTCCAGACATATGGTGCACTGTAACACTATTCTCTGTTATTTGTTCATGCCAATGTCTCATGTCAAAGGAACTGAAAACATCGATCGGATATACCTTAATCCCGCTCTCTAAATATTGTTCCTTACCATTCAGAATAACGCCATACTGTTGCATTAATATATTAAATTTTTCATTCACAGTAGTAAGATCAAGTCCTCCGTCGCTCCGTATGAAAGTTCTTTCTCTGTAACTATCTATAAATTCCTTTAATATAGGCAGATTCGGTTTAGCAATAATTATGCCTGTAGATAAGCCGCTTAAATGTTCAAAGCCAACCACCATCATATATCCTTTTATCAGAAAATCAAAATTCTTTAAAACTTCAATATCTGTGTCAAGATATATTCCTCCTTCTTTGTAAAGTGCAACAAACCTAACATAGTCGCTTACAAAGGCATATTTTTTCACAGAATACGCTTCTTGCACATATCTCGGCATAGAAGAAATATCGCAATTGTCTTCGTTCCATTCTATGAGACGATAATCGGGAAAAAAGGTATGCCAACTATCTATACACTTTTGAATGAGTTTCGATTTTTTCCCTCTTCCGAACCAACAATAATGAATAATTTTCGGTATCGTTTGCATCGTTTGCATCCTTTTTCCTCTTATTATTTTCTTCGATTCATTTTTAATTTCCAATATAAAATTAAAGCATTTCTTATGCCTATTATTCGACCTAATTTCATCAGAAAACGCCATTTGTTTTGTCTACATTCTAAAATATCCCTATTGTTATTTAGAATTATTTTTGCCTGTCTTTGAATTTCCTTATCATAACAATCGACAAAAATTCCAGCTCCGCTACCCATAAATAAACAACTCGCCCCATGTTTTAGCACGTCCATTTCCTCCGAACTATAAGGCAATATATCAGTATCTCGATATATCTTACACATTAATTCCAAAGTCTCAATCCTCATATCGTCAGAAAACCCATTTACCTGAGAGCCTGGTCTCTTTTCATAATGGTAATAAAAACCTATATCCAAGACCTCAATATTTTTAGCAAACGCCACATTATTTAATATCCAATGCTGATCTTCGCCTAGTTTTCTTCCTTCGCTAAACGGCTTATTACTATCGATCAACATCTTTCGTTTATAAAAACTATGCGCTAAATATGTATCTTGCGCCAATCTTAACCGCAACTCTTTTTGATTCAATAAATCCAATTTAAGATCAGTTTCGCGCACATAACTCTTTTCCCAGTTTGTATAATAATGCTTGTTACTCGTTATGATATCACAGATAGGATTGATAGTTATTACATTATAAACTTTATGTAAAACACCTTCAGCCATTCTATCGTCGCCATCAAGAAAAAAAACATATTCCCCGCAAGCCTCGCGCAATCCGCTGTTGCGCGCACCACCAGGCCCTCTGTTCTCTTGATGTACAGTTTTTATAAAACTGTACTCTCTACTAAATGCATCGATAATTTTTCCGCAATTATCCGGAGAGCCATCATCTACTAAAATAATCTCTAATTTGTCTGTCTCTCCGTTTTTAATAACACTATCAATAACATCTCTTATGTATTTTTCAACTTTATAGCAAGTTATAATTATGCTAAATATTGGATTTAATCTATTTACATTAAGCATTATCTTCTCCATTATGATTAATAGTTAAAAAATCACCACTCAAGATAGATTATTTAATCAATTTCTCCAACAATAATGAATAATTTTCTGTATTTGCTCCATTTTTTTATTCTCTATATAAGTTCTAATCTGTTTTTCTGTCACGCAACAAAATATATAAACCGGGGAAATTATAAAGAACAAATAATTTCAAACTATCCTTTATTGTCTTGTCCTTTCCTCTCAATTGCCTGTATGATTCCTTCATATATTTAGCAATTTCTCTTATAAATTTTTTCCAATCTCTCAGACGCATGCCTTTTGTTCCTGCACAAAGTCGTCTGATCGTTACAATCCCGTGATGCTTTACAATCCATCGATTAAAATAATACATAATTCTATTCTTATTCAATAAGTTCGAGATTTCAATGCAATGTATCATTTCGTTATACAGATGAATAAATCCATCTTTTTCCGCAAGTTTCCCTGCCGTATGAAACACCGAATCGCTATTCTGCACATATCGGTAATACCCTTTATGAATTAGAAAAACTGACTCCGATGCGGCAATTGTTTGCACCAAAAACAATGTATCCTCTGCAATAGATAGTTTCTCATCAAAACGTAATCTATGTTTTTTGATAAAAAAAGCACCAAACACCTTTGCCCATGGTGAAGTAATATAAAAGTCTTCGCTTTTATAAAAAATACCTTTTCCGCAACAATCAATTGCACCTAATAAAAGATTTTCCTTACTTTCTTCCCTAACAAAGTAATCGTCCTGCACGTAATACCTTGCATAACAAAATATATCCGCCTGCGGATTTTTTTGCGTTTCTTCCTGAATGCTCTTTACGTAACCGGGCAATATCTCGTCATCCACGTCGCAAAAGACGAGCCAATCGCCCCTACTTATCTCTATCCCTTTATTGCGTGCCGCAGAAACGCCTTTATCCTCCTGCTCAAAATAAATAATCCTGTCATCCTTATAATTTTTTACAATCTCTCCCGTTTTATCTTTCGAACCGTCGTTGACAACGATAACCTCAAAGCCGTCTCCCTCCTGATTCAAAAGCATATCCAAGCAATTCTTTACGTATTTCTCTCCATTATAGACGGGGACGATAAAACTGATCCGTACACTATCCCCATTATGAATAACATCCGTATTCACTCTTTTTCTCCTTTCTCAATCTCTTTCAAAAATATCCCTTGTATATACTTTATCCTTAACGTCGTCCAGCAAAGCATCGTAACGGTTGGCTATGATCGCATCGCTCGTTGATTTGAACCTCTTCAATTCGTTCACCACAAGACTTCCGAAAAACGTTTCGCCGTCTTTGAGCGTCGGCTCGAATATGATCACTTTCGCGCCCTTCGCTTTTATCCGCTTCATCACGCCCTGAATGGAACTTTGCCGGAAATTATCCGAGTTGCTCTTCATCGTAAGCCGATATACGCCGATCGTCATGGGTCTCTCCTCGTTCTCGGAGAACTGATTGTTCTCCCCGTAGCCGTAATACCCCGCCTTTTGCAGCACCCTGTCCGCGATAAAATCTTTTCGCGTGCGGTTGCTCTCCACGATCGCCCGAATCAGATTTTCCGGCACGTCTTCGTAGTTGGCAAGCAACTGTTTCGTATCTTTCGGCAGGCAATATCCCCCGTAACCGAACGACGGATTGTTGTAATGCGTACCGATCCGAGGGTCCAAACACACCCCTTCAATGATCCGCCGCGTATCGAGCCCTTTCATTTCGGCGTAGGTGTCCAGTTCGTTGAAATAGGAAACGCGAAGCGCAAGATACGTATTGGCAAACAGTTTGACCGCTTCCGCCTCCGTAAATCCCATATATAACGTATCGACGTTCTCTTTCAGCGCGCCCTGCTGTAAAAGTCCTGCAAATACCTTTGCGGATTTGGTCAGTTCCTCGTCCGATAAATCCGTTCCGACGACGATTCTCGAAGGGTATAAATTATCGTAGAGCGCTTTACTCTCGCGCAAAAATTCCGGAGAAAAAAGGATCTTATCGCTTTTGAACTTTTTACGCACGTTTTCGGTATAGCCGACGGGAACGGTCGATTTAATGACCATCACCGCGTTCGGATTACACCGCGTCACGAGTCCGATCACCGTTTCCACGGCGGACGTGTCGAAATAGTTTTTCTGACTGTCGTAGTTGGTCGGTGCGGCGATCACCACGAAATCCGCCTGACGGTACGCCTCTTCCGCATCCAACGTAGCCGTCAGATCCAACTCTTTTTCCGCCAGATACTTCTCGATATATTCGTCCTGAATGGGCGATTTTTTTCGGTTGATGAGTTCTACCTTTTCGGGCAGAATATCCACGGCGTATACTTTATTGTTCTGTGCTAAAAGCGTGGCGATGCTCAACCCGACGTAGCCCGTTCCGGCGACCGCAATCGTATATTTTTTATCCATATTCTTACTCTTTCCAATAATATTTCATTATTTCTTCTATCGGACTGCGATTGATGGGAGCGTCCTTTAATTTTTTCCTCTTCTCGATCAACTCGTCCACCGAGCCGATGACGCGCGCAGGATTCCCCCCGACGATCGCGCCTTCGGGAACGTCTTTCGTCACGACGCTGCCGGCCGCCACGATGGCGTTCGGTCCGATTTTCGTATTATACAGAATGGTCACGTTCGATCCGATGGCGACGTTATCGAAAATCTCGATCGTGCCCATATGGTATTCTGAAAGTTCCTCTCCTGTCTTTGCACCGATTTTTCTCGACAGCATATCGTTCATCACGTCGTGAGTGATAAAATCAACGTTCGCCGCAATGACGACGTTATTGTGAATTCTGACCAGATACGGCTCTTCGGGAACCGTTCGGCTGCAATAATAGACTTTTTCCCCGAACGCGGCAAAAATGCCGCTCTTTTTCAGATATTCGGTGCGTTTACGATTATTCATCAGCGCGCAACGCAGTTTCAAAAACGACATTTTTCTATGGCTCAACCGTTTCATCGTTCGATCAATTCCTCATATTTTTGCAACAATTCTTCCACGTATTTGCTGCCGTCAAACTTCTCTCTCGCTTTCTCTGCCGCCGCCTTCCCCATCGCCGACAAGGCTTCGTCCGAAAGCCTTTCCACCTTTTCCATCGCCGCGCCTAACGCCGCCGCGTCGAACGCCGACACGACGTAACCCGTCACGCCGTCTTCCACCAGTTCGGGAAGTCCGCCGAGGTTGCTCACGATCGCGGGTTTTCCCGCCGCCATCGCTTCCATCACCGAGTACGGACCGTTTTCGTACCACTCGCTCGGAAGAATAACGCAACGGCTGTTTTTCACCAGCCCTTTCAATTCCTCTCCCTGTCTGAATCCGAGCAAGCGCACTTTCTCTTTTCCGTTCAATTTTTCCACGCGCTCTTGAATCGCCTCTTCTTCGGGTCCCGTTCCGACGATATACAAAGGCAAATCCACGTTAGCCCTTTCATAGGCGTCGAGCAGCGTTAATACACCCTTTTCGCGGCTCAAACGTCCGAAATAGAGGAAATACTCCCCCTTTACGCCGCTTGCTTTATACTCCGTCCCGACGGGCAAAAAGTTCGGAATATGTACGATGGGACAAGCCATAACGCCCGATTGCTCGATTTTTTCTTTGTAAAAAGCCGACGGCGTGATGACGAGATCGATCTTCTGATAGATCTTCCGCCGCTTATATTCGTACGCCTCCAACGTTGCCAGAAGACTTTTCAGTTTGCTGTCCTTCATACAGCCCGAGCGAAAACAGTTTTTATAATCCCCCGAAAGGCATTTTTCGCAGATCTGTCCGTGGGATAGCATCCGGTAATCGGGACAAACGGATTTGAGATCGTGCGCCGTATAGACGATCGGAATTTTATATTTTTTCGCCACGTCCACGATAGAACCCGTCAGATGGCTCTGAAAGATATTCAAGTGAACGATATCGGGTTTTTCGTCTTTGATCAACTGCTCGAATTTTTTCTTCGCCTCGCGGGAATAGAGCATATTCAGTCCCGCTTTGATCTTTTGAAACAGCCCCATTTCCGCGTTGAAATCGATATGGCTGACGAAATATTTTTCCTGCTCGCAGGGGATATTTTTCTCGTCCTGCATTGAAAAACAGACGACTTCGACGCCGTTTTGACGCAAAAGTTCACCGAGCCCGAAATAGTACGTTTCCGACCCGCCCTTCACGTAATGAAATTTGTTGACCAGTAAAACTTTCATACTTTCTTTTTATTGTTGCATTTCTCTTTTTTCTTCTTTCGGAAAGATTTTCCCGATTATCTTATTCCAAAGCCTGTTCCACGCCGATAAAAAGGGCTTTTCCAGCAAAGAAATCCGAATTCGATCGATCGCCGAGCAAACCACGAAGATCGCCAACACGCAACCGATTGCGTGCAAATACAGCCACGGTGAAGAATACATTTGTACGTTTTGCAACAAATCTTTCCAAAGCCATTGCCGCATTATATCGCTGTTAGCGTGAATCAAAAGCACGCCAAAGGTAGTCGCCGCCACCGCGTTAATGAATTTTATCGGTTTCATCTTTATGTTCTTGAAAAACATAAACCAGCAGATTCCGTCGACGACCGCTAAAATTTTATTACAGTCTATCAAAAAGTAATACGCAGATACCCCTAGCCACAGACACGCAAGTATGCTCGCGACGGAAAGGACGAGAGCGATCAACGACGCCCAACCCCAAAACCCCGTCTTTTCATAGATCGCTTTGGGATACAAACGAATATATGAAGCGATAAAATAAAGAACACAAAACCAGGTGACGTAGTTCATCGTAACCCATATTTTCGGTACCGTGGCAAGAATTATGTAGGTAAACGTCACGACCGCGAGCAACCCTATATGCTGTTTCTCCGTCATATTCCGAACCAGAATATTCAAAAACGGTATCAGAAGATAAAAAAGAAGAAAACAACCGCCGAAATTATCTGCGACCGTCGTAATCGGCAAAACCGCTTTTGCTAAATCGGAAAGCGAAAACGACGAATATCCCGTCAGCAAAAATATCAAGTATATCGTTATTTTATAAAACTCGACTTCAAAAAACAGTTTGAAAAACTTCTTCGGCGTGGCGGCGGAACAGCACATAAAATACCCCGTAATCAGAACGAAACAGTTGATGCCTACCTTTCCCCACGCGCCGAATAAATACAAAAACACCGAATTGACCGCGAGCGGATTCTCGCTCATTTCCGCAGACAATCCTGAATTGACCACGTAATGATGCGCGATAATCAAAAGCATCGTTATGATACGGAACAATTCCAGATTCGTCTGCCTCGGGGCTTTTTCAACCGGCTCGGAGAGTACCCCCCCCCCTGCTATTTTCTCTTCCATAAAACTACCTCCTGCAAGAAAGAATTACATCGCAGATTTCGTCCACCTCTTCCGTTTTCAGATCGGCGTACAGCGGTAACGTCAGAACACGTTTACTCAAGTGTAGTGCGACGGGCGTTCGGGCAACGTCGTATTTTCCGTGGAAACATTCAAACGTATTCGTCAGCGGATAGAAATACTTGCGCGCGCCGATACCTTTGACCGCCAAAGCGTCGAACACGTCGTTGCGGGTGCTGCCGAACGCCTTTTCGTCAAAGATGACGGGAAAATAGGCGTAATTCGGCGTAACGTCCGCCTGTACGGGATTCAGTTGTATGCCGTCCACGCCGCAAAGACGGGCGCGGTAACGTTCCGTTACGGCTTTTCTCTTTACGATCTCCTCTTCGATATGGCGAAGATTGCATAGTCCCATAGCGGCGCAAAACTCGTTCATTTTTGCATTAGCGCCGACCGATTCCACCCGTTCCGGTCCGCGAATCCCGAAATTTTTCAGATTATAGATCGTCTCGCCGAACTCTTTTTCCTTAAAACATACGGCACCGCCCTCGATCGTATTGAAAACTTTCGTCGCGTGGAAGGAAAAACAGGAAACGTCGCCGAACGAGCCGATACCCTTGCCTTTATACCGAACCCCAAAAGTGTGCGCGGCGTCGTAAATCACTTTCAAAGAGTATCTTTTCGCAATACGTTCGATTTCCTCTACGTTACAGACGTTGCCGTATACGTGCACGGGAACGATGGCACAGGTCTTGTCCGTAATCAATTCTTCGATTTTATCCGTATCGATGGTAAAATCGTCGGCTCTCACGTCACAGAAAACCGGTTGCAAGCCGTTGCGCACGATCGCGTGCGTCGTGGAAGCGAACGTAAACGGAGTGGTGATTACCTCGCCTTGTAAATTCAGCGCCTGCATCGAAAGTTCGAGCGCCATGTGTCCGTTGGTAAGAAGATCGACGTTTTCGACGCCGAGGTAACGGGTGAGTTCTGCCTGTAACGCCTTATGTTTTACGCCCATATTAGTGAGCCAACGACTGTCCCATAATTCTTTGATTTCCTCGCAATACTCCTTAAAATCGGGCATCGACGAGCGGGTGACTAAAATTTTATTTGACATAATTCAAGTCCTTTTGTAATAAAGATTTCGATTCTCTATCCAATTCTATCTAAAACTAAATGGATAGTCAATTTTTTCATTGTTTTAGTACTTTCCTCAACACTTTTGCATCAAATATCAAATATAATACATTCAACAACGTGCCAATCGTCAGACAAAATAAAACAGAAACAAAGCCCAGAACCATCGGATTGTCTCCAACTAATTTCGCTGCATTAAACCAGAAAAATATCATTTGAACACACATAATCATATAGGTTGATGAAGACAAAGCAGTTAAACTTTTTGAAACTCTTTTTAACTTAAAGTCTTTAATTAATTTTAACAAAATATAAAAAACGGGAATAATATACAAACTTGCAATTGTATTTGTATTTCTCCACAAAACAAAAAAGAACGAAACTCCTTTAAAAATATATGGAGCGATCAAATAAAAAACTCCGACTATGAACATCAATACAAGTAAAATTAGTGGCTTTTTGGCTTCGTTTAAAGAAAAATAGCAAGATACCGCACATATAAATATATATCGGACAAAAAGAATTCTATAATATGACACCGTCTCGGGAAAAATATTAAATATAATTTCTCCACATAAACCAATTAAAAAACAACTTCCGACCCCCCCACTTATATTTTTTTACTAAAAATAAAATAAGCGGCATAAATAAATAAAACTGAATTAGGATTCCAAAATAATAACTTCCCAACCCGTAATTTCCCATAATAAAGATTTTAATCAACGCAAGGGCAGAAATAAAAGTACGATTCGTTATTATTTGTTTTAAACAATATAAAATATATACTATTAGCGAGGGAATTCCGAAATAAAGAAATTTATAGAGAATATCCCGAACATCATAACATTCTTTTAAAGTTCTACTCCCTTTGTGCTTCGCATACAAAAAAGCACTTATCAGTAAAAAAATCGGGACAGCCTGGTTAATTACTAAAGGGAATAAGATACTTGATCCTATTTCCGTAAACTGATACAAATGTTGTAAAATGACAAAAATAATCGCTAAAACTTTAAGAATATCAAAAATAATAATTCTTTGTTTATCTATCCCCATATTATATTCTCAATACCGTTCCTTGTTTTGACTTTTATCTCCATAGACTGCTTTACTTTCTCAATAACAGTATAACAATCTTCTTTTGTTCTTCCCGATATCAAAATCGGACCCTTTCGAGAGGATTTATCTCTGATCGATTTCGTATGCATTCCTACTGCTATATTATCAAAGAAAGCCTTTCTCACTCCCGAAATATTGTCTATTTTATCCGTATTTCTAATTGAAATTATTTCTCCTTCCGGTACTAAATAGCAAAAATATGCCGATGCGCCGCTTTTTAAAAAAATATCTTTTTCATTATGCAAACCAAGAACCTCACGCACTAATAAATCGTTCGCATTCACTCCGCAAGCCGCAGGAATTAAATCCGAAGAAATAAATACTCCGCCGCCTCTAGCCGCAATTTCAACCAAATATACGGTATTTGTCTCTTCAGCATACAAGTACTCGGCGTGAGTAATTCCAAACTTTAAACCAAATTCTTGAATAAGCTTTTCATTAATTTCTTTTATTTTCTCTTCAATAGGAGACACTGCCGAATCGGCATCAAGAAAAACCGTTGCATTCGGTATAAAAGTATCGGGAATATTAAAATAATCTCTATGTCCGACAATTAAATTTTTTACCTGATAATCTTTAGTAAAAGCATCAACTACAAATTCCTTACCTACTATAAACTGTTCAATTATTACATCTCCCGATTTTGAGTAACTTTTACAATCGGCAAAACAATCGGACAAATCTTTACTTTCTCTGATAATATGTATTCCCCGACTTGCAGAACTGTCCACCGGTTTAATTATCAGCGGATAAGTGAAATCCTTGTCCCCGTTTATTGTCTCAAACGCTGTTTCAATCTCCTTTGCCACAAAAGACTTGGGCACAGTTATTCCTGCTGTTTCTGCTGCTTTTCTCATCAAAAATTTATTCGTAAATTTAAGTGAAACATCATAAGCGATACCGTTAAGATTCATTTTTTCGGATACATATGCTGCCGTCGGCACTCCCTCATCTAACTGATCGGTAAGAATACCTTTAATATTGTACTCCCGCGCGAATTTCAGCACCGCTTCTTTATTCTTAACATCTTCAAACAAAGAAATATCCGCTACTTGAAACCCTGGGTAATTCCCTTTTGGCGAAACCGCAATTACACTGTATCCATATTGATGGCATAATTCCATCACAGGAATCTGCCCTCTTCCTGCTCCTAAAACAATAACATAATTATTCATAAACTTTCCCTTGCTGTTCTCTTTTCTATTATTCCACCTCAATCCGCAACCAGTCTCTCGCTTTTGACATTATATCGTTCAATTCCTCTCTGCTATCAAATCTTAAAAAAATATCCCCCAAGGACATATTCGCACCGGTAAAAGGACGAATCATGTCACCCTTTTGAACACATAAATCTACAACTTTTACATATTTTTTTTCTATGAGCGGATCAATAATAATATCCTTCAAAACACCGCTTTGTCCAGGGCGAGCGTGAACAACCATTTCACACCAAACGCCATCGCATTCTGTCTGTTTAATTTCAATTAAAGGCAAACCCACTGCTTTCCTGACTTCATTTTCGATCAGGTCCTGTCCAAACGCCAATCTTTGAATTTCCGCAATTTTACAACCGCCTCCACGCGGAGAAACCTCCATTAAATAAGGCTTACCGTTTGCCACACAAGATTCAATATTGTATATACCTGTTTTCATCCCCAATAAATTCATCAGTCGCTGTGTTTCCTTCGAAAGGATCGTCTGATTTATCTCACTCATTGTTGAAGGCCAAATGATATATGCCGGTGTATAGGGATTCTCCGCTTCTTTATCGAATAACTGATCGGAGTAAGTAACAAATTTTAGTTTTCCGTCAACAGTAAAAGGATCGGCGCTTGAATGATAACCTTCAAAAGTCAAAAAGTCTTCAATGATAAACGCCGCGTTATGCGAACCGTTTACGGCGACTTCAATTGCACTTTCCAACTCATTCGGTGAATCGACTTTTGTAACTCCCTTACTCCCGGCGGAATCAACAGGTTTTACGATAACCGGCCACGTAAAATAATCTATATCATCAAAAGGGCTATTTTTATCCGTATAGCGTTTTGCATGGGGAACATTAAATCCGTTATCTGTCAAAAACTGACGGAATAAGCCCTTATCCTGTAGTATTTCAGTCGACTTATAAGAGCCTTGAAACGGCAAGTTCATTTTCTCTGCGACATACGCGGCCGTAACGACTCCCGGATCACAAGCAAAAGACATAATACCATCAATTTTTGCTTCCATCGCATACTTTAGAACCGAATCTTTATCAATAATACTGATATTCGTATATTCATCCGAATACCTATGCGCAATATTATTCGGCAAATAATCACAGGTTATTACATATAGTCCTAAATCATGAGCTACTTTAATAACAGGCAATAAATACCGAGATCCGCCCAAAAGCATTAACTTTTTCATTTTATCTTACCTCTGAATCAAAAATTCTTTGAATGTTTTAGAATTATTGCAACGCTCTTCAAACCTTCTATTCTTAAAACCTTTTTATTATTCATTTGTTTTCTTCTCTTTCTCTTCTTTTTTCTTTCTTCTCTGTAAAAATTTCTTTATCATTCCCCAAACGAACGAGAAACTTTCGTTCTTCGTAACGATCGACAAAAGGACGTAAATCGCGACTCCGGCAACAACCTGAATGATCAGAACGATCCATTTTGCCAGCGGTAACCAGCCCAGAAAGTAGACGGGAATCCCCATCAAAACTGCGATAAGAAGATTCGGCAATAAGTCTTTGATTTGTTCCGGATAGCCGTAATCTAAAAGTTTTTTATTCGGAAAAGCGTTGATAACGGAAGAAAGAATCGACGTTAAAATCGTGGACATCGCCATCCAGAATACGCCGAACCACATGGAAATTGCAATAACCGTCAGTCCGACTGCTTTTTTTATAATCTCCAATTTCAAAAATACGTCGCTTCGCCCCATCGCCATAATGGCTTGAAGATTCGTCGTATGAATCGGCCATAATGCATACGTAAAGCACGCTATTTGTAAAAAAGGAACGCAGGGAAGCCATTTATCGGTCAGAACGACGCTTACGAAGTTATCCGCCACGCATGCCAGTCCCATCATCAAAGGGAACACAACGTACGCGCTTGTCCGCATACTTTTGCGAACAACGCTTTTAAGCCTCGGTTTATCGTCCTGAAGAGTTGCCATTGCCGGGAACAGAACCGAGCCCAACGATCCGTTCACACTACTCATCACCATGTTCGGATACGTTTGCCCCTTGGAGTAAAACGCCAGATCGGACGTGGAATATTTTTTTCCGATAATCAACGTACGCAGGTCGTTATATCCGACGTCCAACAAAGAAGAGCAAAGGATCTTCCATCCGTAAGAAAAGAACTGTTTGAACCGCGTAAAAGAAAACTTCCATTTTGGACGCCAACCGGATACGATCCATAAAATGATTGCGTCGATGGTGGTATTAATGAGACTTTGAGCGATCAGCGCCCACGCTCCAAACCCGGCATAGGCCATCCATATCGCTACTCCGGCGGAAACGAGCGTTCCGCCCAAGGTCGCGAAAAAGAATTTTCTGAACTGCAATTTCCGTTGGATAGAAATACTGACGACGCTTTTTAACGAACCCACGATAATGGATAACCCGACAACGCGGATCAACGCCGTTAAGGAGTCGTCCTCATAGAAAAACGCAATGAGGGGAGCGGCAAAGAACAAAAGAAAATAAATCGCCGTGCTTAAAACGATATTGGAAAAGAAAACGGTTGAATAATCGACGTCATCCGCTTCTTTTTTCCGAACCAGCGCACTGGATAACCCGCAATCCGAAAAAACCCCGAAAAGACTGACGAATACGTTGATAAGTGCCACTGTTCCGTAGTTTTCCGGCATCAAAATACGCGCCAGAATAACGGAAACGACGAAAGAAATGATTTGTACCAGTATTCGTTCTGCGAACTTCCAGAATATGCCCGATACCGTTTTTTGCGTTAAAGAGTTATTTTCCATTAAAACCTTGATAGTAATTTATTAAAATATTATATTGACTGTTTCTTTTTGTTTTTAAGATTATAATATATTTTAGAAATAAACGGCATATAAGCACAGATATATATCTTTAATCTCCATCGAAATGGTAACTTTTTAAGATACTGTCTGTTCTCTTTCCGCAAAACAAATTTATAGTTCTCCTTCGATAGTTCAATTTTAAATTTTAAAGAATGCAAGTGCTCTCCTGCTAATTCCTTTTGGTAGTCCTCTTCCGCAAAACTGTTTAACCATTCTTTCTTTCCAATATACAAATTTTCAAAATGCTCAAGATTAAGTCCAATTCTTTTCGACCAACTCCCTTCGGTTCCCCAGTTATAAACCGACATTTCCTTAGGAATAAAATAATGTTTCCCTTTTATTGAAAAATATGCCAATATTGCATTATCTCCGGTGTTAATAATGTTGGCAAATGCAGGCGTATTTGTCATATAATCGTCATAATAAGTTTTTCTGATAAAGTAAGACGTTAAATGAAAATGAAAACCACACATCATCAACTTCAACTGCGTGATCCTATCCATAACACCTTCGGACAAGTTTTTATCCTTTTCAGGAAAAAAATTCGCAACCTCACCCGTGGCAACATTTATCACCTTTGCGTAATGGGAGCAAAACGAACACTCCGGGTGCGCTTCCATCGCGTCAAATTGCAATTGCAGTTTATTCTCATCCGTCCAGTAGTCGTCCCCCTCGCACATTGCAACGTATTTTCCTTTCATCTTCGGGTAAATAAACGTTTTCACGATTTTAACACCCTTGCTGTACTGATTCTCCGTCTGAAAAATCGGTTTAATAATATCGGGATATTTATCCGCATATTCTTGAATGATCGCTGCCGTATTATCGGTCGAAGCGTCGTCGTGTACGATCACTTCAAAGGGAAAATTCGTCTTTTGCATCACGAACCCGTCCAACGCCTTTCGGATATACTTTTCATGATTATAAGCCAAACAATAAACCGAGACCATTATTTCGTCGTCTCTCGTTTCCGCCATATTACCTCTTTCTCCTTGGACAAGATACCCTCTCGGTACTATCAACATTTTTCCCCTTATAATTATACTCTTTTTGATAATAAAATCAAGTATTTACACTAAAAACATTTATCACCCATTCCATCTTCTCAAAACGTCGCCGCCCAACCGCGGGGCGCTTCTTTTATATCCGCAAAGAACGAACAGTCCCCGCAGGGCAAAGATTTGCCCTGCGGGGACTGTTAAATATGATGTCTTTACGGATTCACACGGTTGATGTCGCGCGGGAACATCGCCGCCTCGCGCACGTTCTTACATCCTAGAAGATGCATCGTCAGCCGTTCCAGCCCGAGCCCCAGCCCGCCGTGCGGCGGCGCGCCGTACTTGAACGTGGCAAGATACGTTTCAAATTCATCGGGGTTCAACCCCTTGGCTTTCATCTTCTCCACCTGCGTTTCGTAGTCGTGGATACGCTGTCCGCCCGACGTGATCTCGATCCCGCGGAACAGTAAATCGAACGAGAGCGTATACTCGGGATCGGCAGGATCGTCCATCGTATAGAACGGACGCTTTTTCGACGGATAATGCGTGACAAACAGGAAGTCGGAATCAAACTCCTTCTTCGCCCACTTACCTAAAATTTCCTCTTCGCGCGGGTCGAAATCCTTCATATCGGAGGGCTGATACTTGAATTTTTTGATAATAACGTCGTTCTTGGCGTCCATAAACTTGATCGTCGGAATCTCTTTTATCTCGGGAATCTGCACGTGCAGAAGATCGATCTCGTTTTTGTACTCCGTCTTCAAAAGATGCATAATGTATTTGAGCACGCCCGTTTCCATATTCATTACGTCGGTGAAATCGTCGATGAACCCCATCTCGAAATCCATCGAGATATACTCGTTCAGATGGCGCGACGTATCGTGATGCTCGGCACGGAACACGGGCGCGATCTCGAACACGCGCTCGTAGACGGGAACGAGCATCTGCTTATAAAACTGCGGCGACTGGGCAAGGTAGACCTGTTTGCCGAAATAGTCGAGCCGAAACACGTTCGTGCCGCCCTCCGCGCCCTTGAAATTGATCTTGGGCGTATGCACTTCGGTGAAATTCTGCTTCGTGAGATATTCGCGAAATCCCCTCTGAATCCCCTCCTGCAACTTGAACACGGCGCGCTGGGCGGGATTGCGCAAGGTGACGGGGCGGTTATCGAGATTGGTATTCAGGTCGCATTGTACCTGTTTTTTGGAGATGACGACGGGCGATACCGCGGCGGGAACGGATAAAATCTCTATCCCGCGCATCTGAATCTCGTAGCGGACGGACCCGTCCTTGGTTGTGCCCGCGGCGACGATCC
>ERZ1106932.89-NODE-89-length-37459-cov-72.409234_pt1 | contig 37459 bp, 28 predicted proteins | sample MGYA00403665_ERZ1106932 | MGnify/ENA primary metagenome ERZ1106932 (study PRJEB35170, sample SAMEA104062448) | human gut metagenome | biome: human gut; feature: human-associated habitat; material: faeces | place: Denmark | collected 2012-08-24 ... | reverse complement strand
CGTAGGTTACCGCGTCGAAATCCCACGGCTGCTTCGCCAGCGTTTCCGCCATGAGTTTTGACATCGGCTTCGCCAGATACTTCTGCCCGCCGAATTTCAGGCGGCGTATGAGTTTCATGGCTTCGCCTTCGTATCTGAAAGGCGAACGCGCTTCGTCAAAGGCGTAACTGTTTTTTCCGCAGTCGTCGCAGTAGTCGTTAAGGCTCCTTATGTCCACGCCGCATTTGCGGCAGACACGCGCGCTGTACGGCAGTTTCTTTAAGCACCCGCCGCAAAAACCGTTCCGCTCCTTTTCTATGTCGCGCCCGCAGACCACGCACTTTATACCCTCCGGGTTCAGTGCGTCGGCAAGCGACTTGAAAAATTCTTTCACAAATCGAAAGGGTCCTGCGCGCTTTCCGCCCAGCGCTGTCCCGCTTTGCGCAGCAGCACGCCGAGATATTCCGCTTCGGCGGCATTGCGAGAATAGTCGATTATCTTTTCCAGCAGAATGCGGTCGGCGGTGTAACGCCTGTCGTCGTGCGCCGAAAGGGCGTTAACCATCATGCGGGCGATGACGGTAAAAGGCACGGGCGTGCGCTGTATGGCGTTTTTGATTGTCATGTCAAACGAGTTGTACAGTTCCGCCGCCTTGACCCTGTCGTCGCGGAAAAGCATGAGATTGTTGAAATATTCCACGCTGAAAGTGTTGGCGTGGGAAAGGGGCATGTCGTCTTTTTTTGCGTAGAGCGCTTCAATCATGCCGTCGGCGCGCTCCTGCTTGCCGCTTGACACCAGATAGCAGTATGAAATATACAAAGCCGAGCACACGGCGGGGTACTTCACGCCGTCGGTGTCGAAGTCGAACATTTCTTCCGCCATGTCGCTGAAAGTTTTGCCTTCCAGCATGGCGGCGGTGGTTTTAAGTTCGGTATAATAGGCTTTTTTGCACACCGCCCCGCGCGAGATTTCCAGCACGTTGTAGCCGTCGTTTTGCAGGCTCCGCGCCGGTATCGCGTTTATGAGGAAAAATATCCCGTTGACGATTATGCCCGTCACGGCGAAATCGTTCGCGGAATATATGAACACAAACGCCACGAGTATCGCCGCGCACACAATGTTCATCAGCACGCCGCCTATGTTGTAAAGCACATACGGCATTTTGTCGCCGTAAGGAAAGTCGGGCTGCATGAGACACTGGCCGATTGCGCCGTTTGCCTTGTCGCGCATGGTGGTCCATTTGCCGCCGTGCTTGTAAAAAATCACGCCGAAAAGTTTGAAAAACACGAATTTGTAGCCCGTGGCGTAACCCATCAGCAGATGGCCGAGTTCGTGCAGGAAGGTGGCGAGTACAAGCCACAGCAGCATGAAGAGCAGAGCGCTCCATGAGATTATATTGAAACCGGACGTGTTGGCTTCCGAAGAAGACCACACGCCCAGCGATACGCCGACAACCGCCGCCACCAGAATGATGACGACCCATACCGACGCCGAATAAAGTCTTTTGTTTCGTTTCATATTGTCCTTATACCGACGCGCTCATGGCTTCGACAATAAAGTTTTTGTCTTTAAGCCCGCCGAGACGCGCGGCGGTTTCTTCTTTGTCAAGAGTTATTTCGCCGTGCAGCAGCACTGTTTCCAGCTCGGGGAAAGCGGCTTTTTGCAGGCACAGTTTCACGGCGATAAACAGGCATACCTTGTCGGTGAGAGGCAGTTTGCCGAACGGCGTCGTGTTTTCGCCGTCGGTCAGGGCGATAGTTCCGTTTTCCGCCGTAACGGCGCCGCTGCCGCCCATGTCGGCGTAAAGCGCCGTTGCCGCCGCGAAAATTTTGTTTATCTGGGCGGTGAGCAGCGCGCCCGCCATTTCGCTCTGTCTGACGAGAGGGGAAAGGGCGGAGTTTTCTTCGTATCTGCCGATGAGCGACAGCAGCCGGTTGCGGCTTTTTTCGGTTTCAACGTATCCTTCGGCAAGCAGCCTGCGCTGTTCCGCCGCTTCGGCGAGATTTTCGCCTATATCACGGATTTTTTCTTTGATTTCGGCGAGCCTGCCGGCGAGTTCTTTTTCACGCTCAGCGTCGGCTCCCGCCGCCAGCATTTCTTCCAGCCGTTTCAGGCGCGATTCCAGCATGGCGAGCGTGGCGTCGAAACGCTCCACGCCCTCTTTAAGCGAAGCGTAGGTCTCGGCGGAGAGATTTTTGAGTTTCAGGCTTTCCACGTCTTCTTCGCCCAGTTCTTTGAGCAGCGCCGCCGCCGACTCGCGCTGCCGCGAGTAGCCTTCGCGCAGATTTTCCAGCGATACGCGGTCTTTTTCCGTCTCGATGGCTTTTTCCAGAATCTTTTCGTCCATTTCGGCGAGGCTGTCTTCCAGAACTTTCTTTTCGCTCATCAGTTCGTTCATCCTTTCCTGCGACGAAAGCTGTTCGAGAGAGGCGTCGGTTTTGACAAAAGCGCTGACCTTGCGGTTTATTTTGAGGATTTCCCGTTCGTTGGCTTTTTTCTCGTTCATTGTTTCGTTGATGACCGAAACAAGGTTGTTCAGGCGGATTTCCGCGGATTCGGCAGTGTCGCTTTCGGCCTTGCGGCGTGTATGGAGCGCCGTGAGTTTTTCGGTGACGTCCATCAGCGCGGTTTTGACCTGTTCGTTGGATTCAACCATCATTTCCACCGTCAGCTGTCTTACGTCCACGGCTTTCTGCGTGTCGGTAAGGGCGCCTATGCGCGTCGCCGTTTCTTTTTTTTGCTTTTCGAGTTTCGCGTAGTTTTCTTTTATCAGAGAGAGGCGTGTCTGCTTTTCGGTGAGGGAACGCTGAGCGTCCATCAGAAAGCCGCTGACGCTGCCCGTGTCGAGCGCGCGGAAATACTGCGCCGCCGCTTCGCCGTCGTAACTCTTGGCCAGTTCCTTAAAACGTCTGACGACGGCGTCTCTTTCGTTGCGGCACGCCACAATATCGCCCAGCACGATTTGCTTTTGCCGCTCCACTTCGTTGAGGGCGTATTTCAGCCCCGCCTGGCGGGCGACTATTTCCGTCTTTTTGTTGCTTCTGCGCACAATGTCGCTTTTCAGGCTTTCTATATGTTCGTCGATGAACGCAGCGGTGGTAGGGGCGACCATCATCGTTCCATTCTGCGCCAGAGGCAGCGCCTGCTGTTCGCTTATCGCCTGTTTTTTGATTACTATGTCCCTGTCGTACTGCTTCTGCGCCAGAATGGTTTGCAGGCAGTCGGCGGACTGGTCGATTTCTATTTCCTTGTAGTGCAGGTTTTGTATTTCCTCGCGCAGGTTGTTCTGCTTGTCTGACAGCGATTGCAGGATAACCTCGTTTTTGTTTATCTTCGCCTGCAAAATCTGCAATATCGTGTCTTTTGATTTGAACGGCGTGACCTGCGCGTCTATATCCATAAGCGCGGTTACCGTTTCGCCGGCTTTTTTGATGTCCGATTCGCGCTCGGTCATCTGCTGCGACGCCTGCGCCATTTCGTCGTCTATGATACGCAGACGGTCCTCGGCTTCTTTTATGCGCACGCTCAGCCTTACGTTTTCCACCAGTTCGTTGATGGAGCGCACGGGCACGTCTATGGCTTTGAGACTGCCTTTGACTTCTTCTATCTCGGCGTCTATGGTTTCAATGGCTTTCCTGTGCTCGTCCCGCACCTGTTCCAGCGCTTCTTTGTCGCTTTCCAGCGCGGTTATTCTGTCGGCGAGTTCTTCGTTGCGCTTCATGATGCTGTCGACGCTTTCCGAGTCGTTTTTAATGAGCAGCAGCCGGGTGTTCTGTTCTGTCTTGCGGGATATGTCGCTTTCCAGTTCTTCCAGCTGCGAGGTTATCCCTTCGCGCTGGCTTTTGAGCCAGCCGAGTTCTTCTTCGTCGTCCTTGGCTTTTTGCTCGGCGCCGGCCAGTTTTTTGCGGTATGACAGAATTTCTTTGAGTTCCGGCAAAAACGCCTGTATCTTGTCGTGTTCGGCCAGCTGCGCTCTTTTTTCGTCTATAAAGCCGCTGTTTTCTTTCAGGCGGGAGATATGGTCTTTTGTCGTGGCGATATCCGCCTCAATAAATTCCGCCGTATTGAGTTTTCTGAGGCGGTCCTGCGTGTCCCGCGCCTCTTCAATGGCGGTCAGATAGTCTGCTTTGAGTTTGTCTTCGAGTTTCGCGGCTTTTTCGACGTCGGCTTTTCTGACGGGCGCCGCGCCTGCCGCGAGCGCCGATTGCAGTTCAAGCCGCAGCTGGCGTTTTTTGTCGGCGGCTTTTCTGACCGCCGCGGCGCTGTCAGCCAAGGCTTTGTCAATGGCGGCGATTTCAGGGAAAAAGTCCGCCGTCGGGCTGTCGTTGAAACGGCGGAACTCGTCGGCTTCGATAACGGCGGCGGAGATTTTGCTCTTCACGTCGCCGAGCGCCAGGGCAAGTTGTCCGTCAACGTCGGTATATCTTTGGGTTTTGCCGTTTTCGGTGACGCGCAGCAGGCTCGCCACGGTGTCGAAACTCTTTGTGCGCGACAGAAAACAGCGCGCGCCGCCGTGGGTGAACTCGCACTCCGCCGTGCCGTCCGACGGCAGGGCTGCGGCGTCGCCCGTAAACAGAAACTTCATGACGGCGGTCATGTCAAAGGCGGAGCAAAAAATCTCGTCGCATCCGGCGGATATGTCGTCCGCGCGCAGAATGGCGTCGAAGTCGGCGGAAAAAAGTCCTTTTATTTTCAGCGAGCCGATTTTCATCTGTCCCTCCTTTCGTGACAAAAACTATTTGAATTTGAAACAAACTGTGGTATTATATTTTAAGTTATTATAAACTTTCCGACGAAATAAATCAATATAAAAGTAACCATATCGGAGACATATATGCCATTTTGCAACTATTCGCGCGAGCTGTCCGACGCCTCGTACACTACGCTGGACAACGTGTTTATCACAAATTATCTGCCCGACGCGCCGCCGAGATATGTGGATATTTATCTTTTCGGGCTGTACCTGTGCGGAAAAGCCGCCGACAACGACGTCGACGTGATGTCGCGCGTGCTGAATGTCGACAAGGAAGATATCCTCACGGCATATACATATTGGGAAGAACTCGGTCTTGTGCGCGTTTTGCAGAAAAACCCGTATGAAGTCGTTTATTTGCCCGTCCGCGGCGACGACGTCCTGCTCAAAAAAATCAAGCCGCAAAAATACCGTCAGTTCAACAAAGACATTCAGGGCGTGATTTCTGGCAGGCTTATTTCCACAAACGAGTTTAACGAGTATTACATTTTTCTCGAAACGACATTTTTCGAGCCAAAGGCGCTGGTCGCCGTGGCGCGCTACTGCGCCGAGCGCAAAGGCGACGACATCAACTACCCGTATATTCTCAAAGTGGCGCGCAATCTCGCCGACAGCGGCGTCAAAACCGCCGACGCAGTGGAAGAAAAACTGGCGTCCGCCGTCAAATACACCGACGACATAAAACTGCTGTTTTCGTCGCTCGGCATACGCCGCGCCATCGAGTACGAGGACAGGCGCCTGTATGAAAAATGGACCGAAGGCATGGGCTTTGACCTTGAAACGATAAGACACATCGCCCGCAAAAACAAAAAATATACCATGGAGCGGCTGGACCGCAAACTGGAAAGTTATTATCGTCTGGGGCTTATGAGCGTCAGGGAAACCGACGCGTACGAAAAGAGCCGCGAAGACCTGTATGACCTGACAAAAGAAATCAATAAAATCATCGGCGTGTATTATCAGTCGCTGGATTATATAATCGAAGACTACGTCACGCCGTGGATGCAAAAAGGTTTCGACGGCGAGGCGCTGCGGCTTATCGCCAGATATTGCTTCAAACAAAATATCCGCACTCTTGACGGTATGGACGGCGCCGTGAACCGTTTTTACAAAAAAGGGCTGACTTCTTCCGCCGCGATAGGGCAGTATACCGCGTCCGTCGTCGAGCGCGATGAGAAAATTAAAGAAGTGCTCAGGGCGGCGGGGCTTGTCAGGGGGGTGTCTTCCGCTGACCGCAACAACTACAAAACCTGGACGGAAAACTGGCTGTTCGGCGACGACATGCTGCTTTACGCCGCGTCGCTGTCCGCCGGCGCAAACAACCCGATGGCGTATATGAACAAAATTCTGTCGGATTTCAAAGCCAACAATATCATGACGGCGGAAGAAGCGGCGCGCCGCGCGGCGCCCGCTTCGGGAAACAAGCCGGCGCCGTATAAGGAAAGGGAGTATACAAAAGAAGAACTCGACGCCTTGTTCGACAATCTCGACGACGGAGAACAATGATTATGAGAAAAGACACCGCGGAAAAAATAAAGAGGATGTTCGCCGACAGGCGCCGCCTGGCCGAGGACGCCGCTGCCGCCAATTATGAAAAAGCCAGGGCGGACGAAACGTTCGCTGCTCTCGACAACCGCGAAAGGGCGCTGAGTTTCGAAACGGGCAGGGACGCGCATTTCGGCAAAGACGTTTCGGAAAAGATAAAAGAACTTGAGCAAATCCGGGCGGCGAAAGTCAGACGCCTTGCGGCGCTGGGCATAAAACCGTCTTCGCTCGAACCGGCGTATCAGTGCCCAAAGTGCCGCGATACCGGTTACGTCGGCGGAAAAAGGTGCGCCTGCCTGCAAAACGCGATAGCGGCGGAACTGACAAAAGACAGCAATATTTTGTCGCCTTCATGGAACTTCGGCTCTTTCAGCGCGATGAGCAAGGCGCAGGAAAAAACCGCGGAAAAACTGCGGACGTTTCTCGGAGAAATTTCTTCGCCCAAACAACACAATATATTGCTTATCGGGCCGACGGGCACAGGAAAAACTTATCTCATAACGTGCCTTGCCAACGAAATGCTCAAAAAAGAGTTCGGCGTGCTGTTTTTGTCGGCGTTCGGACTCAACAAAATAATGTTGGGCGCGCATCTCGCCCCTGTTGAACAGAAAGAAGAAATCCTCCGCGACATTATGGAAACCGACGCGCTGGTCATCGACGACCTCGGCAGCGAAAACATTTTGCGCAATGTTACGGCGGAATATCTGTGCAATCTGCTCAACGAGCGCGCGGCGGCGGGCAGATTTACGTTTGTCACCAGCAATCTGGACGCCGCGGCTATACAGAACAGATACGGCGACAGGATACTTTCGCGCCTTGTTTCCGCCGAAACTTTGAAAATAAGGCTGGACGGCGCCGATTTACGCTTGACAAAAAACGAAAAATGATAGAAACTATTTAGGCAAAGCAAAAGGGCGGCGTTATTTTGCCGCCGCGCTGCTGTGGCTCAGTCGGTAGAGCACATCCTTGGTAAGGATGAGGTCGGCAGTTCAAGTCTGCTCAGCAGCTCCACTAAAAAATGCACAAATCGTAATGATTTGTGCATTTTTTCCATTGCTTTATGCGTTTTCAGTGTATTTATGCGAACGCAAAAAATCTCCAAAATCAAATAGTGGTCAAAATTTTCAAAACACTTTGCGGCGTTTGGGCTGCGTCCCCGGCTTGCGTGGTAAATTTTCTTTTTAAGAACCTTAAAATTAAAACCATGGCTGCCGGACAGCCGCGCTATTTACACTGCCGGGATGTATTATGGAATAAGGATTAAATCTTCTTCCGCAACCATAATGTCGGCAACATCCTTGCCCGTGCCTTCTTCCGAAAATATGATTTGCCATTGACCTTTTATCGCATATTCGCCCATAACGCATCCGCGCATTCCTTTTTTTACGCCTTCTTTTTTATATTTGGGTTTATCGACAGCCAATTCTACCATATCATATTCTTTGAAACGTGCCGGCAAAAAAAATGTATGGTCAAAAAAATCCGGACGGTTTGCGGTCTCTTTTATTTCAGCTATAGTTGTCGCAGGCAGAGAGCCAAGCCGGATTAAATCACGTTCGCTTACTGTCGCGACGGCGTAATCTCCCACGTTTTTCGGGTTCAGAAACATAACAACCCATTGTCCTGTTGAGGCAATGTGTGATATCAGCACACCGAGCGTATCGGCATCGATACCCTTTTCCCGTAAAGCGTCCACTTCATTTTTTAGTTTAACCGATTCATATTGCCGCATATTAACCTCCGAGTGGCGTATTGCAGGTAATTTGTCCGTTCGGGCGTATCATCCATCCGCTGACAAATGAAACCAAGCCTCTGTCAGGATGATTAAAATTTATTTCAATATTTATTCTTGGGCCGTTATTGTCTGTTTTCCCAAGCCTGTAATTGCCCGATATATACTTTTCCCGGGCCTGCCGTTCGTATTCCGCTTTAAGGAACTCCGAATCTTGACGAATAAACCCCAACTGTTCAAACAGAGCCCTTTTCCCGTTTGAAGCATATTTATCTGAAAAAATGTATTCTGTAAATTTATTGATATCACAATACGCTACAGCTCTTGGCACCTCTGTACTTATTTTTTCACAATGGCAACCGTTATGCCGAGGGTGTTCAGGGCATAGTGACATTTCATCCTTAAAATAACATCCGCTTAGAGCGGTGCATTCCATACAATGTCCGAATAGCGCTGCTATCGCTCTTGCGATTTCTCGTTGCCAGTAAGGTTCGTCGGGAATGCCTGCGTGAAACCACTTGACCCAGCCGCCGGAGTTGCCTGATTGGAATAATAATTTCGCTTTTCTGCCTGCATAATCAAAACTGTTCACTGTCTTTCCTCATATTATATTATTTTTAACGCAAAAAGCCAAAAAGATTTCTTGTCCGAAATCCTTTTGACTTTACATTTTTATTATAGCATGCCCGTTAAGTCTTTCAACCGGCTTATGCCAAACTTGTTTATGTCTTCATGCCGCCGAACATATCGTCGAGTTTTTTTGACGCTTGTTTGAAATAACTTTTGCCCGCGCTGTTGCCGTCCGGCATGTCGCAGCCGACGACAGCCGATATACAGCGGGCGCTGTCGGTGGGGTATAATGTGGCTGTAAAACTGCACCGTCTTATCGTGGACGACGATGAAATAAGAGATTAAACTCAACGCGGACAGCCGTGACGGACGGACACGAACTCGTCAACTGCTGATCCGAAAGGGAAAGGAGAAAAAATGATTAACGAAGAAAAAGCCAAAAATCTGAGAGACGACACTCCGCTTTCCGAATTGCGCGAGATATGTGAAACGGTTGAAGATCTGGAAGAGCTGCTGCGGCGCCTCTCTAAAAAGTCGAAACGCGGCGATCCCGACGTTTCAGAATAACCGCCGCAAGAGGACAAATAAAAAACCGCGGAAAGATAAAACTAAAAATATATCCGCGCTGCTGATACGCGCGGGTAAAACAAAAAAACCGCCGAAAGGCGGTTTTTTTAATCTTGTTTTTACAGGCTGGCTTTGAGAATGGCGCGGACGTCGTCCTGCGTCAGGACTTTGTAGCCGCCTTCCATGATGAGGGTGCTCTTGACTATGCCGTCGAGCATACTTTCATTGGCGCCGAGGTCGGTGATATTCATGACAAGGCCGGTGCTCTTCATCCAGGCTTCCATTCTGTCAAGACCTTCGGCGGCGATTTGCTCGTCACTCTTGCCTTCCGGGCGCACGTCCCACACGGCTTTGGCGTAGCGGGCGAATTTTTTGAGGCCGTAAGGCATAATCAGGCGGTAATACGGCATCGAAACCGCCGCCAGCGTCATGCCGTGGGTGGCGTCGGTGTGCGCGGCGACCGCCTGACCCAGCATGTGGACTTCCCAGTCGGTGGTTTTGCCCATCGCCACAAATGTGTTGAGCGCCCATGTCGCCGTCCACATTATGTTGCTGCGGGCTTCATAGTCGCGCGGGTTTTTCACGGCGGCGTCGGCGCTGTGAATCAGCGAGCGCAGCATGCCTTCCATGATGTAGTCCGACGTGTTGTCGTCTTCGCCGGAGAAATACTGTTCGAGTATGTGCGACATGATGTCGTAAATGCCTGACACCATCTGATACTGAGGCACGCTGAAAGTAAACTCAGGGTTGAGCACGGCGAATTTCGGGAAGACTTCCTCGCCGAACACGTGGCCGATTTTGAGTTTCTGGTGGTGGTTGGTGATGACCGAGCCGCCGTTCATTTCGCTGCCGGTGCCCACCATGGTCAGCACGCAGCCTACGGGCACGATGTCGCAGGTCGGTTCCTCAAAGCGGATGAAGTATTTTTCCCACGGGTCTTCGTCGCAGTTGACGGAAACGGAAACGGCTTTGGAATAGTCGCACACCGAGCCGCCGCCCACGGCGAGGATAAAGTCGATTTTGTTTTCTCTCGCCACTTTGACGCCTTCGATGAGTTTGTCGGAAGTAGGGTTAGGCATCACGCCGCCGAGTTCGGTTACGTTTTTGCCGCTGTTTTCCAGAATTTTGATAATACTGTCGTAAATGCCGTTCTTCTTGATGGAGCCGCCGCCGTACACCAGCAGCACGTTTTTGCCGTATTTGGCAAGTTCGCCGCCGAGGCTGTCAAGGGCGTCGGGCCCGAAGTGGATTTTTGTCGGGTTGCAATAAGTAAAGTTGCCGAGCATATCGCTTTGCCTCCTTTTATTGATTTAGCAATATAATTATACCAAAAACAAAGGGCGGGTCAAATAGTTATTGTGAATAAATGGCTATAACGCGCGGTTATGGAAAAAGGCGCCTGAAGCGCCTTTTTATTTTTGCGTATTGAACTGCCGTAATGGTTTTGATAGGTTCGCGGTTTCAGTCAAGTTCCAGCGCGCCTGTGTAAAGGGCGTAATATATGCCTTTGTTATTCAGCAGTTCGTCGTGCGCGCCGCGCTCTATAATCTGCCCGTGGTCCATAACCTCGATTACGTCGGAATTTCTGATGGTGGACAGCCTGTGCGCAATGACAAACGTGGTGCGGCCTTTCATGAGCCCGTCCATGCCAGCCTGCACCATTGCTTCGGTGCGGGTGTCGATGGAGGAGGTGGCCTCGTCCATGATGAGCACCGGGCAGTCGGCAAGCGCCGCTCTCGCTATTGATATAAGTTGCCTTTGCCCCTGCGAAAGCCCTTCGCCGTTGTCGGTGAGCATGGTGTCGTAGCCGTCAGGCAGCCGTTTTATAAAGCCGTCGGCGTTGGCGAGTTTCGCCGCCGCGTAAATTTCCTCGTCGGTGGCGTCAAGCCTGCCGTAGCGGATGTTTTCCTTTACAGTCCCGGTGAACAGTACCGTGTCCTGCAACACTATGCCCAGCGAACGCCTGAGGTCTGACTTCCTGATTTTTTTGACGTCTATGCCGTCGTAGATAATCTGCCCCTGAGTCACGTCATAAAAGCGGTTGATAAGGTTGGTTATAGTGGTTTTGCCGGCGCCCGTCGCTCCCACGAAAGCCACTTTCTGCCCCGGCAGCGCGGTGAGGGAAATGTGTTTGAGGATGGTCTTGCCGTCGGTATAGCCGAACGAAACGTCCCTGAACTCCACGAAACCCGCCAGGCGTCTGTAATATGTTTTGCCCTGCTCGTCAACGTATTTCCATGCCCACAGCCCCGTGTGTTTGTCGGTTTCGGCAAGGGTGCCGTCGGCGTTTTCGGTCACGTTGGCAAGCGTCACGGTTCCGTCGTCGTCCTCGGGTTTCTGGTCCATAAGGTTGAATATGCGCTCCGCGCCGGCGAGCGCCATCGCCACCGAGTTGAACTGCTGCGAGATGAGCGCGAACGGGTGGTTGAAGGAGCGGGTGAACTGCATGTACGAAACCAGCGCGCCTATGGTGAGACCCCACGCGCCGGAAACAAACGCTATGCCGCCGATAATCGCCGTGATGACAAATTGCAGGTTGCCTATGTTGGCAATGCACGGCATCACTACGTTGGCGAATCTGTTGGCGTCGGTGGCGCTTCTGCACAATTCTTCGTTGAGCGTTTTGAAGCCGTCGATTGCTTCTTCCTCATGGTTGAACACCTTGACGACCTTCTGGCCGCTCATTATTTCCTCGATATAGCCGTTGACTTTGCCCAGGTTTTTCTGCTGGGCGATGAAGTTTCTGGAACTTCTGCTCGCGAAAAACCGCGCCACGAAAAACATCAGCACAATCATGACGATTGAGATGAACGACAGCTGCCAGCTGAGCAGCACCATGACGATGAACGTGGTGACCGCCGTCACGAAAGAGGAGAACATCTGCGGAATGCTCTGGCTGATGAGCTGGCGCAGAGTGTCGATATCGTTGGTGTAGACGCTCATGATCTCACCGTGGGTGTGCGTGTCAAAGAAACTTATCGGCAGGCTTTGCATTTTCGTAAAGGCGTCGTCCCTGATTTTGCGCTGCACGCCCTGGCCTATGTTGACCATAAGTCTGTTGTAGATATATGTGCACAGCACGCCCACGAGATACACGGCGCCCATGAGCGCCACCGTCTGCCACATTGCTGTAAAGTCGGTGGAGCCCGACTCCACCATAGGGGTGATGTAGTCGTCCACGAGTATCATCAGAAACAGCGGGCTGGCGATGTTGGCAAGGGCGCTTATTATAATCGCGACGCATACGCATGCGAACTGAAACGGGTGTATGCCGACGATGTATTTCATGAGGCGCAGCACGGTGCGCTTTGAATATTTAGCCTTATTCATCTTTGGCGCCTCCTTTCTGCGTGAAGTAAATTTCACGGTAAATTTCGTTGGTTTCCAGCAGGTTGGCGGGGGTGTCGAACGCGGCGATTTCGCCGTTGTCGAGAATTAGTATCTTGTCGGCGTCTTCTACCGACGAAACCCGCTGCGCTATGATGAATTTTGTCATTGAAGGCAAATCCTCGCGGAGCGCTTTTCTTATCATGGCGTCGGTTTTGGTATCCACGGCCGAGGTCGAGTCGTCAAGAATGAGGATTTTCGGCTTTTTGAGCAGCGCCCTGGCGATGCACAGCCTTTGCTTCTGCCCGCCCGACACGTTGGTGCCGCCCTGTTCGATATATGTGTCGTATCCGTCGGGAAAGGCGCTCACGAAGTCATCGGCCTGTGCGAGTTTGCACACCCGCACGAGTTCTTCGTCGGTGGCGTTTTTGTCTCCCCAGCGCAGGTTTTCCTTAATGGTGCCGCTGAACAACACGTTTTTCTGCAACACCACGGCCACCTGGTCGCGCAGTTTTTCCAGGTCGTATTTCCTGACGTCTATGCCGCCCACCCTGACGTTGCCTTCCGTCGCGTCGTAAAGGCGGGATATAAGGGACACCAGCGTCGATTTGGCGCTGCCCGTGCCGCCCATTATCCCCACCGTTTCGCCGGAGTTTATTTTGAAAGACACCTTTTTGAGGGCGCATTTGTTTTTGTCTTTAACGTAACTGAAACTCACGTTGTCGAATTCCACGGCGCCGTCAGGCACTTCTTCCACGGGGTTTTCGGGACTTGCGAGGTCGGGTTTTTCGTCAAGTACTTCCACAATACGCTGCGCCGACGTCTGCGCGATGATAATCATGACAAACACAAGCGACAGCATCATGAGGCTGGACAGTATCTGCGTGGCGTAAACAATCATGCTCGACAGTTCGCCCGTGGTGAATCCCGTGCCGGCGACTATGTACTGCGCGCCCAGCGCGGAAATGATGAGTATGCAGAAATACATTACAAACTGCATGAGCGGACTGTTGAACGCCACGATTTTTTCAGCCGTTTTGAACTTTTTGTACACGTCGGCGGAAACTTCCTTGAATTTTTCCGTTTCCTCGTTGCCCCTGACGTAGGCTTTGACGACCCTGGCGCCCGACACGTTTTCCTGCACGACGGTGTTGAGCCTGTCGTATCTGCGGAACACTTTGTTAAAGTAAGGGTGCGCTTTCAGCGCGATGAAGATAAGCCCGCCGCCGAGAAGGGGTATCGCCACCAGAAAGATGAGCGCCAGCCGCCAGTTTACGGTGAACGACAGCGCCATGGCGCAGACCAGCATGAGCGGCGAGCGTACCGCCGTGCGGATAATCATCTGATAGGCGTTCTGCACGTTGGTGACGTCGGTGGTCATTCTGGTGACAAGGCTGGCGGCGGAAAAGTTGTCTATGTTGGCAAATGAAAACTTCTGCACGCACCTGAACTGGTCTTCGCGCAGGTTTTTGGCGAACCCCGCCGACGCTATCGCGGCGTATCTGCCCGACATGAATCCGCAGAAAAGCGACGCCATCGCGGCGACAATCAGAACCGTGCCCATGGTGTATATATAGTTCATGTCGCTCTCGGCAATGCCTATGTCTATTATCCCCGCCATGAGATAGGGGATGAGCACTTCGAGTATGACTTCGCACGCGACGTATATCGGCGCCAGCAGCGACGCCTTTTTATATTCGCGTATCGAACGCATGAGTTTTTTGACCATATATTTCTCCTTTATATCTTTGTTAAGCACAAGCAAGGGGGTTTAATAAAGGCGGCGGAAGTTATTCTTCCGTCAGGTTGGCTATCATGACGTCCGTCATGCGCAAAAATTCGTTTATTTCGCCGCGCGTCATGTTTTTAGTCAGTTTTTCTTCTATGCCGCGGATGTTTCGCCTCACGGCGTGGTTGACTTCGCGCGCTTTGTCTGTCAGCTCTATTTTTTTGAGCCGCCTGTCGCCGCCAACGGGCACGCGCGTTATCATGCCGTTTTTCTCCATAAGGTACAGATAGTCCGCCGCTGTGGCGCGCCGCATGTTGAATTCACGCTCGATGTCCTTGGAAAAGACGTCTTCTCCGTCGTGGTCAACCAAAAACTGAATTATCCTGCCCTGCGCCCCCGTGATGTCCGTCCGTGAGTTGGCGGCTTCCAGTTCGCGCTTGAGCATGTTGTGCAGAATGTGTATGGGCTTGCCCACGTCCCTGATTTCTTGCATTTTGTCAGTCTCCTTACAGTATGCTAACTTACAACGCATTATATTCACATATAAAAATTTTGTCAACGATTTTTGCGATGAAATAAAAAAGCCGCACGGTGTGCGGCGCTGAGTTTACGGCTGTCCTTCCGCCTGCCAATCCGGCGGAAGGGGAGTATTATTTTTTTTCGCGGCGTTTTTTTCCAGCGTGAGCAGAAATTCTTTGCGGCTGACGCCGCCGGCGTAGCCCGTCAGGCTTCCGTCCGCGCCAACCGCTCTGTGGCACGGCACGATGAGCGAAACGGGGTTACGCGCCACGGCTCCGCCGACGGCGCGCGGAGCGCTGCCCGCGGCTTCGGCGATTTCTTTGTACGTCACGGTTTTTCCGTAAGGAACAGTCCGCAGAAATGCCCACACTTTCAGCATGAAGGGCGTGCCCGCGAGTTTCAGCGGCGGGGCGCAGGAGGGGATTCGCCCGGAAAAGTATTCGTCCAGCCATTGGGCGGCGGCGTCAAGCGGCGGAGCGTCGGCGTATATGACGGGCGGCGTGATTGTCGAGCCGAAATATTTCTGCCCGTCAAACCACAGCCCCGTGAGATTTTGCCCGTCGCACGCCAGCGTTATTTTGCCGAGCGGCGAATCGTATTGTCTGATATAAGTCATGATTTGATTTTAACCGCCGCCGGAAAGCCCGTCAAGCGTAAATCATGGCATTGTTCTGCCGCCGCCGACCGGCATGACGGCTTCCCACGTCAGCGGGCCGACAATACCGTCGGCGTCAAGTCCGCTGTCCCGCTGAAACTGCGTCACGGCGGAAAGAGTGTTGCCGCCGAAAACTCCGTCTATCGCCCCTACGGGGTAGAGTTTCGAAAGCAGTTTTTGTTGCAGATATCTGACGTACACGCCCGTCGAGCCTTTGCGCAGCGTGGGCAGGTCGCCCTGCATGGTGAGCGTCTGCCAGGTGTTTTGCCCCACGATACCGTCGGCGTTAAGCCCGTTGGCGCTCTGGAACCGCTCCACGGCGCGCGCCGTGGCGGAGCCGAAGCCGCCGTCCACCGTAAGCTGTTCGCCGTACAGGTTGAGGAAACATTGCAGATATTTCACGCCGCCGCCCCTGTTGCCCCGCCGCAGAGTGGGCAGCGACGTGTACGGCAGGTCGGCGACGTAGTTTACGTCGAGATTTTCGCACACGCCTTTGCAGCCGCCGTTGCCGCACGCTTTTTGAAAGTCGGGGTCTACCATGAGTTTTGCTTCGTCAAAGTTGGTCATAAAGCCGCATTCGGCAATGACGGCGGGGCAGTTGACTGAGCGCAGCATGCCTATTTCCGTCAGTGTGCCTATGCCCAGGTTGCGGGTGGTTATTTCGGAGGAAAGCCCTTCCGACACGTCGTAGGCAAGCAGCCTGCTGGCGGCGGCGTAGTTGTTTTCGCGCGAATAATAAATTTTGTAGCCGCCGGCGGAAGAAAACTCCGCCTCGTTGCCGGCGGCGTTGTAGGCGTAAGTGACGAGAAGCGTCAGCCCTTGCCGCAAAACGCGGCTGACCCTGTCGTTGATGGTTACGTCGCTTATTTCCGGCTTGACGTCAAACACGTTGAAGCCCGTGCGCAGACACGCCAGCAAAAAGTAATATTTGGCGGGACGGTTAAACTCGTTTTCATAAAAACTCCTGCCCACATAGGGCATGGTGGGCGTGCGTTTGCCCAGCGTCGGCGGGTTGAGCCCGTGCTCGTCGTTGCCGCCTATGTAAAACCTTTCGGGATTTGCCATTTCCACCTCCGTTTTCTGTCATTATATGCACGGCGCGCCGCGCGGGTGAAAAAATTGCGCCCGCGGCGGGGTTTAGGGAAAAATCGTTGTACTGCATAAATTTTTTATTGAAAATCCACGCCTTTTGTGAGATAATAAATAATAGCAAAGTGTTTGCGCTTCGTCGGGCGGTGTACGCCCGCGGCGGAAAAGCGCATGCAAAATATCGGTACGGGGGTGCGTTATGTCAAAGCAAATCAAATATATCTTCGTGACGGGCGGCGTTGTGTCCGGACTGGGCAAGGGCATAGTCATGGCGTCGCTGGGCAGGCTTCTCAAACAGCGCGGGCTTAAAATCGCCGCGCAGAAACTCGACCCGTACATCAACATAGACCCCGGCACAATGAGCCCTTATCAGCACGGCGAGGTGTACGTCACCGAAGACGGCGCCGAAACCGACCTCGACCTGGGGCATTACGAACGGTTTATCGACGAAGACCTCAACAAATATTCCAACCTGACGACGGGCAAAGTGTATTGGAACGTGCTCAACAAAGAGCGTGAGGGCAAATATCTGGGTGAAACGGTTCAGATTATTCCGCACATCACCGACGAAATCAAGGAAGTTATCTATGCCGTCGGCAAAAAGACCGACGCCGACGTCGTAATGACGGAAATAGGCGGCACCATAGGCGACATCGAGTCGCAGCCGTTTATCGAGGCAATACGTCAAATCAGCCGCGACACCGGGCGCAGCAACTGCCTGTTTATCCACGTCACGCTGGTGCCTTACATCGCCAGCAGCGGCGAGCAGAAGACTAAGCCGTCGCAGCACTCGGTGAAAGAACTGCGCAGCATGGGCATTTCGCCCGACATCGTGGTGACCCGCTGCGACATGCCGCTGGACGACGCCACCAAGCAGAAACTCGCCTTGTTTTGCGACGTCAAGCCCGATTGCGTGATAGAAAGCCTCACCGTCAATAATATTTACGAAGCGCCGCTTATGTTTGAAAAAAACAACATGTCGGGTATCGTCTGCCGCGAACTGGGTCTGTGGACAAAAAAGCCCGACCTCAGCGACTGGGCGGACATGTGTTTCAAAATAGAGCAGGCGCATAAAGAAGTGGAAATCGCCCTGGTGGGCAAATACGTCAGGATGTACGACGCGTATATGTCCATTGCCGAAGCGCTGCGGCACGGCGGCTATGCCAACGACGCCAAAGTTAAAATAAGGTGGATCGAGGCGGAAGACGTAACGGAAAAAACCGCCGCCAGACTGCTGGGCGGCGCCGCCGGCATAATAGTGCCGGGCGGTTTCGGCGACAGGGGCATCGAGGGCAAAATCATCGCGGCGAAATACGCCCGTGAAAACGACCTGCCTTATCTCGGCATTTGCCTGGGCATGCAGACCGCCGTCATCGAGTTCGCGCGCGACGTGCTGGGCTTTAAGGACGCCAACTCCGCCGAGTTCGACGCCCAAAGCGGTCACAAAGTCATCGACCTCATGCCCGACCAGAAAGGCAACCTGCCAAAGGGTGGCACAATGCGCCTGGGGGCGTATCCTTGCAGACTCGCGGCGGACAGCCTCATGATTAAATGCTACGGCGCGGACGCCATAAGCGAACGCCACCGCCACCGCTATGAGTTCAACAACAGCTTCCGCGACCTGTTTGAAGCAAACGGCATGAAAATAGCCGGCACTTCGCCCGACGGCCGCCTGGTGGAAGCGGTGGAAATCCCGTCCAAACGCTTTTTCGTGGGCGTGCAGTTTCACCCGGAACTCAAAAGCAGACCCAACAAAGCGCACCCGCTCTTCCGTGAGTTTATCAAAAAATCACTCGGCGAATAACCGACAACAACAAAACGAAGCCGCAAGGCTTCGTTTTTTGTCGCCCATTTCGGGGGTTGTGATACTCCTTGTCTGTGCAGCGGGGCGCTTTAATAATTATATCATTGCGATGAGCGTATTTCAAGAGTAAAAAAGAGGAGGTGTATGCCTCCTCTTTTTAATAACTCAAAACTCCATAGATAGTACAGGATATTATACCAATATTAAATAGCAACAGCAAAAAAACAAAACAAGGATCTTCAGCGATATGTTCGCCCCAAGGCTTTGCTTTATAATGATTAGCAATTGCGGTGAATATAATAACAAGTATAACTGGAATCGTCGCATAAACAAACGCTAATGCGGTTTCCATATCTTTAAAAACCAACCAAAATATACCGAAACATATACTTGATACGACAATTTGTGCAAGCAACGTCAACGGCCAAAATGTTAATAATAAGAAGTTAAGGTATTGCCATCGGGATTCATCTTCATTTCTTTTCCTGAATTTTTTCTTATCACTCATAATAACATCATATGCCGAAAATCTGTTTAAATAAATCCTCAAATAGTGCTGCTAACAAAATTGAGAATATTGCCCCAAATATTGCGCCAGGTAATCCGCCAATTGCTGTCCCTATTGCTATTCCAAGCTTTGAACCCCAATGTGCAACTAGAATTTCTCCTGCTGAATAAAAAATTTGAGATATGCCTGAGCCATTAACAATATTTTCTACTAGTTCAATTCCAACACTAATGCCAGTGAGGACTCCAGTAAAATTATGAAACACTTTGGTGTTTTTCAACAACTGCACAAAGTCCAGCGCTGTTCCGGCAATATCCAACACGTCGCCTATTGCGCCGGCTCCAATGAGAAGAGCCTGACTTATGTCAATGTCGGTGCTGTTTGTGTAATTATATGTGCTTGATGTGGTTGCCGTTTTAATTTCATTTACATTCAGCGGCCTGTTGTGGCAATAAGCGAACAGGTTGAGACCGTCGGTTTCGAAGCCTAGATTGTCAACGCTTTGCGGCACGAGATATCTGCCTGTTTCAGGATTATAATATTCCTTGCCGGTGAAGTACAGGCCGCTTTCACGGTCATAGTAGTAACCTTTATAGCCAAACAGGAACAATACGGATTCCCAAATAATATTGCCGGGGTTCTTTTCCAGCACTTGTTTGCAATGCGGTTTGCCGAAAGCGTCGTAACTGATGTCCAGCACTTTGCCGTTGTCGCTGTAAATACCCACCACGCTGCCGAAGATATCTTTATCCAGGTGGAAAAACATATAATGGTCTAAATCGTGAGAAAACGTGGTGTCTTCGTCCAACGTGGCTATTTTTACTCTCATGGCGCAAACGCCCGTGTCATCATAGATGAAATGATACACAGAAGTGTCGTTGCTGTATTGCTGCGTGCGCTGCGCTATTAATTTGTCACCGTCGTAATAGAAAACGGGGGACGCCACGTCATTTGACGTGCCGGCGCTTCCGCCCATTGACGTCGTTAACGTTTCTGCTTTTTTGAAACGTCTGCCAAAGGCGTCGTAATGATATGTATGTTTATTTGTTGTCGTGACATTGGCAGCACCGCCTGTTACGCTTGTTTCATATGTTTTTAACAAGCCTCGTTCCCATGTCACGGGGTTGCCGTTTACGGAAGAAGGGCAGCAGGCGGTGTAGGCAACGTTTTCTTGCATTATACCATCGACGTAATGTTTTTTCAACAGGTCGGGCCAATTTGAGTCGTAAGAATATGCGTGGGTCGCGGCGTCTGCGCCTGTCACGGTTTTTTTGGTGATGTTGCCGAAGGTGTCGTATTCATAAGATATGTTTTGCCCCGTCAGCCCGTTGCTTTCACGCGTAAGTCTGCCGTCGGTGTAAGTGTAGGTTACGCTGCCGTTATTTGTGGATATTTTCGTTACGTTGCCCGCCGAGTCGTATTCATATTGCCGATACGCGTTTTGAAGCTTTGGCGGATTACTGTTTGTTGAATACTCAATGCTTTCCTTTTGAATCAGATTGGTAGTTGAGTTAGTCAAAGATTTATAATTGTTTGTCTTTTTCAGATAACTAACCCCGGATTGTGAGACATTCGGCGCCTGGGTGCTTACTTTAGCAATGCGGTTAAGATTGTCAATTTCTTTTTGGCAAATTGCCGCATAGGCTCCATTGTAATTGGTCATTACACGCACATTTGAAACTATTTTGCCGTTCCGGTCGAACTGTTCTTTGGAATATACGCTGGAATAGACGACTTCCTCGCTGCCGCCGTTGATATTGTAAGCGCTGTAAACCTTGCCGTTTTTAATATACGCTTTTTTGTTCCACGCCAGCGCGCCGGTACAGGTGAAGGCGCCTTCGTCGTAGTCGGAAACGGAATAAGTCGTTGTCACGCCGGAAATGTTGTCGGTTATTTTGGACACTTTGGCTTTGGACGTGCCGTCGGCGTATTGCACCGTGGCGGTTTTGCCGCCAATCGACACCGAAGCCGGCCTGCCGTATTTGTTGTAAGCCGTGGTCACCGCCGTGCCGCACCTCGTTTCGGTCACGGTTTTGCCGACGCCCGTATACGCCGCCGAGCGCCAGGTCGGCGTGGGAAAAACTCAAACTTCCGTCGCGGAGATTGACTGAGGCTGAGCCGAGACTGCCGGCATCCACGCCCAGCCGCGTTTCCGTCGGCTGCTCGCGCGGGACGGAAAACGCCCGACTTAAAAGAAAAGGCGGAAGAACGCGCGCTGAAAGAGGGAAAGCGCGATCGGAAAGAGGATAAGGCGGGGGCGGAGATGCCCGAAAAGAACGCCGACAAAACGTCTGATATCCGAAAGGAAAATTTCGAAAACAAAAACGAATAGAAAAAAGGCGTTTCGTGTGATCGAAACGCCTTTTTTTTGCGTCAGAAGGCGGCGGACGCAAAAAAATAAGCCGTCTAGGCAAAAAGGATTTTTTATGTTATAATGATGTCAAAGCGAGGGGCGATTGGCGAGTGCGGATCCTGCGTCGCGGCGTCGGGAAAAGAGCGTCTGCCGCGGGGTGCCGCCGCTGAGAAATGATAAGGAGGCGACGATGAGAGAATCCTTCCGTTCAGCGGAAAATCAGAAATATTCCGAAACATACCGTTCCGCGGAATACAACCGCACGGAAGAGACGAGCCGCTTTTCCGAGACCTTCCGCTCCGCGGAATTCCGCACAGAGGAAGAAAGGGCGGTTACGGACAGGAAAAGAACGTCTCCGAAGACCGAGCGCGTCCGCCGCGGATTTCTGACGGGCGGTCTGCTTTCGGTGGCGGGCGCCGTTGCGGGGGCGGCAGTCATCGTCGCGGCTTATACCGCAATGGCGCTCCCCGTCATCACCGTGACAGCGGAGCAGATCACTTCATACAGCGTCAGCGTAGAGTTACAGATAGACAACGCGGAGGACGATACGCTCACCGCATGGCTGAACGGCGACGAGGAAGAGTATGCCCGCAAGCTGGAAAGCGGCGCGGGGAGACAGAGCGTGCTCTTCGAATATCTCGATCCCGATACGGATTATCTGTTGGAGGTCACGGACGACGGCGGGAAAGCGTATTTTTCCAAGACCTACCACACGGCGCAATATGTACAGAAGCTGTTTCCTGTCGAAAAGGGCGGCGGGGGAGATGCGCTGTTCGTCCAGTTTATGCCAGAGGATCTCGGGGAACGGGATTACGAAGTCTCGCTGAACGGCAAACCGCAGGAGAGCCTGCTGAATGCGGAGTCCCCGATGTTTTTAGCGGAAGGACTGCGAGCCAATACAGATTACGAAGTATCGGTCCGCGATCCCGTAAACGGAGAATTGCTCTATCGGGAGACGATCAACACAGGTAACTTGCTCGGCTATACCGTTGCCTATCTCAACGCAGAAGAGGCGGAACTGCATTTTGACGGCGATTACCTGCCCGATCACCCGCTGGACGTCTATTTTGACGGAAGCTTGCAGGCGGAGCAGCTTTCTGCGGAAAGCCCGAAACTGTATTTCGGCGGATTGAAGGCGGAAACGGAGTATCCCATCCGCATCGCGGATCCCGATACGGGCGAATCGCTGCTCATCGATACGGTCAGGACGTCAGATATTCTCGTAGAACTCGTCGTCGAGCGTGCGCAGACGTCGCTGTCCGTGAGTTATGCGTTCGTCTCGCCTTCTTCCGTCGGGGAGACGGTTTCGCTGCGCCTGCTCCACGACGGAATATTCGTTGAAGAAAAGTTGGTGTCCGCGGTCGGGGACGGGGCCGCCGAATATCAGTCTGCCGACTTTTCGGGGCTGGAACCTTATTGCGAATATACGCTGGAAGCGATGTTCATGAAGGACGGGACGATGCTATCGGTGGCGCATTACAGGACGGAAAGTTATTTCGATTTCCCGACGATGCAGAGCGAAACACTGACGGAGGACGGAATCCCCGTCGCGGTGCTTCCGCGCGCAGACGGCAATTATGCGCTGTACAAGGGTCTGGCAACCGAAATCGACAGTGTCGAATGCGTTTCGAAAAACGGACATACCCTTTCCGTGGAGTTGCAAATGACGGCAGACGGGGAGTATCGCTATCTCATCATGACCCAAGACGCGCTCAGCGGGGAAACTTATGAATTCAGGCTGTATTCCGCCGCGTCAACGAGCGAAGAACGGATTCCGACGGAGACGAGGCTCGTGACCTTTGCAGACAGCTGACTGGCCGTCGTTTATCCCGAATTTGCAGTGAGCGTATCGGCGGGCGAAACGGAAGCCGAACGGTACGTGACCGTCGCGTTTACGGGCGGCGAGCTGTTGCAATCGGGACTCGGCGAAACGTCATACGTTCTGAATTGCCCGATTTTCGATTACGGGGAAGCGGTTTTGGAAGATTTTTCGGGTGCGCCCAAGCAGACGGTTTCCTATACCGCCGCCCCGTCGGGGACTGCGTACGAGATATCGCTTTCGTTCATCGTGAACGGGCGGATTTATACGATTTTTGTGGCTGAAATCGTTGTCTGACAACGGATAAGGAGAGAAATATGAAAGAGAAAAGATCTGGAAAGTGCGGCGTGACGCGGATTGCGTTCTATGCGGTCGGAATCGCGATCGCCGTCACCTATTTTATTCTGCTGATCGCAGGCAAGTGGATTTTTCCCGCAGACAGCGCGTTTTATCTCGGGATCGACATCTTTTCCGGAACGGCGGGAAATGTCTGGCTGCGTTCGCTGAGCTATCTCGTTTTCTTCCTGACGCTGTCGTTCGTGATACGGCTTGTCCTCAAACTTATTGCGTCCCGCCTGCGCCGCGGCAGAGCGATGGTCGATCTTCTTTGCAGTTTCATCAAATATATCGCCGTGATCGCGTTGATCTTCGCCGTTATGAGCGCCTGGGGCGTCGACACGACGGCGCTCCTTGCAGGGGTCGGGATCCTGAGCCTGATCGTCGGGCTCGGCGCGCAGCCGCTCATCGAGGACATCATCGCAGGGCTGTTCATCGTTTTCGAGCGCGTTTTCGAGGTCGGGGATATCATCGTCGTGGACGGGTTCCGCGGCACCGTCAAGGAGATCGGGATCCGCACCACGCAGATCGAGGATGCGGGCGGCGACATCAAGGTCGTCAACAATTCGGATATCCGCACGCTGGTCAATATGACGAGCCAGCTTTCCCTTGCCATTTCCGAGATCGACATCGAGTACGGCGAGTCGCTGGAACGCGTCGAACTCGTGATCAAAGATCATCTCGCCGAGATGAAGGAGAACATCCCCGATATTGCGGAAGGTCCGTTTTATATGGGCGTTTCCCGTCTGGGTTCTTCGGGGGTGACGCTGCGCTTCACGGCACAATGCGCGGAAATGCAGAAATTCCAGGTCGAGCGCGACATGAACCGCCAGCTCAAACTATTATTTGACAAGAACGCCATCAATATTCCGTTCGCGCAGGTCGTGGTGCATGAGGCGCAGCGGGCGGTCGCGTCTGTTCCCGATAACGCAGATGAGGCAAAAAATTTTGTCGATCAGCAGAGGGAGCTTTCGCGTGGGATCGACGCGGAGGAGGAGAGCTGATCGGTAACGGCAGGATGCTCGCCGAATCTTTTGCGCGTGCCTGTGCCCGATTTTGTGCAGAAGTAAAATCCCGTCGGCAGACCGCCGGGAAAAAGAGCCCCGCGCAGGCGCGGGGCGAAATGCGCAATATATGCCTTTGGAATTTTCTTCCCCTGGATGTTCGGATAAATACCGGGCGCCGCCGTCGCAGTTGGTTGAAGGATAGGGGTCGCGCAGAACCTTTTTGTATGTCAGCCACGTGCCGGTGTCCGTGCTGATATTCAACAGCGGAATTTGTCTGGCGCGCGCTGTTATTACCACATCGCCGGTGACGGTAAGTGTTCTGGTAAGTCCCGAGCCGTCGGACGACGCGCCGGAAACACACAGCGAAGTTATTTTGTGGCCGCTTTCCGCCGACACGCTTAGCGTCAGGGTGTCTCCGTAATACAAATGGTATCCTTCCGTGAGAGGGATGCCATTTCTCACGACGGAAATCACCGCGCCTTCGTCGGCGTCAAACGTCAGGCCGTATTTCCTTGTGCTTGATGTGAAAATAGTTAAATCGCCCGATATGGTAACCTGCTGCGTAAATTCCGTGAATTCGCTGCCGTTTATCGTCAGCGTGATGTCAATATTATTAAATAACCGTTGACTAAGCGGTCTTTTTGTGCTATCATATTTGGGCGCTAATGGAGAAATACCCAAGAGGTCGAAGGGGCTCCCCTGCTAAGGGAGTAGACCGGGAAACTGGTGCGAGGGTTCAAATCCCTCTTTCTCCGCCAAGCAGAGTCGCATTTGAACTTGCGGCTCTGTTATTTTTTTATCAAAGGCGTTGCCGGCATCATCGTTGAACGAAAATAAACCATCTAATAGAAGCTTCTTAAATTCTACCTACAATCATCCCATATAACATTACGAACGTTATTGTATCCTAAACCATTAAAAATAACGTGCGTCTTTACTGGTAAATCTTTGATTGATAGCTCAATATCTTTCAGTATGCAATAGACAAGTTTTTCACTTTTCGTCTGTTTTCTTCTCGATTTTAGTTGCTTCAAGACGCTTTTCAATTTCTGATCCGTATTTTTTAACTGCGTCCATGGATGTTTGTGGATTTGTTATATCTGTAAATATCTTAGCAATTTCTACTTGTCCACGCTTATAGGTATTTTCTGCATCAATTTGGTCTAATAAACCCTTTGGAATGTATGGGTTTTGAATAAGCTCCCAATTGATATTTTTATATTTCAATGCTTTTGCCATTGCTTCAAGCATTTTTGTTTTATTGTCCTCAATTTCTTTTTGTTTTATTTGCGCATCATCGGGTTTTATATTTAATGATTTTAAATAACTATTATATTTCTCGATGACTTCCTTATCATCATAAAAAATTATAGGAACGGAATTAAAAATATTTACAGAGTATTGGTCAATATACCCGAATGAGCGATAGGACATCAAATGCGTAAAAACACGCATTTTATCTTTACGCTTTTCACTTCTATCCTGCAAATATTGTCCTATTATTACTGCTAAAATAGGGATTACGATTATTGCTACCAAATTTATCCATTCCATAAATTTTTCTCCTTCCATTTATCCAAATGACTGACAATCAATGCATTATTAGTCACACCTTGCTCTTCTATCTTTCAGTAATTTAATGCTGTTTCCGGCGACATTAAAAAGTCTTTCAATGAAACCAACAATATACCTTTTTCGTTATATCCGCTCAAAATTGACTGGTTTACAATAATAATCTTTCTGAACGCGTCATTTATCGCAAGCAATGAAGCCTGTTCTTGCGCCATTTTTTCCGCATCCGGAATATTATAGACAGATTGAATGTAATACCTTCGATTGCCGATATTGACGACAAAATCGACTTCGTATTTTTTTCTCGTCGAAATTCCGTTTTCTTTTGCGATACTTTCTACCACCCCTACGTCAACAGAATAGCCGCGTAAGCGTAGCTCGTTATAAATAATGTTTTCCATTATATGAGTGTATTCCTGCTGTCTGAAAGCAAGTCGGGCATTTCTAAGCCCCACATCCACAAAATAATATTTCGCAGGCGTATTGATATACTTCTTGCCCTTAATATCGTAACGGATGGCTTTCTCGACTAAAAATGCATCCTGCAAATAGCCAATATATGCGGAAATGGTGTTTGCAGACAATTTCACATTTTTTACACTGCCGAATGTATTTGACAACTTAAGTGGATTGGTAAGAGAACCAATACTCGAAGCTAAGATGTCGGTAAGTTCTCCAATCTCTGCATTGCCGCGTAAATTATTGCGATTGATAATATCTGCGAGATATGTCGTTTCAAAAAGACTGGTCAAATACTTTGCCTTGTCCTCTTGCGTTTCCATGGACAAGCAAAGCGGCATACCGCCGAAATTGCAATACATTACCCACGCTTTATCAAAATCGCCGCCGTATATGGAATAGAACTCAGAAAAGTTTAACGGGTAAACACGGATTTCATCGCCGCGTCCTCTGAATTCAGTAATTATATCGCTCGATAAAAATTTTGAATTGCTGCCCGTAATGTAAATATCCGCATTCGGAATATGCATAAATCCGTTGACGACGATTTCAAACTTATCGACAAGCTGAATTTCGTCAAGTATAATAAAATAATCTTCATCGTCAACAATGCTGCTTTTTATAAAGTTGTAAAGCTCATTCGGATTTTGAAGTTGTTGATTTCCGAAATCATCCAAAGCGAGAAAAATAATATGATCGTTTTGTACGCCATGAGATAATAGATAATCGCGAAAAAGTTTTGACAATAAATATGATTTACCGCAGCGTCTTACTCCGGTAACAATTTTTACCAATCCGTTTTTCTTGTGTTGAATTAATTTATTAAGATAAAAATCTCGTTTAATTTCCATATTTGAAACTCCAACACTATTATTTTTTATATTATAGCATTGAATTTCAAACATGTCGATACAGCAACTTAGAATTTTTGTAGATTATTATAATTTTTCTAAACGCAAGATTGCGCCTGTATTTTTAGATTGACATTGCACCAGATAGAATTGTATTTTAAGTTACGCACTGCTATTTTATATTAAAAAACATCTCATTTTAATTATTTTTCATTCAAATTAGTGTCCATAAAAATATGTCACAGTATTCACACAATCGATATGTCGTATTTATTCTCTAAAAAGTAATTCGATTTACGTTACACACGCTCCGCCATTAGGGAATAATACGAACTCTGAAAACGAGTTCGTATTATTCTTTTCTGTTGACTACTTCGGCATTGTTGCAATGCGGCAAAGAGAGCCGAAAAGTTACGCGAACAATTACAACGTTCGAGCGAACGGCAGATTTGCAAAACTGCAATAATGCGAAAAAGCACAGGGCAAACGCCTTGTGCTTTTTCTATTGTCCCACCCAAAACCGCAAAATCCGAACTTTTCATTTTACGATGGATCGTTCGGATTTTGTTTTATTTTGCCAAGTAAATTGTGCAGGAGTTGATGGTACGAAAGAGGAGGTGCGACATATGTCGCACCTCCTTTTGTCTTTTCATGAATTCTTTTCAGATTCATGTTTTTCATTTTGGTTACGTTGTTTTTTCCATTCCTCGAAATCTCTACGACCTTCTTCGGTTGCGAGATAATTTCGGGTAAAGGTAAGAATTTCGCGTGCGAGCATGTCGATCGTTGAATCGGGGATGCCAAGACTATTTTTTTTCTTCATTGGCGCCTCCTTTCAGTTTGCCTTCGGCATTTTTTCGATCACTTCTGGACTCACTTTGCCCATGATCTCACCGTCTACCATACAGGTAAAGTCTCGGGCAAGTATGTACTTAAAACCGTGTTCCTCATCTCCCATCTTGCAAAGGATGTCGCTGTCCAGAACATCGGACACGATATACGTTTTTAAGCCCCGGGAATAGACTACTTTTTCATCGTTCTTGCTGATATATTTCAGCATATACTTGATGCTGTCGCCCACTTCAAAGGCATTGCTGACCTTTGAAAAGTCGCTCCTGCCGAACCGCTCATTGAAAAAGCTGTTCTGTATGCTCTTTTCACGCTTGTGCCGCTTAGTACTGTAATCTTCATGCTCTTCCAACTCTCCCGGCGTTTCGCCCTTCGGGATATAAGTGAGTGCGTGGAAATGCAACCGCTGCCCCAATTCTCCGCGTTCCCATGCTCCCATATATCTCCAACCTCGCTTGGAAGAGAAATGATAGAGTGTATTCATAAGTGATTTACGGAAAGTTTCCTCCGTGTGCTTCTCGGAATCATATGTATACGTGCAAAAATAGTTCCATCTGTTGGTGTAGCCACGACGTATCATGCGCTTGTACCGCTCCCAACGGTTTCGGCTCAAACGCTCAAAGTGTTGCTCCACAAACTGCTCCGCTTCCTCCTTATTCTTGAACATGGGCGTAAACTCCTGCAACAGCTTTGCTTTGCGGTTTGTTCTCTTGTCTTTGGATTTGGTAAAAGCCTTTTCAAACTGTTGGAGTTCCTCGCTCTTTTCTCGTTTCTTTCGTTGCCGCCTCGGTTTGTATGGCTTTTCCGTATGGGGCATGGCGATCCAGTTACTGCCGTCGTTATAGATCTTTGCCGCAAGAAGGTTCATCTGCCACTTCCCTGCAACCATACACGCCTTGTTGCCTTCCTATTCTTTGTCTTGTTTCCCTGCAAATTTTTGTCCTCCGAAGAAAAAATTTGCATGAAAAAAAGGGCATAGCACAAAAGAGAGAAATTCCAGTTAGTTAGTTTCTTTCTTTTATGTTATGCCCTTGAAGATAACGACCCCGCCCCGGCTCTTCCGCTCGGGTAACGGCGCGGCTTTTTTCTGCCCGCTACAATCTCAATGGTATCGCTTCACGGCTAATCTATTCTTTCACTCAATTCAATCAAATCATAAATCAGCTCTCTTATTCAGTTGCGGTGCCCCTTTTCAGGTGCATACGGGTATTATACACTTTGCAAAATAAAAAGGCAAACATATGTTCACATTTTTTATAAAAATTTAGAAAATTTTTCGGGGTTATCCACAAACCAAAAGGAAAGGGGCGGGATAACAGACAAAAATTACGCCATAGCTTTGCAACAAAAGTCCGCCCGCCGCGATGAAAAAGGCGGGCCGCAAGCGGATCAGCGCGGACGCCTTTTCGCGGCGGGCTTTACTATAGGGGCGATTTTTCTTTGTTTCGCCCGTTTGTTTGGGAAAGGATATTTTTCCATGCTGTATGAATTTTGTGTTAGCTGGTTTTAGGCGTGAGCTTGTCTGCGGCGGCGCGTAGCGCCGCCGCACTCGTCTATGACAAGCTCACGCCTAACTGCCACTCTAAAATTTTATATGGAAAAAGGCAGTCACTTTTGAAGTGCTGCCTTTACGTTTGTATGAAGTTCTGCGGCATGTCAAATAGTGCCGTACAGGGAATAGTATCTCTGGCGTATGCTTGCTTTCCTACTGTTGATTTTGCCTCTGCCGATGCCGAGTTCGGCGCAGACTTCTGCCTGCCTCATGCCGTTCATATAGCAATTCAGGATGGCGAGTTCCAGAGCGGATAACTGTAACGCCGCTACAAGTTCATCGTATTTGCTGTAATCGGTCTGCTCTTTCTCAAAGCAGTTCACGGGATCCATTGGCAGAGCTTTGTAGTTCGTAAAGTCTATGCATTCGACCTGTTTATGCCTGTCCGGTCTGTTGCGCAGGCTGTCAATAAAGCGGTCTACTTCACGGTAGCATGCAAGTTTAATGGTAATGCCTTTTCCCTTTTTATCTTTGCCGTAAATCTCGTGAACGGTTCTGCCTATGAATTGATACAGGAAGCACATAGCCGTCTGCGCGCAATCGTAACCGTCCGATACGATATAGTCTATCTCGTTTATATGGTGCAGGTCTTTGATTAAACCGATATAGAGTTTGTCCGCGATTTTCAGATCATACTTTTTCACGGTACGCAATGCCTGCAAAGCAATCATCTCGCCCATGAGCTTTACGTTGTCCTTTGAGATTAGTTCGGAGAACAATTCTCCCTCGTTACGATACTTTCCTTTTGAGAACTTCGTTACCAACATTTCCATTTTCAATACACCTCCGAATTTGATTTTGCCTTTTTCGGGCAAAAGGCGAAGGTGCATAGGACGGTGGAAATTCTGAACTCTGAAAGGCTGTATGCGGAAGTCAACGGGACAAAGCCAAAATCGTTGCGTACAGGTCTAGGAATGCCTCATAAATAGCAAAAGAGCCGAGCAAAGAGCAATCCTTACTCGGCTATCAATTCGTTTCTATAGGTGTTTTAAGCGACGATTTTGCGGACGTTGACTTCCGCGAAGGACTATGCTACCATAGCCGACCGAAAAAGCAAAATTCGGAGTGACTGCGTAAAACAGGCAGCAACGATATCTTTAAGATTTAGGACTGTAGTTCCATTTGTCTATAGCGCCCCACGCCACGACAACAAAACCACTTTTAAAGTTTACTCCGCAAATTTTCTAAAATTGATTGCCTGAGCAAGTACTTCTTTGTACACTTCGTCAATTGTTACCGGAGGATAGTGATAATCCGCCAATTTCAAAATAATATTGACCTTGAATTCAGCCTTAATGTCGTCGCGCGCAGACCATGCAGCATATTTTGCTTTGTCATCTACAATAATTTTAATATCCTTCGCAAGATTCACAAGGCTTTCTTCGCCGTATTTCTCGATATATTCATCGTAAAAATTATATTTTTTCGCAACAGACTCCAAAATATCAAAAAACGCCTTTTCTTCAAAAGAAATGTGAAGGGCTTCAAAAGACATTTTATCTTTTCCGAGATCTTCCAAAAGTTTTGTAAGCTGTTCGGCTACATCATCCAAAACTTCGTTGGCAAATGCTTTATCTTTACGGCGAGCATTATACATATCGACAATGGCATTCATTCGCTCAGTAAAATCTACCCCTTTAATACGGTTTACTTTGCGATAATCGTCAATGGCACGCTTTAATAACTGTTGCAACAATTTAATTTTTGTATTTACAAGCGGAATACGATTGATTCGCTCTAAATATTCATCGCTGAAAATATCCTGTTCAAAACGAGGCGTATCCTTTTCAATGGTAAACACCTCTGAAACGCCTTCTGCCTGTATCGCCTCCTCGATCAATTTGGAAACGCGTTTATTCATCTGCTCGGTATCCGGCGCATTCCCTTTCGTCAACTTAAACAAGACAGATCGCACCGCAAGATAAAAATGAATTCTGTCGCGCTCTCCATCCGTCAGCTCATCCCCGCCGCTGCACAAATTGTAGGCGTCTTTCAGACGTTTGACAAGTGCCATAAAGCGATCTTCCAGTTCCTTGGAAAGCTGCACAAATTCCACTGCACGATTGAGGCAATCCAACTGTTCGGTCGGCGTTCCCTCAAAAAACGGCTTTGAATTGAATGTCTTAAAAATGCCGTCCAAAATTTCCAGCGTATCGCGCACGATCACAACAGACTTGCCTATCTCTTCCAAATCGTTTTCTTTGTAATCCGTGTAAATGCGAAGTGCTTTGTTCATGCTGTTCTTGATACCGATATAATCGACGATCAGCCCCTTGTCTTTACCCTTGCAAACGCGATTGACTCTGGAAATCGTCTGTATAAGCGTGTGCTGTTGTACGGGCTTGTCTATGTACATCGTATCCAATTCAGGAACGTCAAACCCCGTCAGCCACATATCCACGACAATGGCAATCTTAAAATTAGATTTGGCTTTTTTAAACTGCCTATCCAACTCCTTTTTATAATCGTCGGTTCCCAACAAATCCCAAAGCGGTTTCGGATCATCTTTTGAGCGCGTCATAACAAGATTGATTTTTGCAATCGGCTTTAATTCTTTACGCTCTTTTTCCGATAAAACGACGCCCTCGTCCGCCTCGCGAAACTCTGTCCATTCAGGGCGAATTTCCTGTATATATTGGTACAGTTTATACGCGATCTGCCGATTTGCGCAGACAAACATCGCTTTACCGCACACGGTTGCCCCTTCCGCAACGCGCTTTTCATAATGTGCGACAAAATCTTTTGCAATCGCTTTCAAGCGATCCGGATCGCCCAAAATGACGTCGAGATGCGCGATTGCTTTTTTACTCTCTTCGATCTGATTTTCGTTCGCTCCTTCTTCGGCGCATTGAATATAATACGCCTCAATCTCTTCCAGCTTACTTTTATCGAGCGTAACCTTAGACGCGCGCCCTTCATAGACGAGATTGACCGTAATTCCGTCTTTGACCGACTCCGTCATCGTATATTTGGAAACGACAGGCCCGAATACGTCGATCGTTGCGTCGATGGGCGTACCCGTAAAGCCGACATAGGTGGCATTCGGGAGCGAATCGTGCAGATACTTTGCAAAGCCGAACTTCTTTTCCACCCCGTTTTCCGTAACGCGAACCTTTTGCTCTAAATTGACCTGCGAACGATGCGCCTCGTCCGAAATACAGATGATATTCGTTCTGTCTGACAGCAGCTGCGCGTCCTCCGTAAACTTTTGAATGGTAGTCAGATATACGCCGCCGCTTGCCCTGCCCAGCAATTTTTCCCGCAGGTTTGCGCGCGATTCAATACTTTCCACCGTTTCGTCGCCGATAAACTTTTTCGCATTACAAAAAGTTGCCGAAAGTTGCGTATCAAGGTCTGTCCGATCCGTAATAAGGACGATCGTCGGGCTCTTAAAAAACTCGCTCCGCATGAGCATACGCGTTAAAAAGAGCATCGTATAGCTCTTTCCGCATCCCGTTGCGCCAAAATAAGTACCGCCTTTGCCGTCGCCTTCCGGCTTTTGGTGAAGTTTGATATTCTCCAATAATTTCGTCGCCGCAAAAAACTGCGGATAGCGGCAAACAACTTTTAATTCGTTTTGCGACTGATCGGGAAAGAAAATAAAGTCTTTAATGACGGAAAGCAATCTGTCTTTACGAAACAATCCTTTCACCATCGAATATAAGGAGTTGATGCCGTCCACTTCCGTTTCATCGTCCTCGATTTTGCGCCAAGCGTAAAAATAATCGTAGTCGGCAAATAAAGAACCGTATTTATTATTGACGCCGTCGCTGATTACAACAAACGCATTGTATTTGAACAAGTCGGGAATATCGCGGGTATAACGTACCGTCAACTGCTCATACGCATTAAAAATAGTCGCGTTCTCGCGCGTCGCGCTCTTGAATTCGATAACGACGAGCGGCAAGCCGTTGATAAACACCACCGCATCGGGAATGCGCAGGCAGTCCATGCCCTGCACTTCAAACTGATTGACAACTTTGAAAAGATTGTTTTTAGGCTTTTCAAAATCGATCAGGCGAATGAACAAATCTTTTTTCGTCTTGTCCTCACGGCGAAAAATAAACCCCTCAGTAATTTTATGGAGCATTTCGCGGTTGGCGTCATATAGGGGATCATGGGAAGAGCGCACCAAAGACAAGATGATACTGTCCGCTTCCGTTTCCGTCATGACATCCGCCGAATAACGCGACAAAAGATATGCTTTCAGATCATCGCGCAAAAGCACATCCGACGTCTGACGAAGCAAATTTTCTCCGTTTATGTATTCATACCCCTCCTGCCCGAACAATTCCATGACAGACAATTCAAGTTGAGATTCGTCCATAACGCCCTCTCCTATCACTATTCTTCAATATGTACTGCTATATCGTGCGCTTGACAACAATCCAATATCTGTTTTTTGTTTTGATCATCCATATTTTTTCCTAAAAATATGGCATGAATTGTAGGAGCAGGCAATTTATCATAAGCATCACCGAGCAACCTCCATTCCTTTTGATATGCCCACTTAGTATCCTTCGTCAAAAACATTCGTATAAATTGTGACCGATCCGCTTTAATTTGACCGTAACTCATGCCTACTACCATTTGTCCAATAAAAGCAGCAACCATGTTTATGACAATATTTGTTTCTCGATTATCCTGATATACAACGGGGAAAAGCAAATTAACATTTTCATAACCTTGCAGATCATATTCGATGCAATATCCTTTTTCCCCATCCGCGTAATTAGTCCACATTTCTTCCGAGTCTTTCAACTCAGATAAAGAGCAAATTCCCATCTCCTGACGCGCGCGATAAGCAAGAGTCAATAAGTTTTCCAACTGTTCTTTGATTTTAGGATCATCTAACTTTTCTGGAATACTGCCAAGAAAATTGATGAGCGGTGCAGTATCTATTTCGGGGACAAGTTCTTGAATCTCACACGATGCATCCAGCAAAAAATTTCTTCTTACCATTCCGCTTGGCGTGGCTATACGAAAAACAATATTTCTTACTTTTTGAAAATTTTCTTCGGTAGAATACGGTTTTATCATGTTTAAAATCAGGTCGATACATTTCAACTTGATTGCTCCCGATTCTAAGTGATAATAATCCTGAACAGAAAAATCAACTTTGCACTCACTGGGATCATCCAATTTTTCAGCAGGACATAAATACACATACCCATTCTCTAACATATCTAAGGCAAAGCCATCAAAAGGTCTGTATTTATACAAAAATTGCGGAACAGGCACATCTTGCTTATTCATTTTTGCGTTAATAAAGTCTATTTCTTTCATATTGTTGAAATTTCCCTAAATACAATATGTATATAATAATGCCCTTACTGTTTCGTAGTATTTATCTTCAAACGTTTCTGTTTGTTCGTCAGTTAAATCTTCAAAATATAAATCATTTTCTTTTTCTATTGTCTTGTTATGAATAATTATAATTATAGCATCCACTATTTCCATTATCCAACCACAAACTTTAGATTCTTCACACGATGCTAAATTTTGCGAATCCCATAAATAATCTATCGGCGGTAATGGATCACCTTTCACTTTATCCGTATTATGCTTTTCAATCCAATAATAGAAATACTCGTCCACATAACTACTTATGGAAATCAAATCTGTTCCCGTAAAAGCTTTCCACCTTTTATTTTCAACTATCGGCTTAAAAAGTAGTTTATAACTGTAATCCCATTCTTTTTCCCTATAACGCTGAAAACCTCTGTGAAAGTATTTTGCCCCATCGTATAAATAATCTCTGCCGAGATTATATTTTTTGATATCATCTTTTAGCTTGTCTATCGCTTTATCCAACCATTCAGTACCTTCTATCGTTCGACACTTAAATTCAGCCACTTCAAGTATTTTATTTTGTAATTCAGTACGACATCTGCAAAAATTTGTATAAATTTTTCTTGTGTGTTTTTCATGCCGATGTAAATTAGACGCAAATACGCATAGGGGCAAATAATCCCGTTCAGATTCATTATCAATCAAAAACTTGTCCGCCTCTTCTCTTAAAAGTTTTTCCTCGTTTTCTTTTGCTAATCTCTCTATTTCCTTTTCGTGGCGCAACTGCAACCAATAAATAGCAAATGATACCCCTACAGTTGCAATTAAAGACAATATCCCTATAATGATTTGAATGATGTCCGCAGTTGTCATAAACTCTCCTATAAAATAAATGATAATTTAGCGGCTTAACACTTGTGAAAGCAAAATATCCCTATTTCTTTCCATTGCAAGTAATTCTAAACGATTAAGATATATACTATTAGAACAAGATTCTAACACTTTTCTCAAATTTGGAATGTCTTTAATCGGCATTTTAATTTGAACGGGGATAAGACTATCAATTGTTAATTGTGGCTGTGCTGAACCCGTCACATATTCTTCAAAAGAATGCGTTATTGCATACCATTTGATATATTGATATGTCCCTAAATCTTTGGGCTCTAAGATTAAAGAATTGCTTGTGATAAATGCTTTAGGAAGAGTAATGTTTATTTGTCCTGATGATACACCCCTACAAGATATGGTTATTTGTTCTTCTTCATACATATAGGAGTCGTAATAACCGATTAGACCATTACTTCCAAATACATAATACCCCCAAGAGAGCAGATCAGCAGTCTGAAGTCCTTTACCATACTTAACCGTACATACATCGATTAAAGGTTTATTATCAAACGATTCAGGGTACTGTTTTAGATAACTAAAATATACAGTCTTCGCCTGGGCTCCTAAATTCTCATTGATTTTCTTTTTTAAGGCGATGCGGGTTTCGATTTTTTGATAGGCGTCCACAATTTTTTCTTGCTCTTCTATCGGCGGAACAGGAAGTTCAACATTGCACATCTCTTCCCAATCAAAAATCTCCCTTGCGCTACCGTGAGAATGAAATCTCGCATATCGGTCAAATTCCGGTCGTTTGAACCACAAATTCAAATATTCAGGCAATAACTTTTTCGTATCTGTTATTTCAAAAACGGTATAAGAACTTGAAATAATACACTCTTCTTCTGTCAATAGAGCAATCGAAACCTTATCCCCATTCCTTGAAGTTACAGGGCCATAGGCAAATTGCCCACGCTTGACTATCTTATAGACGGACATATCTGTACCGACTGTATTTGCAATGGATTCAATAAATACTTTGTCTATACTAACGCCTAAAAGGCGTTTAACTCTTTCATCCCTGTTGCGAACATCGACTTGCCTGATATAATCTCCCAGCCGCTTATAGTTTGATCTCATAGCCAAGCTCCTTAAATACCGCAAGCAAGTCCTTTGTTGACTGTTCTTCCTGCTTCAAAAGGTCGATAAGCTCTTCCTGCAATGCACGCATTTTTGTGTCGTAGTCAATGTTCTCATCGCGGTTGACAAACTCAATGTACTTGCTCGGCACAAGCGAAAATCCCTTGTCCTTCACTTCTTCAAACGTTGCACTGTAACAATACTCGGGAACATTATTTTCATTTTTCCACTCCTTTGTCTGCCATGTGTGGAACGTATTTGCGACTTTTGCCCGATCTTCTGCCGTCAGTTCAATATACTTCTTTTCAAAGGGCGAACCCATCTGCCGCAAATCCATAAACAGGATCTCGCCGCTTCTGTCCCGATAGTTTTTGGGCATTCCGTTTTGCAATACGGTGCGCGCCTTTTTATTTTTGTTGATAATCCAAAGAGTTACGGAAATATCCGTCGTATAAAAAAGGTTTCTCGGCAAAATTATGATCGCTTCCACCAAGTCGTTTTCGATAAGTTTTCTACGAATCGCAAGTTCTGTTCCGTCACCGGAAAGCGCGCCGTTTGCAAGCAAAAATCCTGCGATGCCGTTTTGCGACAAATGCGAAACCATATGCAAAATCCAGCCGTAGTTTG